>Ga0137398_10000510_pt1 | contig 14114 bp, 10 predicted proteins | sample czorhiz216metaG_FD_106659 | JGI IMG/M metagenome (GOLD analysis project Ga0137398, IMG submission 106659) | Vadose zone soil microbial communities from Angelo Coast Range Reserve, California, USA - czorhiz2.16 metaG | ecosystem: Environmental > Terrestrial > Soil > Vadose zone | place: USA...
GAATCGGCTTTCCCCTTCCGACGCTCTCGTCCCACTCACGAAAACCATCTGAGGTCACGTGCAGCAGAAGGTTCTTGTCCGGCGGCACCAAAATGACGTGGTTTGAATAGCAACTCATTGTGAACAACGGCGAATCAGAGTTTTCCATCGGCATGACTGCAACCCGCATCTCCGAGATGCCAACGGTTGTTCGTCGATTGGTTAGATGGATTTGCACGAAGCCAGCCTTTGGAGGGAGGTAGACCTTAAATTCCGCTTCCGCGTGTTCGGGTGTAACCTCAACTTCCGAAGGGTGGCTATCGCCTGCTGGACCGGTGCTAAAGCTTGAGTACCCCGCGTCTTCATCTTCGGCGTAGACGGTGTATCTGCCCCACCAGGAAAGGCTTTCAAAACGATATTCGCCCTTATCAGTCGATTTTACGTGGGGAAGCTTTGCGCCGAGTGGGACCCCCAACGGGCAAGCCGTTAGACCTATCCCCTTCGCTGGCTGTCCATCCTGACCGATAGCGATACCGTAAATTACCCCTTTGGGATGCGGTTTGTCATGTTGCTGCGCTACGGCAGTGGCCAGCAGTAGGAAACCTACGAAGACAAGAGTTGTCTTCATGATGCCGAGATGCTACCACGACCTTTCGAGTAGCTGCCTGATAAACGCTGCCAGCTCAACCGGTCGATGCAACACCATCTAATCAGTTGATCCGACAATACATCCTCTGGAGAACCGATCTGTTTGGCTGTACTCGGTCAAAACCCAGCCTGGGTAGCGTTCCGGTTAATCTAACCTAGCGAGCGATTTTAGCTTTTGTTTTCAATGCAAGGTGGGTTCGAGCTGAGTGTTGCGTCGACCCATTGAGACCACCGCCGTAACCGTACATATGATTCTCGGCCAAAGGGAGATGTTCGTAATTTGACTTATCGGGACCGATGCACGAGTCGACCGAATAACCGAACCGCGAGCGCGAACAGCGATCCCACAAGGGGGTAGAACATCATTGTCTCCGGCTTGGAGATTTCGCTCGCCGTTCCTTCCTTCACGAGTCGAGCATACGTTTCACTGAATGTCTCGTTAGCTCGTGGGGTGATGTTCGAGGGGTTCGGGTCACTCATTTCGGTGCTCCATTACCAATGCCGGAAGGCATGCTGGGATCTTACTCCGGTTTGCGCACGCTTGTCAGTGCCTGATAAACGTTACCGTCCATATGGATTTACAGGGAGTTAGCGCAATCTGTTTCTGAGGACCAGAGCCGCTTTGATTGAAATTCCCTCAGTTGTGCTCGGCAAGAGGCGTGTCATCGATAGGTTGGAGCTTGAGCGCCATGTAGAGCGGAGAAACACAGAGGCGAGGGAAAATCTAATCGCCAAAGGCCGCGTTGATGTGGCTGCGTAGTGCTTCGTTGCTCGTGATGCCAAGATACAGCATCGTGGTTTCGAGGTTTTTGTGCCCGAGCCAGTATTGTATGGTTCGCACGGGGATACCGGCCTCATGCCAGCGCGTTGCGCACGTCTTGCGGAAGCGGTGTAGGTAAAAATGTTCACAAACGGGACGATCCTTGCATGAGACTTCGATCCGTTTCTTCTTATCGTACTGCCCCTCAGTGATCGTTGTCCTGCACTGCCCGCAGTTAAGGCCCGCTCGCTTGGCAATACTCTTCAGCTTCCGCAGGAAGTGATTGTCCGGGCGGCCTTTCTCGTTCACAAAAATCCAGCGGTCGTGAGCAGGCTTCTTCCGGCGAGCCTTCAGTAGAGCAACCAGGGAATCAGGCAGTGGGACAGTCCGTGATTCGTGAGACTTCGGTGTGAAGTGAAGGTCTTCCTTGCGCCGGATGTGGTAGGTCTTTTTGTCGAAATCAATGTCGCTCCAAGCGGCAAAAGTAACTTCCTTGTCGCGGCATCCCGTACCGAGGAAAAACTTGTAACGGATCGTCTCTTCCTCGTCCATCTCAGCGAAGAGCCTTTTCAGTTCCTCATCTGTGTATGGCACTGCGACTTCTTCCTCAATAGTGGGCATCTCGTCCCTGGGGATTCGGGCCGCGATCCCGTTCTTCTTGAGCAGGAAGAAAACGATGTTCAACCGGGTGTCAATCGTCTTCCCCGCATAGCCTTGATTGACCATGAATTTCTTGTAGGAACCAAGCACGTTCTCGCTGATCTCATCCAGGAATCGGACTTTGCCCTGGAGTGCTTCAATAAATTCATTCAGCGTCAATCGGTACTGAGCGACCGTCTTCTTGGCCTTGCCACTCTTCTGCTCCAGGTAGGTATCGACGGCAGTTCTGATGGGGTTTCGATTTGCGTTAGTGATGGCATCGGCTTCCGCGACGGTTAGGCCCTTAGCGTGAGCATCGAGCGCGGCGGTCAATTGCGCGGCCTCTTCCTTCGCCTGTTTGAATGTCGTGGCCGAGAGGGTCTTCCACAGCTGCTTGCCATGTACGGACGGCCTGGTAAAAAAAGGTGCCGCCAAATCGCCAGTCTTTACGCCACGGCCTTCTTTGACCCTTTTGTAGCGCCAGACGCCGGCGGGATTCTTCTCGCGGCTGTACAGGCTAGGGGTGGGCACCGTGGCCTCCTCTAATGCTTTGAAAACAGTAGCACAGAAGAGGCAAGGAGTCAAAACATGCTGTTTTGCAGTCTAATTTGATACTGGCGGAGAGGGTGGGATTCGAACCCACGGTAGGGGTTAACCTACACACGCTTTCCAAGCGTGCGCCTTAAACCGCTCGGCCACCTCTCCCAGCGATGGAAACCACTGCACTAATTTAGCAGAAAGCTTGCTTTCGTGTACATCGCCGGACAGCGTGACTCCGGGCTGATGACCTGGATTCTCTTGTACTAGACTTGTGTTTCGTATGGGGCGGCGACTTCGCAAACCCACGCCGGGGCACTCCACCTCGATTGGGCGGGGCAAGCGAGTCACGCTCCCGCGCAAGCAGGTTATTCTTTCTTCTTCGCTACCGATACAGGATTCCCTTACGCAAATATGCAGCCCTCGCGCAGCAAAAACAGCAGCAAAAACAGGTAGTTGTCATTCTGGCGGGTGTGGGATAGGCTACGTGCGATTCCCTTGGCGGAGATGCCCTCGACCAGGGTTCCTGATAGACCTTAGATCCCAACTGCAGGAGTTGCTGGCGCTGCCCGGAAGGCAAAAAGACGAGTTCCTAATTCAACACAAGGAGTTCACCATGAAGAACGCATACCGTAAGGTTGCCCTGGTGTTTTTCATGACCCTGACATGTTCGGGACTGCTGTTCCCGCAGTCGGACCTCGGTAGGATTTCAGGTTTCATTAAGGACCCGTCGGGCGCAACGATTGCGACCGCCAAGGTCACCGTCCAAAACAAGAGCGGCGTCGAGCGCCAGACAACAACGAACGAATCTGGCTATTACGTCATTACGAACGTCCCGCCCGGCTTTTATACCATGTTCGCCGAGGCCGCTGGTTTCCAAAGATATGAGACCAGAGACAACAAGCTCGATCCGAGCGCGGATCTGGTCATTGACGTGACGCTGACGGTGGGTTCCGCCAATCAAACAGTCGAGGTTTCGGCATCAGCCGTTTTGCTGCAGACGGAATCAGCATCCGTTCAAAAACTTGTTACCCGCGAGCAGATTGACTCGCTCGAGCTCAACGGCCGCAATCCGATCTACATGGCGAATTTGGTGCCTGGCACTCGCGGCGGCACGCTTGCCAACCTTAACTTCAATTTCGGCCAGGGCCCCGACAACATTAACGGCGCGCGCACGCCAGAGAGCCTGATCACCTATGACGGCGCTCCTGCCGTTCGCACCCGATCGAACGGCACCAGTTTAGGCGCCGCGGATGTGGATTCCACGCAGGAAATTCAGATTCTCACGGCCGATTACGCTCCGGAATACGGCCGGTCCTCCGGGGGCCAGATCCGTATCATCTCGAAGAGCGGCTCACAGCAGTTTCATGGAGCAGCCTACGAGTATGTTCGCAATACGGCCTTCAATGCCAATCCCTGGCAGCGTAATTCGGTTCCGGCAACCACGGGCATCACGGCTCCGATTCATTACAACCAGTTTGGATATAACATCGGCGGACCCCTGTACATCCCCAATCACTTTAATACGGACAAGACCAAAGTTTTCTGGTACTGGGGAGAGGAATGGGTGAGGTACATCTTCACGGATGCGAACTCCCTAACCGTGCCAACTCTTAAGATGCGAACGGGCGATTTCAGCGAACTCCTGGATCCAAGTAATTTCTTCTATGGCCATGCCGTCCAGCTCGTGGACCCAAAGACCGGCCTGCCGTTCGCCGGCAACACTATCCCTGCGCCAGGAACCACCACAACCGGGTCCACCGCTACTCCCAATGGCCTCGGAATTCTAAACGCGTATCCGGTTCCAAATCTCACCACACCGATCAACGGTAACCGAAACTGGTTTTTTTCGGCGCAGCACCCGCAGTATCAGCGCAAAGATACCGTAGCTGTGGATGTGAACCTGACCGAAAAGCAGCGGCTGCGGCTGCGCCGCGTATACTTCACGTTTTGGGAGTACCAGCCGCTGGATGGCGGCACCAACGAAACTCCGAAGTACTTCGATCGTCCCAACCAGACGAATTCCATTGATCATGTTTGGGCCATCAGCCCGAGCAAGGTGAATGAGGTCTTGCTGGCTTTCAGTTTGGACAACGTCCACATCCCGGTGGACGCCGCCCACTTCCTAGATCGCACAAAGGGCGCCGCACAGGGTACGGGGATGTTTGGCCTCGATTACCCTTACATATTTCCGACTGGGAAGCTGCTTCCGAACCGCATCCCCACTGTAAATATGTCCAGCTTCTCTGGACTGAGCGGCGGACCGTACCCCTCTCATTCAGCGGGCCCCATTTACAATATGTCGGATAGCTTTACATGGATCAGAGGGAACCACACGCTGAAATTCGGCGGCATGTTTGAGCGCTCCGGGGAAAACGACAACGATGAGATCAACGTGCAGGCATGCTCAACTTGCACGAACAATCAGAATGGCCAATTCCGGTTCAGCAACAACGGGGGGAATTTCGTGCGGCCTGGATATGTTCAGGCGTCTTCCGGCGCAGATGTCGCGAACGCGGCGGTGGGCCTATTTGATACGTACTCGGAAATCGGTCACCGCGCCTACACCATCTTTCGCTCCCATATGTGGGAGGGCTTCGCCCAGGATTCCTGGAAAGTCAGGCAGAAGCTGACCATCAACTACGGCCTCCGCTATACGGTCATTGTTCCCTACCACGCCCTATGGGGAAACATGATCGTGTTCGACCCCAGCTCTTACGATCCGAGCAAAGCAGTAACGATCGATCCCAAGACCGGTCTCATCACCGGGACGCCCACGATCGATCAACTTTACAACGGCATGGTCATTCCGGGGAGCGGGTTCCCGGCTTCCGCCAAGGGCCGAGTTCCCGAAGCCGATTCGGGGCAATACAATAGTCTTTTCCGCGGCGTTCCCGACCATTTCTCGGACATCCAGTGGGGTGACATCCAACCCCGCCTGGGCATTGCTTACCAGCTCAACGACAAGACCGTGCTTCGCGCTGGCGGGGGCCGCTTCATTACCCGTCTGGGCGTGAGCGATTCGGTCTTCCTAGGTGGGAACCCACCATTCCAACCCAACGCTAGCGTGTCCTTCGGCTCGGTCGACAATCCGGGAGCAGGCGGGGCCGCCAGCATTCCGCTTGTGGTAACCACACAGAGCAAGGCCTTTAAGAACCCGGAAGCATGGAACTGGAACTTCACCTTCGAGCGCCAGATGTTCTGGAAGTCGCTTCTCAGTGTTGGCTATGTGGGGCGCCGCGGCCTTCATTTGCAACGAGAGGCGGACATCAACCAGCCGACCACGGCTGTTGTGACCGCGCCGGCTAACGCTGGCGTAAACATCAATGCTCTGCGGCCGTACAAAGGTTTCGGGTCCATTCGCGAAACGGATAACGTGGCCACGTCTCGATATGATTCATTGCAGGTGGCATGGAACCGCCGCTTCGCCAACGGGCTTCTGTTCGGCGCGTCTTACACGCTGTCCAAGAGCATGGATAGCGGCTCGAACCAGCGCGATGTCATTCCTAATACGTACGACCCGGATATGATGTGGGGACCCTCTGAGTTCGATGCCCGCCACGTCTTGACCATTAATTACCTCTACCAATTCCCATTCTTCCGTAGCCGTTCGGGTTTCGCTAGTAAGGCACTTGGTGGGTGGCAGATCAGCGGCATTTCGCAGTTCCAGACAGGCTTACCCTGTAGCGTTGCGGGACCGAATGACTACGCCGGCGTGGGCCTGGACTCCAACTTTGGGTGTGGCGTAAACGGCCAATACTGGATCGTCAACGGCGTTCCCAAGATCATCGGTACTTTTGGCCCAACTGGCCAGTGGTTTGCCACGACCAACCCAGACGGTTCGCCAATTTTTATCAAGCCCACGTCTAGCACGTTCAATGACGCACGAGTCCGCAACATCATCCACCAGCCTGGGTTCCAGAACTGGAACCTCGGCCTGTTCAAGTCTTTCCCGATTACCGAGAAAACAGGGTTGCAGTTCCGCGCCGAGGCCTACAACGTTTGGAACCACCCGAATTGGTGCGGCAACAGCGGCTGCCGGGGCACAACCAACATAGGTCTCGACCCTACCAACTCTAAAACGTTCGGAAAAGTACTTACCAAAGGCAGTGGCAGCTCTGGCCAAGGCGAGCGCAACCTACAGCTATCACTTCGCTTCGAGTTCTAGCGCCGGACGGAACGCGGGGCACGGTTTGCGGTCCCAGACTCCAGTTTTTGTGTCCCTGTGATGACCTGATGCACGTTTTCTTGCGACCTGGAACGGCTCAGAAGCTATTCCTTAGAAAATAGCCATAACCCCTTTATTTTCAAAGGGCACGTTGCGGCTATTTTCATAGTTCGCTTGTGGTTCGCAGAACCATGATTTATTCGTAGCGCAAGGCCTCGACGGGATCGAGGCGGGCAGCTTTAATGGCGGGATACATGCCGAAGAAGAGGCCCACGCTCATGGAAACGCCTACAGCGAGCAGCACAGCCCAGAGCGGAATCGATGACGGGAGACTGGGTACGGCCAGGTTGATCAGCAGGCTGATGCCGACGCCGAGCAACACGCCGATGACGCCTCCCGCGCCGGTGAGCACAATCGCTTCCGTTAGAAACTGCCAGATGACGTCGCGGCGGCGCGCACCAATAGCTTTGCGCACGCCAATCTCGCGTGTGCGTTGCGTGACGGACATGAGCATGATGTTCATGACGCCGACGCCGCCGACAAGAAGTCCGATGGAACTGATGACGGAAATCAGAAGCGCCACGGACGCGGTAATCTGACGAAACTGATCGGCGATCTGTTGCGCGCTGGAAATTCCAAAATTATCAGGTTTACTGTAAGGCACGTTCCTGCGGCGCCGCAACACGCCGCGGATTTGATCCTCGGCTTCCGACATGTGGCCCGCGTAGGCGACGGCGCCGATCATATTTTCGTCGTCCTGAGGAATATGTTTGTGGTAAGTGCGATAAGGGACCATCACAGCTTTGTCCGCGGATTGATCCTTAACGAGCTGGCCCTTGCGTGGCTCAAGAACGCCGATGACTTCGTAAGAGACGCCATCGATTTGGATGGGCTTCCCGAGTGGGTCCATATCCGGGTAAAGCGTCTTGGCGATATCGGGACCAATGACGGCAACGTCAGCGCGATGCATGTTTTCCGCGTCGCTGAAGAACCGGCCGGACTTCGGCCTGGAATTGAAAACCTCTTCGTTAGAAGGGAGCGTCCCGTTGTAATCGATCCCCGAGACTTCTTTGCCGAGATAGCGCGCGGTCACCGGCCCGCGAGCGGGACCCTCATCTTCCCAACGGGGATAGACACTGGCGGTGACCGCGCGAACCGCAGGGCAGAATTGAGCGATGGCCTCAGCATCTTCCAAGGTGAGCGGCTTGCGCGCGCGTTCATCGGGAGTCAGCCTGCCGGTGTGGATCCCGGGATCGAAGCGGAAGATGAAGAGGGTTTCGGATCCGTAGTCGGACAAATAGGCGTTGACGTCACCATAGACGCCCACGAGGATCGAGACTACGGAAAGAAGAGCGGTGATGCCGATGACCACGCCGAGGACCGTGAGAAAGGAGCGCATCTTGTTCTCACGAAGAGTAGTGAGCGCCATCCGAGCGTTCTCACCGATATTCATACTCATGGTGATTTCCATGGCCTTCACAATTCCTGGCGCAAGGCTTCGATGGGCTGCAGGCTTGCCGCCCGCCGCGCCGGATAAACGCCAAAGAAAACGCCGACGGTGGCGGAGATCAGCTCCGCGAGCAAAACGGCAGGAATGGGTACGTTCATAGGTACGGATGTCGTTGCGGTTGTGAGGCCCGCTATTCCGTAGGCGACGCCGACCCCGATGGCGCCGCCCACTGCGGCCATGACCGCCGCTTCGACCAGGAACTGCAGGAGAATGTCGTTGTGGCGGGCGCCCAGGGCCTTACGGATACCGATCTCGCGGGTCCGCTCCGTGACGGTGGCGAGCATCACGTTCATGATAACAACACCGCCGATCACCAGGAAGACAGAGACGACGCCGACCATGGCCGTAGCGATTACACCCGTCAATTGTTTCCACAGTTCCATCAGCGTCGCCTGGTCGAAAATTCCAAAGTTATCCTTTTCGTTGGGAGGCAGATGGCGCCGCGCGCGCATCATGGCCCGCGCTTCGTCCTGTGTCTGTTCCATCCACTCCGCTCCACGCGCCTGGATGTTGAGCCAGATGGTGTCGTTGGTCCCATACATCTTGAAATACGTCTGGATCGGTATATACGCAAAGTTATCCTGCGATTGTCCGAGGGCCGTGCCAATGGTTTTCGCAATACCGACGATCAGGAAGGGCCGACCCTCAATCAACAGTTCGTGGCCGAGAGGGTCGACTCCCGGAAAGAGCTGGGTGGCCAGGTCGTTGCCGATCATGGTGACCTGGGCGCGGCTCTGGTCGTCGCCCTCGGAGATGTAGCGTCCGTCCCGGGGTGTAACGATGTCGATGTCCACCATATTGGCGGTCACGCCGCGGATGTTCGTGTCATTGAGAGCGTGCGAGCCCGCGCGCACTTTCCCATCAATGCGTAGCTCCACGCCTACGCGCAGTGGCAACTTCATATTGTCGCGCAGCGCTTCAAAGTCGTCCCAGGTAACCTTTTTGTTGCGCCTGTTCGCCTTCACGTATTCATCGACGTCCGTGATGATGGGAAAGCGAGTCAACAGAAAGACATTGGAGCCCATATTGGCAACGCGGTCTGCGATGTAGCGGTTTACCCCCGAAATAAGGGCAATGACCACGATTAGCGTAGAAACCGACAGGATAATTCCGAGGAGCATCAGGAAGGAGCGCATCTTGTGAACGCGCAGGGTCTCCAAGGCCACGCTGATCGGTTCCCGGAGCATAACCCGACGCTTCATGCGTGCATTTCCCCTGTCTATTCTACGCGCAAGTTATTGAAAAGGTTTCGAGCGCGCCACGTATGCCCGGTAGGACGCAGGCCAGCTTAGAAACGTTATCACCGGCTGGCCGAGAAAGACACGGAAAATGAGCCGGCCTGAAATTCAGTGGACTGGCGGCGCTTGGGGGCACTTGCGGGCGTCTGCTACACTAATTGGACCGGTTCCGGGATCGTCTAATCGGTAGGACATCAGCCTTTGGAGCTGAGTATCCTGGTTCGAGTCCAGGTCCCGGAACCAGCTTTACCTTCCAGACAGAACTACCCACGCCTGCTCAAACTTTTCGCCTGAGGCATGGAGCGCTTCAGGTCCTTCGCTTCGCTCCGGATGGCACCTGCAGGGAATATGCTCCATTAGCGAATCACATTTCGCGATAGTTCAGCAGGACAACGCCGATCAGCGCAATACAAAGTGGCCAGAGGCGGGCCAGGACATTTCGCGTTTGATTCTCGGGGGGGAGGCGAAGTTCCAGCCAGCGCGACCATCCCGCGGTCACAGCCAGAATCGCGAGCGGAATGTGGCTTAGCTCGGCGAGGACTTCTTCCTTGAGGTTTCCGAGGCTATGGGAATGGGTGAGGAGCAATGCGCCGGAAACAGCGATCAGTACGGGAAAGACCAGCCGGGCTCGGCCGGAGACGACGCGGCCCGTTTGCACGCGCCATTCAAATGCCGCCAGAGCGATTACCAGCACCGCAAAGAAACGATGCAGAAGGACTTCTGGATCCGCAAGAGTCGCCCAGAAGCCGACGGGCCCGAGCGGCCAGGTCTCCGGGTCGCTACGGAGAAATAGAAAGGCCGAAAGGCCGAGGAAGGCGAGCGGCCAATTGTGGGCCCAGGAGACTTTTCCCGCTTGCGCGACCAGGGCCATCAGTCCCATCGAGAGAACGACAATGCCTGCCCAGTGATGGTTGTACTCGGACCAAGCCTTTTCGGCAGGGGTGTTCGGACGTGTGCCGGTTTGGCCGGGAACGTAGGATTCGGTCGAGAGCGAGCCGGATTCGAAGGCTTTTTTCTGAGCCGCGTAAGCGTCTTCGGGCAGCTCTTGAACAGACGGACTGGCGAATCTTGGTGAGCGTGGAGACATACGGGCGAAGATTTCTTGACCGCTGACGCGGTCGTGAGTGAGATCCACGGCGGGAGGGAGTGAAGTCAGCGAAGCGGCAGTAAGGATCACGGTGATGCCGATGCCAATTTCGGCTTCGCCGAAGCGCTTCAGGCTGGCAAGAATGGAGCTGGCCGGTCCGCGGCGGACGAGTTGAAAATTGAGCGCTCCGAGAAACAAGAGCAGGCCGAAGAGAAGCACTTTGGTGGCGACCATCGCGCCGTAGGACGTTCCGTAGACCGCCTTGAATGAGCCAACGTAGGCAAAACCCAGCACCAAGCCGGCAGAAGCGAGCATGGCAACGCTCGCCAGCGCGAGTTGCGAAAACCTGGCGCAGAGCTGGCGCGCGAAGTCCGGAGTCGGGGCTCTCCGGATAGCGATCAGTAGGTACGGTAAACCGCCAAGCCAGGAGGCCGTCGCCGCTTGATGCAGGGCGGTGAAAGCGACTAGCGGCACACGATAATCCAGGCGAGCCACGGAGTGACTGGTCATGACCGAGGAGGCCATGATGGCGACCGCGGGAAGAAGCAGATCAGTGTAGCCGGATGAGCGTCTTGCGGTCGTAAGTGCGATGACGTTCAAGGCCGCCACGAAACCAATTGCACCGGCGAGAACGAAATTCGCGCCGGCGATTTCGCGAAGCGACATGTCGGCGGACCGCCTCAGAATCAGCGAGTTGGCGAGGACGTAGGAAATCTGCATCACCGCCAGCACGATCGCCGAGCGCCGAATCGAGCGTAGACAGGCTTCTTGTATCGCCACCAAATCCTCTTTCGCGCAACGGACAACGAAAATTAGAAAAACGATGCCGCCGACCGCGAGAGACTGAAACGTCAGCGTCGCCCCGCGGAACAGGACGGAGAGGAAGCCGAAGACTTGAAGTAAGCGAGCCATGAACGTGAATCAGGATGGCGTGACAGTGAAGGGGATTTCACCACGGGTAATGTGCCCGTCGGAGGCCAGCACTTGCCAGCGGAGGCGGTAGGTGCCGGGGGCCAAGCCAGTGGCCTCCGCCGAAAGCGTGTCCGCGGGAGTCTGCTTGTTGATTTCGAGGGCCTGCGCGGAGCCGTCCGGATGGATCAGCGTCAGTCGGGAGCGGAGCGCATCGATGCGGACATTGAAGCGGAGCTTGATCGGAACATCTGGTCCCGATACCGCACTCTTCAGAGGAGGGTTTGATTCGAGGAGGATTGCATGCGCGACCGCTGGAGCAACGATCAAAAAAGCCACGACCGCGGCAGACAAAATGATTGCGCAAAGACTTCGGCGACCTGGCGGCATGATTTCCTCTTCGCCAAGATTGGCGAAAAGCTCCGTGAAAGCTGGCCTTCGACCGCTGAAGAAAATTATACAGAAGCCGGGATAGATTGCTAATTCATTCGAGCGCCGCTGCAGAGACAGCACTGTCCCTGCATCCGGCCAATGACCGAAGGAATTTCACCGCCGAGGCCCAGGCTGAGACTCGGCAAAGTCACTCGTGTGAAGTTATCTCGTTGCTGTGATTCCAGTCGATGGTTGGATCGGACGCGGGATCATGTTCGACTTCCGGAGCGTTGGTCTTATCCAGCTTTCGCTGCGCGCGCTTTTCTTCCTTCATCTTGCGCTTCTCGATGCGCTTCATTTCTTTCTGCCGCTTCTGGAATGTCGTGGTCATAAGCCCCTCCTACAGCAGAGTGCGGCGAGGGCCCTGGTCCCTGCCGTCCAGCCCATTCATGGAATAGAAAACTACCAGCGCGGTTCGCGGGGCTGGCGCGCCGACTCACGGTAATCTTCGTTCGAAAAACGGTCTCGTCCGCCGCCCTTGCCGCGCCCGCCGCCTCCGCCCGGGCCGCCAAAGTTCTTCGGACCACGTGGCGGGCCGCCTTCGCCCTTAGGGCGCGCTTCATTGACCTTCAAATTGCGCCCGCCAACTTCTTTCCCATCCAGGCCGGCCATGGCCTGCGCCGCTTCCGCGTCATTGGGCATTTCGACGAAAGCAAAACCGCGTGCCCGCCCGGTCTCCCGGTCCATGGCCAAGTGAACGCGCGTTACCTGGCCGAACGGCGCAAACAGCTCGCGCAATTCGCTCTCCGAGGTCTGGAAGCTCATGTTGCCCACAAATAAACTCTTCATCTTTAATTCTCCCTGTACTCTTCGAAGCACTACGAGCGCAGGATCTTGGTAAAGTGCCACTTCCCAGACACTACGAGGCGTTAGCCTGAACTTGGCTGAAATCAATGGAGCGAGAACCGCAAAGCTCGCCCTTCAAGGAATTCAGACAATTCTACTTCGGGAGTCTACTTAGGCACATTATCACACTTCTCCGCGAATGACCGCATCTTCATTTCGAGCCGGGCCTGGCAGCGGAGATGACGCCTCGGACGACCGTACCGAAGCGCGGGGAGCGAGAAATTCGTGAACGTGCCGGCGGTCACGGTGGACCTCACCCCGGCCCGTCAGGGTCGGCGATGCCGCCATGTCGATCAGCATGCCTGCTCCCTTCCGAGAGTGATTAGGCTTACAGGATCGGCAAAGGTTGCCACGGTCCTCTGCTACGCGTGATCAAACGAAATGTTCACCGTGTGCGTGTTTCCTGGTCCTTATTTATGACCGGCAGGGACGACTGTCCATCCCACAAAGGTGCCCTTTTTCATCACCGCGTCCAATTGCTAGCCGCGAAGGAGTTCACTGACGGCGCGCCAGGCCTGATCGATGGCCACGTCGGTATAGGCGCTGGCGCCGGCATCGTAGTTTGCGATGGCAATCTTGCCGAACGGGACCCAGGGCTTCTACACTTCTTTCCAATCGGGATCGAACAGCGGAGTCGGCGTGAAATCAGCGACAAGAATCCTGCGCGATGCAGGCGAATCGGCAACTGTCCACGCGCGCTTGTCGCGGCACTGCACAAACAGGAGGGAGTCTCGCTCGTCCAGGTGAATCGCAATCTTTCGTGAACGAGGTATGATGCCTTCTGCGGCGAGCGGCTTCAGGACCCTGACCTTGAACGATCAGACAGCTGTGATTACCGGCGCGGGAAGCGCCGCGGGGATCGGATTTGCCATCGCACGGCGGCTTTATGCCGCGGGCGTGCGCGTGGTGATCACTTCCACCACGGATCGCATTCATGCCCGGGCTCGAGAACTCGACGCCGGCGGCGAAGGAGTCCTTTCCTTCATCGCCGATCTCACCGTCGAAACCGAAGTGCAGAGATTTGTCGATTCCGTGCTCTCGCGCGCGGGTCGGATCGACATTCTGGTCAACAACGCGGGTATGGCGCAGACCGGGCGGCCAGCGAATAGCAAGCTGCTGATCGCGACCTCGTTCGCGGAGTGGCAAAACCAGATTGCGATTACTCTGCACACCGCCTTCCGCATGACCCGCGCGGTGCTACCAGCAATGACGCAGCAAAAGTACGGCCGGATCGTGAATGTTACGTCGGTGACGGGGCCGCTGGTGAGCAACCGGTGCTCTGCGGCGTATGGCGCGGCGAAGGCGGCGATGGACGGCATGATGCGCGCCGTGGCGATCGAAACGGCCGGCGATGGAATCAC
>Ga0137398_10000511_pt1 | contig 14099 bp, 6 predicted proteins | sample czorhiz216metaG_FD_106659 | JGI IMG/M metagenome (GOLD analysis project Ga0137398, IMG submission 106659) | Vadose zone soil microbial communities from Angelo Coast Range Reserve, California, USA - czorhiz2.16 metaG | ecosystem: Environmental > Terrestrial > Soil > Vadose zone | place: USA...
GCACCCGAGGAATTCGTTTCCTCGATTAGATTATCGCCATCGTAGGCGAAGACGCTAGTACCTGAGGACGATGATTTGTAGATGCGTCGCCCGAAGGGATCGTATTTGAAGCTCACCGTGCCAACGGTTCCGGGCAACGTGACGCTGCTGAGGCGGTTCTCGAAGTCCCAAGCATAGGTGGTGGTGTTCGAGCCGGTCACGCTGGTGAGGGTGTTGCCGTTGAGGTCGAATGCTGACCCTGTCGCTGTTTTTCCGCTAGAGTTCTCGCATCCCCTACGCAGTTCTATCTTTAGCTGCGCGGTTGCACTAAAACAGTGCAACGTTTTTTCTCTCGAACCCCCGACGCGAGTTTTTGGGTACACCCCATCGGCGGCTAAAGGAAAAAGGACACACGGATCGCTCGACGCGGAGAACATCCCTTCTTTAGCTGCTGTCAGCATTAACCTGATTTTACGTGAGCCGCCGTTAACCAGCCAGCCTCATCGCGCTCCGTTGTCTTCAGCGTAAGGGTTAGAGATGGAGGATTTTTTTCTTGAACTGTTGCCACGCGTTCAGAACCGCACGACGGTGACGGTGGCTGGAAAGCCACGACCCGAGCTATGGGGAGCCTCGAAAAAATGCAACCACGGCTTTCTAAACGCGAAATTTTTCGAGCTTCCAGGAGAAAACGCGTCTGCACCTCGGAATCTCCAGGATTTCGAGAGCGCTGTGCTCCGTGGGGCGCGAAGGACGCTGCGCACGGCGCATCCGATAACGCGCTCGTTATCCGACGCGGCCTCGAACTTCGCGAGCCTTCCCGCACTCCACTCGACAGAAGCTGCCTTCTGTCGCCTGCGCGCCCCACGGTCGGTCTATTCGGATTCTTCTTCCGCCCCGGGAAGAAGATTTTTCCTTTAGCAGCTTCTACCGCGTGTTCAGAGTTGCACGACCGTCAAGCCAGGGATTACCTGGAAGTGGCGAACATTGCTCGTGACCACGGCATAGCCTAAGTGCAACGCCGTTGTGCCGATGAGTAAGTCTTCGAAGGCGATGCTGACACCACGAGATGCCTGCTCGCCCTCGATGCGGCCAGCAAGTTGCGCGATTTCTACGGTCACTGGATGCACCACCATGTCACAGCGGAGTTCTTCGCTAAAGGCCCGCCGCCGCTCGCGGTCCGCATCGCTCTTGGCGCGGTAGATGCCGTGAGTCAGTTCGACGATGGTCACGACAGAGAGTGCGGAGTCAGTTTCCCCGTGCGCAGCTTGCACCCTCTTGAGGATTTGCCGCACACTTTCCCCGCGACGCTCCCCGGCGATGAGCACGCTGGAGTCGAGGATTACTCCCATGTCGAGACGTTGCGGGGTTTGCGGCTATTGATGATCTCTTCCAGGTCGGCAGCGAAGTCTGGGTCCAGCGTGGGTTCGTAGCCCAGCTCTTTCGCATGCGCTTCGGCCAGCGCGATGGATTCCGAGAGCAGACGGCCCGGATGTGGCTCTGCAGAGCGCAGTACCGCCACGGGCCGCGTGCCATTTTCGATGACGACTTCCGCGCCTGCGCGCACGTGGGCTAGCAGCGTCGCAACGTTGGTCGTGGCCGCTTCTGCTTCCGAGATGTGGATCACTTCCTTAGCCATGATCTGATTATACATCCGTTACTCCTCCTCTTCTTCCTGGGCTTCCGTGTCGAGCGCGGCCAGCAAGTCCGCTTTCTGCTCGTCGTTGTCCTGGCCAGTGTCGCTTGTGACAGCCGATGCTTTGCGCTCCAGCGTGGCGCCGGGATGCGTGGCCGCATGGATTTTTTGCAGCTTGCGGATGGCCACGTGCGTGTAAATTTCCGTGCTGGAGAGTTCCGCGTGCCCGAGCATCTGCTGGATGTAGCGAAGATTCGCGCCGCCTTCGAGCATCAGGGTCGCCATGGTGTGCCGGAACGTGTGGCAGGAACCAGATTTCCCAAGATTCGCCTGGGCGATCAAGTCCCGCGCCAGATTGCTCAGCGCGTCGGGATGAAACGGCTCTCCGTACTGCGTTAAAAATAGCGTGGCGTCGTCCGGCTCGATGGCCAACACCGGACGCGCTTCGCGCAGATATTTTCCCACCCAGGCCAGCGCCCGTTCGCCGATCGGGATCATGCGGTCTTTCTTGCCCTTCCCCTGGCGGATCGTCAGCGTGGCCCGTTCGCGGTCCACATCGTACAACTTGAGGTGCATCAGTTCTCTGCGCCGGATGCCCGTTGAGTAGAACGTTTCGAGCATCGCACGGTCCCGCAGTCCCACCGGCGTATGAATATCCGGCACTTGCAGGACGCGCTCGGTCTCCGCAACCGAGAAGATGGTGCGCGGGATGCGCTTTTCCATGCGCGGCAGGTCCAGATCACTCGCCGGGTTGTACAGGATGTGATTGTGGCGCACCAGCCAGCGGAACCACCGGCACACCGGCGTCAGCCGCGAGTGTTGCGTGCGGAACGTGAGCGGCTGCCCGTTTTTCTGCCGGTAGTAGTAGAGATACCGCTGATAGCTTTCCAGGATCGGGCGTGTCACTTCCATCGGGTGCTCGATGCCGCGCTGCTCGGCCCAACGGACGAAGTCTCCGATCGAGTAGCGCGCGTGGTCGGCGGTGTCTTCTGAGTAGTTGTTCACCAGCAGCCATTCGAGATGTTCTTCGAGCAAGCGGCCGAGCGGCGTGCGCGGCTCGGGTTGCGCCTTGTGCTTGACGACGCGGGCCATCACTTCACCTTCGCGGCTACGCGTACGACGCGATTTGCTCGGGTGTCCCGAGTAGTGCTTTTTTCCTGATTTCGCCTAAAACCGCCATTTCGCCGCGCCAGCACTGGCGATTCCTCACCCCGACCACCCCCCGACATCCCCCCGACTTGGGGCCGACTTGACCCCGACCACTGGCCGTTTTGCCCCGACTTCTTTGTGTCGTAGCCACAGCCGGTGAGCTTTTCGATCTCGATCAGGCCGGGCAGCGTGGGCTTGCCGCTGTCGCCCCGGCGCTCGAACACCAGCTCGTAAACGAAGCTCTGGCCGCGCCCGCCGTGGTGCACGAGCAGATATTCCAGGTCTTCGAGACGACGAAGATGGGTCTTGAGTTGCGTGTTGCCCCAGCCGGTGTACTGGCGCACGTCGCGGCGGCTAAAACGAAAGTCCGTGCGCTCGATCCTCTGCCGCTCGCATTCCGCACTCGCCATCTCGTCAACGAGCAGGAGCAACCGCCGCGTCTGCGGTGGGAGTTCGTCGAGCGAACGCCCCAGCACTTCATGTGCGAGCCGGTTGGCTGTCGCGATATCGTCGAGCGTCACTTCGATGTATTCGAGCGCCTGGCCGTTGTGCGTCGCGGTTTTCCGCTCCCGCTGATGCTGGTGCAACAGCGCGATGGAGCGGATGAGCGCCAGATATTTCATGTGGTCGCGCCGCGTGCGCGTCTGGCTGTCGAGGAACGTCAGCTCCCGCGCGTAAGGATTTGCTACGAAGAGCGGTTTCAGAAGCCGTTGCGCGTTCTGGTGCACGCAGAGGATTTCGTCGCGCTCCCGCCGGGCCAGCAGGCCTTCGATGGTCTGCGCCTCGCGCTGCTTTTTGTGGATGGCCTGCGTCTGTGCGCGGCCCTCGTCCACGGCCAGCACCAAGCAACGATTCTGTAGCTCTTCGTCCAGGTCGATGGCCGTCGTCGTGAGGAAGAGCATTACCGGACCTTCCACGCGATAGTGGTGTGTGATGAGACGGCCTGTCGTGGCGTCCTTGCCCGTCGAGGCGATGCTCAGCGCCCCTTCGCTCTGCAACAGTTTCAGCGCATAGGCCGCGCGGGACGCGCCTTCCTCTTCCACGATAGCCAGCACTTTGTGTTTGAGATCGGTTTCGCCCATGTAGAACAAGCTCTGTCCGGTCATGGCCGAGTACTGCACGCGCTGCTCCTCGGGCAGCATCGCCAGCACCGCTTCCATGATGGCGCTCTTGCCTGCGGCGGAACTGGATTGCACCAGCACCGCTAGCGGCGCTTCCAGCAGCCGCGACACCACCGCCAGATAGCTCACCAACTTGTTGGTCTCTTCGCCCACCACCCCGCAACGCTCGAAGTCCGTGAGGATGCGGTCCAGCAACTGCGGATCGCGCAAGAACTCGAGCGCGGCGGATCTTTCCTCTGCCGTCATCTCGATTTTTTCTTCCTGGGGCTTCAGCGTCTTTTCCATCCACTCGTGTTGCAAGTCTTCGAGCTTCAGGACCAGCGTGGCGAGCTCTCTCTCGATGCTCTCTTCCTTGTGGCCCAGCTCCTTCGCCGCTTGCTTGGCGAAGATCGCCCGCAGACGCGCGGCGTACAAGTCCAGCGTGTCCACGTGCAAGCGCGTCTCCCCGCGCGCGTTGGTTCCCGTCGCCATCACGTTCACGCGCAGAACGCCGGGCGCCAGGTTCTTCGCCAGGCCCAGGATGCGATAGCGCCGCTCCCCCAGCGAGACATACACCGTCTCACCGCTCACTTCGACCGGCACATCCAGGACTGGCACCACCGATCCAGTCGGCAACGACGCGATGGGCGGCTCGGCGGCTAAAGAAAGATCGCTCTCCTTGTTCGTGTTGGCCTCGATGGTCTCGGAGATTTTTTCTTTAGCTGCTGGTTCGATTTTTTCCTCGATGGCTGGTTGTGCCTCGATCCTTGGTCCGCTCACTGCCACTGTGGGCCGCTGGCCTTTGCCGAGCCAGGCCGCTTTGCCGAGCAACATCCCGAGACTTTTTGTTGCTGGCGTCACCTTGAGTGCGTAGTCGTTCGCATCCATGTTTTTCGGGAACTGCACTCGGAAGCACTCGATCCCCTTTGCCATGAGTTCTTCCGCCAGTTTCTCCGCCGCTCGCTCGCCGGCGTCGTCCCGGTCGTAAGCGATATAAATTCTTTTCGTGTCGTGCTTCTGGAACGCAGTCCGGTGATCGTCCGTGAACCCGTTCACGCCGTAGCTCGCTGTCACGTGGCGATAGCCAGCGCACCAGAACGTCAGCGCGTCGATCAGCGCTTCACACAGGATGATTTCCTTTGAGGCGATGAGCGCCTGCTCGTTCCACACGCCATGCAGCGGACCTGGCAGGTACGAGTGCAGCGGCGTGTTTTCCCGCAACGCTCGGGTGATCTTCCGCCCGTACATCTCCACCACTTCGCCTTCTAGGTTGAAGACCGGGATCATCAGCGAGCCGTTGAAGTGCTCGTGACCCGTATCGCGGAAGATACCCAGTCGCTGCAACTTGCCGCGCAGTTCCGCACCTGCCACGCGATTTTTCTCCGGCAGTCCGTAACCGAGCGTGCGGTTGGCGAAGCCAAGCTGGAACTGCTCGATCATCTCCGAGGATGTGAGGCCGCGTACCTGAAGATATTTCAGGACGTCGGGAGAGTTTTTCAGCGTCTCGTGGTAGTAGCGCGTGACCTGCAAGAGTAACGCGCGGTCGTCCCCGTCGCGGCTCACCGGCGCGGGCAGCTTCGGAACCGTTGAGCGTTGCGGCGGCTTCGCACCGGAACTGGCGGCTAAAGGAAAATGTTCTTGTTTCAGTAGTTCGACCGCGTGACGGAAACTGATGCCTTCGGCACGCATCACCCAGTCGATCACGCTCCCGCCTTTCCCACACGCCCCGAGACAGTTCCAGAGATTTTTCTGCGGGCTGATCACCAGTGACGGCGAGTGGTCTTCGTGGAAGGGGCACAGGCCGATGAGGTCCGCGCCGTGCCGCTTCAGTGTTACACCGCGCGCCTCGGCCAGGCGTTCGAGAGAGACTTCGCGTTTCAGCCGCTCGATCTCACCCTCCGGGATTCGCGCCATCGGGGAACCTCCTTTTCTGCGTTTTGAGCCTTTTTCCTAAAACCCTGTCAAGAGGATTTTTCCCTTGACCTGGCGTGTTTGAAATTATAGTGATTTACTATGTATGTCAACGGAGATTTCAACATGGCTCTTACACTCAGCGTTGTTATGGCTCTCAACGGAAACAGGGATTCGGCGAAAACAGTCAACCGCGCCCTCGGACGGCGGCTGGCGCACTTCCGAAAACAACGCGGCTACAGCCAGCAAGAACTTGCTCGCCGCGTCGGGGCAGTTCAGGTTGTGATTTCCGATTACGAGCGTGGCAAGCTCAGACTCTCGGCGGAGATGGCGCTCCGCTTCGCTACGGCCCTCGATATCCCCATTCAGGAACTGCTACAGACCGGCAAGCTCGTCCCTGTGGACGCTGCTCCGAAGCCCAGCCGCAGACTCTTGCGCCGCCTCGAACTGATCGAGCACCTGCCTCGCCGCAAGCAAGCCGCTCTGCTCACTACCATCGACACCTTCCTGAAGAGCACTCCCAGCAAGGCCGCTTCCTGATCGGGTGACGTCGAAGGAACCGCGCGCCGCTGCCTGAACTTCGTGGATTACGTGTGGAGTTTTTCCCGAGGAGAGATTTTTTCTTTAGCTGCTACGGTTTTTGCCGCTCTTTTATTTTCAACAAGTTAACCGAGAGCGCTCTGCAGCGCCCGAGATTTTCTAAGTTGTGCGACGTGAGGAAGTTAACCAAGAGCGCCGTCCGGCGCTCTGCAGCACCCAACCTGGGGTGACGTGTCTACCCCCCACCCGGTGCCGCAGGCACCGCTCTTCCCGCGCTCGGCGGCGCGGGCCGGTAACCGCGCCTTGGGAGGCTCAAGGTTAGGACTCGACGCCACCAAGCCCCGGACCGGAACGCCGAATTCAGTGTCGAGTCCCACTCTGAGGACTAGCAGCTAAGGGAAGAACATCTTTCTTGATGTTCTGGCAGTACTCCTCAGGGTCGTCTCCTGTGACGGGAAGATGGCACTGCCGAATCGAACCCCCAAGCGACACCAGAAAGCACCGGCAAAAAGCTTTCTTTCGCCCGCTGTCGTGCCCCCAGGCAACAAGTTGTATTTCGCTCTGGGATTTCCACTCACTTGCCGCCAGGTAAAGGTGATCGCTCTCTAAAATCCGCTGCTTCGGCTTTGATTCGAGAAGCCGCTGCTTTAGATCAATCGATGGCGTACCTTGATCGATAGAAACAACCACGTTGTTCGTGTAGTCGCTCCCTGCGTAGTCGTTTATTATGATCCAACGACTGTCCGGGGACCAGATTACGCTAGCGTCCCGGTCGTACGTGTAGAGCGTGCGACTTTCACCCGATTGGACATTTCGCAACACGAGCGCCAACTCGCGCTCGTTGGTTTGGCTGGAACAGAAAACCTTCAAGACGTCGTAGCGGCCATCGGGAGAAGTTACGGATGGTCCTGCGCTGCGACCAGTGGGTACACAATCCGACGTTTGACCCACCGCAGGCACCGCCAACAGTAAACTGACGAGCAGTGTTATTTTCCGCAATCGTCGGGACAGCATATCGTCACCTCTCGCCACTGCAGACCATACTTCCGCGCTTGCTTGCATGAGCGTAACCAGATGTCAATCCATTGATCCGGCGGAACATGGTGGTGCTTTTTGTCCCAACCTGCGCCCGTATCGTTGACCGTGCCTGTGTAGTCTGGCGTGTTGAAGGGATCGATAGGGCTTCGATTAAAAACCGGATCCTTCAGCGGGCCTGATACATTTACCGAGCATCCGAACGGATATGGGATGGGTTGGCGGTCAGGCCCTCGGCTCGGGGCGTTGGTATTGGCAACTGCAACAGTACCTGGACCTGCGAATCGCCCGCTCGCTGTCCGGCCCTGGTCGCAATATGCGGTTACCAGCATCAGCTTCTTTGTACACTTCAACCCAAACGGATCGAAGTTGTCGATGGGCTGATTCTTCACATACTCATAGAAATTGATCCCACCACTGAAGTTGATCGGGTCTTCCGAGATGAATCGTCCCACATTCTGGTCGTAATATCTGGCGCGGTAGTAATAGAGATTCGTTTCGGTGTCGAACTCACGGGCATTGTACTGGAATGGATTGGTGAGTGAGCCGGACGAATTCGCGAGCTTTCCGAACGAGTCGAACGTATACGTTTGCGCGAGTGCGCCCGCCGCATTGCTCAGCGAGGTAACCGACCAGAGGCCGTCTGCTTCGTAGAAGCTCGTCGTGCCACTGCGCAGCATCGCGAGTGGTTCGTCGATGATTTCCGTTCGCGCATAGCGGGCCACCACGGCACCCGTGGAGTTCGTTTCCTCGCTCAAGTCGTCGCCGTCATAGGCATAAATGGACGTTCCGCTGGTCGACGATTTATAAATTCTCCGTCCCCAAGGATCGTATTTGAAGCCGACTGTCCCGCCGGTGCCGGGCAGCGTAACGCTGCTCATGCGGTTCTCGAAGTCCCAGGCATAGGTGGTGGTGTTCGAGCCGGTCGTGCTGGTGAGGGTGTTGCCGTTGAGGTCGTACGTGTAGGTCGTGCTCGGCGTCGAGGTCAGCTCGTTCGAGGTGTTCACGTTGTAGGGTGACACGCCCAGCGAACTCAGCCGGTTGCCGACTGGGTCGTACGTGTAGTTCTCCGTCGTGGTCGTGGCTTGCGTGACCTGGGTCAGCTGGTATAGCGGATCGTACGTGTAATTCGACGTCACGTTCGCCAACTGGTCCGTCTTGGACGTGCGGTTCCCGGCGTTGTCCACGGCGTAGCTCGCACCGTCCAACGTGGTCGAGCCGCTCTGGTGCAAGACGCTCAACAGCCGCGACAGATTATCGTACGCATAGACCGACTTCAGGCCATTCGGACGCGTCATTTGCGTGCGGCGGCTCAGAGCGTCATAGCTGAAGCCGAAGTTGCCCGTCCCGCTGAACGCTGTTGGCGGCGTCAGCGTTTGCAGCCGGTTTAGTGTGTCGTACACGTAGCTCGTCGCGCCACTTTCAGGATCGGTGAACCCCGTGCGGTTCGACGCCGCGTCATAGGCATAGCTCGTTGTGAAGTTCCGTCCAGCCAGAAACGTGTAGCTGGTGGTCGTGTTCGTCAGCCGTCCCATGTTGTCAAACGTGAACTGGTAGGTTCCCGTGGGATCGCTCACCTGGGTCAAACGCGAGTCGTTATCGTAGGTGTAATTCACGGTCGTGGTATCAGGATAGGCCTTCTGGGTCAGGCGGTTCAACTGGTCGTAAGTGTAGGTTATGAGCTGGTTCTTCCGGTCAGTTTTTTTGAACAAGTTGCCAACCGCGTCATAGTCGTACGTCTCGATATATCCGGACGGGAACGTGGTCTTTGTGACGCGCCCAAAGGCGTCATACGTGAACGACGTCGTGTTATTGTTCGCGTCCTTGATGCTGGTCAGGTTGTTTTCCGTGTCATAGCCGTAGGTGGTGACGTTGCCAGGAGTGGCCGCGTCGGTGACGCTGGTCAACCGATCGGCATCGTCGTACGCATACGTGGTGGTTTTGCTGTTTTGATCGGTAACGGAAGTCCGCCGCCCGCGATAGTCGTAGACGAACCCGGTGGTGCCTGTGTTCCCCGGATACGTAATGGTCTTGAGCCGGTCGCCGGGCCAGTAGTCGAACGTCGTCTGATTCAGCATCGAATCCGTGACCGTTTTGCGGTTGCCGTGCGTATCGTACGTGTAAGTGGTGACGTTTTGTTGGGCATCCGTGATGTTGTTGATCAACCCGGTTGGATAGTAAGTCAGCGTCGTGATGTTGTTCAGGGGATCCTTGATGGTCAGCAACTCCCCCTTGGTATCGTACGTAAATGTCGTCACGCTGGCAGCCGTGCTCCCATTCGGTACCGGCGTAGTGACTGTGAGCAGGTTTCCGTGCGTGTCGTATGTATTCGTCGTCACATTCCCGAGCGGATCGGTGGCGGTGAGAACTTCGCCGAAGCTGTTGTACGTATTCGTCGTTGTGACATAGGTGCCTGCAGAGATAGGCGCGGTGACCGAAGCCACATTCCCACTGGAGTCGTAGGTATAGCTGGTGATGTGGCCGAGTTCGTCCGTTCTCGCTAAAATATTGCCCTTAGTGTCGTAGGTGTAGCTGATTGCTCCACGCAGCGTACAACTGGAACAACCGGACCCCTCTGAATTGACCGGTACCCAAGTTCCGCCGATCAACTCTGAAGTGTAAGTGGAGAAATTACCAAGGGAGTCCGTTGCCTGTACCGTCGTGTTGAGAGTGAACCACGGCCCATAGGCTGTAATGCTGGCCACCTGCACATTAACTGCTCCGGTCGCAGCACCCGCTGGTACGAGCGCCACAATCTGTGTATCGCTCCAACTGACGATGCTCGTTGCAGTTGCGCCGTAGAGGTTTGCAGTGCTGTTGCTTTGCGTCGAGCCGAAGCCTGCACCGGTAATCGTAATGGTCGAACCGATCGGCCCGACGTTGGGGGAGACGCCGGTCACGGAGACTTGCTCCAAAACAGTAAATTGTACGCCGCTGCTGGTGATGCCGTCTTCGGTAACCGTCACGGGACCGTTTGTCGCGTTCGCAGGTACGGTGACAGTGATGCTGGCGTTACTCCATGAGTTAACACTCGCCACAACGCTGTTGAATTGCACCGTGCTGTTGCCCTGACTTCCGCCAAAACCGGAGCCATTGAGAGTTACGGAACCTCCCCGCTCAGCAGCCGGAGGCGTCAGGCTAGTGATGACGGGCTTGATCACGGTGAAGACGATGTTAGAGAGGCTGGGGATGGAATTCACGGTGACGACAACGGGACTCGTTCCCGATGGGGCCGCGGTGGGCACAAGAGCAATGATCTGCGTATCGCTCCAGCTAGTGATAGACGTTGCCAACGCACCGTTGAAACTAACCGTGCTGGTCCCTTGTGTCGCGCCAAAGCTTGAACCCGTGATCGTTACTGACGTGCCGGCTGTTCCAAGAGTCGGCGACAGACCTGTTACGAAGGGAGTCGTTCCCAGAGTGATCAACACATTGTCAAGGGTTCCCGTAGCGAGCGCCGCAGGCAGTCCGCCAGCAGTGTTGCTACTTACAGCCAATCCCACGTATACCGTTTGCGCCATGCTGATTGTTTGGGCGCTTCCCACCTGCGTCCATGTGTTGCCATCCGGTGACGCGTAACCCGAAAATGAGCTTCCGCTCCGGACTAATTTCAGCCAGTAAGGAAGTCCTGCATTGTGGCAGCCCGGTATGGAAGTACTTCCTCCCGTGGTTGTGCGGTCCCAGAGGCATTCGAGGTCCGACGCCTGATAACCCGCGAATGCACTTGTTGCGCTCGGATCGAGCGTCTCACGGATCATGACACCGGCTTGCGTATACGTGCTGCCGGAGGCCGAAACCACTCTGGCGACGATCGTGCCATTTCCCTGCAAAGACTGATACACGAAGTGCATTTGGTCGCTGGTGCCACCGATCTGAAGGCCCGAACCGTTCACGGTGAACGTGCCGTTCGTATAGGTTGCGCTGCCACCGTATTGAACTGGCCCCACGTCCTGGTCCAACCACGGTGTTGGCAGTGGATTCGCCGTGACGCTGAATAAGACAGCGTTGCTGTCGTTCATCATCGGAGCTACCGCAACTGCCAGGTAGCCTGAAGTCGCCCCGGTGGGAATCGTTATGGAGATTGAGGTGTTGCTCCAAGTGTTGATCGTCACTGGAGCATCGTTCAACAAAACCAGACTTCCATTCTGCGAGGCTCCAAAGCCACTCCCATTGATTGCGACCGTAGCTCCGATCGATCCGGTCGTCGCAGACACACTCGTAATAACTGGTGCTGGAAGCGCAGTCGAATTGATCGACACATTGTCAAAGGTCGCTGTGGCGAGCGCCGCAGGCAGTCCGCCAGCAGTGTTGCTACTTACGGCCAATCCCACGTATACCGTTTGCGCCATGCTGATTGTTTGGGTGCTTCCCAGCTGTGTCCATGTGTTGCCATCCGGTGACGCGTAGCCGGAAAATGTGCTACCGCTCCGGACTAATTTCAGCCAGTAAGGAAGCCCCGCACTCTGGCAGCCCGTCTGGGACGTGCCTCCTCCCGTGGTTGTGCGGTCCCAGAGGCATTCGAGTTGCGACTGCTGATAACCCACGAATGCATATGTTGCGCTCGGATCGAGCGTCTCGCGGATCATGGCACCAGCTTGCGTATACGTGCTGCCGGAGGTCGACACCACTCTGGCGACAATCGTGCCATCTCCCTGCAAAGACTGAAACACGAAATGCATTTGGTCGCTGGTGCCACCGATCTGAAGGCCCGAACCGTTCACGGTGAACGTGCCGTTCGTATAGGTTGCGCTCCCACCGTATTGAACTGGCCCCACGTCCTGGTCCAACCACGAAGACGGCAGCGGCTGCGAGGTCACCGTGAAATACACAGGGTTGCTGTCGTTCATACTCGGAGCGACAGAAACTACCAAGTAGCCCGAAACCGCTCCAGTGGGAATCGTGATCACGATCGTGGTGCTGGTCCAAGCGTTGATCGTGACTGGAACGTTGTTGAGTGTCACCAAACCCCCGTTTTGGGAGTTTCCAAAGCCGGACCCGCTGATTTCCACTTGACTCCCAATTGATCCGGTTGTGGCAGAGATATTCGTAATGACAGGAGCCAGTGAAGTGCTCGAAGAGACGGAAACGTTGTCAAACGTAGCTGTGGCCAGGGTGGTGTTGTCCTGACTGCACACCGCCAAACCGATGTACACGGCTTGTGCCATGGTTATCGTCTGGCTCGTTCCCGTCTGAGCCCAAGTCGTTCCGTTGTACGAAGAGTAGGCGGTGAAGGTGCTCCCGCTCCGCACCAGCTTCACCCAGTAAGGCAATCCAATGTTCACACCGCTCTGGAGAGTAGTGCTTCCACCTGTGCTTCCACGGTAGGAGAAAAAGACGACAGACGATTGGTAATTCGCGTATCCGTTTGTGGACGCAGGGTCCAGCGTCTCTCGAATCATCACGCCGGCTTCGGGATAATTGCTTCCTTGAGCCGAAACCACTCGCGCGACGATGGTCCCGTCACCCGACAGCGGCTGATAAACAAAATGCATCTGGTCGGAAGTGCCATTAATCTGGTTACCAGAGCCCTTCACCGTGAACGTCCCGCTGGCGAAACTAGCGCTCCCTGCAAGGCCTACTGAACCCACGTCTCCATCCAACCAACCTGCAGGAAGAGTTGTGACCGTGAAGGCTGGACTGTTCACATTCTGACCGTTCACCGTCGCTGAGAATGGCCCTGACGATGCGCCGGATGGCACGTTCGCAATAATGTTTGTATCAGTCCAGCTTGCGACTGGGACTGTCGTTCCGTTGAGCGTGATCGTGCTACTGCCTTGTGTTGCTCCGAACCCTGTGCCAGCAATTGCGACCTCGGATCCCACGACTCCCGAAATCGGCGACAAACTGGTGATGCTCAGAGTCTCTATGACCGTGAAGTTGATGCCGTTGCTCGAAACTCCGCTCGCATTTACAACCACGAGTCCCGTCGTCGCTCCACTTGGAACGTGCACCACGATGCTCGTAGCGCTCCAACTCGTCGGTGGTGCCTCCGTATCGTTGAACGTTACGGTGCTGGTACCCTGCGCCGCACCGAAGTTCGTCCCCGTGATCGTGACCGAGGTTCCAACGAGTCCGGAAGTCACTGACAGATTTGTGATACTGGGCGCGGGAACAACTGTGAAATTGACTCCGCTGCTCGCCGCGCCAGCGACCGTCACAACCACATTTCCCGTTGTTGCGCCGGACGGAACCGGGGCTCCAATGGCGAACGAACTCCAACTCGTTGGTGTCGTCGGCGCTCCGCTAAACGTCACCGTGCTCGAACCTTGGCTCGACCCGAAATTCGTCCCCGTTATCGTTACTGCCGCGCCCACGGCGCCCGTGGTCGGAGATAGCCCACTTATGCCCGGGAGAACGGTAAAGGAGATGCCATTGCTAGAGATGCCGCTCACACTCACAACCACGTTTCCCGTCGTTGCGCCGGACGGAACTGGAACCGCGACGCTAGTAGCACTCCAACTCGTCGGAGTCGCCGCAGTACCGTTGAACGTTACCGTACTTGTACCTTGGGACGCTCCGAAGTTCGTGCCGGTGATGGTCACCTGTGTACCAACAGCTCCGGAGGTTGCGGACAAATTTGTGATACTCGGCGTCGGAACTACCGTAAAGTTCACACCGTTGCTCCCCACCCCGCCCGCCGCCGTGACCACCACATTCCCGGTAGTCGCCCCGGTGGGCACCGTGGCCGTGATGCTGCTCGCTCCCCAATTCGTAATCGTTGTTGCGCTCGTCCCGTTGAACTTTACATTCCC
>Ga0137398_10000513_pt1 | contig 14087 bp, 15 predicted proteins | sample czorhiz216metaG_FD_106659 | JGI IMG/M metagenome (GOLD analysis project Ga0137398, IMG submission 106659) | Vadose zone soil microbial communities from Angelo Coast Range Reserve, California, USA - czorhiz2.16 metaG | ecosystem: Environmental > Terrestrial > Soil > Vadose zone | place: USA...
CACAGGCGCATCTCTGGTTCGTGACCGTCCATCCTTTCGATGATGGCAACGGCCGCATCGCGCGGGCCATCGCCGATATGGCCCTGGCGCGATCGGAAAGCAGCCCGCAGCGCTTTTACAGCATGTCGGCGCAGATCCGGCATGAGCGAGGCGACTATTACGGCATTCTCGAGCGGACCCAGAAGGGAACCATGGATGTCACGCCCTGGATGGAATGGTTCCTCGGTTGCCTGGGCCGCGCCATCGACGGCGCGCAGACCGTTCTCGGCACCGTGCTCGCCAAGGCGCGCTTCTGGGAGCGCGTCCACGGCATCCAGCTCAACGAGCGTCAGCGTCTCGTTCTCAACCGTCTTCTCGACGGCTTCGAAGGCAAGCTCACAACTTCAAAATATGCGAAACTCGCCAAGTGCTCGCAGGACACAGCGCTGCGCGATATTCTGCTTCTCGTCGAGCGCGGCATCCTCGCCCGGAACCCGGCGGGCGGAAGGAGCACGAGCTACATGATCGCGAAGGAGTCTTGAGAGGCGATGCCCCCCGCGACGCCCGCTCCCCCGGGGCGATCAACAGGCCGTGGAGGTGCAGTGGCCGCCACTCTTGGAACAGTTGTAGCTCAGAGTGGTCGCCAAGCAGCTTGCCGGCTTGCTTCCCTTGGGTACTTCGCAGATTTGCATGGAGCATCCGGGCGCCGCCAGCGCCAGGCTCGGGCCGAGAGTCGAGAGCGCCGATCGATAAGGCGTGGAACCCGTCCCCAAGAGACTGACCGCGGGGGCGATCGCGGCCAAGATCAAAACGACGACGGCGGCTCTGGTCACGAAGCGCATCGATAGAGACATGGGTTGGTCCTCCTTTGGCGTTTTCTGTATCACGAACTTCGCATGGACGCAACGGGCAGGGCGAGATCGCGGACCCGATGGTCGACCCGTGTGCCGAATCGGTATAACCTCCGGCTTATGCAAATCGTCTGGGAAGGGTCATGCGCCTGTGGTCGGGTGCGCTACCGGGCGGCGGGCCCTCTCACCGAGATGATCCATTGCCATTGCAGCGACTGCCGCAAGCGCCATGGCGCGGCCTTCGCGACTCATGTCGGCGTCTCGAAAGAACGCTTCACCATACTCCAGGGGCAAGCGGCGATTCGCGTCTTCGTGACGGGAGCCGACGTGCGCCGGTCGTTCTGCGGCGACTGCGGGTCGAAGATATCGAGCGATTCGTCGTCGTGGGACGAGGTCTATTTTGCGGCAGGCACTCTCGACACACCGCTGGCTGGTTTGCGGCAGTCGCACATCTTCGTGCGCAGCAAGGTGGCCTGGCACGACATCCTCGACTCGAATCCCCAGCATGCGACCTATCCGGTGTCATGGTCGAGGTAGTCGGGAAGACCGCAATCACCAAGGAGCGAGCTCGGCGTCATCACCCGAAACCCGGCGGGCGGAGGCTTACGGGCTATCGGTTCGCGAAGAAGTCTTGAGTAGAATGGCCGGTAGAGCACGGATGCATTCTCGAGAACAGCGGAAGAGTTTTGAGCGGCTTGCCGGACGAGGCAGCGATGGATAGCAGGAGGACGGGGATGACTCTCGAAACACATTCGCGGTCCATCGCATTCGCCCTGACTGTTGCGGTATTTCTGGGCTGCGCTCCGGCCTGGGCAGGCGATCTGAGCATGAAGGAACAGATGGAGATCCTGACCCAGCCGCGAAGCCAGGACGAGCTAGGCACGATCCCCTCCATCGAGATTGATGAAATCCACGCGTCGGTCCCGCTCGACGACAGGATGAACGCCGATGCGGCCTTCAACGCGCCCTTCACCGCGTCCCTTCGTGAGGGGTTGACCTGGTATCTGAGGCAACGCGGGTTGAAGATCGTCGAAACCGGAGCCGACCTCCGCTGCACCACGGTCATCGAGTCGTACGAAGGCTTCAAGGGCTGGGGCCACTGGGGCGTAGATGTTCATTTCAGAGTGAAGCTCTTTCGTGGCTCGCAGGTCATCGTCTCGGAGGATCTGCGCTCGCTGCTGAAGTACTCCGACGACGAGGACGTCGTCAATGAGGAGAAACCCAAGTACGACGCGCGCAACCTGGATGTGACGTTTGCGGAGATCCTCTTCACGCGTGTCGGGGTCGACCTCAGCGAGAAGTTCATCACCCTCCTCAAGGAGAAAGCCCCCGTCATCTCCGCCCCGGGCGGGGGCCAGCTTCAGAATCCGGCGGCCTCCCGGGGGAGGCTCTCGATTGACTCGACCGTTCCGAACTCCGAGGTATTCATCGATGGGAAGCTCGTGGGCACGACCCCCATCGCCGACCTTCCCCTGCCTGCCACGACGCACTCGATAGAGATCCGCAAGCGTGGGTATCTGCTCTGGCAACGAGACATCGCGGTGATCGAAGGCGCGGCAAGCCACATCACGGCCGAGTTGGAGGCGGAGAACAAGAAGTAACACACCGCTTCCCTTGACCAATGCCCGGCGCAGAGAACCGGGTCGTCGCCTCGTTGAACATCAACCGGGCGAGCCCCGACGGTCGACAAGTCGAAGAAGGAGACAGGCTCGTGGATCAGCATATCTTTCAGATCAAGGCGACTCTACGAGGCACGCGACCCCCGATCTGGCGGCGGCTCCACACCTGGAGCGACGTGACGCTTCTTCAGTTCCACCGGATTCTTCAGATCGCGATGGGTGGACCGATTCTCATCTGCATCAGTACCGGCAGGGTTCGACCTACTACGGCACGAGCGACCCGGAGTTTGGAGTCCGACGCGTGAGCGAGAGGTCGACACGCACACGAGGCGGCGGGACATCCCAAGGCCGCTTGAACCCGCCGGCGGATGGTGAGCCGGCAAAGGACTGACGTTCGTCCGCGTGGACCCAATCCTGCGATCGGCCGAACGCGATCCTTTCATTTGGCCGGCCCCTGATCTTGCATTTGGCCGGACCCCGAGGAGCGGCCGGCAACATTCCTTGCTTTACTCACAGTAATGAGTAAAAATACTCAACGTAATGAGTAAATTATCAGAGCCATTCCAGCGTCCCTACGCCAGCGAACTCGCCGGGCGACTGGGCGAGCGGCGCCGGTTCATCCAGGTTGTGGCCGGGGCACGGCAGGTGGGCAAGACCACCCTGGTCCAACAAGTCTGCGAGGCTGCCGGGCTGCCCGTCCGCTTCGCAAGCGCCGACGAGCCGACCTTGCGGGGTGCCGGCTGGATCGCCCAGCAATGGGAAGCCGCGCGCCTGGCCGCTGATCGTGACGGCGCCATCCTCGTGCTCGACGAGGTGCAGAAGGCCGTCGGCTGGTCCGAGTCGGTCAAGCGCCTCTGGGACGAGGACACGCGAGCCAAACGCCGGCTCAAAGTGGTGCTGCTCGGTTCCGCGCCGCTCCTCGTCAGGCAGGGCCTCACCGAGAGCCTCGCCGGGCGTTTCGAGGTGTTGCACCTGCCGCACTGGTCTCTAACGGAAATGCGCGCCGCGTTCGGCTTCTCGGTGGATCAGTACATCTACTTTGGCGGCTACCCCGGTGCCGCGCCGCTCGCGCGCGACCCGGGCCGCTGGCGGCGCTACATCCTGGATTCGCTGGTCGAAACCACGATCGCACGCGACGTCCTCTTGCTCACGCGCGTGGACAAGCCCGCGCTTCTCCGCCGCCTGTTCGAGCTGGGGTGCCGACACTCCGGACAGATGCTGTCGTACACCAAGATGCTCGGCCAGCTTCACGACGCCGGCAACACCACGACGCTTGCGCACTACCTGGAGCTGCTGCACAGCGCCGGCCTGCTGACCGGACTGACCAAGTTCTCGGGCACCGCCGCGCGCCAGAGGGCTTCAAGCCCCAAGCTTCAAGTGTTGAATACCGCGCTGATGAGCGCTCAATCCGGGTTGTCTTTCGAAGAAGCCCAGGCAGATCGCGAGCACTGGGGTCACCTGGTGGAGTCGGCGGTGGGCGCGCACCTCGCCAACGCAGCGGCCACGGGCGCTTGCGAGGTCTTCTACTGGCGTGATGGAAATAGCGAGGTGGACTTCGTGGTGCGCGCCGGAAAGAAGCTCGTGGGCATCGAAGTGAAGAGCTCGCACCGGAGCCTGACGCTGCCCGGGATGGGGGCCTTTGCGGATGCGTTCCGCCCCACGCGCACGCTGTTGGTGGGTAGTGATGGGATCACACTCGACGAATTTCTCTCCCGGCCTGTGGAGCACTGGTTGAGAAGATGATGCGTCGAGGTCGCCTTGGGCGTCGCAGCTATCTTTGAATACAGTCAAAGTGTCGTCCAAGCGTGCAACACGGGACCGGTACCGCCCGCGAGGGACGCCGCGCTTCTGAGCTATACTATCGTTACTCGAGCAGGAGACCTTCATGGGCGGTTCGCCCCCCGTGGTCCACAGCGACTCCGAAATCCTGGGAGGCACCCCTGTCTTCGTGGGGACCCGCGTTCCGTTCCAGGCGCTTCTCGACTACCTCGAGGCCGGCGACCCCCTCGACGAGTTCCTCGCCGACTTCCCCAGCGTGACCCGGGAGCAGGCGGTGGTCGCCCTCGAGCAGGCGAAGCAGGGGCACGACGAGTGCAGCCGCTAGGACGCAATGATTCATCTCTTGCGATTGGCTTGCGTATGACTAACGGCTCACAGTTGCGCGAGCGATATTTACGCGACCCGCTGCCGGTCCAGCTTGGGGGCTTGGCCGCCAACCTTGCGCGGGTACGATCCTTCTCGGACAACCCTGCCCATGGAGAGGTCGTTGCGCGCCTGCTCGAAGAGAGCGCGTGGTTCATCGAGTGGGCTGCACCGGACGCCCCGGCCGATATGCAGGTGGATTTGGTCGACTGTCAGCGCGCGCTGTCGCGGTGGCGTCTATCCTGGACCGAGATCTGGGCGGACCCAAATCGGCGTAGCGAGGTCGCGGAGCGGGCCGGTGCGTGGTCGCAGCGGCTCCTCAGCCTGTCAGGGCTCGTGCAGGCCGCAACATTGGGTTCGGGCGGCCACAGAGCTTAGCTCCCAGTTATGGCCAGAGTAGTTCGGTTCGGCATCAATGACCGATAAACATCTCGGAATCGGCATCCAGATACTTCGTGCCGCCTGTGTCGGACTCGCTCTCTTGAGCGCGCCGCTCGCGAATGGTGCGCCACATCCGGGAAGAAAAGCCTCAAACGCGCCTGATCGCATGATTCGCGAGCAGGTCACCTTGAAGATCGGCGGCATCGAAGAAGTGTGGCGCCTTCAGTGGACCTCCCCGCCTCAGCCTGCGTGCGACGTGGACGACATCGGTTGGCCTACGTGCCCTTGTGCTGGTTTCGCGTTCGGGGAAAGAGGCAATCTCGATCTGGTCCGCCTACGAGGAGGCAAGGAGATCGAGCAGCTCCCTTTGACACCGATGTTCGAACCGGTGATCTGGGACTGGGGGCGGACGGCGATCGTGCCGCGTTGGCCCGTGCTCGATGGCGACGACGAGGCATCGATCCCGGACTCTGAAGCGTTTGCGGTGGTGGCTCACAGCCGGGACACAGTTCCCATCATGGTGCTGCGGGACTACGACCACGATGGACACGCGACCGAGTTCGCGCTTCAGGTAGATTCGGTTGCGTGCGGGAAGCGGATGGAGGTCGTCATCGGAGTCTCGAGCCGAAATCCGCGGCTTCATGTCTTTGGAACCGCGGAGCATCCGGAGCGGCCGTTGGTCATGCGACGGGATCACTGGCTGGCGCTGGCGGACGCCTCCGCGAGCATCACCCGGGTCGACTGGCCGTGCGGCGACCATGGAAGCGACACTGAGACAGAGCTCGAGCTTAGCGCAGCGGCGGGCGACATTCATGCGACGAAGCGTTTCTACGAATGCGAGGGTGAGGAATATGGACGACGAGGGGCGCTCACCGGAACGAATTCACTCTGAGCGCTCTCTGCGTTGGGCCGATATCAGACGGACCGCGACATGAATAGGTGAGGCGTTCGATGGGGCTCAGAAACGGGCTGAGTCGGCTTCTAGTCTTCGCGCTGTCGATCTTGGCATGGTCACCCACCGTTGCCGCCGACATCTGCGAGCCTTCGTCTCAGCTCCGCCAGGCCATCGCCGAGCTGACCAATCAATGGGCCTGCCCCCCCAACCTCCCCTGCTACAAAGAGACGCTCGCCCGCGCGAAGGCGCTCCTCCCGCAGCATCCGGACGACTTCTTCCTGAATCGCGCCTACCAGAGCCTCGTCTTCCACCTGCCGGCGGGCGAGCGCGAGACCGCAGTCGGAGAGATGCAGGCGCCGTACGCGGAGCGGGCTCGGCGGTACCCCGATGACCCGGCGGCGCAGTACCTCGGCAGGCACTTCATCGGAGACAAGGGATCCGGCGGCGATAAGGGATGGAGCGACGACAAAGAGAGGACGCGCGCCCGGGACGAACGCTTCGTAAAAACCTGGCCGGAGTTCCCCTGGGGCCATCTCGACCTGGCCGAGGACATCGTGAAGTCGCGAACCTGGGGCAAGGACCCGCGCGAGAGGCAGATCGGCGAGGAGCAGCTGGCGACCTTCATGCGGCTCTGCCCGACCCGGCCCCTGGAGCCGCTCTCCCTGATGCAGGTGGACCAGATCTTCAATGGAGGAAACCCGGTATTCTGGCGGGAGCATCTGCCGCAGCTGCGCGGCGCCGTCGAAGCGGCGCCCCCCACGGAGATCCCCGCCTACATCGGCCTCTGGAATCTCGAGTTCGCGGCCGCGCCGCCGACCGATCAAGAGAAGGTCCGCGCGCGCGTGAAGAACGACCTCGCGCGACTGAAGAAGCTCGACCTCAAGACAAGCATGAACTGGTGGACCGCGCTGCACGAGGGGTACAGGCTGGCCGGTGACGAGCGGGCCGCCCGCCGGGCGGAAGACGGGATGATCGCGACGTTCCCCTGCGACTTCCAGTCGGTTCAAATCCGTCTGCGACGCTGGCGCGAGGATCACGAACCCGAAGAGGACGCACCGGGCGACGAGGAAGAGGATTACGACGCGCTGTACCGGGCCACCGACCGATGGCTCAAAAGCTGCCCGGACGAGCTGCAATTCCGCACCGAACGGATCCGCGCGGTCACCAACCTTCCGGATATCACCGACGAACAGGCGCTGAAGGAGGTCGACCTCCTGCTGGCGAACTGGGAGAAGGTGCGAGACTCCCATATGACGACGGTTTCCCCCTACTGGATGGCGGCGAACCTTCTGGTCACCAAGGGGCTCGCCCTCGAGAGGGTGCCGGGCCTGGTCGAGCGGGAGAATGCGCGCATCGAGGAACAGTTCAATGCCAAGAATCATCTGACGGCGAGCGGCCGGCCGTACATGACCGACAAGAACAGGTTGACGATGGAAACCGAAAACTCTTCCCTCGCGACCCAGGCGTACATCGGCCTGGGTCGGACGACCCTGGCCGCCGAGCGGCTCGCGCAGATGAAGGAGCGGCTGTCAGCCATCGCGAAGATGGCCGGCCCCCACGACCCCAACGAGCCCAGAGAGAACGCCCGCTACTGGCGCCTGCGCGGCGACCTCGCGGCGGCGGAGGGGGAAAAGCGCGACGCTCTGGGGTTCTACGGCAAGGCCCAGGCAATTCATCCGACACAAGAGGTCGACGAGCGCGCGGTGCGCGTCTGGAAGGAGACCGGCGGAAACGACGAGGCCTGGAAGACGTTCGTCGAAGCCGCGCGCGACGAGAAGGGTGAAGCGAAGGGGCTGGCGCCCAACGCCGGCGCAGCCCCGGCCGCCGGCGGCGCGGCGCCTAACGGATGGACGGCCAAGAACGAACCGCTGGCGCCGTTCGAGCTGGTCGACATGAAAGGACACACCTGGCGGCCGGAGAACCTAAAGGGGAAGGTCGCTCTGATCAATGTCTGGGCCACCTGGTGCGGCCCTTGCCGCGCCGAGCTTCCCCTGCTGGAGGAGCTGTACGAGAAGGTCGCCGGCCGGCCGGAGATCGTCATCCTCACCTTCAACGCCGACCGGCAGTCGGGTCTCGTCGGCCCCTACCTGAAGCAGAGCGGCTGGCGCTTCCCGGTTCTTCTGGCGTATAGGCACCTCGTCAGCCTTTCCGGCCCTCCTTCCTTGCCGCAGAACTGGATCGTCGATCGTGATGGTGTGGTGCGATATGTTGTGATGGGATTCGACACGGACTGGGGGGATGAATGGACTGGAAAGACGCTGAAGCTGCTTGAGAGCGTCGACGGGGGCGATCGTCAATCGGCCAAGCCGACACGTGCGAAGCCTTGAATTGCGTGGGGACAATTGGCAAAGTTAACGAACCAGAGCGAAGGCAAGGTTAAACTCAGTCTTCTGCTCCCGCTTCTTCACGCAGGACTCCTAAGCATCATCCTGACGGCCGTAGCCTTCCTGTTCCTGGTCGGTTTCGTCGGCCCGTGGTCGGGCATACCTCTATTTGGTGAGTTCGTCGAAGCAAGGCTGTATACTTGGCTATCTCTGGTTCCCGTTTTCATCTGGTTCAGTTGGTTGACGGTGGCGCCCTACCGGCGACTGGGGTTATGCACCAGCCTTGGTCGCTTGGCTCTGTTCCACCTTTGTGAATGCATCTTCGCGGTCATCGTTGTCGCGATCGCCACGTGCTGTCGCGGCAGATAGGCAGGTAACACCGACTGCGTCGCCTGCCCTAGCTTAGTCAGGGTGTGAAACACGGAGTTCAGCTATGGATTCGAAGAGTCGGGCAGAACAGTACAAACAGAGAATAGCTGACCTGCTCAAGAAGTTAGCGATGGTTGACGATGACCCTGACACCGAAATGCGTGAGATCGTAGATGGCTGCTTCGTGGGTACGCTCACAATCATCGAATCGCTTTATGGGGCAAACAGTTCTCAGTCACGAGCCTTATTTGAGGCGAAGAAGGCCTACACGAAGACCCAGTACAGCTCGTCATATGAGCTGGGTTCGATGACGAACTCGCTGCGCGGCACCCTTAAGAATATTCGCGAGGAACTCGATGCCGGGCTCATTCGGAGCTTGGCGACGGAGGCTGCAGGCGAGGTTATAGGGGACATGGTTGCCCTGGCGAAGACTGAACTCACTTCTGGCTATACCAATGTCGCCGCGGTTTTGGCGACGGCGGCGCTGGAAGATGCCTTGAAACGCAAGGCTGAAGAATTGGGGATCAATCCTCAGGGCAAGTCTCTCGACGCGGTAATTTCTTCGCTAAAGGCGAAGTCGTTCTTTCACGGGGCTCAAGTGTCGATCGTAGGTTCGTTCGTGCGACTGCGAAACGCGGCGATGCACGCCGACTGGGATAAGATTCAAGACGCCGACGTAAGCAGTCTCCTTGGCTTCTTGGAACCTTTCTTGCTCGAGCACTTTTCTTGAGCTTCAACACGAGCGCCTAGGGAACTCGGTGAGCCAGTTAAGGAATGAAGCCGATTGCGGGCAACTGTCTCGCCGAGGGCTGACGACACCGAACCTGCAACAGCTTAGCCTAGAGTTAAGTATCCGAAGGTGCAGTGCTGACAGCCATCTGGGTCGCGGAGCGCCGGCTAGGCTTGTATGATGGTGCAGCCATGATGTCAAAGAGTTGCAGACGGTACTGGTTTACCCTGGTCATGATAGTAGGTGTGACCTTGGTGCCCACCATTGCCGAACATGATCGGTTGACCACTGCGGAACAGGTTCTTCCTGCAGTGGTTCTGATCAAAGGGGTTGACTCTCACGGAGCGGAAATCTCTGGTTCGGGCTTTCTCGTGCATGCTTCCGGAACCATCATTACCAACCTTCACGTAATTCATGACTTGAAGCAGGCCGCTGTGAAGCTCTCCACCGGTGACATTTACGACCAGTTGACCGTACGAGCGTTTGACGAGCGGAAGGATCTTGCGGTCATCCAGATTCCCGGATACGCTCTCCCCACCATCAAATTGGGCGACTCGGATGCCCTGCGAGTAGGCGATTCTGTGCTGCTGGTCGGGAATCCGCTTGGCATTCTGGAGCGCTCGGTTTCAGCTGGCATTGTGAGCGCGATCCGTCAGTCTGAAGATGGATATCGAGTGATTCAGACAGACGCAGCTGCAAACCCAGGCAGCAGCGGTGGCCCGATGATTGACTCCGAGGGACGAGCCGTCGGTGTTGTCACATTCAAGATCAGGGGTACTGAATCGCTAAACTTTGTGATCCCCATAAATTATGTACAAGGCTTGCTCGCCGCTACTGGCTCCATCGCTCTAGAGGATCTTTCGACCCGCTTAGGCCGGACGACAGATGTGTTCGCCGCTCCGCATCTCCCATCTCGGTGGAAATCATTGGCGACCGGGACCGTGAAGACAATTCGAATCGATGGAGATCACCTCTACGTCGAAACCATTCTCCCGGATGAGCGTATCAAAGCCGGCGACTTTACCCTCGCTGAATTCACTAAGGATGGAACCAAATATGTGGGCAAGGTACGCACTAGACTGACCTGTATGTTTCGTTCGGCATGGGATCTGTCTCCCCGATACAAAACCTGCACCGAAGAGCATGCCATGAGTGTTGATTCGTTAACAGAGACCCGCATCGAAGGCACCGCTGAAGAGTATCCTCAGAACGATCACTTTAGCTGTCGGAGTTGTACGCATTCCGAGAAACCCCAAACAACTCGCTTTGTATGGATCCCCGAATAGTGGGAGATAATGTTGGGCGATCCCTGCAGCTAGCACAAAAACACCTTAGACGGCAGCAGGCCGCGTCAGTGTCACTAGTGACGGGGACCGCGACCTATGGAGCGCTCCCTGCGCACGGATGCGCATGTCCGCTGAATCTATAGGTACATTCTTGTCGAGGGAATATTTGAGCGGCGATGACAACAGCTGAACAGCAATCGCCGCATCATGTACGTTCTCCTGCCTACGGTAGTACTGATGTTTACCGACAGGACATAGCTCGGCGCAGGCTCAACTTCGTTGATCTCGGAGACTCACGTTCATGCTGAAGTTTCAGGCTCAAGTGTACCGCATCAACGATGTGGCTGGATGGCATGACAGGCGTGAACTACGTCTAGCTCCAGAGTTTCAAAGGAGGCAGGTGTGGAGCCCAAGAGGCAAGTCTTTTCTTATCGACTCAATTATCCGGGGAATGCCACTTCCGCAGTTTTTTATACGGGAAATAGTTCTGCCCAGGGAGAAACGCACCGTTAGAGAGGTTGTCGATGGGCAGCAACGCCTTACCACAGTGCTTGAGTACCTAGCTGGGGACTTTTACATTCTTCCTATGCACAACGTCGAGTTCGCTCGTCTTAAGTTTGAGGAACTTCCGGAACAGGTGCAAAAGGATTTCCTCTCGTTTCCACTGTCAGTGAACATTCTCGAGGGTACAGAGGATAGTGATGTTCTCGAGATCTTTTCGCGCCTGAATTCATACAGTGTCCCGCTAAATGAACAGGAAAAACTCAACGCAAAATACGTCGGGGCGTTCAAAAAAGCCATGCTCGACTTAGCGCGAGATCACCTGGCCTATTGGAAGCGACATCGGATTCTGACTGCTCAGCCAATAGCCAGAATGAAAGACGTTGAACTTACGTGCGAACTCGTTGGTGCGATGCTACACGGGCTTCAGAACAAGAAGAAGATCATCGGCACTATGTACAAGGACTACGATGCTGAGTTTCTATTCGGTGACCAAGTACGCGATCAGTTTGCGCATACATTACAGTGGGCCGACGATTTGCTGGGCGGAGAAATCGCGGGGACAATTTTCCGACGCACCTCCCTGTTCTACTCCCTGTATGCAGCGGTGTACGATCTTGCGTATGGGCTGGGTCAGAACCGGATTGTCCCGCTCCGGCGAGTTGTTGCCGACGGCATTCTCGGCGCACGCCAGAACCTAGTTGCTCTCAGTGAAGCACTTGAGTCGAGAGAGTTAATGAACGAGTGGATCCCTTTTTACGAGGCAACGCGCCAGTCAACTGACAAGTTGCCTCAACGGCAAGCCCGTCACCAGTTGTTGTCACAGATGATTACCCCGGCATTTGTTGCCTGAGCATGCCGCCGGTACTTCAGATCAAGTCAGGCTTTTTGGTCTCCACCGGCGAATGTCGTGCTCTGTACCGCCACTGCCTTGCTCCAAGAGGCCCGCATACGGACGCTGGCGTTGAAGCTGCATTCCTCCAGATGTTCAAAGGCTGGGAGAACCTACTGGAAGAGTGTACACTCGCATTTCTTTGCCAGCGGCTTAGATGCGACGGGCGCTCTGTTCCCTCCTATTCAACGTCTGTCTCTGAGCAGTTCGCCCGCAAAGCTTTATTGCAGGATCGACCCTTTATCGAGTGGACAGACGTAGATCGCAACATCAAGCGGTGGGAAAGTCTATTTCAACCGCCAAGTTTGCTAGAAGGCGCCCTCCGGCCTGCAAAGCCTGAGCTTGGCCAAATGGCAACCATCCGCAACGCCATTGCCCATTCCTCGCAGATTTCTGAAGTGCGATTCCGTGTTTTGGTGCAGGGCGAGTTTGGGGGCATCCGACGGTTCAAGCGTCCCGCTGAGCTCCTATCATCGGCTTGGGTCAAGGACCCGACACGGACATACTTCGATCGCTACGCTGATGTCCTAGAAACGATAACACCACTGTTGACTGGTTGATAGCAGCCTAACATTGAATGCAGACCTTGCTGGAAATCACGACCCACGCTCCTTCTGAGGGCGCGGAGGGTCGGGCGAACGAGCAACCAACGGGCACGCGCAACCCAGCACGTTACACCGGTGTTGGCGTCGCTGTCGGGACCGGGATCGGCACGGCCATCGGCGTGGCGACTGGCAACCTGGGGGTGTGGCTCTCGGTTGGGATCGCCGTGCGTGTCTCGGTCGGGGTAGCTCTTTCGAAGAAAGCCGGCCGAGTCGGCGGCAGCTAAACTATCGCCCCACCACCCCCAGCCAGCCGCGGGTCAGATAATCCGACAGCGTCAGCGCGAAGAGGATGACGAGCCAAAGCACCGCGGCGCCCGCGACCAGAGGCACGAGCCGGGGCGAATGGCGCAGGTGCATGAAGAAGACCACGACCAGCATCGCCTTGAGGAAGGCGATGCCGAGGGCGACGACATTATTGAAGGGGCCCAAGTCGAGGAACGAGACGTACGCGGTGACTGCTGTCAGCGCAAGCAGCGAGACGAAGACCAGCAGGTAGACCCAGACCTTCTCGATATGCACCGTCATCGAGCCGTCCTTCATCCGTGCCGCCCCACGAGATAAAGCAGCGGGAAGAGAAAGATCCAGATGATATCGACGAAATGCCAGTAAAGCCCGGCACACTCGATCGAGTTGTGGTACTCGGTCGTGAAGCGGCCACGGGCGGCCAGGATCAGCATCACGAATAGCACCCCCAGCCCGATGATCATGTGCAGCGCGTGCAGGCCGGTCATGGCGAAGTAGAGACAAAAGAAGATCTGCGCCGCGCGTGCCTGATCGGCCTGGAACTCGAAGCCGTGGGCCGGCAGCAGATGCTCGACCGCCTTGTGGTGGTATTCGTGCGCCTTGACCCCCAGGAAGACCGACCCGAGGATCATCGTCAGTATCAAGAAGATGATGATCGGCACCCGCCGTCCCTGCTGCGCCCCCCGCACCGCCAGCGCCATCGTCAGGCTGCTGCCGATCAACACGGCGGTGTTGATCGCGCCCAGCTCCACGTCCAGCCGGCGGCTGGCGGCGGCGAACGCCTCGGGGAATGAAGCGCGGTAGACGATGTAGGCGACGAACAGGCCGCCGAAGAACATCACCTCGGTGGCGAGGAATATCCACATGCCGAGCGCGGCCGACTGGCGCTGCTGCTCGGCCGAGTCGAAATGATGCGCGAAGCTGCGCGCGTCACTCGTCGCCATCGGCGGCCTCCTCCGGCTGCGGATACTCGTACGGGCCCGAGGTTACGACCGGGGTCTTCTCGAAGTTCTCGGTCGGAGGCGGTGAGGTGGTCTCCCACTCGAGGCCGACGACGCCCCACGGGTTCGATGAGGCGTCGCGGCCGTACCGCATCGACCAGATGAAATAGATCAGCGGGATCAGATATCCGACCCCGAGGATCGTCGCGCCGGCCGACGACATGACGTTGAGCACCTGGAACTCGGGCGGGTAGGCGTGGTAGCGGCGCGGCATCCCGAGATAACCAAGGATGAACTGCGGAAAGAACGTCACGTTGAAGCCGATGAAG
>Ga0137398_10000515_pt1 | contig 14069 bp, 10 predicted proteins | sample czorhiz216metaG_FD_106659 | JGI IMG/M metagenome (GOLD analysis project Ga0137398, IMG submission 106659) | Vadose zone soil microbial communities from Angelo Coast Range Reserve, California, USA - czorhiz2.16 metaG | ecosystem: Environmental > Terrestrial > Soil > Vadose zone | place: USA...
AACGCCGGTCTTCTCAAGGGCCGCTTTGAGCCGTTCATAAACGATCCGTTCATGCGCGGCATGCTGGTCGACGATGACCATGCCGGTGCGCGTCTGCGACACGATGTAGGTCTCGTGCACCTGGGCGCGTGCGGCGCCGAGTGGCTGGTCGATGAGGTCGGGCGCAGGCTGGCTGATGTCCGCCCGAGCGTCGGCCGATGGGCCGCCGACGTCAAAGGCTGCCTGCTCGCGTTCCGCAAAGGCGGTCGCGACATTAGCGGTTGCGGCGCCGAACGGGGCAAGCGGCATGCCGCGCGGATCGGGGCGCGCGGGCGACCGCCGCCAATCCCATCCCGGCTGCGGCAAGGTCGCTGGACGAAACGCCGCCACGGTGGCGTCACCGCCCGTTGTCGCAGCGCGCCGGCCTTCGCGCGTCAGTGCCTCTTGCAGGGAACGGATCATCAGCCCGCGGATCAGTTGTGGATCGCGAAAGCGCACTTCGGCTTTGGCGGGATGGACGTTGACATCGACTTCACGCGAATCGACCGTCAAGAACATTGCCACGACGGGATGGCGGTCGCGCGGTAGATAGTCGGCGTAAGCGGCGCGTACCACGCCGATGAGGAGTTTGTCGCGCACCGGCCGGCCGTTGACGAAAAGATATTGGCCGAGCGCATTGGCGCGCGTGTGGGTCGGTAGGGCCGCGAAGCCTTCCACAAGCGTTCCATTGCGTTCGCCTTGCACTTCGACTGCGTTTGCCCGGAACTCCGTGCCCAGAATGTCGGCCAAACGTGCGAGGCGTCCGGGCGCGCCCGGCAGCGCCGCCACCCAGGTCACGGGGCTCCGCTCCTCGCCCGCAAGCGTGAACGCCACATCGGGCCGGCTCATGGCGAGGCGGCGCACGACTTCGCGGATGGCGTCTGCTTCCGAGCGGTCGCTCTTGAGGAATTTGAGCCGCGCCGGCGTCGCATAGAAAAGATCGCGCACTTCGACGCGTGTGCCTTCACCGAGGGCCGCGGGCTTAGCCTCCGATTTGCTGCCGGCATCGACCGCAATCCCCCAGGCATGCGGCTCGCCCGCGTGTCGCGTCACGATCGACAGGCGTGCGACCGAGCCGATCGAAGGGAGTGCCTCGCCGCGGAACCCGAGCGTGCGGATGTCGAGCAGGTCGTCTTCGATGAGCTTCGAAGTGGCATGGCGCTCGACCGCAAGCTCCAGGTCGCCGCGCGTCATGCCGGAGCCGTCGTCGGTGATCCGGATCAGCCGCCGCCCGCCGCCGTCGGTCAGGACATCGATGTGGCCCGCGCCGGCATCGAGCGCATTCTCGGCCAATTCCTTGACCACGCTCGCAGGCCGCTCGACCACTTCGCCGGCGGCGATGCGGTTGACAACGGCTTCCGAGAGCTGGCGGACTGGCATGGTATGGCCGTGTGCGAATCGGGGGCGATCAGAGACCCCAATGTAGCGCAGAGCCTTGCCGGTTGCGACGGCTGCGCTCGACTGCAAAGCACAGCTGACAGGAGCAGGTTTCGGTATCATCGATCCAGGCGCACATTGATCCGATGGACATCGCGCCATCGCATCCGACTAAGTTCCGCGCGATCTGATGAAGATGGTACTGCCCAAGCCGCGTGCCGGGCTCTAAGTTCGGAAACAGGTTGCAGCGATGGATTTGCTGTGGCTTTGGGAACGCGTTAGGCTTCTCGCATGACTCGCGAGGCCGTCATACGTGTGCATGGGCACGGAGCGCATCCTGTGCTGCTCGTGCCGCTGCGGCGCGCCCTGGAGCGACAGGGGTTTCGTGCCGTGAATTGGCGTTACGGCAGTACGTCGGGATCAATCGAGGTGCATGCGGCGCGGCTTGCGGCCGAAGCAAAGGAGCTCGATGACGACAAGAGCGTCGAGGGGCTGCATTTCGTAGGTCATAGCATGGGGGCCATTGTTGTTCGCCGTGCGCTCGCGATGACGAGGCCGAGAAAACTCGGTCGTGTTGTGCTGCTCGCGCCGCCGAATCGCGGAGCTCGCTTGGCGGACATGGCGCTGCGGCTTTTCGGGCAGCGTCCCGTCGCGGCAGTGGAGCTTTCCTCGCACTCCAATAGCTACGTGAACCGGCTCGCGCCGGCACCGGACCTCGATTGCGGCGTTATCGCGGCGTCGTGGGACCATTGCGTGCCGCTCGCATCGACCTACCTGCTGGGCTTGCGCGATCACATCGTCCTTCGCAGCTTGCATACGGTGCAGTTACATCGGCGCACGCCTGCGCAAGTAGGACACTTCTTGCGTGAAGGCCGTTTCCTGCGTGAGACCGTTTGAACCTTGATTGTCCAGCGCGGACTCACTGTATCGACATTAATCCGATCTGCGTATCAGGGGGGACAGCCCTTTACCTCCGATGGCGGCGGACGTCACCACCTTTGGGAAATGTCGGACATGGTAAAAGTGCTGGAGGATTGGGAAGGGAAATTGCTATTGTGAAAATTTTCGAGAGCAAGCGCTTTGGGGCGCTACTCACGGGCACTATTGCCTTCGCGACATTTTTTCTAATGAACATGACTAGTTGGAAAGCGCTTGTGCTGGCCGCGATTGTCATGGGATTGTATTTCCTTATATTCCGCGGGCCTTCCGATGGTAATTAACCAGCCAGAGCGGCCTCAGCTGGCGGCCCTACGGCCAAACTGTACCACTACCCCCTCTATCGACAACGGTATCAGGGGGGACAGACCGTTACCTCCGGAAGGAAAGCCATCCAGGTGATGGCGACTGCTGCTGGAGGCTGGTCGAAAGCTTCAGGCGAAATAACCACAACAGGCCTCGGCGCTGGGTAATTTTCCACGCGAAGAACGGGCCGGCCACGCCAACGATTGTGAGAATGACAAGCTGACCCAACGATGTTGCACCCAAGTGTGTCGCGGCAAACAGGCTGGTCGCGAGTTCCAATCCAGCGTTTAGAAAATAGGAGTGCAGGAGATAGATGACCAATGTCGCCGCTCCAATTCTTGCCAGAACTGTCTGTTCAATTGTCTTGCCGAGATATTGCACCAAGCACATCAACGCCAATGAACCAGCCGATCCACAGAGCAGCCAGACGATCTTGTACTCGGTCCATCCCGCATTGAGCGAAAGCCACAGGAACAGAAACGCGCCGAGAGACAGGGCCAGTGGCGTCAAGCGATCGGAGAATACGAAGCGTGCCGCAAAAGGTTGCAACATTGCTCCAAGGAGCAAGAACGGTAAATGGTCGATCACCAGACTGAAAGTGCCCAAATCGGTGTCTTGCAAATACAGGCATGCACAAACACTTGCTACAAACAAAATCCAGACCGGCAATCGAGCAACAGGTACCAGCAACACCTGCATGACGTACATTGTCCATAAGAACCAACCCAATTCGCCGCTCATCGCGCGAACGAACCTGTTGGACCACTCGATGTCGGACGGTGGACTGGACGCAGCTGTGATCTGCAAAAGAGCTGTGCCGACAAGAAATTCCCAAAACAGGTAGGGCCACGCAATGGATTCAGTTCGTCCGATCAGTGCGTCGATCGGATTGGCGCGCATCGGTGCGATGCAAAACATGCCGGACACCACAAAAAAGAGCGGCATGTGAAACAGGTAAATAAACTTGTAGATCTCGCGCGAAGGTCCCTCCGCGTCCAGCACGCCGCGTTCCACCGCTCCTCCGAGGACATGACAGAATACCATCAATATGATGGCCAGTCCTTTTGAGGCATCGATCCAAGCAACACGATCCGCGGCAATCGAATTGCCGGTAGTGAACGCATGGTCTCGCGTGGCGATCATCGTCATCGACCAGAACGAGGCACTCGCCCGTAGGCGCCACCATGTCGGTCGGCCCGGCCACCAAATCCTCACCTGCCGGCGCGCCGTCCCGATCGGGCACAAACTAAAGCGATTGCTGGTTGGCTTTTCACGGAACACCCCACCGATGTGCGCGGCACCACCCGTTGCTCAGGGCGCCAGCAGTGGCCATTCCGATGACCAAATTGGTAAGTGACAGATGGGTTCTCGTCAATGGGATGCCGCCAATACCAGTATTTTCTTCTGCCTTGATGCCGGCAGAATCCACCGCGTCAAGCGCAGCCTTGTCGGTGATTTATCAACGATTTCGATGGTGGATGACCGGCCAAGCTCCCAAATTGCGCTACCACTACTGTGTCAGAAAGATATTTTCGCCTGACTCAGACCTCGTCCTGAGGAGGCCGCGTTCTTCACGCGGCCGTCTCGCGCCGGCTAAGGCGCCGGAAGGACGACGGCCATGGCCCGGCCTGCATGGTTCGAGACGCCGCGCATCGCAGCCAAGTTTACGCAGGCTGCGCCTGCTATGGAGCGCGGCTCCTCACCATGAGGCCGGGAAGTTCGGCGTTTCTGATACAGTAGTACTACTCCGCCACGGCCTTGGCGCGGTCGATGATCTCTTTTGGCGATGCATAGATGCGCTCGAGCAGCGCCTGGATGGCTTGCCCGCCGACGTGTTGGACCTCGACGCCCATCCGGTCCGCGTCCTGCAGGAATGCCGGGTCTTTGAGCGTGCGCCCGAAGGCCGTGCGCAGCGCCGCGAGCCGGTCGGCCGGTACGCCGGGCGGCGCGAAAAAAGGCCGCCCCATTTCCTGTGGCGCAAACAGAAATTCGAAGACCTTGCGGTCTTCCGGTGTCTTGGCCTGGTCGATAAGGGCAGGAACATGCGGCAGTTCGGGATGTTTTTCGATCGACATCTGAAACAGAATGTTGACTTTTTTCTCGCGCAGCCAATCGCCCTTGCGCAGCTTCACGAAGGTCCAGCCGATTCCGCAAAAGCCTTCCGTCTCGCCGCGTTCCATCGCGATCAGCAATTCGGTCGAACCCGGATAGCCGAGAATGATCTTGAACTTGGTGCCGACGAGCTTGTTTGCGGCTTTGGGAAAGACGACTTCCGTGGCGTCGGCGCCGGAGCCGCCGACGATCAGTTCGTTGGTCTTGGCATCTTCCAAAGTTTTCACCTTGGCCGTGTGCCAGGCTAGGCAGGTCGTGTATTCCACATTGGCAGTGCCGATCCATCCAAAGCGGCGGCCGTCGAATTTGGCATTGGCATTGCCGAGCAGCGGCTCGATCGCTGCCGTGCGCCCTGTGATCGCAAATGTAGTGCCGTCGCGCGGGGCGGTGTTGTAGATGTTGTTCGCGACCAGGAGGCCGCCTGCGCCCGGCACATGCTGCACGATGAAGTTCGGGTTGCCCGGCATGAAACGCCCCATATGGCGTGCCAGCGCCTGAGCGTAGAGGCTCGAACTGCCACCGGGCGTGAAGCCGATCCCGATGGTGACCTGTTTGCCTTTGTAGAAATCGGCGACCGGGTCTTGGGCGAGCGCCGGGAAGGCGACACAGAGAGCAAGGCTGAAAGCAGCAAGGCTCTTTGCAACCCGCGCGGCGTGGGCTACCGGCTTCATTACTGTCCTCCTCGACGTTGGAACCATTGGAATTATAGCACGGAGGCCGAGAAGTTGCTGGGTAGGGGCTCTGTTCCCAATCCAGCAAGGTACCGAGTGGAGATCGTTGATCGCGATGGACCTCGTGCGGAAAGAAAGTGTGTAGGGCGCAATCGCTTTATTGCGCCATGGGCCCACAACGGTCTTACGGGTATTGGGCGACGAGCGGCGCAATAAAGCGATTGCGCCCTACGCGCTGATAGCATTTGCGTCTATTCAAACGCCGGCTTGCCGCCGCGATGGCCTTTGATCTGCGCGCGATGCTTCTTCGATTCGATGCGGCGCTCTTTCGACGCTTTTGTCGGTCGTGTGGCGCGCCGGACTGTGGGCGGCGTCGCAGCCTGCCGGATCAATTCGAACAAGCGGTCGCGCGCGTCCTGTCGGTTGCGCTCCTGGGTACGATGGCGTTGCGCCGTAATGACGATGACGCCGTCGCGCGTAAGCCGCCGGCCGGCCAGCTTTTGAAGCCTTATCGCCACGTCGTTTTGCAATGACGGCGAGCGCCGCGCGTCAAAGCGAAGCTGCACCGCGGTTGCGAGCTTGTTGACGTTTTGCCCGCCCGGACCGGAGGAGCGGATGAAGCTCTCGTCGAGTTCTGCTTCGTCGATGCTGATATCGTCGGTGACGCGGATCATGCGGGCGATCATACATGGCGGCGTCGTCCTGCCGCATGATTGTTGACGTTGCTACTAGTGTGGGAAATCGCGTTAAGCGGCGCGTTGCGACTTGATCCGTTCTGCATCTTCAGGGTTCAGATTCCGACGTGCCAGCTTGAGATCATAGTGAGTTTGCAGGTTCATCCAGAACTCCGGACTGTTGCCGAAGTACAATCCCAGCCGGAGCGCAGTGTCAGCCGTGATGTGTCGCCGATTGTTGACAATCTCAGCGATACGGTTCGGTGAAATGCCGACGGCCTTCGCAATCTGATTCTGCGACAGGCCATACTCGGACAGGAACTCCTCCTTCAGCATTTCGCCAGGAGTGACTGGTGCAAATTCATTCTCAGCCTTTTCGTTTTTTGCCATTGCTTCCTCCAATCAGTGGTAGTCCACGATTTGGACTTCGTGCGCCTCGGCATTGATCCATTTGAAGATAACCCGCCGTTGATCGTTGATTCTGATCGAATAGTAAACCAAAGGCCGCCCTTCGGCACTCCCAACGTTTTGAAGGATCGAAGAGGGCTCGCAGGTATGGCCTACCGTTCGCCTGACAAATACTGCTTGGCCAGCACCTTGCCTTCTTCGACGGCGGGCTGGTCGAACGGGTCGACGCCAAGGAGATGGGCCGCGATGATCGTCTCCAACATGAATTGCATCAGCAGTTCGCCGAGGCTCTGCTCGTCGAGATGATCGATGTGGAGCGTTCGGACCGGACAGTTGTTGCGCGAGGGTTTCGGCGGTAGCGCGGCCTTGGGCTGCAACAAGATCGCCCATGGTCTTGCCGGCGAAATCCGGCTCGCCCACAAGCTGGGCAAGATCGGAGGCGATGCGCGGTCCGCGGCCGGCGGCTCCCGTGGTCAGGATGGTGAACAGCTTGTCGCGCGGGCCCGCGATATAGAGCTGGAGCTGGCTGTGCTGGTCGACCGGCCCGATTGCGCCAATCGGCGTTGTGCCTTTGCCTTCTTTGCCGAGGCTTTCGGCCCAGAGCTGAACATACCAGCGGGTGAAGCGTTCGAGCTTGTCCGCATAGGCCATCATGACGGCGATCGGTTTGCCGATCGCGATCGACAAAGCGGCGCCGACGGCCGCGGGTACCTCGGCCGGCGGGTGGCCTAGAAGTACGGGTGCAAGCGCGTTGTTGGCACCTGAACGGATCGCCCCGACGTCAAGTCCAAGGGCCGCCGCCGGTAACAAGCCCACATTGGTGAGCACCGAATAGCGGCCGCCGACGCCCGTGTCGTGATCGAGCATTGCGATGCGGTATTCGTCGCACAGGACACGCAAGCCAGAGCGCTTGCCGCCTTTGGCAGGCTCGGTCAGCCCTAGGAACAGTTCCGGGATGCGTGCGCCAAGCCCTGCATCGCGCACGGCTGCGAGTGCAGCGGCGGTCTGCATCAGGGTTTCGCCGGTACCGCCGGACTTCGAAATCGCGACAAAGCGCGACGTTGCAAGCGGCAGATTCGCAAGGAGGGCGCTGTAGCTTTCCGGGTCGAGATTGTCCATGAAATGCAGGCGCGGCCCGGCGCGCAACGCACCGATCCCCGGCACCGCATGACCGGCGAGCTGCGCCAGCGTCTGGCCGCCGAGGCTCGATCCACCGGTTCCGAGGATCACAATGTCGGTTGCACCCGCGGCGAGCTTGCCGCCGGCTTCGCGGATTGCGGCGAGATCGTCGCGGCGCCCAGGCAGTTGCAAGAGGGGCAGGCCGCCATCGCGATAGCGCGCTACAAGCCAGGCGAGCGCTTCGCCCGAGCCCCTGAGCGCGTCGTCGTAAGCTCTCGTATCGAAGCCCGGGGTTTGGCGCGCGAGTTCGATCGACTGAATGACAGGCTTTTTCGGGAACATGGATGTGATGCGCTTCGTTCGAAAAATTAAAGGCACACTTGGGTTCCTGGGAACCCGAATGTGCCTTTCTCTTACAGCCTGAGCCGTGAATATTCCGGTAACCGGCTATCGCTCAGTTACCGGCCGCCTTGGATGCCACACCTTGCGGCCGGCCCACGACGGTAACAAGCTGGCCACCGTCCAGGAGACGCTTGGCGACGCGCTTGGTGTCGGCGAGCGTTACGGCGTCAATCAATGCCGAGCGGCGGTCGATATAGTCGATGCCGAGATTGTCCTGCTGCATGTTGACGAGCTGGTTTGCGATCTTGGTCGACGTATCGAGCCCAAGCGCGAAGGAACCCTTGAGGAAGGTCTTGGCCTTGTTGAACTCGTCTTCGGTAGGCCCATCCTTGATCATCGCCTTGATCTCGTTCTCGATCACCTCCAGCGTGTCACGCGTCGCGTCGCTGCGGGTCGCGGTGCCGCCCATGATGACGGCGGTGTGATAGAACCAGGACACTCCCGTCGAGACGCCGTAGGCAAGGCCGCGCTTTTCGCGCACTTCCCGATAGAGCCGCGACGAGAACGATCCGCCGCCCAGAATGTGGTTGACGATGTATGCGGCCATGAAGTCAGGATCGCTGCGCTTGATCCCGGGGCCGCCCCACGTCACGACGGCTTGCGGGACATCGAGGTCGACCACGATGCGGCGGCCGATGCCTTGCGGCGTGACCTCCGGAAACTGCTGCAACTCGGCCTTGGCGGGCAGCGATCCGAACGCGCGATCGATGAGCCGGCTCGTCGTGGCGAGGTCGATATCGCCCACCACGCCAATTTTGAGGGTGTCGCGCGCAAATACGTGCTTCAGGTTGGACTTCATGTCGTCGACGGTGATCCGCGCAACCGACTCCAGCGTGCCGTTACCGGGCCGCCCATAGGGATGGTCGGGATAAGCGGTACTCCACCAGGTGCGGCTGCTGATTTCATTGGGATTGGTGGTTCCCCGCTGCAATCGCGCGACGATCTGCGAACGGATGCGCTCGACCGCGGCGGGCTCGAAGCGCGGGACCGTAATGGCAAGCCGCAACAGTTCGAAGGCTTCGTCCTGGTTTTCTTTCAGCGTGCGCAGCGTGCCGCGAATTGTATCGCGGCCGGCGTTGAAGCTCATTTCAATCGCCTTGCGCTCGAGCAGTTCATGAAAGGCTTTGCCCTCGATGTCGCCGGCGCCTTCGTCAAGCAGGTCGACCATCATGTTGGCGGTGCCGCCTTTGTCCGACGGGTCTTGCGTGCTGCCGCCGCCAAATCCAAAATTTATGGCCACGAGCGGGACGGTTGGGTCACGTACCAGCCAGACTTCGATGCCGGCAGGCGTAATCAGGCGTTCGATCTTGGTGGCACCGGCGCTGTTGGGTGCAAGCCACAACAGCGCAACTGCCGCCAGCGCCGAGATTCCCCAGCGCGCGATGCGGTCGATAGATGAAATGTGCCTCACGGGCGTTTCTCCACGGTCTGAGCGTCTTTGATGAGATATCCGGTAACCGAACGGCGTTTGTCGAATGTGCGGCGCGCAGCTTCGCGCACTTGATCCGCGGTCACGCTCTTGATGCGATCCGTCCAACTCTGCACCTGCTCCACCGTGCTGCCGGTGGTCAGCGCCGCGCCATACCAGCGTGCGAGCGTGGCTTGGCTGTCCTGTGCGTAGATCTCGTCGGCGATCATCCGGCTCCGGGAACGATCGAGTTCCGCGGCGGTGACGCCTTTTTCCATGACCTCGGCCAAGACGGCGTCGATGGCGTCTTCGAGCTGGGACAGGCTGGTGCCGGGTTTCGGCGTTCCGTAAACGCGTATCTTGGTTTGATCGAGCGCGGTACCCTCGTAGCCGGCACCGGCGCTGACCGCGATACCCTTATCGACCACAAGCGCCTGGTAGAGCCGGCTGTTCGATCCGCGGCCCAGAATGTGCGAGAGTATATCGAGCGCCTCGGCTTCGCCGGGTTTTGCCGTCGCGTAGGACGGCGCCAGATACATGCGTTGCATGCTTGGCTGGGTGACACGCGCATCCGCAAGCGTCACGCTGCGCGGCGCTTCCTGCACCGGCTCCTGCGGGCGCTGCCGCGCGGCGACCTGCGTCTGGATCTCGACCTTTCCGTAAGTTTCTTCGGCGAGGATCTTGACTTCTTCGGCCGTCACGTCGCCGGCGACGACCAGGATCGCGTTGTTGGGCGTGTAGAAACGCTTGTAAAACGCGAGCGCGTCGGCGCTCGTAAGACCCTCGATCTCCTGGCGCCAGCCGATGATCGGCCGGCCATAGGGATGATTGAGGAAAAGCGAGGCATCCATCTGGACTTCGAGGCGGGCTGCCGGATTGTTGGCGATCCGCATGTTCTGCTCTTCCAACACCACCGCGAGTTCGGGGCGTACCACGTCGTCGGTCAAGACGAGACCGGTCATGCGATCGGATTCGAACTCCATGAGGGTCTTGAGGTGTTCGCGTGCGGTGCGTTGGAAGTAGCCGGTGTAATCCGCGGACGTGAAGGCGTTTTCCTGCCCGCCGATGGTGGCGACCGTCTGCGAGAACAGCCCTTGCGGATTCTTGTTCGTGCCCTTGAACAGAAGGTGTTCAAGAAAATGGGCGAGGCCGGTTTTGCCAGATGTCTCGTCGGCGGCGCCGACCCTGTACCAGACCATATGGGTCACGACCGGAGTGCGGTGGTCCGGAATGACGACAACTTCGAGCTCATTGGCGAGCTTGAAGTGCGAGACTTTCGTCGAGTTCGATTCCTGGCTTGAATTTTGGGCGTGGCTTGAAACCGGAACAATGGCCACGATGGCGGCGAAAGTTACGATTGCGGGAAGAAAGACAAACGGGCGCTTGATGTGATGCAACAAGGCAGGCCTCATGGGATGTTGCGGCCGGTTCGCCAGCCGTTGGGTGGTGACCATACCGGAAAAACGCCAACTCCCACAGCCCGAATTATCGCGGCGGCTTTGCAAATCGCGGCGGCTTTACAAGCGGACCACTGGAGTGGATCGGAAGGTCCTGTCATATCGCGACAATACGCTCAGGGACTTCGAATTCAAGAGCTGCAGTATTAACAATAAGTTAGTAATGCGCCTGGATTCCGAAGTTCGCACTGACTTCGAAGTTCGCAAAATGCAGGTGCCGCGATATGATTCAAACTTCGCAATTGATGCGCGAGGACGCAATTAGAGTCTGCCAACCGCCGGATCAAGCGGAGTGACGGTCCTTTGCACCTTCTCCTTGCTCACTCCGTAGGGCTGCTCGGGTGAGGGCGTCTGATAACCCACAGGCGGCACCGTCAGGGCCGATCGCGGCGGCTCCTTGGTAAAGGTACCAACTTCTTCCTTCTGGCCGCCAAAGCCAAATCCGCTCCAGCTGAATAGCCCGCCCATGTAACCGAGTTCCGAGGGGCGCATGTTCGTGCCTTCGGGGCTGGCGCTTCCCGCAGGCTTGCTGTCCGCGGTGCGGCCGCGGGCCGTCCCGGGAGGATTGAGTTCACTGGGTGTGAGAGCCCGGCCTCGGTAGTCGTCATCAAAGCCGCGGGCATCGAGTTTTTTCTTTGAGCCGCTTCGTTCCACCCGGCGCTTAGCGTCCGGATCGACGGGCCAACCCGCGGCGCGGGTGCCGCTCTGGGCTTCCGGCGGCGGCAGATCACGTGTCGGTGGCACCACCAACGGGGATCGTTCGCGATAATCAAGGCCGACGGAATCGCCTCTTTGCAGGCCAAGGCCTTTGACGAAGCCATCGAAGAGGCGCTTGTCGAGGTTCCAAATGCTGTTTTTTTCATCGTCGTCCTGCGCACGGGCGACGCCAGGGGCGACGGCGAGCACCACCGCGCCCCCCAGAATTACCGCGCAGGAAATTGACCAGGCAGTTGATCTGGCTTGCATTTTTTGTGTTTTCCACTGAGCGTAAAGCATGCGACCTTCAAACATGGTGGTTCCCCCTTGGAAAGCCCTATCGTCGGCGTACCCCACAACCGGAAGGACGTGAACAATACGCGAGAATCAGGGCGCTTTTACGGCGCCATCCCCCACATAGGAATCATACAACAGTCCGATGACGCCGGCAACGATAGCGGCGTCCGCAAGGTTGAAAACATACCAGCTGAAATGGAAGGATTCCGTGGTGATGTGGAAAAGCACAAAGTCGGCCACTGCCCCGTGGGCCAGCCGGTCGACCGCATTGCCGACGGCGCCGCCGATGATCAGGCCGAGCGAAACGGCGGTAAGTCGTGTATGCGTGCGGGCGAGCCAAACCAAAAGCAGCACGACCGCGACGATTTTGAGGGTTAACAGCACCCATTTCCCGACCGGACCTTCCTGTGGGAACAGGCCGTAGCTGATCCCCTTGTTCCACACCAGGACAAGATCCAGGAAGGGCGTCAGCCGAACAGGCGCGCGGGCCGCGAGGTCGAAGACGTAGATGAGCCAAAGCTTCGAGGCCTGGTCGATTGCGGCACCTGCTAAAGCGACCACAAGGCCCAATCGCGTGAGGGATCCCCAAAACATCTGGTGACCTTAAGTCTGGCCGCGTGCAGCTTCCCATTCGCGCAAAGCTTGCACATCGCGCGGTGATAGGTCGGGATGGGCCGGGTCGGATCCGACGGTGGGCAGGATTTTCCAGCATCGGGCACATTTACGGCCCTCGGCGAGGCGGACCTCGACGGCAACACCCGCCGCATCGTCGAGCCGGAAGGCGCTGGCCGGACCTTGGCTTTCGGTGACCGTTATGGCCGAAGTGAGCGCCACTTCGGCAAGATCGACGCCATCAAGCGCCGCACGCAGGTCGGGGTCCGTCAAATGGACGATGGGGGCAGCCTCGAGTGAGGAGCCGATGCGCTTGCCCGCGCGTTCGATTTCGAGCGCGCCGGTGACCACACGTCGGACCATGCGTACCTTGCTCCACTTCTCGGCGAGGGCGTCATCGCGCCAGGACGCAAGGCCCTCGGGGAAACAGCTGAGGTGGACCGATGACGTGGTCCCGGGATGGCGTGCAAGCCAGGCTTCCTCGCATGTGAAGGGAAGGATCGGTGCCAGCCACTTGAGCAGCGCATCGCACAAAGTGTCGATCATGGTGAGCGATGCCTTGCGCGCCGTTGAGGAGATCGGGTCGCAGTACAGCGTGTCCTTGCGGACGTCGACGTAGAATGCGGACAAATCGGTGTTCATGAAGGCGGTGAGGCTGGCAATGATCCGCTTGTAGTCGAAGTCCGCGTAGGCCGTATGGACGACCGCATCGAGTTCGGCAAGACGATGCATCATTAGCCGTTCAAGCTCGGGCATCCGGGCGCGTGTGACCTTGTCGCTCTCCTGGAAATGGGCGAGCGAACCGAGCATCCAGCGCAGCGTGTTGCGGAGCTTGCGGTACGTCTCGACCGTGTTCTTGAGAATTTCCTTCCCGATGCGCAGGTCGTCGGCATAATCGGACGCGCATACCCAGAGCCGCAACACGTCGGCGCCCGACTGCTTGATCACGTCTTGTGGGGCCGTCGTATTGCCAAGCGACTTCGACATCTTACGTCCTGCTTCGTCGAGCACGAAGCCGTGGGTCAGAACGACGTCAAAGGGTGCCGATCCACGCGTGCCGCAGCTCTCCAGGAGCGAGGATTGGAACCAGCCGCGGTGCTGGTCGGAGCCTTCCAGATACATCACGGTGTCATTGCCACCGCTAAGCTTCCGGCGGATGCCGGCGAGGCTCGGAAAGTGCGCCGGGTCTTCAAGCACGAAGGCATGTGTCGAGCCTGAATCGAACCAGACATCGAGAATGTCGTCGACCTTGGTCCACTCTTCATTGGCGAGCGTGCCGAGGAAGCGCTCGCGCGCGCCGGCCTGGTACCAGGCATCGGCGCCTTCCTGTGCGAAGGCTTCGGCGATGCGCGCATTGACCTGCGCATCGTTGAGGATGTCGACGGAGCCGTCGCCCTTGTCACGAACGAAAACCGTGATCGGCACGCCCCAGGCGCGCTGGCGCGAGATCACCCAGTCGGGGCGGCTCTCGACCATGCCGTTGATCCGATTCTCGCCCGAGGCCGGCACCCAGCGGGTCGCCGCGATCGCCTCGAGCGCGCGGTGGCGCAGCGTGTCGCCCGCGCGGGCGGCGCCC
>Ga0137398_10000516_pt1 | contig 14061 bp, 8 predicted proteins | sample czorhiz216metaG_FD_106659 | JGI IMG/M metagenome (GOLD analysis project Ga0137398, IMG submission 106659) | Vadose zone soil microbial communities from Angelo Coast Range Reserve, California, USA - czorhiz2.16 metaG | ecosystem: Environmental > Terrestrial > Soil > Vadose zone | place: USA...
GGCCGGGATGTCGCACTTCCTCGAGCACATGGTGTTCAAGGGCACCGAGACCCGGGACGCGTACGAGCTGGCGCTGAGCCTGGAATCCGTGGGCGGCCACCTCGACGCCTTCACCGGGCGCGAGGTCACCTGCTTCGACGCGCGGGCCCTGGACGAGCACCTGGATCTGGCGGTCGAGGTCCTGGCGGACCTCGTGCTGAACCCGCGACTTGATCCGGCCGACGTGGAGAAGGAAAAGAAGGTGGTCCTGGACGAGATCCACACCTACGAGGACACGCCCGACGAACGCATCCACGATCTCTTCGCGGACGTGGTCTGGGCCGGGCACCCGCTGGGGAACCGCATCCTCGGAACCCGGGAGTCGGTGGAGGCCTTCACGCGGGAGGAGGTCCTGGACTACCACGCGCGACGCTATGGAACCTCCAACCTCCTGATCGCGATCGCGGGAAAGTTCGACTGGGACCGGTTCCTGGCTCAGGTCTCGCTTCGCTTCGGGAGGGTCGCCCCGGGCATTCCCCCCGAGCCCAACGGCGTCGAGCCGAACGGGCGCGACGTCGTGCACCACGTGAAGGACCTGGCGCAGCAGTATCTCTGCATCGGCGCCCGCGGCCTTCCCTCGCAGCACCCCGATCGCCACGCGCTCATCGTGCTCTCGACGCTTCTCGGGGGCGGCATGAGCTCGCGGCTCTTCCAGCGCGTGCGCGAGCAGGAGGGCTTGGCGTACTCGGTCTACACGTACGCCGACTTCTATCGTGACGCCGGGATCTTCTGCGCCGGGATGAACGTGCAGCCCGAGCACGGCCGCCGCGCCGTCGCGCTCACGCTCGAGGAGTTCGAGCGCGTCATCCGCGAGGGCGTCCCCGCGCCGGAGCTCGAGTCCGCCAAGGCGCAGCTCAAGGGGAGCCTTCTCCTGGGCCTCGAGAGCACGTCGAACCGCATGAACCGGATCGCGCGGAACGAGCTCTACGAGGGACGGTTCGTGCCCCTCGACGAGCTGGTGCGGCGCGTGGACCGGGTCCTTTCCTCGGACGTCCAGCGGGTGGCCTCGGAGCTGATCTCCCGGGACCGTCTCACGCTGGTGGCGCTCGGCCCGAGCGCGGGCACGGCGTTCGAGACGGGGGACCTCTCGCTGGGCGATGCCGCGTGAGCGAGCCCATCCCGGTCCGGATCACGCTCGACCCGCACGCGTTCGCTCCCCCCGCCTACCAGACCGAGCACTCCGCCGGCATGGACGTCTACGCGGCCGTCTCGGAGCCGCTGACCGTGCTGCCCGGGCGCGTGGTGGCGGTGCCCACCGGCGTTCACCTCGAGATCCCGCCGGGCTACGAGGCCCAGGTGCGCCCCCGGAGCGGGCTCGCGCTCCGCCACGGGATCGGGATCCCCAACGGGCCCGGGACCATCGACTCGGACTACCGCGGGGAGCTCCAGGTGCTCCTCATCAACTTCGGCTCCGAGCCCTACATCGTGCAGCGCGGGGATCGCGTGGCGCAGCTGGTCTTCGCGAGCGTCGCCCGGGTCTCCCTCACGGTCGCGGGGGAGCTCCAGGACACCGTGCGGGGAGACGGCGGATTCGGGCACAGCGGCCGATGAGGGGGTTCGCGCGCGCGGGCGCGATCCTGGCGCTGGGGCTGGTCTCGATCGGCGCGGATCCCGCGCCCGTCGACACCGTCGACCTCTCGCAGTACATGTCCACGCGCGTAGCACAGGTGGCCAAGGTGCCGTGGAAGATCGGCGAGTACTTCCAGTTCTCGATCGACTGGAGCGGGTTGAACGGCGGGAACGCGCTCATGCAGGTCCAGAACATGCAGACCGTGGACGGCCATCGAACCTGGCGGATCGTGACCAAGGCCGAGTCCAACTCCTTCGTTTCCAAGTTCTACAGGGTGCGGGACCGGGCCGAGTCCTTCATCGACGCCGAGTCGCTCTACACGCGGCGCTTCGAGAAGCACCTGCGCGAGGGATCCTACAAGAAGGATCTCTCCATCCGGTTCGACCCGGCGGGCGGCAAGGCGCTGTACGAGGGTGGAAAGTCGTTCGATGTCCCGCGCCGGGTCCAGGACGTCCTCTCGGCCTTCTACTACATCCGCACGTGCCCGCTCCCCGAGGGAGGCACGGTCTCCATACCCACGCACGACAACGAGACGACCTACGACATGGAGGTGAGGGTGATCCGGCGCGAGCGCGTCGAGGTGCCCGCGGGGAAGTTCGACTGCGTGGTGGTGCAGCCTGTCTTGAAATCCGAGGGGATCTTCAAGTCCAAGGGGGAGATGCTGGTCTGGCTCTCCGACGACGACCGGCGGATTCCGGTCCAGGTCAAGAGCAAGGTCCCGATCGGATCCATCTCGGTCAGCCTGACCGACATGAGGCTCGCGTTCACGGGGAAGCCTTGAGCCCCCGCGAGGAGATCGACCTCTCCCGCGCGCGCACCATTCCGGTGGCCGAGCGTCCGACCAAGGTCCGCGTGGAGCAGTTCGCGCCGGCGCCCGATCCCTTAGCACCTCAGGGCGCCTTCGATCGCTTCCTTCCCGACATCCTGGCCGGCGCCTCGCTCCGGGCCCTGATCGGCGCCTGGAACGAAGCCATCCACCGGAAGCGCCCGGTGCTCGCGATGATGGGGGGCCACGTCATCAAGACCGGCGTCCAGCGTCCCCTCTTGGCCCTCGTGGATCGCGGCGCCTTCACGGCGCTCGGGATGAACGGGGCCGCGGCCATCCACGATTTCGAGATCGCGATGTGGGGGAACACCTCGGAGCCGGTCGAGGAGACCCTGGGGTCCGGGCGTTTCGGCATGGTGGAGGAGACCCCCGTCCTCATGAACCGGGCGGTGAACGAGGGGGCGGGGAAGGGGCTGGGCATGGGCGAGGCCCTGGGGCGTTTTCTCCTGGACGCCCGGGCGCCGCACGCGGATCTGAGCCTCCTGGCGCGCGCCGCCGAGCGGTCCCTCCCCTTGACGGTGCACGTCGCGATCGGGACCGACACGCTCCACCAGCACGCCTCCTTCGACGGCGCCAAGACGGGGCTGGCCAGCCACCGCGATTTCAAGATTCTGGCCGCCGCGATGAAAGAGCTCTCGGGCGGCCTGGTTCTCAACTTCGGATCCGCGGTGATCATGCCCGAGGTCTTCTTGAAAGCGCTCTCCCTGGTGAGGAACCTGGGATTCGACGCGGGGGCGTTCACGGCGGCGAACTTCGACCAGATCCGCCACTACCGTCCCGAGAAGAACGTGCTGGAGCGCCCGCTCCACGCCGGGGGCCGGGGACTCTCCTTCGTGGGGCCCCACGAGCTCATGATTCCGCTGGTGGCCACCCTCCTCCTCGCGCGCCTGGACGAGGGAGGCGCCGGAAGCGCCCCGTGAAGCGATCCCGCTGGATCCTTGCCGCGCTCGGAATCGCGCTGAGCGCGGTGGCGGTCTTCGTGCTCCTGCGCCAGGTCAGCACGCGCGAGCTGGCCCGGAACATGCGCACCGCGGACCCGCTCTGGCTCCTGGGCGCGTGCGTTCTGACCGTGGCCGGCTACTGGCTGCGGGCCGTGCGGTGGGGGGAGATCCTCTCGCCCGAGGCGCGGGTTCAGCGGGGGAGGCTCTTCGCCACGACCATGGTCGGCTTCCTGGCCATCAACGTCCTCCCCGCCCGGCTGGGCGAGCTCGTGCGCGCCTATGCGCTCGCGCGGTCCGAGCGGATCAAGACCGGAACCGTGCTGGGCTCCGTGGTGATCGAGCGGATCTTCGACCTGGCGGCCCTGGCGGGTTTCTGGGCGTTGTCGCTCCTGTTTGCGCCTTATCCTTCCTGGTTTCGGTGGAGCGGATACCTGACGATCGGGTTGAGTGTCGCCGTGACTTTCATTCTATGGCTGCTCCACGCGGGGCACTACGACACGAACTCCCTGGCCTCGCGCCTCAGGGGCATGGCGCCGAAGTGGCTGACCGGCCCGATCGAGGGCCCCCTGGCATCGTTCGCGGCTGGGCTCCGGGTCCTCGGCAATCCGACGACCATCCGGTCGGCCGCGATTTTGACCCTCATCATGTGGGTCGTGACCGGCGCGGTGTTCCTGTTCGTGGGTCAGAGCATGAGGCTGTCGCTCCCTCTTTGGTCGCCGCTCTTGCTTTCCTTCATAGTGTGCGTCGCCATCATGGTGCCTTCCTCGCCGGGATTCATCGGGGTTCTGGAGGGATCCTGCGTGCTGGGGCTCTCCCTGCTCGGGGTGGATGCGGCTCGGGCCCTGGCCTTCGGGGTCCTCTACCACATAACCCAAATCGTCCCGCTGGTTGTTCTTGGAGGGTTCTACGCGCTGCGGGGAAGGGTCAGCCCCGGGAGCCCCAAAACGCCTGATCTGGGTCCCGAGATCGCCTGAAAAGCGAAAAAACTGACGACAGTGACAGGCTAAAATGTAGCAGGGCAAAGGGTGTAAAGCTTTTTTAGTTGACTCTGACCACCCCCGCTGCTATACTGTTTGAGCAATAAATCCGCGCTCAGAGCACACTTAGCGCTGGCGAGTCCGAGAATGGAGGGCTGATTGGCAACTTCCGATCGAGGGCCTGTTCTGCCGTTCGGGAGTACACCTTCCTGTCTCGTAGCGTTAATTACACTGGCCGCGGCGATCGGTTTCACACCCTGGGCTTGGGGAGCCGGGGTTCCGTGGGCCCAGTTCGCATTTCGCATTCTCGGCCTCACGGCGCTTTTCGCCGTTTCGTTCGAGTATTCAAAGAGTTTGTCCGCACGCAGCGTGTGGGAGGCCCGTGCGACGCGAGCCATGCTCGTCCTGGTGCTTGTGTCCGCGCTCTCCGCTGCGTTCTCGATCCACCGAGGTAAGAGTCTCGAAGCCATGCTGAACTTGCTTGCCATCACCGGGCTCTTTCTCGCGGCCGTGACGTGTGTGCGCGGCGCCGGCATGCTGCGCGGCATCGCGTTCCTCGAGGTGCTCGCGGCGATTCCGGTCGCGACGCTCGGCCTCATGCAGCATTTTCGCCCCGAGCTCCTGCCCGCCGCGAATTCCTATCCCGGCCGGGCCCTGGGGCCCTTCGGGCAGCCCAATCGGATGGGCGGATACATCGTCGCCACCATCCCGGTCGCGCTGGCCCTTTCCTTCGCCGCTCAGGACCGCTTCCTCCGCGCCGGGCTCCTGGTTGCCACATTCGGGCTCGTCTTCTGCCTCGCGGTGACCTACTCGCGAGGCGCATGGCTGGGGTTCGCCGCGGGGCTCCTGGTGCTCGCCCTGGCGCTGGTGCGATGGCCAGACCTTCTTCCACGCCCCGCGCTGCTGGCCGCCTCCCTGGCCGCTGTGACGCTCCCGGTGCTTCTCCTTCTTCCCTCCATCATCTCGCGCGTGGAATCGCGGCCATCCGCGGCTCCGGCCTGGAATTTACCGATCGACCCCGAGCGTGAAGGAAGCGGCGCCATGCGTCGCGCCATCTGGTCGGGGGCGCTCGACGCCGCCCTGCACCGCCCGGCCCTCGGCTATGGGATCGGGACCTTTCGCGAGGCCTTCGATCGGTCCAAGGGCGCGACCATGAAGCAGCTCGAGGCGGAAGGCGGGCGCACCGCCGATCAGGCGCACAACCACTACCTCGGCATTCTGGCGGAACGTGGCGCACTGGGTCTCGCCGCGTTCGCCGTTTTGACCGCGCTGACGCTGGGCGCGGCGGCCATGGCCATGGCTTCCGGGACGCAGACGATGGGACGCGTTCTGGTAGCCGGCCTGGCCGGGTCCGTGCTGGCGCTCCTGGCGCACGGCCTCGTGGACGACAATCTCGCCCTCATCCCGCATGGGACGCTCCTGTTCGCGAATCTGGGTCTCCTCGCGGCCGCTCCCGCCGACCGGCGGAATGCCCCGAGGTCGCGATGGACGGGCCGGGGCATGATCCTCGTGGCGCTTCTTGCGATGGGCGTTTCCGCCGCGAGCTTCGCCGGGTCGCGCGCGGCGCAGGCCGCCTCGGTGGACGCGGGCCTCGGGCGGGCGAGCCTGGCGGTGGCCGGCTACGGCGCCGCCACGCGGATCGCTCCCTGGCGCGACGACTTCGCGGTCGCGCGCGCCGAGCAGGCCGAAGTATGGGCTCGGCAGGACGGCTCGGCGGAGGCGCTCCGGGATGCGGAAGCGTCCTACCGGCAGGCGATCCAGATCAACGGATCCGATCCCGTGACGCGTCAGGAGCTTGCGCGTCTCTATCTCGCGCATCCGGATGTATTTGGGGACGCTGGCGCTCGGAGCGCCCTCGTTCAGCTTCGCCTCGCGTTGGCGCAGAACCCGTACTACGCCGAGATTCAGAACGACCTCGGCGTGGCGCTCCTCCGGGTCGGAGACCGGGAGGAGGCGCGGCGCGCGTTCGGCCGCGCGGCTCAGGGCCGCAGCGATTTCGTGGATCCGCTCCTCAACCTGGCCGCCCTGGCGATCGAATCGGGCGATCCGGTCGAGGCGCGGTCCTGGCTCACCCGGGCGCTGGAGCGCGATCCCGGCTCCGCGCGCGCGCACGCGCTGCTCGCGCGGCTGTCGCAGTGATGAATTCCGACATGAGGACAAGAAAAATTGCAGACCACCATATCACCAGCATCGTGATTGAGAGGAGGTGAGCACCCGTTCGTCGTTGGTTTTGATCGATGGGTTGAAGCTCGAATCAAGTGGGTCCACTTCTCTGTTTTGAGTTTCGTATGAGGGAGGACAAGCAATGCGCAACCGAGCTTTTCTAAAAGTCGTTCTCCTCGGGCTTTTGACCTTCGCGTTCGTGCCCGGCCTCGCCGGTGCCGCTAGCCAGGGACAGGACCTGACGGGGATGCTCGCCTCGAGTGCCGCCGAACGCGCTACTGCGGTCAGCGGCCCGATCATCAACGTTTCCCCGGCATCGCATGATTTCGGACGGGTCAACGTCGGCAGCGCGAGTGGCAATTTTGATCTGACCATTCAGAATATCGGCGGTGCCACGCTCCACATTTCCGCTGTGAACAACAGCGGCGTGGGATTCTCGGCCAGCGCTGCGTCGCTGACCATTGCCGCGGGCGGTAGCGCGGCTCTGCACACGGCCTACGCCCCGACTTCGGGCAGCGGTCCGCAGAGCGACAACATCAACATCGTGAGCGACGCGAGCAACGGGACCTTCAGCGTCCTGCTCAAGGGGAATGCCAACAACGCGCCGGCGTTCACTCCGCCTCTCGCGTCCGATTACAACCTGTCCGCGTTCGTCGCCTTCTCGTTGACGGCGGCGGCCACGGATCCCGACGGCGACGCCCCGCTTTTCTGGACGATCAGCAGCGTTCCGCCTCTTCCGGTCGGCGCCACCTTCAATTCGGGGACGGGCGAACTGGATTGGACGCCTGGCTCGGCCGACGCGGGCAACTATGCCGTGACGATCAATGTGAGTGACGGGATTGCCAGCACGAACGGCAACACCACGCTCCACGTCGTCTCCAGCAACAATCCGCCGGTGGCGAATCCGGGCGGTCCGTACGGTGGCGTCACGGGCGTCCCGCTCGCGCTGAATGGATCGGCGTCGAGCGATCCCGATGCCGGTCAGACGATCAGCTTCTCCTGGAACTTCGGCGACGGCGGCTCGGGCTCGGGTCCCACGCCCAGCCACACCTACACCAGCCCGGGCACCTACATCGTGAGCCTCACGGTCACGGACAACGGCTCGCCCGTGCTGAACAACGTCGGAACCACGAACGCATCGATCGTGAACTTCGTTCCGCTCGACGTCGTGCTGCCCACGCTTGCCGTCCCGGTCATCAAGACGAACGGCAACGGGTACGACAAGTTCGGGCTCGAGTGCCAGAGGCGCTCGGTCACGGACATCGATCCGAGCTCGATCACCCTCACCACGACCTATCCCAACGCGGGCACCGTTTCCTCGGTCACCGTGACGGCGAAGCAGGTCAAGGTGGGTGACATCAACGGAAACATCTTCGGCGATCTGGACTTCTCGTTCCGCGCTTCCCAGGTCAAGCCACTTCTGTCCCACGTCCCGAACGGCACCGTGGTCACGCTCGTGTTCACGGCCAGGGCGCTGAGCGACGGCGTGACGATGAGGGGCACGATCGACTTGCCGAAGCAGGGCTCGGCCTCCATCTCGTCGGCCGCGGCTCCGAATCCGTTCAAGCCGGAGACCAACATCAGCTACACCCTACGCGACAGCGGTCCGGTCTCGATCCGGATCTTCTCGGTCAACGGCCAGCTGGTCCGGACGCTCCGCGAAGACAGCGCGACGCCGGGCAGCTACGAAGTCCGCTGGAACGGCAAGGATGACGGCGGCCGCACCGCGCCGTCGGGCATCTACTTCGTGAGCATCAAGCAGGGCTCCGAGGCATCGCAGACCAGAATCGTGATGGCTCGGTAACAGGCAGCAAGGGACTCAAGGGATGGAGCGGGGGCGCTGTCCCCGCTCCATCTTGTTTTCTGCGGGCACGGAGGCGCGCGGAGGGTCGGTAGGGAGCCCTGGAACCCCTTGCGTCGGAGCGACATTGGGTGTATACTATGTGTCCGGCTGGGGGAGTCGTCCCGGCGCCGAGATGTGTCATTTGTGTCCTCTCTGATATTTCATCGTTGGTTCGCACCGAGGGCGTCTGAACCCACGTCTATGGTTTCACGCCGCGCACGCACCGTCCCGCCTTGGATCCTTCGTTCTAGGATGTGTCCCCCTTTGATGTCCCGATGAGATCTCCCCGGAGGCATTCCATGCGTTCCAGCCGGCGTTTCGCAATGGGTCTCGCCCTGTTCCTGTTCGGCTTCGCGGCGGCCTGGCATCCGGGCGTCGCGTCCGCGACTCCGTTCTGGACGGGAGACCAAGACATCACGGACGGGGACGTGAACGACACCTTCACGTCCAACAACGGCCAGCACTTCATGGCCGTGGACGATAGCAACAACCTGTACGTGGCCTTCTTCGACAACCGGTTCAAGATCCCGAACGGCGACAACAACTTCGAGATCTTCTTCCGCCGCTTCATCTACAACTTCGGCTCGCCCTACATCACGCGCGTCACGAACGCCGGCAACATGTCGAAGTTTCCCGCCATCGCGATCCGGAATTGGGGGGCGGGGGACTACGCCACGCAGCAGGACAGCGGGCGCGTGTACATCGTATGGCAGGACGCGCGGCTCTTCTCCCTGCCTGCGGTTGGCGAGCCCAAGTCCTATACGATCTTCGGGCGCACCTTCCGCTCCATGGGGGGCACCGCCTTCGGTCCCGAGTTCCAGATCTCGCCCTATGACTCGGTCTTCCCGGCCACCCTTCCCGTCGTGACGGTGGGCGACTCGAACCGGGTCTGGGTGGCGTGGCAGAAAGCGGACACCCTGTCGGGCAACCAGTCGCTCTTCTCGACCGTCTATCATTCGGACACCGCCACGCTCGATCCCGTCACCCAGCAGACGCCCGGCTTCTTCTTCGCGGGAAGCCCCTCGATCGCGGCGTCCCGCGACGGCGTGGTGCATCTGGTCTGGGTGGATACGCGCTCGGGGTCCCAGCAGATCTGGACGAAGCGGTATGTGCCGGGGAGCGGGTGGACCGCGGACCAGCAGCTCGTATTCAGCTCCACCTCGTCTTCGGCGCCCTCGATCAACGCGGACTACAACAACCACGTGCATCTGGTGTGGGTCGACACCCGCAATGGGAACAGCGACGTCTTCTACAAGGAATACGTTCCAGGGGTGGGCTGGAATGCCATCGACACTCAGGTGACGGTGAACGCCTCCTCCCAGATCCAACCCTACGTGGATGCCGACCCCCGCGGGAACGTGTACGCGGTTTGGACAGACCTGCGCAACGGGTCGAACAACCCCGACATCTATTATGACACCCGTCAAAACGGTTCCTGGGTGGGGAATACCTCGCTGGTGGGCGCGGGGACCGATACCACCAACTCGGTGCAGCGGTTCCCGGGCATCGTTCACGACGATTTCGGCACCGCGTACGTCGCATGGAGCGACGAGCGGCTTCCCGCCTCGATCGGAAAGAACAGGGATGTCTTCTATAAGGTGGGCCTGAACGTCATCACGGCGGTGTCCACCGAGGAGAAGCCGTCGCTTGCCCGACTCCTGCGCAATTACCCCAATCCGTTCAATCCGGTGACAAAGATCCAGTTCGTCGTGAACCGGGATTCCCAGGTGTCGCTCCGGGTGTTCGATGTCCAGGGGAGAGCCGTCCGCACCCTGCTGAACAGCTATCTCGCTGCGGGATCGAGAGTTGTTGGCTGGGACGGCAGGGACGATGCCGGCCGCTCCCTGGCCTCGGGTACGTACTTCCTACGGTTGCAGGGTGGCGGGACCTTTCTGACGCGCACCATCAATATGATTAAATAACAAGGAGTTACTACGGAATCCGGGGACCATTTCCGGCCCCGACTCCGTGGAGGTACGTTGTTATCGATTGACGACGTTAACGAATGGTGATATAATCATTTCTGCCTCGAATCGAAACCTCTTCGGCGAGGCAAAATCCTTATCGCAAACGGGCTTCGGCCCCACATCGTGAAAAGGTAATGGCGAAAGCTCCCCGTTTCGCAGTCGAACTCGGATCTGTCTTCGAGGCAATCGTCTGAGAGCCGTAGGCTCCCGGTCGAGTGCCTCGTTTTTTTTTGAATAGCGCACTCTGACTCCGCTCAGAGGGGCACTGAACTCGTAAGCACCAGCATCCCGGGTCGACAGCCAAGAAAGAGGTCCCCCAGTGAGTCTCCGCCGCCGGTCACGCGCCGCTCGTTTCTTCGCCGAAACCCTCGTGCTCTTCCTCGGGATCCTCTCCGTATCGTCCAGCGCCTACGCCAACACCGTTCGAAAGGATCAGTCCGAGGTCTTCTACCAGAGCACGCCCCTGACCTACACGCCGGGACGCGGAACTCCGGCGGTCGCCGAGACCACCATTCGCCACCAGGTCTACTTCACCGACCTGGAGGGAAGCACGGCCGGGTGGACGACCACCAATTTCCGCGCCGGCATGCCGAACGCGTGGAACATCGTCTCGGGCACCCACGCATGCACCGGGAACTCATGGTGGTGCGGCCAGACGGGGTTGCCTCACGGCGACGGCTACGCCAACGGGTGGGCCCAGACGCTCACCACCAACGTTCCGATCAACATCTCGGGCGCGGGAGCGTCGACGCTCACCTTCAAGATGAAACACCAGACCGAGTTCACGTTCGACTGGGGCTGGATCCTGATCAAGGGGGCGAACACCGGCGCCCACTGGGACACGCTGGCCTCCTACACGGGCGATTTCGGGACCTCGTGCACCAATCAGACCGTCGCCATTCCGGACTCGTTCAAGGCCGTGACCCAGCCCATCACGATCCAGTTCCTCTTCGGCTCCGACCTGGGCGCCTCGGCCCAGGATTCGACGGGGGCGTTCACGGGCTGGACCCTGGACGACATCTCGGTCCAGTCCGGGACGACCACCAATTTCTTCGACGACATGGAGAGCGGTTCCTCCAAGTGGATCACGTCGTCTCCCAATCCGGGACTCACATGGCATCTGGAGAACGCGCCCGGCACATCCCAGCCGGCCCTCTGCTTCTTCCTCACCACCAACGTGTGGGTGCCCTTCCAGGGCTCCGGATTCGGCGTGCTGCCTGACTTCAGCGATCAAATGATCATGACGCCGAGCATGGATATTTCCGGCGTCTTCAGCCCGAACACGCCCACCACCTTGCTTCGACTCCAGTTCGATGAATGGATCAATCTTCCTCAACAGAACTCGGTCTATTGGGCGCTCTACATCACGGGGTCCAACGACAAGATAACCTGGACTCCGTGGACGAACGCCCTCGGAGGCCTCGAGATCGCGGGGGGAACCCCCCAGTGCACGGAGGGGCTCACGTACAACTTCAATCCGTACGACAGCACGCGTACCGGGATCGCGCCGAACACGCGCTACATCCGGCTCGGGTTCCGGGTTCGCGACGAGAAGGCGATCGACGGATGCGGATGCGGCTCCGAGCTCAGGTTCGGCTTCGACACCGAAGGCATTTATTTCGACAACATCGGCGTCTATTACGTCTACACGATCAGCGGCGTGGAGCCCGTGAGCGGCGTGCCGGTGGCGTCGCGGCCGCGGATTCAGAGCGCGTACCCCAACCCATTCAATCCCAGCACCACCATCGAGTTTTCAGTACCGAGATCCGGTCCCGTGCGGGTCGGTGTCTTCGATGTTCACGGGAAGCACGTGGCCACCCTGGTCAACGACACGATGGGCTCCGGGGTCTACCGGGTCCGGTGGAACGGCAAGAACTCGACCGGGGCCGATGCGGCATCGGGGGTGTACTACGCGCAAATTCAGAGCCGGGGCGGCAGCGGTTCGGGCCGCCTCGTCCTGATCAAGTAGGACGCTCGATTCAAGGTTCATCGATCGCGACACGCAAAGTCCGCAAGAGAGAAGGGGGGTGGTAGGCCGAAGGGGTGTGATGTACCGAAGTTGTACGTCGGTCTGTTGCAGTGCCCGCAAGGGCGAGTTCTCGTAGCCTGCAACACCCGTGACCCGGATGGGCCGGGCACGGAAGGAAGGGGTCCCCGAAGCCTGGGGCGGGCCCTTCGCAACTTCGAAGGTCCGATTAGTCGGAGGTTTTACACCATGCTCAAACGGCTTCTCACGACGTTGTTCTTTGTCGGAGCCGTGCTGGGAGTGACGTCAGGGGCGAACGCGCAGTACATGAAGATCACCACGGACAACCCGACCGACAACACCAAGATGCGGCCGGGACCCGCGACGACCATCCTGACCATCACGCTCGACACAAATCACGACAGGAACGCGTCACTCCAGTCTTGCAACTCGCACACCTCGGCAAACGGTTGCGGGTCCACGCCCACCGCGGCACTGCTCGACATGTTCAGCTACACGCTGGCATTGAAGGCGACGGGTGGGACGGTCACGTGGGGGACGTTCTCCCCTAGTGACGCGGCCTACACGGACGCCGCTCCCCTGATCTCCAATTCAACGGAGATCGAGATCAACAAGGCGCGTCCTTCGGGCACCACCTCGCCGCCGGGCCTCAACTCGATCGGCACGCTCCCGGTGACGCCGGCTTCGGGCAACCCCTCGATTGGGCTGCAGATCGGCCCCGGGGCGCTCAACCCCTTCGGATTCGGTACCGGATTCGGCACCGATTGCGACGGGTTCTTCTTCCCGAACACGTACGTGGTCGGAAGTCCATCCGACCCGTGCGGTACCGTCACCGGAATCGCCGGCGACTGGTTCGATTGGGACGGCGCCGGCTCTGCCCCCGCCGCCAACACTCCGCCGACCTTGGCGCAGCCTGCCAACGTGACGGTGAATGAAGGCGCGACGGCCAATAACCCGCTCTCGGCGACGGATCCCGACGGGAACCCGTTGACGTTTGCGAAGGTATCGGGACCGACGTACGCGACGGTCACGACGACGACTCCCGGGACGGGAACGGCTACGGGGAATGTTGCCCTGGCGCCTGGGTTCTCGGATTCGGGAACGGCGACGGTATCGGTCAACGCGACGGATACCGGGGGAGCCAGCGACGGCAAGAGCTTCACGGTCACTGTGAACAACGTGAATCGTCCTCCGACGCTCACTCAGCCGGCGAATATGACGGTGAACGAGGGCGCGACGGCCGATCAGGCGATCACGGGGAACGATCCAGACGGCGATGCCCTGACGTTCTCCAAGACGTCGGGCCCGACGTACGTGACGATCACGACGACCAATGCCACGACCGGTAACGTCCACCTGGCGCCCGGATTCTCGGATTCGGGCACGGCGTCGGTGGTGGCTCGCGCGACCGACACGGGTGCTTTATTTAATGAAAAGACGTTCACGGTCACGGTGAACAACGTGAACCGCGCGCCAGTCTTGGCGCAGCCCGCGAACGTGACGCTGAACGAAGGCGCGACGGCCAACAACCCGCTTTCGGCGACGGATGCGGACGGCCAATCGCTGACGTTTGCAAAGGTATCCGGCCCGACGTACGCGACCGTTACGACGACGACTCCCGGTGTGGGAACGGCTACGGGGAATGTTGCCCTGGCGCCTGGTTTCTCGGACTCGGGAACGGCGACGGTATCGGTTTCCGCGAGCGACGGTGCCGCGAGTGACGGCAAGAGCTTCACCGTCACGGTGAA
>Ga0137398_10000517_pt1 | contig 14058 bp, 16 predicted proteins | sample czorhiz216metaG_FD_106659 | JGI IMG/M metagenome (GOLD analysis project Ga0137398, IMG submission 106659) | Vadose zone soil microbial communities from Angelo Coast Range Reserve, California, USA - czorhiz2.16 metaG | ecosystem: Environmental > Terrestrial > Soil > Vadose zone | place: USA...
CCCCAATGCCCTCTACTGGCAATCTTACAGGGATTCCTTTGCTTCCAACCAGTGCGTGATCAATCGACCATAGTATCTCATACCCACGCAAGCTGATGTTTGGCATAGAGTTACTCAGGCTTCCCAGTCTGAGCTTCCGCTAGTAGAGACCCAGGCTACCTTCCAACCACTTGAGGGCAAATCACCCTGCTCCGTCCCCAGAGCTGCCGAGATTTTTGATCTGACACCGTCCAATGTCACTTCGTGCTCACTCACATCATCTCGCCCCGGCGAGGGTGATGGACTCCTTTCCCTAAGCACTGGCACCCGAAGACGCGGTCCAAATCATGTCCCCCGCCCGCTTAACTCTTTCTTCCTGTTTAAGACCGACTGGCTGGCGAAGAGGAAATCCCTCCTTGCTGGAATTGAACAGGATCACCGGCAGCTCAACCGCATGGCCTCGAGCGAGTGGAGAAAGCTACCTCCAGAGGCAAAGCAACGGTTCAAGGATGCAGCTCACCAAGCAAAGGTCGAACATTCCATAAAGTACCCAGGCTATCGCTTCACGCCGAAGCCTCGCGGAGACAGGCGGAAACGCAAAACCAAACGTAATGAACCCCAGGTATTGCTACGAAATGAGGAGGCTGCTAGGCTTGTCTCGCAAGGCGTGACTGGCGACGCTTTACGCGAGGCGCTAGCAGACTATGATAGGCGTTACTCTGACGAAAAACAGAATTGTGTTGTTAGCACACCCTCCCCCTCTTCCCCATCTGAAGGCTTGCCATCAACCCCTTCCGCTCTGGCTCCTGTCATCCTTCCTCCCCCGCCGTTCGGTGCAAACCAGCCGTACAACTGGGCTCCGCAGCCGACTACTTCTTTTCTCGATCTTGAAACTTTATGGGACACATTTGTGGGAAACTCGTATACTGTCCCGTGGGCGGGGGAAGTGCCAGTGGTGCAGTCCCAACAATCACCTCAGGCTATCGTTGGCGAACCGGAAATTATACCCGCAGAACCCGCGCAAGACTCGCATCTCTTTCGTTTCGATCATCCACCTGACGATTGCACCAGCTTCTTTCTTCCGCCATACAGCCCTTCGCCCCAACCCTTTCAAATTGGCCAGGAAATGCAAGTCGACGACTGGAGACATCATTTAGTAGAGTCTTTGGTCGGTGATACCCAAGGAACAGTCTCGTTCCCGGTGTTTCAGTCCTTCAAACCAAGTTCCGATTTCGTTCAGAGCACATCAGGTTCTGCCGGGGGTTCCGCTTATGAAAGTGTTCCCCTTTTCCAGGCAAAAAAATTCTCTCACACAAACTCTCCATTGGCCCATTTCGTACCCCTCTGACCACGTACGGCAATACGCCGAGGTACCCGACCGGGACGTGCTTCTACTCCAATCGGACCTTTTCACGGAGTACCGGTATTTCTTAATCTAGGTGCTACCTGCCTTGAACTCAACCTTCCACAATGCCACCAATCGACGAACTCGGAAGATCGTTCCTGTAGTAGGCCGAACCCAATTTATGCGCTTTAAACATTTCTTCCCTCCCTTCCCCTCTTCTCTCCCTCTGTGCTGTTGACATCCTCTATTGTTCCGCATATGCTATGTGGTATTTTTGAATGATTGTGGTGTAGAATCTCTATTTCTTGTCCCGTGACTGCACTTCCATGCTTTACGTGTCTACTTGCATTTTATTTCCGAGCTCTTGTGAGCCCTCCCTTCACATAAGTAGTCGCATCATTCTGTCCTACCATGGAAGGCAGTGTATACTACTTCCTTTGTTCTTTCCCTTAGTTCTGTTTCGTTTCTTTTGTAATACTTCCCAGGGGTTGTACCGTATAGTAGCCGCACTGTAGCGCATTATCCCCAGCATGTAATTATTATGTACTTGTACTAAAACACTTCCGCTAGTACTGTACCTAGGACAAGTTACAAGATTAATGGGGAAAAAAAGGCAATCTCCCAGCGCGCAGCAAGATATTTTTTAGGTTTATGATCGCGTGGGATTATCAGGCACCGCCACTTGACAAGCTCCCAAGTCGGTTCCACCGTGCCCTGATCCTCTATTGTCATCCGTAATTGACAGCTTCTCAAAGACACCCACTCCGCCACGTACGAGAATGGTCGCACAGGCAACCACGGATGCTCCCGCTCTGCGCATGCGGACATGTGCCTCTTTTGTGGTCACGCCGCCGACGCCGACGATCGAGATTTTGCGCAGGGAAACCTCCTGGTGTTTATCAAGTAGCCGACGCAGTGTGTAGACGTTCCCCAGCGCCAGAGGGTGCAACGCCTCCCCCGCCATCCCCCCCACCACTGTCGGCAGAGCAAATGATCCCGTGTGAGTTGATACTTCTTCGGAGGCTGTGGGAGAGACTTCAGTATTTCCAGGGAGTGGCACAGCTTGCTCTGCGAAGAAGAGCGTCTGGCCGAGTGTGTTGGTCGAGGTCAGGAAAGCAAATGGGCTTATGCGACGCGATTCATCGCTCGGATGAGTCGGATCGGATCGTGAGTATGTGGCGATGCCTCGGAGCAGGTCATCAAACTGGGTTGAGTACACGTATGGGGCAAGCTTGAGACCAATCACCAGCGTTGGATCCTCCCGAAAGTATCGTGCGAGTACATCCAGGATTGGCGTGAGATCGGCCATGTGGTACGCTGGAGGGGGGGAGCCCTTAATATTCGGACAACTCGTATTGAGCTCGATTCCAACCCGCGACAATGTGCCTTCGCCATCGCGTAACTTAGTGCGGAGTCTCTGAATGGAATCGAGCATAGACGCGAGTGTGATTGGGGATGAAGACGTGATACTTATGATAAACGGCTTAATTGAGGTCTCATCGGCGCTGGATAAGATGGCATCCACGTAATCTATGTAGGTCGAGAGAGGATGCGGCGAGTAGCCATACGAGTTTACGGAGGAGATAAACTCATTTGTGAAGGCAACCTCCGGGATGTATCAGCCTACGGACGGTAAATACAAATACAGAAAGCACACGGTATGTTCTGAAGTCTCTCTGAAGCCAGTGAGCGTCGCCGTTCTCGTGGTAACGGCGCCTGTATATGGAGAATCAAACAGCTCCTGCAGCTGGGTTTGTTCCGATGCCGCAGGGGAGGAGCTATTCATAAGGGGTGGGGAAATGACTAGTCTGCGTATGACAGTCATGGAAAAAAGGCAGAAGAAAGCAGGATTTGTCAAATAAGGCGTCGCAGGGCGAATGTGATGGTCAGGACAAAAATGTCAATGATGGTTGGGTTCTAGAACCAGCCCAGGGTCTAACACGTTTCACTACTCATCTTTACTCGCGACACTTCCGTGTGGGAAACACTTATTTGAACAGCTCTTCTCGTTCGAGCACAGTTTTCTCCAACTTTATTAACACCGTATTCCGGAGAGGGAAATCGTCGACCGGAGTGTTGTGCGCAGTTACGCGAGCAGGCTAGACAGATAGTCAGTCAGGGGAATGTGAAACACACACAAGACTGACAAAGCCAAGGCCATCAAGCACAGCCTCTACTATTCCGGCAGTAAAGGAAGAACAGCTCAGCTGACTCATGTCGCGGGGAACAGAGATATTGCGAGTGACAACCGGATCGTTGTCGATAATCATGTCTGTGTCGTACGACTACGTTAGTAATGCACTGTAGGTGTTAGACGTGCCCATACATTCATCTTCATTCTGGACGCTTTTCTCAATTGCATCAGCAGGCTTTCCAAAAACTGCTTTCCAGACGTTGGTGTGTATTGACATGAGAACTGGTAGAAAGCGGATATCGCGCTTGGGTGCCTTGGACGACGACTCGGCACGCCATGCCATTAGTTCCAAAACACGGGTGCCAATCCGGTAACCTAGCGTGTTCAAACTTTGAGAGATGGTTAGCCAGAAAGATACGTGTTGAAGTTATGGTTGAGCGTACCGACGTTCGAGGTCATCAATGCCACTTACTCGCCTTTGCATGTATTGGACTATCTCTGAAAAAAGGAAAGGAAAAGCAGATGCCGATACTTCGGCTGTGCGGGTCTTGTTGAGGGGTCTGTCATAAATGTTTGGACGAGACGAAGGTTTCGGCGTCCCTGTTGCGGTAGTGGCTGAAGGTAAAGAGAAACGGGTGTAACTGTTTGTGGGAGAAAGGTGGTCTGCGGAGGAGGACGAGAGAACGGAAAAGCGAGAAGGAGGGAGTGCTGACATGAGAGAGTGTGTGTGAATGCCGACACGAATCGGAGGCTGAGTGAGATCACTGTGGTAACGTGTTTCGTCGACGTCGTCCACGGTATATGACAGTAAAGAGGTCAGTGAGAGACCTCATTAAGGCCTCATTCCCATGGACTCCCCAGTTAGCTCCCCACGTCCCTCAGAGTTCCAGACTCACATCTACAACTCCTTCCTCCAAGGGCGGACCTCCGATGTAGCCATCAGAATTCGCGCATCGTGGGATGCCGTCTACAACTTCCATCGCGTCGTCCTCATCCAGGCAGTAGGTACTATTTTCTTTTGCTCCAATCTCCCTTCACTTACGTCCATTCGAGGAATTCTTCCGCGATCTTTTCACAGGAGGGTTTGTCGAGTCAGAGAGTAATGATTTCTCCCAGGGGTCTGGCACATCCTCTGGTCCAATAGAAGTTGTATTTGACGATACCAACATCACCAGAGCTGGTACGTGATCGCTCTCTCATGCCCTGCGCATCATAGACTCACCATACCCATTCCGTCATGTATCACAGCTTTTGAGTACGTTTATGTTGATTTCATTTCCCATGCATTATAATTTATTTCGGCTTGTACAGATTTTGCATAGCCCGATTGTACGGTGGCGGACCCCCATTGTTTACCGATCCAGCAATCGCTCCAACGCCATCTCAACCTTTAACGCCATCCTTTCCGAATCCTCCCACTCCTACACATGTCCCTCTGGGCCACCAACCGGCGACTCCGCGCTTCCTAATGTCACTTCTGGCCGTCTCTATTTACCTCTCCATGCCACCACTGACAGCTGAAGCCTTGACCTACGTCACTAGTACTATTGGGCCATTCACGGTCATGGACTTTCTCCGGTTTGCGTACGGAGAAGGTATGGGACCTCTTCAAGAAGGAGATTTAGATCCTTTAGTTGGTCTTGAACATGTCGCTGATTTGGTTAAAGCTGAAACAGCAGATTATAATCAATCGTCGATCGGCACCAGTCCGCGAACACAAGGCAAAGACGTAGAATGTTTCTCCCAGAATCTTGAAGCGCTTTCTGTGGAGGACCAGATCCACAACTTCCAAGACGGCGTGAGCCTTGGCTCGGACCAATCCATCGAGAAAGAGGATCCAGCCGAGGTTTCGTCCGAGTCGGGTTCTTCTACATTTGTCCGTGGTGAAACTGGATCGAATTTGTCGTTCTCATATGGATCCATCTCAGACAAGATTGGGGAAGCATGTGTCTGTTGGTTGGCAAGATGGGGTGCCGACATGCTGGTATTGGAGCAGGGAGGCTTCTCGAAGAAACCCGTACCATATGCACCCGTCGCAACACCACACCCCCAACCTCCGCTCATATGGCGTCGTGGGGGTTTGACTGCCACGTGGATCCGTGCCTTGATATCATCCGATTTGCTCTTTGTCAAGGGTGAGAGGGAGCGATACGACCTGGCCAAGGCTGTGGTGGAGTTGCGCAGAAACGAGGGTATTTTAGAGGAAGAAGAGGTCGAATGGGGGAAAATGTTCACGGAAGGCATTTATTATGCGAACATGGTACGCCACTTGCTCGTTAGCTTTTTTTAATACCGACCTCTGCATCTCAGAAATTCGACGATCTTGTTTATGTATCTAATGACCGCTCCCCGACAACTGGTCGCCTCTATGTCCCCGCGCGCATCATACAAGCAGCATCTTGGACACAATCGGTGCTTCGGCACAAAATTGTCGGACAACCACCTTCGTCTCCTCCCGCTTCGCCAACGGGCGCTAGTCGGTCCAAGGAACTTGGTATTTCCGTTTACCAGATGGATATTAAAGAGATACTATCGCAGCAAGAGAAGCGAGAAGAAAGTCACGCCTATTGGCCCATTCCCGACCCGTCCTCGGTGCGCATAGGGGAGAGCTCAGGAGTCGATAATACGTCCACGGACGAACTCCCTGGAACTTCACCAGTTTTGAACCGTCACAGACCCAGTGGCTCCTCGATGTCTGTTTCCAGTTTCTTCGGCTTAAAGAATGAGCGGTGTACTGCAGTCGAATGCGTGTCGGGGAGATACATGGACACCACTCGCTGGGTTCCTTACCCTCCCTACCGATTTGGCGTAGAGTTCTGGGACGTCGGTGCACTACGCGAAAAATCGCACCTCTATTCACAAACAATCTGGTACGCGGGCAGCCTGTTTAACGTATTCGTTCAAATGTTCCGGAAGAAGGCGCAGGGACCCCAGCTCGGGGTATATCTTCACAGACAGAGTAGTGTCGAACCCATCCCTCCGTTGTCGATACCGTCTGGGTTGCTCCCTGCAGAGAAACCCGCGGAAAACAGGTCCTGCACACGCAACAGCCCGTCACCCTCCTCTATGAGCCAATTACCCACATATCCAACCCAATACTCATTCTCTGGTCTTCCCGTGGTACACAGTGCGGTACCCACTCCGCGTTCAAACACCCCCGTTCAGGGCTCACCTTCGAATTCTTCCTGTTCCGGAAGTGGCCTTCCCGCCACTAGCCCACCAATCATTCCACCACAGCCCTATCGCGATCCCAGAGCCCAGATTTCAGCGTACTTCGCGATCTCTTGTGCAAGCGCGACTGGTTCTTCCGTAACGCGATTTACGAGCAATCCAGATGACTTTTCTGTCAGTCAGAGCTGGGGTTGGAGGAGTAGCTCGCTACGAGCAGAAGTATGTTGCGATGTCGACAAGATTGCTGACCCATCCTCTTCGCCTTCACTATCCGACGAGATCAATAGTATGAGGGTTACCGTTATCCTGGGCGTTGTCTGATTTAGTCTCGTCGCATGCACCTATATAGCTCTTCTGTCTAACATGATAGTTATTGAGTGATTGATAATGTCGAATCAAGTCTTCCAAAGGTGGAGTGCTTTGTCCGAGACTGGCTTACCTAACGATGGTTACTACCTCATATGAACTTGTCGATGCCACGTATTTTCGACGCTTGCAGATCAACTCTTCCCGCTAGCCGGGCTGTTCGAAGAAGATACAGTTAAAGTCTATATTGACGTCTCCTGACATTCCAAGCGAGCACCACAATGTCAAACCTCTTGCCGAACCCAGGGACTGGCAGCGCAAACCCATCTGTATCATTGCCAGCCTTGTGGGCTTACATTCAACCTGCATTGGACCACATCATCCGCTCTCCGACGAACGGTTTGTCCAAGGCCCCGGCCGTAGACGTGAACTATCACATGGGTATCCATACGGCGCTCTACAACTACTTCACCACCCACGTAACCTCAGCACCGCCCCATCCCTCGTCCACAACCAGGAACGCGTTATCACCCACTAGTACACCACCCCGAGGTTCCTCGGCTGCGCTACCGCCCGGACACGACATCTACGACAGGCTGGATGCATACTTCGCGGAAGTGGCGCGGGAAGTGCTCTTCGGCGCCCCGATGGACGACTCCGCACTCGTGCACTACCTCGTGCCCTGCTTCATCCGTTACGCCGCCGGCGCGCAGTCCGTCAATCGTCTGCTGAACTACGTAAACCGCCAATATGTCAGGCGCGCAGTCGACGAGGATAAGGGCTGGTTGCGCTTCGGAGACATTGTGTCCTCCGAGCTTGCAGAGCGTCCCGGGGCCAGGGAAGAAGGTCCGGGCTGTACGGGCTCGCATAAAAGGATCGCGGAGAAGATGCGCGAACGCCGCACTGCGGAGTTGCGTCGGTGGGGTGCACCGGAGGTTGCGACGGCCGAACAGCTTGCGTTGGCCGAGGCGTGCGCGGAAGCGGCAAGCGCGCCGGAGCACGTTGTACCAGTTCTGTCACTTGCATACAGACGCTTTCGTACGGAGGTCTTGGAACCACTTCTCGCAGTTCCCAATCCGAAGAAAAGGAATCAAAAGAAGAAGAACAAGGGGAAGCAGGGAGGCGACGATCCCACCACGGCGGCGGTCATCGGGTCTGTTGCAGAGGCCGATGAGGCTGCTACGGGACCAAAAGGCCGGCTTGCTCGCTCGGTGAAGGAGCTTCTGGAGTCGAAGGGAGGAGATGAGGAGGAACAGAACAGGCTCGCAAGTGAGATGGCTGAGATGTTAATGCGTGCGGGAATCCGCCCAGATCATCCTCTTCGAAGGAGGCTGAGAAAGTATTGTGTGACCGTAACATGATATTGGTACATTGCGCAATGGAAATACCCGCATTGGTGTGGCCTATATATGACGTCCATGGCCAGCAGGAGATGGCCCAGTTTTTCCTCTAGGCCATCCATTTCATTTATCACCCCCAGCGAGTCGCTCATGCCAGACGAAAATTGAACAGTTGTTTCCTCGCCTGTATCTTGAAAGCCAGTACGCATATACTAGGAATCGCCTGCAGCGTTCTGGCCTTCCGCCTGGGTCCCTGTCTCTGAATCCATATTTAGCAGCGCATGCATGTCTAACATTCCCATATCGGACGTATTCATCATTGAGTCCAATTGGAACCCGGAAAAGTCGATGTTGTCCATCTCGTCCATATTCATGTCAAAGGGTAGGGCTGTTACACCAGCCTGGGAATCGCCTTCGGTTGCCTGATTAAATGCCCCAAGAAGGGCCGCTGGTTGTGACGTATTATCCCCCACGGGCACGGTTGGCGTGGTATTAGCGAACGGATTTGTGGTGGGGACGTCGTTGGTAGGTTCTTCGCCAAACAGCGATGCGTGCACATCTGTCATGTCGATGTCCATCCCTTCTAAGTCGAGCTCGATAGGTCGATCGGCGGAACTTCCCAATGCAGGATCGAGGCCAACGTGTGCCGTCGTAGGACCCTCTTCTGGCATCATGGACAAATCAATATCCACCGGTTGAGTTGCCGCCAGGGCGGCCATGAAGTCTGGCGAGAATTCACTTGTGGCCGTTGGACGGCCAGACTTTGGAGCGAGCGTGACAGGCGAGGGGAGGCCGCCTCCTAGACCCTGAGCGAGTTCTGCCGGGTTGATACGTAGCGCATCGGAGGACAAATCGAGTTTGTGCGGGACTTGCGGGCGACTGAGCGAGGACAATGATATTGTGGATTGACGACGCGCTGCCAGGAAGGAGCCTGACCCGGGAACTTTTTGGGTCCCAGATACTGATGACGCGTCCATAGGAACCACAGATGAAGTAAAATCCGCGCTGGGCCCGGCGGCATTACTCTCTGGGACGACCTCTGGCACTGGAGGGGGTAAGTTCCTCAGAGCTTCCGCCTCTCTTTCCGCCTGCTCCTGGGCTTTCACTCGGTCGAGATCTCGTTGAAGCACGGAGACGGCGCGTGACTGAAATATAAGTTAAATGTCTGCAGTGCGATAGAGAGGAAGGGTGATTTACCAGTTGTGCCTCCATCAGGTCGCAAATCTGATCATACTTCTCGATTTCGCGGCACAGAGCATCAGTGAGTGTGTGTGGAGGACGCGTGACGAAATTGTGGATTCCGCTGTGAAGATGGTGAGGCTTTGGATGTTCAACGGCCAGAGGCATCGAGTCGACCTACAGTCTCTTGGTATCAGCAAAGAACGCATGCACCTGGCTCGTCTTCACGGCAGCATTCTGATATTTCCAAAATGATTACGACAACACAGGAAACACAATGCCAGTAGATTCACGCACCCGAAGGCAGACTGTTAGCGCGTCTAACTCAGGCTCGAGGATAGCTTTCGGGGGCAATGGGTCAGGAGGTGGTAACATCGTGCCCTCCTTGGAACCGGCGACCGCGCCTGTGGCGGTCGAGTTTGGCGAGGACGGTCTGGTGACGGAAGAAGACATGGTCGTGTGGGGAGGGGCTGTTGAAGGTGGCGCCTTTGGGGAGGCTGTTGACGCCGTAGCGGATGGCTTACGAACGATACGTGCTCTAGGGGGCATGGCTAGTGTAGCTGAGTGAAGTGACGGAGGAGGAAACCGGTTCCGCTTGAGGCTGCCCACGCCAACCTATGCTTCCAACTCGTTTCCCTCTTCTCCCCTCGAGCCTTCCTGACGCCCATTCTGCGGCCCGATGGACATAGACTCTTATGACAATGTCGAGATTGAGAGTAACTCGGATCGCTATATAACACCTGTTGAGTATTAGGTCCCTCTCATGTCGACCTGTCTGCTTAAACTTGTTCGTAACTGTGCCAGCATCTCCTTAGACATGTCACTTGCATTCAAGTCCGGAACTTTACTCCATTCCCCGCCCGTGATGCCTTTGCTTCTGCCCTAACACAGCCGTCCGAGCAATCACAGTTTACCTCGTACGGGAGTTTATCTGATGACCTGGATGTCGCACTTGCCCGGAAGAGGGCTCGGAGGGTGTCATCCGCGTCCCTCGTGTCAGTGAAGAGTCAGGGACTTGAAGACCAAGCCAATGAGGAGTCACGGACAGTTAGCTCGATGCTGCTTGCGGAGCAGAGGGTCAGAAAACGTACAATTTCGCGGGCTAGCGCACGAGAGTTCTCAACGAGTGGGGGCTCAGGAAGCCATCCACCGCTCTCTGGTACCGTGATATCTTCCAAGTCTAATCGCCCTCGAACCACATCCACTATGACCTCCACCTCAGGAAAGGGAACGGTCCCTACGATCACTCTCTGGCAAAGTTATACACAGAGGTCATTAGAGAAAGTTTTGCAATCACGCCTGGTGGAGACACTCATCACGGTTTCCATCCCAAGCACCCTCGAACAGTCCGCCTCCCCGACGAAACCGTCCAGGCCAGCTTCTCCTTCGTCCCGTGATCGCCAACCTAGTCCTAGAACAAGTCCTGCAACGAAGAGCAAGCTTCATTCACCCCATAACTCGACGTCAAGGTCTACTTTGGGTGCAAGAGAAGAACAATCTGCCACGCGCATATCCAGAACAGGTGCCACCATGGCTACTGACGGCCGTACACCTACGTCCGCCTCCCCAAACCGCAAGGGTGTCAAAAGCCCCACCAAACTCAATGGCAGCGCTTCCAAGTCGGCGCCCCTTGCGTCCCAGGTCAAGCCAGAACCTGAAACCCGAAATGTACCAAATTTTATCTCCGGTATCCACAGACCCTCGACACATCCCGATTTCGCATTGGACCTCAACGATTTTTCCAAATGGACAGATCCGTCGGCCACCCACATGACCGTGCGCCTTTGGGCAAGGCTTCCCCCGGACTCACCAAACGTACTTGGCAATGAGAGAGGGAAGGAGAAGATGTCTGGTGACATAGATATCTCTGACCCTCAGTGGAGGATGGCCGGGAAGTGGGATATATGTTTGGCTGACCTGGTTCCATTGCCAGATGAGGTGAGCGCATCCGCAATTTCATCAAGAGCTTTTTAAGAAAAGGTGAACCGCAGATGTCGGCACAACCGTCTAGTCTGCCATCGAATGTACTACTGGTGACACTTTCCCCACCAGGCAAGACGTTCTACTTGCCAGTGGTCCGGTCATCGGGTCCTACCCGCTCACCGTCTCCTTCGAGTGGTTACAACTCCGATCCTGAAGTCCATACGTCTGGAAATCCTCTTACGTCAAGTTCCGCTGCGCCACGTCGCAAGGATTTCTCTTTGCCTAAGACTCGTCAATCACGAGCAGAATATGCTGCAAGTTCAACGTGGCAAAATCTTGTGAAGTAAGTGTCAACGAGAATGAGTCAATTCAGCATTGACCAGTTGCTGATACGTTGACTTGCTTAGGCTGGTTAACTTACAGTCCGCAATCATCGACACGCAGCGATCGCTCTCCAAAGTGATTAAGAATCTCGATGCACTATATGTCCCTTCAGACGTCAACTGGTTGGTACGTGGAAGTTACACCAGGTTGAGGTTGTCCGTGTTCAAGTTTCCGTGCGGCGCTTTGGCTTTTTGTTAACAGATCCGGGAGATCTCTGAGCGAGAAAGGGGAGTAGCTGACTGGCAGACCGCAGAAGCCCAGGTGCGAGTCGAGGCGGAAAGCTGTAAGACTTGTCGCACGCCTTCATAATCTCCGTCATGGGTTCTCAAGTCCCTCTAGTATCCGAGCGCATTCGTCATCGGAAGGAGCTACTAAAACGCCGCCACGATGCACTATCTTTGGCAACGGACGCACTTGATCAAGATGTTGCTACTGAAGCCGTTACCGAACAAGAGTTGTTGCGCGAGAGGTGTGCATTGTCCTTCTACGTCGTAACGCTATCATGTGACACTGCACAGAGAGTCTGCCATGGCTCTTCAACGCCGCATTCTGCCCATTCGGGCTTCCCTAATCACAACTTTGGCATCACTCTTTCCCATTGACCTCATTTCCGGTTCCGATCTTCTGTTCAGCATTCTCGACGTGCTGTTACCCATACCAGTGGGTGCCACTGATCCTGCACCACCTCTGTCGCTGCCGACACATAAGGAAGTCACCGAGGAAGGCGTCGCTACTGCACTAGCGCATGCTGCTTTCGTTGTTCAGCTCCTCGCAGCGTACCTAGACAAGATGCTTGTCTACCCGATTACCTTTTGCGGAAGCAGGAGTATGATTCGGGATGGCATTTCTGCCATGGTGGGACCACGGATGTACGTACCCAACAAATGTGTGTCACTTTGATTAACTGCCAGTGCAGGTTTCCATTATTCTCCAGAGGCGTTGACACATACCGATTCGAGTACGGGGTGTTCCTGCTGAATAAGAACATTGAAATGGTTGTTGTTTGCCTCCCTTTTGATCGTTTTGGTAAGGTGAAACTAACTGCCATTTGGTAGCTCATGTCCGATCGGAATTTGCGCGCGTTGGACATGCGACACACCCTTCCCAACCTCAAAAATTTGTTATTGACCCTCTCGGATGAGGAAGGTGCCCACTCCAGTATCACCAGCTGAAAACTGCCTGTCTCGTCTCTAGGTCCGTCACATGATCGCAGCCAACCAGTTTGCGCTCAGCTTCTCACATCAAGTCTGGGACACCTCTCTGAACACCGTTCCCCTCTCATCTGTGATACCCTACGCTGCTGAACGTCCGTATCATACGATACTGCTCATGTGATAATCGGTGGAAAATTAAAACCACGATGATGGATGTTGTTTAATGATACAGTATCTGATATTGCAAACTTTAGAATGAATATCTTTGTTTTAGATGCATCTTTCTTTCCCCATAGCGATATCATGACCGGATATGATAATGTTTTTTTATGTCGCAAGATAGTAGGCCTAGCTAGCTAGCTGCACCTCCCGTGAAGCGCTCTGGCCACACGCCGATTGAATTAGAATCCGAGCTATCTGATCTTAACGGTGATTATGCAAAACACTTGAGATATACGACACTGGAACTGGTATCATTTAGGCCCGTTCGGCAGCGATAATATGGGATTATAAGCGAGCTTCTGCATGCCAAATGAAATAATCCGATTCCGACTCTTGCTTGCTTTTTCGTTGAGTCGCGCATATAAGCTGGCTTATAATCCCAGAGTATCGTTGCCGAGCAGGCCCTTTATGCATCGTTGGGGGTCCTCGTCATGTTTCGTAATGTGTATGTGGAATTTTTGTTAGTCGCCAGGGCATGTCACTCGGTGTTGTCAAGCGAAGACTCGGATGTCCACTCGAAAGAATTTTCAGGGACAAATGAAGTCGTGCTCCAACGTCAAATCAAACTACTCCAATTACTCGACGCCGGGATATTTGACCATTATTTCCTGCTACCTGTAAGAAGCCGACATTCAACGTTCAACCACTACGCCCCCCAAAAAGGCAACCTTCTCTTTCAATCCCTTTCCGAGTGGAGTGAGGCTGCAGTATGGCTCTGCCTGAATACGCAAGTCTACAGTAGAGGCTGTGGGTAAAGTAAAGAAGCGGTGCCTGGCGTGCCCAGGTTTGAATACCCGTGTCATGACACTGTCGTGACATGCCGCTGGGTGAGCGGGCTCCGATTGGACGGGCAATTGTGAATTAGTGTGAGGTGTGTGGTTTTGTTTGGAGAAATGGGCGGATAAGGTGGGCAAAGGAACA
>Ga0137398_10000518_pt1 | contig 14049 bp, 14 predicted proteins | sample czorhiz216metaG_FD_106659 | JGI IMG/M metagenome (GOLD analysis project Ga0137398, IMG submission 106659) | Vadose zone soil microbial communities from Angelo Coast Range Reserve, California, USA - czorhiz2.16 metaG | ecosystem: Environmental > Terrestrial > Soil > Vadose zone | place: USA...
ACACAATCGGCAGCGTCGCGGGCCAGCGTTTGAGCTCGGCCAGCATGCGGTCACCCAACCGCCGGGCGTGCTCCACCAGGTTCTCCTCGACGATCGTCTCCACCGTCACCCGGGCCGCCGCGGCCGCCAGGGGATTGCCGCCGTACGACGACGAGCTGCCGCTCGGGTTGGCCCACGGCTTCGAGAAGGCGAGCTCCTCGCGCGCGATCACGCCGCTCATCGGGAAGCCGCCTCCGAATCCTTTTCCGACCGTGAGGATGTCCGGCAGAACGCCCTCGTGCTCGATGGCGAACATCTTGCCGGTGCGTCCGAACCCCGTGATCATCTCGTCGCAGATCAGCAGCGCGCCCAGCTCGTCGGCGAGCTCGCGCAACAGCTGCAGGTAGCCCGGCGGCGGCACGACGTTGCCCGCCGTGCCCTGGATCGGCTCCACGATGATGGCCGCCACGTCCTTCGTGGTCTCGACCTCGACCTTCTTGCGCAGGAAGTCGACGCAATGCCATTCGCATGACGGGAAGGTTTTGCCGAACGCGCAGCGGGCGCACGCGGCGTAGGGCGAGAGGTACGCCCCCGGCATCAGGGGCCCGAGCGCGTGCTTGAAGCTCGATCCCAGGACCGGGAGCACGCCCCCGGTCTTGCCGTGGAAGCCGCCCCAGAACCCTATCACTTCCGTATGCCCCGTGCGCGACTTCGCCAGCCGCAGCGCGGCCTCGACGGCCTCGGCTCCGCTCGAGTAGAACTGGCTGCGATTCAAGTCCCCGGGCGCGAGCTCGGCGAGCAGCTTGACCAGAGCCGCCCGGTGCTCCGTGGTGAAGCTCCCCACATGCACCCGTGCGATCTGCCGCTGCATCGCGGCGACGTACTTGGGATGCGCGTAGCCCAGGCTCGCCACGCCCACGCCGGCCAGGAGATCGATGTAGCGGTTCCCGTCCACGTCATACAGCACGGCGCCTTCGCCCCGTTCGATCGACAGCTGGCTGAACAGGGCCACGCTCTGGGTGCCGGGCGCCAGGTACAGCGCTTCGGCGTCGAACAGCGCCTTGGATTTGGGGCCGGGAATCTGGAGTCTGCGCAGCGTATGGGTCACGAATGTTTCCGGTGAGCGAACCGATGAGTGATGTAGGCCGCGATGGCGCGCGCCGCCGGCTCGCGGAACGGGGCGAAGCTGGGCCAGTCGTTGATGTCGATCAGGACCGGGCGGTCGGGCTCCGGGAACGCGACGTCGCCGCCGAACACCTCGAGACCGAGAATCGCCGCCGCCTCGAAGGCGAGCGCCTTGAGCCGGTTCTCGTCCACCTGGGGACGCTCGCCCGCGAACCCGGCGTCCGCACCATACCAGTTGAAGAACCGACCGTCGGTCACGCCGTAGAACTTCACGACTGGTCCCGGAACGTGCTCCTGCAGCGCCACCCAAGGAATGCCGCGGGCGGTGAAGGCGCGCAGCGCGTCCGGGAGAGCATCGAGCGCCGTCGCGACCACGTCCTCGGGACGCTCCGCATGCACGTCACCGCGTTTGATCCACAGCTTCTGGTGATCGGGACTCACAGCGCTGAGCTGAGCGGGCGACGGAAGCGGGGCGGAGCTGGCCAGGATGAGGGTCCGGGGAAACGGCAGCGTGCTGTCACCCAAACGCCGGACGAGGCGATAGCGGTGGCAATTCAACGCGCTCGACGGGCGGTTCACCACGACGATGCCGTCGGACTCGAGCGGCATGAGCTGCTCCGCCGCGAGCGAGCCCTGGCACATGTTGAGGTAGAGCTCCGCCGTGGGAAGGCGGCCCTGCTCGACCTCAAGCTCCGTGGTCTTGGTGGCGCGCCAGCCACCGGCCTCGAGCAGCCCCACTGTGGCGTCCAGGATGGCGGTGTCGTTCACGCGGTGCTGCTGCGGCGAGTACGACGGGCTGCGGTAAATCGCGACCAGTTGGGCCAAGGTTTACCTTTCGCGCGCGGCAAGCCACGCGTTCGCAGTCTGAAGATCCGAGGGCCGATCGATATCGATGATGCGCGGTACTTCGACCGCCGCCACCCGCCGCCCCTCCGCCACCAGTGCCTTGAGGAAGGCACGCATCTTGTGCACGCCGCGGGCGACGGCGTCCACCGCGGCGCCACGGGCGGCCGCGCTCAGACCGTAGACTCCCCCGGTCACACACACGGGCGTGAGCGGCTCGTCGCTCACGGCGCGTACGTCGCGTCCGTGCCGGCTCACGTACACCGGAGACTCGTCATCCACGTACGGCGTCACAGCGAGCACGAGCTCGGCGCCCTCCTCGAGATACTGCCTGGCCGCCCCGTAGACCGCCTCCCAATCTTCCGGCCGCATCACGGTGTCCACCATGCTGCAGAACACCGGCCCCGCAGCGATCCCCCGCAGCCCCTCGGCCAGGGTGTGCAGCGAGGAGGGCGTACGACAGGTTACCACTGTAAGGGGCGGGCCGAACCGCCTCCCGTCAAGCAAGCGCCGCACTGCCGGGAAATCCGCACGAACTGCACACGTGAGGCTGGAGCACCCCAGCATGGCGAAGGTTTCGAGCAGGCCCACGATCTGGGGCCGGCCCGCCACTTCCACCAGGGGCTTGGGGACGGCAATCCCACCGGCCGCGAGCCGCGACCCCTCGCCGCCGGCGAGGATGAGCCCATGCACCGGTTAGGCGAGCACCCTTTCGACGTCCACGAAGCGTGCGATCCGGGCGGTGGGAACGTTGCCCTCCAGCACCCCCGCCCCTCGGGGCAATGGGCGCTCCAGCGGGGCGAGCCAGCAGGTCCGTATGCCGAGGGCCGCGGCGCCGCGCATGTCCGCTTCGAAGTTGTCCCCCACCATCCAAGCGCGCTCCGGGCCCGCTCCCAACGTGGCCAGCGTGCCGAGGAAGATGCGTGGGTCGGGCTTGCTGCATCCGACCACCGCGGAGTCGCTCACCGCAGCGAACAATCTCGCCAGGCCAAGCTCTTCCAAACAAGGCTGCAGGTTGCCCGTAAAGTTCGACACGACCCCCAGCCGGTAGCGCCGGGCGAGCCGCTCCAGCACCGGACGGTTGCGCTGCACGGCGGCCAGGGCGTCGCCATGCAGCCGCCGGGCGATCGCTCCCGGATTCACACGCTCACCCTCGGGCAGCACCTCGCCGAGCAGGCGCGCCTGGGTCTCGATGGCGGCCCGGAATCCCAGCCCCGCGATGCCCGGCAACCGGGCGAGAGCCTGGTCGGACGCCTTGAAGATGGGATCGAAGGTCGCGAGGTCGAGGGTACCGCCCTCGGCGCGGTAGGCCGCGTGAAACCGCGGGCTCCAATGCACGCCGTCCGCGTCGAGCGTGCCGCCGAAGTCCAGCAGCACGGCGTCGGCGGTCACCTCAGCGGTGACCGTGCGCTGCGTGCTCGTGCCCGGCCATCTTCATGGGCATCGCGGTCCCGGCCATGTTCATCTCGTGTCCACCCACGAGGCGCATGTAGTGGAGGTAGTCCTCGTGGTAAAGCGTGTCGAGCGGGTCGGCGGCCGGCCAGGTGACACCGCGGTCGGGAACGAACAGGCCGCCCACGACGCCCATGCCGCCGTCCGGAATCGGCTGCCCCGTCGGGTTCTCGTACGACACGGTCACGCGATAGCGATGCTCGGGCACGACGTGGACCCCGAGACGGGTCCATCCATAGAGGAAGGCCACGGGAACCGACTCGATGTGGCCGCCCGCGTCGGCCACGGGGGCGGCATGGTAGATCACCTCACCCGTGGTGGCGTCCACGAACTCGATCAAGCGGCCGAAGTCGTGCATGTGCCCCCCGAGGCCGACGATCGTCCCCGGCACGACCGGGCTTCCTGCGTACGACCGCGCGGAGCGGCCCGGCGGGAGCGCGAACGACTTGTCGCCGACCGGGAAGGCGACGTCCATCTGCCAGGGCGACGCGCTGAACAGGGGCCACGGCCGGCCGGCGGCGATGAAGTTCATGGCTAGGCGCACGCGCGCCCCCGCGTAGGTCGTGCTGGTCAGGTTCTCGACCATCGCGCTGGCGACGACGTGCTCGCCGCGCCGCAGCGGCAATCCGAACAGCAAGCGCGGCAGGTGGATCGCGCCGGTCTCGTGTCCGGCCGCGAGCAGGCGGCGCGAGATCGGGAGAAACAGCTCGCGGTGGTCGGGGTCGATCAGGTTGAAGTGATGGATCAGCTCATCAGGCAGCGCGTGTCCCGCGCTGTCCACGACCTGCACGCGGAAGCCGTAGATGAATCCCGTCTCCGGAATCTCGAGCGTCGCGACGGGCGGCTGCGCGATCATGTGATGCGGCGTGTGGGCCGGCAGATCCATGGGCGCGAGGTCGATGACGAGCGTGCCGGCGGCCGCGTCGCGAAAGATGCGGGCCGCGGCCGCGTCCGGCACGGGAGCAGCCCCGTCGCTCCACGCGGCGAGGAGCACGAGACTCAGGAGCAGGCGGTTGGTCATGGCGCGGGGAATGTTAACCGGCGTGCGCGATTCCGGGCAACGTCCGGGGGGAAGCCGGCCGAGCGGTCAGACAAACGGCCCCGGCGTTCGCCGGGGCCGTTTTACCCTGCGGTCAGCTGTCCGGCTATTGCACCGTGATCGTAATGTGCATGCCCAGCGCGACGTGCGGCATGCAATAGCCCTTGTAGACGCCCGCCGGGGCCCCCGCAAAGGATACGTCGTACTTCTCGTTCGGCTGCGTGAGGAACGGTCCCGTGAGGTCACCCATCGGATTCGGCATCCCCTTCTTCAGCGCCTCGACCCCGCCCTTCGGCACCGAGTCGGTGTAGAAGGCCACGTTGTGCGGACCGCCCGAGACATTGATGAATCGAACGGTCGTGCCGGTCTTGATGGTCAGCTTACCGGGATCGAACGTCGCCTGCGACGTGCCGTTGCCGATCATCTTCACTTCGACCACGGCGCCCGCCGGGTCGGCGGTGGTCGCCGCCGCAGACGTGGCGGCCGGCGCCGGCGTCGCCGCCTCGGCCTGAGACGCCGCCGACTTCTTGTCGCCGCCGCAGGCGACGGCCGTGAATGCGACGAGCGTGGTGAGCAGGGTGAACCGCATCGCGAGCTCCCTCCGGGACGATAGACGAGATGGTGCTTGTGAACGCGTTCACAATATATTCGCGTGCTCTGAAAACGGGAGTCCTCCCGGGGCGCGTGGACGTTGCGTTTTCGCACCACGTCCGCGACACTCATCCACCATGCCGGAGCCATCTGTCCCGCGCATCCCCGCCACCGACCTGGCGCGTCGCCTCGACCAGGGAGAGCGCGTGCAGCTGCTCGACATCCGGACGCCCGAGCGCGTCGCCCGCGGCCGCGTCACGCTGGGCGCGACGCTCGACTTTCGCACCCTGCCCGCGTCGGCGATGTACGAGCTCCCCACGCTCGACTCGCTGCGACTCGACCGGGCCGCGCCCGTGGCGGTTATCTGCGGCCACGGCAATTCGAGTCAGCAGGCCACGCAGTACCTGCGCGAGCGCGGATTCGACGCGTTCTCCGTGACCGGCGGCATGGCCGCGTGGGACACCGTGTACCTGCCGCGCCGGCTCTCTTCGACGGCGGCGATCCAGCACGTCGTGCAGCTCGATCGCGTCGGGAAGGGTGCGCTCTCCTACGTGCTGGTCAGCGACGGCGACGCCGTCGTGGTGGACCCGGGGCGCCACCTCGAGCCATACGAGACGCTGCTGCGCGCCCTCGACGCCACGCCTGCGGCGGTGATCGACACGCACATGCACGCCGACTACCTGAGCGGAGCCCGTGCCGCGGCCAAGCGCTGGCAGATCCCCTACTTCCTCCACCCCGACGACGCCCGCTCCCCCTACGACGGCGCCGAGGGCCGCTTCGCGTACCAACCGCTGGGCGACGGCGACACCATCGCGTTCGGCCGGGCCACGCTCGTCGCCGCGCACGTCCCCGGGCACACCCTCGGCAGCCTCGCGCTGGTGGCCGACGCGGCGCTGGCGCTCACCGGTGACTTCCTGTTCGTGCGATCGGTGGGCCGCCCCGACCTGGGCGGGCAGCGCGACGCCTGGGCCGCCCGGCTGTGGGACAGCCTCGAGCGCGTGCGGCGGACCTGGCCGGGAGACCTCCTCATCCTCCCGGCCCATTACGCGAGCGAAACCGAGCGCCGGGCGGACCGCAGTGCGGCAGCGCGGTTCGACGTAATTGCCGCGACGAACGAGGCCGCCGCCATCCAGGACCGGCACGCGTTCCTCGCCTGGGTGGCGGACCATGCCGCCGTCGCCCCCGAGAGCTACCGCACGATCAAGCTCGCGAACCTGGGGCTCGTGGACGTGGCGGAACCCGATGCGGAGACGTTGGAATTCGGACCGAATCAATGTGCGGTCGGATAGGGCGGTTACCGTCCTCTACTCAACCGGCGCCTGCAGCACGACATACACCCAGTCCGTCCCACCCAGGGTTTGCAACCCGTACGGCACACCCGCGGGAATGTGGACCAGATCGCTCGCGGCCACCTCGATGCGATCGCCGTCGAGCAACATCACGCCGCGCCCGGCGATCGTGAAGATGAGGACCCCAGTGTCGTCGTCGACCGAGATCGGAGCCGCAGCGCCGGGACGCATGACCATGTGCTCGAAACTCAGCCCGTGGAGCATGCCGGGGAGGTTCAGCACGGTGTGGCGGCGCAGCTCGTCGGCCGTGCTGGGAAGCTTCGTCAGGCGACGGTACGTGTAGCGCGGCACGGCTCCCATCCAGTAGGGCGCGACGACCTACAGCCGGCGGTGCGTGCGCACCCCATAATGCGGGCCCGCGCGCGTTCACCGCAACCCCTTCGCACACCGTCACGTACCGCTTCCGCTCGGATCGGCTCCCGATGCCCAGTGTGCAAGGCACGGGGCCAGCGACGTCTCTCTGACGTCTCTCACAGGATCCGGTCACCTATGCTGTCCACGTCTCGGCTGCTCGGGCTCGCCTGCCTCCTCACCGCCCCGCTCGCGCCCGGAGCGGCGCAGGGATGGATCGAGCCCATCCGGCCGCTGCCGGCTTTTCCGCGCGGCGCGATCGCCAAGGTGCGTAGCGCCGTGCAGGTCACTCTCACCGGACGGGCCGCGCACGTGACGGTGGAAGAGTGGTTCCGCAACTCCGGCCCCGTGCTGGACGAGGGCAACTATCTGTATCCGCTGGCCGGCGAGGCCGTGTTCAGCGATTTCTCTCTGTGGCAGGGCGACCGCGAGCTGAAGGGCGAGCCGATGGATGCAAGCCAGGCGCGAGCGATTTACGAGGACATCGTGCGCCGCAAACGCGACCCGGCCCTGATCGAGCTGGCGGGCCACGGCTTGCTGCGGGCGCGCGTGTTCCCGATCGCGCCCGGTGAGATCCGCAAGATCACGCTCCGTTACACGCAGCTGCTCGATCGCGTGGGAGATGCCTGGCGCTTCCGGTACAGCGCCGGTACGGGGCCAGGCGCGGCATCGTCGTCGAGCTTCCGGATGCAGGTGGACAGCGCCGCGCGCTTCGGCGACCCGTATTCGCCGACCCATCGCCTCAACACGAGCCGCCGCGACGACCGCATCGAGGTCGCGCTCGCCGACACCGCCAGCCACGGGGACCTCGAGCTGTTCCTGCCGCTCGCCCAACGCCGGGTGGGGATGTCGCTGGTCACCAGCCAGCCGGCGGGCGAAGATGGGTTCTTCATGCTGCTGCTCGCCCCAGGCCGCGCCGAGACACCAACGGTGCATCGTGATCTCGTTGCCGTGCTCGACGTCTCGGGCTCGATGTCGGGCGACAAGCTCGATCAGGCCAAGACGGCGTTGGTGCACCTGCTCGGCACGCTCCGGGCCGGGGACCGCTTCCGGGTGATCACCTTCGGGAGCGGCGTGCGGCGCTATGCGGGCGGGTGGACCGAGGTGTCGGGCGACAATCTTCATGCCGCCCAGGACTGGGTCCGCCGCCTCGACACCGACGGCGGTACCAACATCGCCGGCGCGCTCACGGAGGCCTTCGCCGAGCCACCTGAGGAGGGCGGGCTGGGCGTCGTGGTGTTTCTGACGGACGGGATGGCGACCGTGGGCGAAACGAACCCCGAGCGCATCGCCGACCAGGCCGAGCATGGCCGCGGGCCGTTCCGCGTCTTCGCGTTCGGGATCGGGTACGATGTCAACACGTATCTGCTCGACCGGCTGACGGAACGGGCCCGCGGTGCCACGGAGTACATCCGGCCCGGCGGCGACATCGAGCAAGCGGTGGCTTCGCTCGCCGCCAAGGTTGCGTCCCCCATACTGACGGACCTCGCCGTGCAAGCGGATGGGGTCGAGCTGTATGACCTCCAGCCGCGCAGCCTGCCCGATCTGTTCGGGGGCGACGAGCTGGTGGTGTTCGGGCGGTATCGGGGAGAAGGGGGCCGGGAGCGGTCCGTGACGGTGATCGGACGGCGCGGCGGGCGGGAAGAGCGGTTTTCGACCGCGGCGCGCTTCGGGGTCGAGCAGCCGGGCGCCGACTACGTTCAGCAGCTGTGGGCCGCGCGCAAGGCGGGCGCCCTGTCGAGCGACATCCGCCTCCACGGGCCGAACCCGGAGATCGTCGACGAGCTCAAGCGTCTCGCCTTGCGATACGGCATCCTCACCGAGTACACGTCGTATCTCGTGCAGGAGCCGAACGTCGCAGCCCGCGCCATCCCGCTGCAGACACCCGCGCCTGAAGCGCAGGCGGGAGCGGACGCCGTCCGACGCTCCGAGATGGCTCGCAAGCTTGCCGGCTCCGTGAGTCTCGACGCAGTGGTGGCGACGGGGGCCGCTGCGGCCGACTCGCTCGCGGCCGCGACCGCCGAACGCGCCGCTCGCTCGCGACGGGTGGGTGGGAGACTCTTCGTGTGGCGCGACAGCGCGTGGATCGACATCGCACACCGCGACTCGCTGCGCGTTGTGAGAGTCGCGGCCTTCAGCGAGGCGTACTTCGCGCTGCTCCATGCCCTCCCCGAGCTGGTGCAGGCCGCCACGCTCGAGCCCGCCGTGGTAGTGGCCGGACGCCGCGTGAGCGTCGAGATTGAGACCGACGGGAAGACAACGTGGACGGACGGAGAGCTGGAGCGACTGGTGAGAGAGTTTCGGGGATGACCCCAACGCGGAAGTCGGAACGCGGAACGCGGAACAGCCGAATCCGGCTCCAGGAAGCGGGGTGCACTCTTCCGTCTTCCGCGTTCCGCGTTCCGCGTTAGCGCCCGTGCCCCAGGATCTCGCGGAGATCTATCGCACCACCTACCGCGCGCTCGTGCGGTTCCTGTACCGCAAGGTGTGGGACGCCGAGCGCGCGGAGGACCTGGCGCAGGAGGCGTTTGCGCGCGCCGTGGTGCACAAGCCGGACAACGCGCGGGGGTGGCTCTTCATCGTGGCGGCGAACATGGCGCGGGACGACGCACGACGCGCGGCGCGGGAGCGGCGCCACCTCACGCTACTCAAAGCCGAGCCCCAGGCGAGCGAGCCCGCGGCGGCGGACGATGCGCTGCACGCGGAGAGCGAGCGCACCCATGTCCGCGCCGCACTGGAGCAGCTGACGCCCCGCGACCGGGAGGTGCTACTGTTGTGGGACTCGGGGTTGTCGTACGAAGAAATCGCCGCGCAGACGGGGCTCGCGCGCGGGGCCATCGGCACCACACTGGCCCGGGCGCGCCGGCGATTGGTCGAAGTCTACGAGGCGGGACAGCGGGGTGAGCATGTCGCACGTGGATGACGGAATGCTGCACGCGTATCTCGACGGCGAGCTGGCGCCGGCGGACGCCCGGGGAGTCGACGCACACGTGGCCCAATGCCCCGACTGCCGCCGCCGGCTCGACGAAGAGCGGGCGCTGATCGCGCGCGCGGCCGAGCTGTTGGCGCTGGCCACACCGCCCGACCGCCAGGTACCGCCGTTCCGAGCCGGGGACCTGAAGGCTCCCACTCGGGTGTGGTGGCGAGTGCGCCTGCCGCTGGCGTGGGCGGCGACGGTCGCGCTCGCCCTGGGAATCGGAAGCTACCTCGGCAGGGAGGCGACACTGGGCGGCCAAGCCGAGATGGCAACCGACAGTGAAGCGGCGCGGGTCCGCTCACTGGCTCGGCGGGAATCCCGTCCCGAGGCCCGCGGCACCGTGCGCACGCCACCCGCAGCTGCGTCGGCCCCTGCCGCTGTCTCCCCAGCACCGGGCCGGGCCCGGGCGGACAACATCGCGCGGCCCCGACCGGAACCCGTCGAATCGAAACCGGAGGGAGAGCGGCCCCGCGAGCTGGCAGCGAAGATCGCCGCGCACAAGGCCGCGTCGGACGAACGCGACGCGTGGCAGAAGGCCAACGTCATCAGCCTGGACAGCGCGAGACACGTATTGGGCGGCGACCCCGTCGTCGTTCCCGGCGTACCGGTCGAGGCACTCTACCTGGGTCGCGGCGTCGGCTACTCCGCCGTCGTGATCGTCCAGCAGGCGCTCGATTCGAGCACGATGATCGAGGTGATCAACGCGCGGCCCGCGTCGCTGCAGCTCGACCAGGTCGTGGTCTCGGGAGCGCCAGCCGCCGTCGCCGACAGCGTGAGCGCCGCCGAGTCGCGGGAGCTCGTCCCGAAAAGCGCACCGCGGCCCTTGAGGGCGGCAGTTCAGGCGAGCCCGACTCTGTTCCGGGACGTGCGGGGCCCGCTCTCTCCCGATTCCCTCGCCGCGTTGCGGCGCCGGCTGCAGCCGCTGCGCCCTGCTACTGGACCGTGATCGTTCCGTGCATGCCGGTCGGAGGCGTGCCGTTGAGCCCGTGATTCTTGCAGTAGTAGTTGTACGTGCCGGCGGTCGTGAACTGGTGCGAGACCGTCCCGGACGCGAGGGCCATGTCATACGTGTCGGCGGACCCGGTCGCGCTCGTGACCGTGTGCGCGATGCCGTCCCCGTTTTCCCAAGTCACGGTAGTGCCCGCGGCCACCGTGAGGGTCGCCGGGTTGAACTGGTAGACGGTGGCCGTACAGATCTTGCTCGCCGTCGGCGTACAACCACCGCCGCCCCCGCCACCTCCTCCGCCCCCGTACGGTGACGTGGAACCGCCTCCGCACGACACGAGCAGCAGCGCTCCTGCGATTCCCGACACCAGCGACGGCCACTTCGACAGCATAGACCCTCCGGCGTGAAGCGTGGGGACTGGAACGACAGGACCCGGCTTATTACCCGCGGGAAACGGGAAAGGGACCGTGCCCGCGGGTCGCGGATGTCAGGAAATCGTGATACGGGGGAAACGCTAGTGTCGCTCGCGCTCCACGGCGTCCGCCGCGAGACGCGGGGAGAGCATGGGGTAGCGCGCCCCGAACCAGCCGAGCGACGTGAGGAACAGGCCGCCGAACAAGAGCGCCACGCCGATCTCGGGTACGCCGAGCGCAGGCCCCGCCCGACCGTTGATCGAGGGCACGATCTCGAGATAGCGCTCCAGCCAGATCCCGAGGAGGCTCACCAGGGCGAACGTGGTCAGGAGGAGGGAAGACTTCTTGGGTTTGACGCCGAGCAGGCCGATGAACGGCAGGACGAACACCAGGAGGAACACCGCGACGCCGAACGGTCTCCAGGGATCGATCAGCCGGTAGAAAATGAAGAACGTCTCCTCGGGCATGTTGCCGTACCAGATCACGAGGAACTGCGCCCACATGAGGTACGCCCAGAACACGGTGAATCCGAAGCACAGCTTGCCCAGGTCGTGCTGCTGTCTGGACGAAAAGACGGCGCCGAGTCCCATGCGCCGCCGTACCGCGATCGCGAGCACGGCGAGCGCCATGAGCGCGGCGAGAAAGCTTCCCATGAAGTAGAACACACCGAACAGGCTGCTCACCCACTTGTGGGCGAGCGACATGATCAGATCGAACGCGAGCAGGCTGTATCCGAACGCGTACGCGATGACGAGCACGGCGGCGGCGCGCATGATCGCGTCCCGGTTCTCGAGGCGGTCCGCGGGGCGGCCCTCCGCCAGCTCGCGGATGTCCGGCGCCATGTCGCGCTGCACGAAGCGCCACGACAGCCAGGTGAGCAGCGCGTAGATGGCGCCGTTCCGGAGGAAGAACGTCTTCACCGTGAGCCAGCTGCCCAAGTCGGGGCGCAGATCGCGCAGCCAGCTGAAGATGTGACCGCGCCCCACGATCAGCCCGATGAAGAGCACGAGGGAGACGGGCAGGAACGCGCCCGCCGCCTCGGCCAGCCGGATGACCACGCCCGACCAGTGACCCTTGGCGAGCTTCTGGGTGGCTGCGAACACCACCATGCCCTGCGCCAGAGCGGTCCAGAACATGAAGTTGAAGTGCCACGACTGCCAGGCGCGCGCCGTTTCCCCGTCGGCGAGAGCCCACAGGAACGCGGCGCCTCCGAGCCCGGCGAGCACCGCCCCGAACAGCGTGAAGGTCCGGGCCGGGAAACGGCGCGCCTTCTCGACCAGCTCGGCCCGCGACACGCTCGCGGCGGTCATCGTCTTCCCGTGGGGCTCTTGGCCCCCGCCTGCAGCGTACGCACGTAATTGACCAGATCCCAGCGATCCACGCCGCGCACCTTGTCGCCGTACACCGGCATCAACCCCCGCCCCATCACCTGCCCGCTCACGATCACCGCGTAGATGTAGCCGTCCGTGCGCCGCGCGATCGTGTCGTTGACGAGCGAGCGCACGCCGAAGAACGGACCCCCGGCCGCCGACGAGATCGGTCCGTCCCCACGACCCGCCTGGCCGTGACAGACCAGGCAATAGGTCTCGTACAGGAACCGCCCGTGGTTGATGGACTCGGACGTGCGCGTGCGGGGGTTCGCGAGGCGGTCGGCCGTCTGCAGGTTCATGAGCGGGTCGGCACCGGTCACCGGCACCGTACCGGGCACCGGAGCGAGCGGCCGGGCGTACGGCTTGATGTTCCGCTGATGCCGCATGGTGGCGAACCAGCCGATGCGATGCACGACGTCGTCGGGGTTGCACGCCAGAACCGAAAGGGCGGCAAGAGCGGCAAGGGCGGCACGCGACTTAGGCACGCCGCACCTCCTCGGCGCCCGCTCCGCGCAGCAGCGACTCGACCTGGGAGGCGCGCGCGGGCTCGCTCGGGACGAAGATGCCGAACTTGTCGTTCGTGAAGCGCGCATCGTAGGCAACGGTCCCCAGACGCCGCGCGGCGAACAGCGCGTTGAAGGCGATCCCCAGAATGGTGGAGAGCGCGCCGAACAGGATCGTCATCTCGAACATGATGACGACGTACGGGGGAATCGAGCCGACGGGCTTGCCGCCGAGCACGACGGGCCAGTCGTACGACATGTACAGCGTGAGCCAGGCGCCGACGGCGCACCCGGCGATGCCGCCAACCAGCGTGAACATGCGGACAGGGCTCACGGGCTGGTCGAGCGCGTCCTCCAGCTCGTGGCGCGGCACCGGCGAGTACACCGTGAAGTCGGTATGACCGGCGGCGCGCAGCCGGCCGATCGCGTCCACCGCAGCGTCCAGCTGACCGAACACCGCCAGCACGCCCGGCGTGGGCGGGGGGTGGAAGATGGCGGTGAGCGGGTTCATGACCTTCATGTCGCGACCGCCTTAGCGCGCTTGGGTGGCGGCAGCACCTCTTTCACCTCCGAGATCGACACCGTCGGGAAGTTCTTCACGAACAGGAGGAACCACATGAAGAACCAGCCGAAGCTGCCGGCCATGATGCCCCAATCGGCCCACGTCGGATTGTAGGTCGCGTTGGCGAACCGCTCGAAGGGCTCGCCTGCGAGCGACACGACGATGATCACGAAGCGCTCGAACCACATCCCGACGTTCACGAAGATGGACACGACGAACAACGCCACCACACTGGTCCGGACCTTCTTGGACCAGAGCAGCCACGGCAACAGCCCGTTGCAGATGTTCATCGTCCAGCTGGCCCACCAGAACGGCCCGAATGCCCGGTACCAGAACGCAGCTCGCTCGTGCGGATTACCTCCGAACCACGCCGTGAAGTTCTCGGTGCAGTAGGACATGCTCACGATCAGGCCCGTGAGCAGGCACAGCTTCGCGAGGTTCTCGAAGTGATGGACGGTGATGAGCTCTTCCAGGTGGAACAGCTTGCGGATCGGCACGAGCAGCGTGATCACCATCGCCACGCCCGAGTAGATCGCTCCGGCCACGAAG
>Ga0137398_10000519_pt1 | contig 14030 bp, 18 predicted proteins | sample czorhiz216metaG_FD_106659 | JGI IMG/M metagenome (GOLD analysis project Ga0137398, IMG submission 106659) | Vadose zone soil microbial communities from Angelo Coast Range Reserve, California, USA - czorhiz2.16 metaG | ecosystem: Environmental > Terrestrial > Soil > Vadose zone | place: USA...
ACTAGCTCAGTTGGTTAGAGCGCTCCCCTCACACGGGAGAGGTCAAAGGTTCAAGTCCTTTGTCGCCCACCATCTTTTGCTTCCACGCCAAGAGCCATTCTAGCTAAAATCTCTCCATGTCAACCTTCCTTCGTACGATCGAGTTTCTAGGTTTGAGCCTGTGGCTGGGGAGCGACGTGTTCCTGAGCTTTGTGGTGGCGCCAGGGGCGTTTCGGATTTTGGCGAGCCGGGACCAGGCGGGAGCCATGGTCGGGTACGGATTGTGGTGGATGCACATGATTGGAGTGGTGTGCGGGATTGCGATTCTGCTGGCTCGTTTGGTGCGGACGCGGACGTTTGCGAGTTTGGCGACGCCGGCGGCGCTGTGTGTAGTGCTGATGATTGGGCTCACAGTCGTGTCGCAACATTCTATTAGTCCGAAGATGGCGGCGCTGCGGGTGCAGGTGGGTTCGATCCAGGCGACGGAGGCGGATAGCCCGTTGCTGGCGGAATTCAGCCGGTTGCATCGGATTTCGGTTTCGCTCGAGAGCGGCGTGTTGTTGGCGGGATTGGTAGCTATATATCTCATGATGAAGGAGTTAGCGGCTGGGCAGTAAAGGGGACGTTAGTTAACCATAATCGGGGCCTCTCCCCTTTTTTTGTAAGTGTCATTTAGAGCCTGCGCCCGCGAAACCTCATGAAAATTGTGCAACGTCAGTCAAGGCAGAGCTGATGACGTTAACTCCTTTGATTTCAGCACGCCTCGATTTGCGACCCAGGGTTTTTCGAGGCTGTTGCATCTACAGAAGTTGCGTCGCACTCGAATTGTGCCGAAACGCAGGCATTGCTGGTTCGCATTTCTCGGAGGGTGCGCCTCATCTGCGACATCAGGATAAGCTACAAATGAAAAAGCGGGAGCAGGAGCTCTCGCACTCCAAGACAGATAAATATCTAGGCCGCATTTGCTCGGGCGATAGTGGCAGTCAAGGGAAAAGATGGTTGCGACCGGCTTGGGCTGCAACAAATGACGAAAAAGTATCGGAAGACAAAGAGCCGGGCTGAAGCCCGCCTCTACGCGTGCTTGGGGGTGGGGCGTTTGGGCTTGGCTGGCTGGTGCTTGCACTTACGGGGTTTGGCGGAGCTGGTTTTGCGCATGGCGGCGTTGCCGACGCGCTGGCAGGCCCGCCACATGTACCAGCTTGCGACGGTGCGGTAGGGGCGCCAGCGTTCGCCGAAAGCCAGGAGTTCCTTGGGCTTGGGCATGTGCTTCTTGCCGTAGGTGATGGCCCAGCCTTTTTTGACGCCGAGGTCGTGGACGGGGAGAACGTCGGGGCGGCCGAGGCGGAAGATGAGAAACATTTCGACGGTCCACGCGCCGATGCCGCGGACTGAGACGAGGCGCTCGACGAGTTCTTCGTCGGAGAGCTCTTGGGCTTCTTCGAACGAGGGGACGATGCCTTCGATGGTTTTTTGGGCGAGGTCTTTCATGGCCAGGATTTTTGCGCCGGAGAGACCGGCTTTGCGCAGGACGGGCTTGCGCAGCTTTAGTATTTCCTGCGGGGTGGGAGCGCGGCCGGAGGCGCTCAGAGCCTTGACGCGGCCAAAAATGGTGGCGGCGGCTTTGCCGGAGATGGATTGATAGGCGATGGATTCGAGGAGGGCTTCGTAGGGAGATTGTGCGTCGGCAACGTCGATTTGAAACGGGAGTGTTTCTCCGATTAAACGCTTCAGGCATTCGTCGCGTTCAGCGAGGTGCTTTGTGGCTTCGGCAAGGTCAAAGGCGAGGATGGCGGGTGTCGCGATCACAGGTGCTCCATTCCGGAAACGGGGGGATAGATTAGCAATTTTCAGGGAAATCCGGGAGAATCAGGGCGACAGCTCCTTTGAACTTTTACTTTGGGTTGAGCTTGAAAGAGTCAAATATCCGCTGGAGAGTCTTTGGTTCCCGGTCTGGTCTCGCTTGCCGCAACGGCCCTGATCATGTAAAGTCGGTTCCCGACAACCACCATGCGCGAGTCCATGAACGTGTTACCGCGCACGCGCGCCTGCATATCCAGACCCGGAAAACCCTGAGCCGTGATTCGATTCTGCGTGAGCGATGTCCCTTCGGCCTTACGAAGACTACCGTCGCGCGCTGATTCCAGAGCTTTTTCCGACGATTTCTCTCCTACATTCGTATGTCCGACGTAGGCGAGAGTGTAGTTTCTGACTGACGCGACACGGATCGTGTGAAAAGCCATGGTGCCGCCGCTTTCCAGGGGCGCCTGGCGCGTTTCGAGGGTAGTCTTGCCTGGCAGATCGATGGAGAAGGTGCCATCGGGCGCGGCGTTGGTCCGCCAGCGGTAGGGCAGAAAATCATCATGGTGGGCTAGGAAGACTGCTCCGATCGCCGCGACGATAACTACGCCGAGCAAAGGGCCGCTAAGTTTGGATTTCATGCGAAGCCATGGTAGCGAACGCCGGCAGAAGCCTCAAGTCGGAAGTTGCGCTTTCCCTGCCGGGATTTGATGGGTAGCGATTCGGATCCCAGCTGGGAATTCGAGATCTCGGAAACTGAGCTGTTGCTCACCGGGACGGAACTAAGGAGCAGCGAATGGTGTGCTAGGATGATGAGTTTGTGCGGGCGGAAAATAGTCGATTGAAGGGACGCAAGTGCAGACAGGGATTATTGGATTGCCGCAAGTGGGGAAGACCACGCTGTTTCGAATCCTGACAAAGGCGCATGTCGAGGGCAAGGGCGGAGCGTCGGCTACGCACGTGGGAGTGGCCAAGGTGCCGGAGCCGCGGCTGGTGGAGCTGGCGAAGCTGTATAGCCCGAAGAAGATTACCTATGCGACGGTGAATTACGTAGATTTGGGCGGGATGCAGAAGGAGCGCATGCGCGATGCGCTGGCGCAATTGCGCGAAGTGGACGTGATTGCGCACGTGATCCGTGTGTTTGATGATCCTTCGGTGCCGCACTCGGAGGGGAGCATTGATCCCTTGCGGGATGCGACGAATCTGGACTTGGAGCTGATGCTTTCGGACCACGACCAGATTACGCGGCGGCTGGAGCGCCTTGAGAAGGATTTGAAAAAGAAAAGCGAGCCGGTGCTTCTGCTAGAGAAAACGGCACTGGAGAAATGCAAGGCGCATGTGGAGGGGGAGAAGGCGTTGCGGGAGCTGGAGTTGACACCGGAGGAGAGGAAGTCGATCGGTGGATTTTTGTTTTTGTCGGCGCGCCCCGTGTTGTATGTGCTGAATCTGGGGGACGACGAGGCGGATAAGCTGGACACGGCGGTGGAGCGGCACAAATTGAGCGCGCTGCAGGGGCGGCCGAATGCGGCGGTGGTGGCGATTTGCGGGCGGCTGGAGGCCGAACTTTCCGAGATGGATGAGAAAGAGGCGGCGGAGCTGCTGGCGTCGTACGGATTGAAGGAGCCGGGGCTGAACCGGTTGATTCGTGCGACTTACGATTTGCTGGGGCTGATTCAGTTTTTTACCGCGGGGGAGCCGGAAGTGCGGGCGTGGACGATTCGAAAGGGAGCAACGGCGGTGAAGGCGGCGGGGGCGATTCACAGCGACATCGAGAAGGGCTTTATTCGGGCGGAAGTGGTGCGGTCGAATGATCTGCTGGCGGCGGGGAGTTTGGCGGCGGCGCGGGAGAAGGCGCAGGTGCGACTGGAGGGGAAAGAGTACGTTGTGCAAGAGGGGGATGTGATTTTATTTAGGCACAGCGGATGAAGTAAAGAAGTAATGAGATAAAGAAGTAGGATAAAGACTAAGAATTAACACAGAGTTCGCCGAGAACGCAGAGGGCACAGAGAAGAAAAGCAGGGCAGCGGCGAATGCGCTTCTAGCTCGAAGTCGTGCGGAGAGGTGGGCGGAAAAGCGGCGGCAAGCTGCCGCACTCCAAATGGGACATGATCTAGCATTTCGGACGGGGCTGGCGGCAGGGCTTGGGCTCATTGCGGCGGCGGGGAATTTGGTGGGGGGATACTTTGTTGTTCACAAGGAGTGGCCGCGGAAATTTCTGCAATATTTTCTGGCGCTGGGCGCGGGGTACATGCTGGCGGTTGCGTTCGTCGAAGTGATTCCGGAGTCGGTACAGCTGTCAGGGGAGAGCGCGCTGCTGTATGTCTTGATTGGCTACTTCCTCGTGCACCTGTTTGAACATACGCTGGCGCCACATTTTCATTTTGGTGAGGAGACCCACTGCGAAGAGGTGAGCCATCAGCACGCGCAGGCGAGCGTGCTAGTGGGGATGACGATTCATACGTTTTTTGATGGCGTGGCGATCGCGGCCGGATTCCTGGTTTCGACGTGGCTGGGGGCAGTGATGTTTTTCGCGGTGTTTCTGCACAAGCTGCCGGAGGGATTTACGGTGGCTTCGGTAGTATTGGCGAGCGGGCAGGGGAAGCGCAACGCGATTCTGGCGGCGGGGTTATTGGGATTGGCGACGGTGGCAGGAGTGTTGCTGACGAGTTCGTTGCAGGGGCAGTTGAGGTACGCGCTGCCGCTTTCTGGAGGGGTCACGTTGTATGTGGCGGCGACGGATTTGCTGCCGGAAGTGAACCGTGAGCCGAATTGGCGGATGGCGCTGTTGGTGTTTGTGGGAGTTGTCAGTTTGTTGATAATGCGGCATTTATTCCACGTGTAGTTTCGTAGTACTTTCGCCCTCGAGTACTGCAACTTTCTGAGACTACATGGGTTTGATACAGTGTGGCGGCTATGGCCAGGTCGGACGTCCAACTGATGCTGGACGTGAAGGCGGGCGACGAACAGTCGTTCGCGCTTCTACTCCATCGCTATCGGAGTCCGTTGGTCAATTTCTTGTACCGGATGGTGCGGAACCGGGAACAGGCGGAAGACCTGGCGCAAGAAGTTTTTCTGCGAGTGTACCGCGCGCGGGAAGATTACATACCGAGCGCGAAGTTCACCACCTGGCTCTTCCGGATCGCGACAAACCTGGCGTTGAATTCGGTGCGGGACAACCGTTACCAGCGCATGGAAATCTCACTGGATGCGCCGGTGACGACGGATGCCGAGGACGGCGACGAAAAGACGATGGATGTCGCCGAGAAGCACCCGAACATCGAGCAGCACTTGATCGAGGAGGCGCGGCGGAGAATGATCCGGCAGGCGATAGAAAAGTTACCGGAAAAACAGCGCGCGGCGGTGCTGCTGCACAAGTATCAAGAGCTGGACTACGAAGAGATTTCGAAGATTCTGGAATGCTCGGAGAGCGCGCTGAAATCGCTGCTCTTCCGGGCGTACGAAACACTGCGAGTGGAATTAGCCCCCCTAGTGGCGCAGCAGGCTAGGCAATAGGGGTTGGACCAGGGAGGGAAGGACATCATGAGTTGTGGCCGGATGGAAAAGAAGATTATGGGATATGTGGACGGGCGCCTGAAGGAAGGCGAACGGCTGGAGATGGAGAAGCATCTCTCGACCTGCGCGGTGTGCCAGTTGCGCGTGAATGAATTTCGCGCGGTGAATTTGTTGCTGGACGAGGTGCCGATGATCGAGCCGTCGGCGGCGTTTGATGTGCGGGTGTGGGCGCGAGTGGCAGCGGAGCCGGCCAAGCAGAGCTGGTGGGCGTGGTTCGCGCCGTCGCCGCGAGTGGCGTTTGCGGCGTCGATGCTGGTACTGGCGATGGCGTGGATTGGGTCGCAGTCCGGGTCTAATCTGCCGCAGATCGATCAAGCGGACATTCCAGTGCTGGAGAACTATGATGTCATCTCGAGTTTCGAGCCGTTGACGGAGTTGCCGCAGCCGGTGCAGGCAGAGGACACAACTCAGCAGAATCAAGAGATGTAAGGTGGCATGAAACTGCAAATCCAATGCGGATGGCTGATGGCGCTGCTGATTAGCGCAGGGATGGCGTTGCAGTGTTCCGCGCAAGATTCGCGCCCGAATCGGGCGCAAAACCGTCAAGAAAGCAGACCGCCGAAACAACAGGGGCAGCAGCAAAACCAGCCGCGAAGGCAAGAGCAGAGGCAGGAGCGCCGGCAGCCACGGCAAGAAGCACGCAGGGTGCAGCCGGGGCGGAGCATTGCCGAAGCGCCGCGTGATCCGGCTAGTGTGAATCCGCCGCGGGAATCCGGGAACTTGCGCGAGGGCAGGAGTCGCCCTCCGAATGGGAGCGGGCAGTCCGTCCAGCGGCCGAACTTCAACGGGAACCGTCCGCCGAATGCGAGGGAAGGTTCGCGTGACTTTACGCCGGAAGAACGCCAGAGATTTCAGCGGGATGAGAAGCGATTCAAGCAGCTTCCCCCGCAACAGCAGCAGGAGTTGCGCGACAGAGCGCAAGTCTGGCAAAGGATGACGCCGCAGCAGCGCGACCATGTCCGCAATGAAGTGCTGCCGAAGTGGCAGCAGATTCCGCCGGACCGCAAGCGCGCGATCCAGCAACGATTGGGCGTGCTGAAAAACATGCCGGAGTCAGCGCGCAATCAGCATCTGAACGATCCGAACTTCACGCGGGGAATGAGCCAGGAAGATCAGGCCACGCTTCGTGACCTGAGCCATCTGCACGTGGGTGGGGCGCCGGACCCGCCGAACGAATAAGACAGTCGTCAGTTCTCAGTCTTAGGTTATTAGTTCAAGACGCGGCTTGGCAGCCGGCGCCTGGGGCATGCTTCGTCTTTCTTTACTCTTACTCTAATTTCGGCGACCCTCGATCGCCCCACCTTTAGTCCATTTTTACTCAGATCGCATTTGGGACGAGCGAGAGCAATTGGCTGCCTCACTAGCGCAAATTGGCAGCTCTCGAATCGATGCTTCATCTGAAGCCACATTGACAATAGTGCAGTTCCCACGGCATCGTGACTAGTCCAGAATCTGAGCATCCAACGAGCGGAGGAAGATCATTTTGAAGAGTGACCGCCGAGCGGTCAACCTGGCCGCGTCCACGCGCTTCCCGTCGTCTTCAACGCGCTTCCGCGCGATGCAGCACCGCAATTTTCAGTTGTTCATCGCGGGACAACTCATTTCGCTTATCGGCACGTGGATGCAAACGACGGCGCAGCTCTGGCTGGTCTACAAGCTGACGGGTTCCGCCGCGTTGCTCGGGGTTTTTGGTTTTGCGAGCCAGGTGCCGATGCTGTTTCTCTCCTCGATTGGCGGGTACGTTGGCGACCGCTACGACCGGCAGCGCAGCGTGATTGTCACGCAGACGTGCTCGATGATTCTCGCGTTCGCGCTTGCGGCGCTCACGCTGACGCATTTGATTCGCGACTGGGAAGTCATCGTCATCGCGTTTTTGGTAGGGATAGTGAACGCGTTTGACGTGCCGATCCGACAGGCGTTTTTCGTACAGATGGTGGGGAAGGAAGATCTTCCGAACGCGATTGCGCTAAATTCTTCGATTTTCAATGGAGCACGAGTTGTAGGCCCGGCGATTGCGGGGTTTGCAATCGCGTGGGTTGGAGAGGGCTGGTGTTTCTTTCTGAATGGCTTGAGCTTTGTGGCGGTGATCGTGGCGCTGCTGATGATGCGGATCGAGCGGAAGGAAATAAAAGCCAGCAAGGATTCGCCGCTGAGAAGTTTTGTCCAAGGATTCCACTTTGCGATGAGCGATGTGCCGGTGCGATCGGCCCTCTTGTTACTCAGCATATTGAGCCTCTTTGGCCTGCAGTATTCGGTGTTCCTGCCGATCTACGCGAATGACATCCTGAAGGGAGGCGCGCGCACGCTGGGATTGTTGATGAGTGCGGCGGGAGTGGGCGCGGTGCTTGGAGCGTTGCAATTTGCGGCGCGCACGCACTACCGGGGTCTTGCGCGATGGATTGCAGCGACGTCCACGACGTGCGCGGTGTGTCTGATTATTTTCTCGCAAGCGAGGGTTTTCTGGCTGTGTACTACGGTGCTCTTTGTGGTGGGATTTGCGGCTACTTCGCAGATGGCGGCGACGAACACGCTCATTCAGAGCCGCGTGCCGGATGAACTGCGCAGCCGCGTGATGGCGGTGTACGCCACGATGTTCATGGGGGTGCAGCCGATTGGTGCACTGATCGCCGGCGGAGTGGCAAAGCGGATTGGCGCGCCTCCCACGCTGACGATTTTCGGATCGCTGGTGCTGCTGGGAAGTCTATTCTTTATTTTCCTGGTGGTCATGAGGCTGCAGCAGAGACCGGGGGCATCGACGGCTGCCCCGGCGAACGACTAAAGAAGACTCGAGATTTTGACGGGATACTAACTGGCGGGCAGTAGTGCGGTCCAGGAAAGAGCGGCCCGCCGCAGAAGGCGGGCCCTACGAAGGGCCTGCCCCGAAGAAAGTGGGCACGATGAAATCGGAAGTGGCAAAGGCGGGTTAGACGGGATTGGGGCGGTAGAGCCAGGAGGGCTGGGCGAAAATTTGAGCGGATGTCGCGGTGTTTATTCCTGCGAGGATGGCATCGACTTTGGAGTGCAGCGGCGAGAGCGAACACACCGGATCGGTGGCGGCGGCATCCCTCGCGAGGAGCAATGCCTGGCAGCGGCAGCCGCCGAAATCCAGCTCGCGGCGGTCGCAGGTTTTGCAAGGCTCCTGCATCCAAGCTTCGCCGCGAAATTTCTGAAACGTAGCGGATTGCTCCCAGATTTCGCACAGACTGCGGTCCATCACGTTTTCGAATGTGAGGCCGGGAATGACTTGCGCGGCATGGCAGGGAAGCGCATCGCCGTTTGGCGTGATCAGCATCAGCTTGCGGCCCCAGCCGCCCATGCAGGGCTTGGGATATTTTGCGTAATAATCTGGGACGACGTATTCGACGCGAATCCTGCCCTGAAGACGTTCTTGTTCGCGCTTGATGAGAGTGAGCGATTGATCCAGCTGTACGCGCGTCGGCAATAGATTTTCACGATTGGCAAAAGCCCAGCCGTAATACTGGACGTTCGCAAATTCGATGCGAGTCGCGCACGAAGATCCGGCGAAGGCCAGCATTTCCTCGAGTTGATCGATGTTGCGGCGGTGGATGACGAAGTTGAGGGTGACGGCAACGCGATGGCGCTTGAGCCAATCGAGAACGCGGAGCTTTTGCGCATGAGACTTTGTGCCGGAGATTTCGTTGGCGGTTTCTTCGCGCGCACCCTGGAAGCTCAGCTGAATGTGGTCGAGTCCGGCATCCACCAGAGCCGCGAGTTTTGCTTCATCCAGGGGCAGGCCGGAGGTGATGAGATTGACGTACAGGCCGGCGGAGCGCGCGGCGCGGACGAGTTCGACGATGTCGGGGCGCGCGAGAGGTTCGCCTCCGGTGAAATCGGCTTGAAGGACACCGGCTTCGGCAGCTTCCTTGAAGACGCGAGACCAGACCTCGGTAGTGAGTTCTTTCGTGCGAGACTGCAATTCCAGCGGGTTCGAGCAATAGACGCAATGCAGCGGGCAACGGTGGGTGAGTTCAGCGATGAGCGACAGCGGATTGGGTATGGTGGATGTCATATTCAGAAGAAATGGGCCCGTTGCCGAAGCCGGAGCCGCTACAGCGCAAAGTCGAGAGCGCGCTCTTTTTGCAGAAGAGTAAGATAGCCAAGGATGTCCTGCTCGACCTTGTGCGGCTCGGCTTTGGAATAGATCTTCTGCAAATCCACGATGATTTGCTCGACGGTGTGCTGACCGTCGCAGCGCTCGACAATTTCGAGACTCGGGCCGTTCAGGCGCAGGGCGCGCTCCGGCATGAGCAGGGTGCGCGGCTGCTGGGTTTTTTCATTCAAGCGGCAGCCGGGAGCGAGGCGCGGAAAGCTGTGGAGTTCAGGCGTCATCCTAAATCCTTCACAATTCCTTTGCGGGCTGGAAAGCGCCCGGAGGCGGCCATCCGGGATTGACGTAGGAAAAATAGAGGGCGTCGAGCTGGGCCCAGAGGATGTCGCACTTGGCGCGCAACGCGGCGAGGGCCAAATCCTGTTCTGCGCGGGTGCGCGCGTGTTTCACGACCCACGCCAGGGCGAACTCGGAATCCTCCGGAGCCTGCGTCAGGCGGCCGGTGAAATAATCCAGACCTCCGGAGAGCCAGGGATAGTGCTGGCGCATGCGGTCCATGCGGAGAGCGATGAGTTTGCGCGAGAAGAGTTCGGTCAGGGAAGAGGCAACGGCTTCGAGGTGTGAGCGAGTGGAAACGAAGTCAACGTAGGCCTGAACGGCGAAACGAGTCGCCGGAAGAATGCCATCGCCGCGGAGCGCGTGTTCGCGCGACAAGCCCGTGGCTTCCACGAGACGCAGCCACTTTTCAATGCCGCCCGGCTTGGCGTCGTCGCCATCGTGATCGAGGATGCGCTTGCGCCAGGCGAGACGAAACCCTGGATCGTCGCTACGCGCGAGAATGGCCGCGTCTTTGATGGGGATACGGCTCTGATAGTAGTAACGATTGAGTGCCCAGGCTTGAAGCTGGCCGCGCGTGAGCCGGCCTTCGTGCATGAGCAAGTGAAACGGATGCTTGTGATGGTAGCGCTCTTCTCCGATGGCATGAAAGCTAGCGACGAACTGGGCCTCGGAGAACAGCGGCTTTTCGACGTCGTGGTTTACGGATGGGGTCACAGGTAGAACTCCATCCCATCATAGGCGATTTCCCAACCGGCTTCACGCACGGCGCGATGCTCTGGACTCCCTTCGTTCAACACCGGGTTCGTATTGTTTATGTGGATGATGACGCGCTTGGTCTTTCCGAGACGGAACGTCCGTTTCAGCATGCCGCGCTCGCCCGAGAGCGGAAGATGTCCCATATCGCGTGCCGTTCTGCGGCTGCGCTTGGCTTGGATCAACTCATCATCTTTCCAGAAGGTGCCGTCGAGAAGAGCCAGGTCACTTTCATCGACGGAGCGTTGCCAGTTTTCTCCGACTCCGGGGACGCTGGGGGCGTAGAAAAATCTCTTTTCTTTGTGGACGAGTTGGAGGCCGATGACTGCCTCTTCCGGAGGAAAGTTTCCTTTCAGTGAATCACTCACGTAATCCGGGAAACCACCGAGAAGAGGCACGGCTTTGCAGAAGAAGCCGTCCTTTGCGCTGGGGGACGATGGCGCAACGAGAGGAATGAGGCGATCGAGGGGCAGCGTGTCCCACCGCACGGACGGGTTCGAGCGCGTCAGGACGCGGAAGAGGCTATTTTCTTCCGTGAGGATACGTCGCACCGATAGAGTCGAATAGATGTGCAGCGGGTGAAACTCGCGGAGGTGAAGCAAGCCCATCACGCAATCCACGTCGGCACTGGTGAGGAGAATGGTGGAGATAGGCGAGCCAGGCGAGGAGGATGTGACTGATAACTCGGGAGTCGCAAGGATTTGCTGGCGGAGATCAGGAGAGGCGTTCAAAAGAAACCAGTCTGACGGACCGGAAGAGACAGCAACCTGAGCCTGGGTGCGCGGGCTAGCTTTCAAGCTGCCGCCTCGAAGGCCGCTACAGTTCGAACACGAACAATTCCATTGGGGAAAACCGCCTCCGGCTGCGGAGCCGAGGACTCTAATGCGCATTCGGCATTCCGGCGACCCCGAACCGGCCGGGGCCGACTCTCAGACTAGAGCTCGGCGTTGGCGTACGAGCTGACTTCGCAATTGAGGTCGATTTCTTCGTGTTGAGGGGTAACCCATTCCATGGTCGAGGCTCCTTTGGAGCTAAATGCACGAGAACATAAGAAGCATAACATGGAATTAGTTTGAAAGGAATGGGGAGTTGGCAAGTCCATTCCGGGACGAATTACCGGTTACAGGGACACGCAGGGAGCGAGTGATGAAGTGGCGTTACATCCTGCTTTGCATGGTTGGCGTGACGGCAGGTCTGACCTTTTCGGCGATCGCGCAGGAGCGCGCGAATTCAACTGGCTCGTCAAGCGCCGCGGCGCCGACACAAGGAATACCCGCGGCCCCTGCAGCTACACCTCCATCCGCAATGGCCAAGTCGGCTGCGGATGGAGCCGAGAATCGTGCCCTGCGGTTGGAAAGAGAAAAGAGATTCCGCACCAATTGCGGGAGCTGCCATCAGGCTCCGCACAAGTTTCCGTCGCGAGTCATGGCCACCGCTATACGCCACATGAAGGTCCGGGCCATGATCACCGATGAAGACATGCGGCTCATACTGCGCTACATGACCCAATGATCAGCTTAGGGCGATGGAGGGGAGCGGCAATAGTCTTGCGACTGCTGGTGGCAGTCACAGCGGTGTCATCGATGTGCGGTTGGGCTCAGAGCACGCAGTCGCAGGCACGGGTGATTGAGATCCTGGCGGACCATGACAGCCGCTACAAGATTAAGGACCAAAAGCAGCCGGTCATAACGGTGATCTGCAGCCAGGACCATGAAGGAATGAACATGAGATTCGTGGTATTGCCCTGATTTGAAGACAAATCCAATTCGCAAATGTTTTCACAAGCGAGGGACAAATGGGAACAAGTAGAGCCGATCGACTTGGCTGCCGCGGCCTTGGCTCGCGTGATGGCGGGCTATCCTCCGGCTCGCGGCGGCGATGAGAAGAAATTCGGAGGTGAAATTGCGGACACGCAGTGCGCGCTCAACGTTCATTCTCTCAGTCAATCGCACAAGGAAATGATCGCGATGAAACCCGAAGTGAAAACGAACGCACACTGCGCGCGCTATTGCGTGAAAGAGCGTGGCGGAAGATTCGTACTGCAGACTCCGGACAAGGTCTACAAGCTGGATACGCAGGCCCTGGCGGAACAGTGGGCCGGGCTGAAGGTAAGAATCGTTGGGACCCTTGACCCGAAGACAGACATCATTACCGTGCGCAGCATTGAGCCGGTCTCCCCGAGCGCGAGCAAAACACCGGAAGTGATGGGCAACGATTCGAAAGTTCTATCCCGAGGGATGCCAAAACCCCACCACCAAGAATTGTTATAACCGGGGATTGAAACCACAACAAGTCGGGGCATAAATCATGCGGTCACTCTTCGCTTGATTTTCGCAACTATTTTTAAAAAAACGCGCGTTTCCTCTTGACATGTGTGGAAAGCAGCATATCATGTGGTCAAAAGTGGTGGGAAGTGGGTCACAGTAGATGACAGTAGCTGGCAACGGGGCAAAATAGACAGATTCCCAGATCTGTGGTGAAAGTTGGCATTTTGGCCATTCTAGACCACATATTTGTGTGTGATCCCGGCAAAACCGGGGTCGCGTTGAGCGGGGCGCATGAAGCTGCGGGGCAACTGTCCGGCGAAGGTGGACGAGAAGGGGCGGTTGAAGATACCCGCCGTGTTTCTGGAGGCCCTGAAAGAGTACGGAAATCAATTTTACATCACCAGCACCACGGGCGAAGCGGCGCGCATTTATCCGATGAAGGTTTGGTCTGGCATTGAGGACAAGCTGGCGGGGGTATCGAGCCAGAACCGGGCGAAGAGAAAATTTTTGATGAGAACAAGTTACTACGGGCAGACAGTGGAGTTGGACGGACAGGGCAGAGTGCTGGTGCCCGCAGTGCTGCGCGAATCGGCGCAGATGAAGGGTGAGGTGGACGTGTTCGGCAACCTCGATTATCTCGAGGTCATGAACCACACCCGCGTGCTCGACGACCTGAAGAATTCGCCGTACACGGAAGAAGACGATAAGGCGTTGGAAGATTTGGGAATTTAGGGTTTTGCAAGATTGTTTGCGCCGCACACGCCGGTGCTGTTGGAAGAGGTGCTCGAATGGTTGCGCATAAGGCCGGACGGAACGTACATCGACGCCACGCTGGGAGCGGGCGGGCATTCGGAAGCAATCGCGGAGAAATTGACCTCTGGGCGGTTGATCAGCGTGGACCGGGACGCACAGGCGCTGGAGCTGGCGCGGCAGCGGCTCAAGATCTTTGGCCCGAAAGTGACGGTAGTACACGCGCCGTTCTCGAGGATTGCGGAGGTCGCGCAAGAGTTGGGGATTCCCGGGGTGGACGGGGTCTTGGCCGACTTGGGAGTTTCGAGCATGCAGCTTGATCAAGGCGAGCGGGGATTTTCGTTCCGCGAGGCGGCGGCGTTAGACATGAGAATGGACACGGCCAACGACGAGTTGACGGCAGACGAGATTGTGAATCGGTGGTCGGAGAAGGAAATTGCCGACCTGCTCTACCGGGAAGCGGATGAGCACGATTCCAGAAGGATCGCCAAGGCGATCGTACG
>Ga0137398_10000521_pt1 | contig 14010 bp, 18 predicted proteins | sample czorhiz216metaG_FD_106659 | JGI IMG/M metagenome (GOLD analysis project Ga0137398, IMG submission 106659) | Vadose zone soil microbial communities from Angelo Coast Range Reserve, California, USA - czorhiz2.16 metaG | ecosystem: Environmental > Terrestrial > Soil > Vadose zone | place: USA...
CGAGCGTCCTTGTCCTCGATCTGTCTGACGACCGACTGCGGCGGGGCTTTGCCGCCGCCAGCGACGATCGAGTCTGCTGCCCGACGGTGCCAGCCGTCTGCCAGCGCGGCTTGTTCTTCGGCCTCGTCATTGACGATTCTGTAGATAAGCTCCTTCTGCTCCCCGAGCCGCTTCGGGCCGAACGGGGTCGAGATCTCTTCTGCCGGCCTGACGATCTGGTACTCATCAGTCGGGCTGAAAAGCATCCTCGGATACGGCACCGGGCCTTTGTAGATCGAGGCGCCTTCGGCATCCCGGCTGTTGGCATTCGCCGGATTTGCTTCAAAGTACCCATCGGCCTCCATCTTGTCATAGATCGTGAACTGGTTCTTATGCCTGCGCGCCATGACAGTCAATTCGCTTTCTGAGAGCCCTGCTCTCTGTTAACGCCCATAGCCATGAGTGGCCTTGGACGAGCGAGAGGACTTGGCAGCACTTACCTTGCCCTCTCGCTTATCGGCTTGAACGAAATCTTTCCCCACGCTCTGCGGGACTCCGACTCGCTTGGCAGCACTCGGATCGTGAGCTACCATTTCCATGAACCTGTGCTGCTTCGCGGACTTGGAGGGCATTAGAGATCGAGCTCCTCGGCATTTGCTACGTCGATGACTTGATTCACGCTCGCGAACTCGTGCTGTTTGTGAGGCTTGTGATGCTTCGGCTCTGGCGGAATCCAGTTCTGGAGCTTTACCCCAATAGCCTCGATTTCCTCGTCGGTCAGACCCTGAGCGAACTCGCCCCAAATCTTTCTCGAGCCATCGCGATATGCCTTCGCAGCATCTCGAACGTCATCATAACGCCCGAAATAGTGTAATGCACCATCTGCCCGAAGCTGAGCTTGCCATTTGCCAAGCTTCCTGTTCCAGTGAACGCCCTTGAACCCGCTAGCATTGTTGGTATTCGTCCCAGCCTTGGCCCGAGCCTGCCCCCGCGAGATCTCCATCCCGACTTCAGGAGCTTCCCCGTACAGCTTAATCATCTTGTCCCGACGCCGCTTGTGCTCCTTCCGCATGTTGCAGTTGTAGCACAAGAGCTGGAATCTGTCCTTCGGCCAGCCTTGGCTCTTGAGCCGCCGATAGAGCTGGTAGCCGCCGCGCGACGATGTCCCAGCGATTTCATATTCAGGCTCTGGATCGTCGTTGATATGGTCGAGGACTAGAACGACTGGATCGTCCTCACCACAGTGTAAGCACTCTCCACCGAAGGCCTCGGCCATTTCGTCTCGAAGCCGATCCTTAGCAAATGCCTCTTGAAACCTCGCTCGCTCGCGGTTTGTTTCATACCACTCGCGCATTGTACGTTTTCTTGAATCAGTAGCCATGTTGGCCTCCATGCAAAGGTTGTGGAACGCATCGAACGATACGACCGTACCACACCGTTGCATGGGTGTCAACATTGGATTATTTATCCTCGACCGGCGTCATACAATATCGGCCACCACACAAGCCCACTCAGGTCTGATCCAAAGGAAGCCGTACAAAACGTCCAACCGCGTGATCAGCTGGTCGGTGCCGACAAAGTAGTCGGTCAGCATCCGCATGGAAACCCCATCAAATGATTCTCTGGCAACTTCATGCACCCCGCCAGGCATCTCCAGATCCGCGACCGCCAGCGTGACGGCCTCCGGCGCGTATGCGAAGTTCTTTCGGTAGACGGTCGATGCCGCGAGGGTATTGGTCGGATTTATCAGAGCTTCGTCGGCCGGGCTGGCAGTCACGGTCTGATACTGGACTGACTGCCCAGCGACTGGCGAAACCAGAGCTGGATAGATTGGGATCGAAGTCGCATTGACCGCCACGTTCGCCGTAACAGCGAACTGTCTAAGCTCCCCCGTAGACTGCTTCGTGATTCTGTTGACCGCGTTGACGCCAGCGATCGTGATGACATCGCCGATGTTCAGCGTGCCTGCGATCGCGTCGATCGTGATCGACAGTCCTGTCTGATTCGCCCCGTCGACGTTGGCTGAGGCCTGAGCCAGCGTCCCATTCGTATGGGTAATCGAAGTCTGATCACTCATCCAGATGAACCCGAGGGCGTCGTACATTCTGCCAGTCACGTATTGCCGTGATATCTCCGGGGCTGGATTCAGCAGCCCTGACAGGGACGCTATGATCCGAGCCTCGGTCCTCGGACTGTTCACGATCTTGCGATTCGCGATCGGGGCCGAGTTCAGAGTCAGGCTGGCTCCGGCATTGAGGTACGTGCTTTGAATCGGAGACAGGAGGAGATTGGAAGAGTCCTGATTCGCGACGAAGTTGCAGATGCCTCCCTCGGAGCCACCCATGATATCGACTGCGACTGCGCCGGTCAGATTGTTGACCATCGGCGCGAGGATTCGACGGGAGTAGTCGTCGAGCGAAAGCGCCCGATCGGCCGAGGTGAACGAAACATCGACGCCCTTCTGAGTCGCGAGGACCAGGGTGGTCGATTGTTCCGAGGTGTCTTGGACGCTGAGGGCTGGACCTGTCCGGACCGTGAAGTCGTTCGGGAGTCTGATCTTGAGCGCGCTGCCGATCTTCGCGCCGGTGACTGCAAATGACGAGTCAAATTGCATGTCTACGTTTTGGATGAAAGCGTTGCTGTTTTTCCATAACCGCACCGCTTCTCTCGTGATCATATTTATCGTCAGCAGGGAATTAGCCATTACTGTGCCACGGCGTTGCCGTGCCTCCTAGAGGGTGATCCGGTTAGTGCTCCAGACTATACCGGGGTTCGAGTTGCCCAAGCTCTAGAAGGGCTCACAGGACCAGGCAGGGCCAAGGCTGGGTCGATCTCGAAGGCTCGACCAGACCTGTCAGGGCTTGAGTGAGATGCCCAGGAACTCGGCATGATGCTCAGCAGTGCATCAAGAGACTGCCACAGCAATTCCAGCTGGGATGGTCGTCAATTCCTTCAGACGTTGGTGAAGCTTCAAATCCGCTTGATCAGGGTAGCCTTGTGTTACGACAGCCATTGCCATACGGCGCGGGAGCGAGACCTTGCCAGGAACTCCGCCTAGCTCGCCGGGATGCTCGCGCTCGAAGATCGTGCAGCCAATATTGTTAATCATCGGAGCGAGGCTTGATTCCTTAAATCCTTCGGCCAGAGCATCACACGCAATCTGGTACTCCTCATTCCAGAGTACGATTCGCTCCTGGCCCTCGACCTTGCCTCGGCGTATATCAATCCAGCTCGGGATTTTGAGCTGCCAGGGGCAATCTAGCCAGATCGGGAGTTCGGTGATGTTTGTCACGCCCGGCCCTCACGTTGCGCCTTAACCTGGGCCTCTCGTCTCTCCATCCAGGCCTTGGTCGACAGCCCGTCGCTTCGATCGGGGTCAGCAGGATCGATGGCCGCATGGGAAGCTCCGCGCGAGCCGACAGTCGTGATGGGCTTGGGAGCTCCCGAGACTTGCCCTGGGGCTCTTGCCGCTCGCTTCGTCAGCTCGACTGCCATCTTGAGTGGCGGCAGGCTGAGAATCCTCTGAGCTTCATTCAGATCCCCGCCGAGCTCATGGATGAGCCTCGGAGCTTCTCCGGTCTCCAGCGCAGCGGCCAGGAAACCGTTGTAATTCGCGACCTGGGTCGGGTCATTAGGGTCGAACAGTTTCCGAAGCTCGCCGACCCTAGTATCGAAGTCCGTGAACGCCAGCCGTCCAGCCTGGGCCGCATCATTGCAGGAGCGGTTGAACGAATCCCACTGACTTTGCTGCTGTGCTCGCTCGCTAGCGCGGCGGTCGATCTCGGCCTCGTCGAGGCGGATGTTCGCTGCAGGGTCGAGGGCTTTGGTCTCAGTCGTAGCAGTCGTCTTCGCCGCAGCTGCCCGAGCCTCTGCCTCGGCCTGCCGAAGCTTCGCGGTCAGAACATCAATCCGGGCCTCGCGCCAGTCGCGGGACGCGGGCTTCGCCTCGGTCTTGGCCTCGGCCGTTGCCTCGGTCTTGGCTTCGCCCTCGGTCTTGGCCTCTGCCTGGGCCTCAACCTTCGGTTCGACTTTGACCTCAGGTTCGACCTTGGTCTCGACTTCGACCGTCTCGGTCTTTGTTTCTGTCTCGGCCATGCTAATTGAGCCCCTTCAACATCGGCATCAGGTCTTGCTGCTGCACTCGGCCTCGGACCAACGAGGCGTCTTTGACTAAGACCTCCATGATGCTCTCTTTGACCTTCTCGTCAATGGGCGTCGTCAACAACCGGGCAAGGGTGGCCCTAGCGAAGGGGATGCAGCGAGGCCAGTTCCGGTCAACAAAGAGCTGCCGCAGACGGTTGTCCGAAGTCCCTGGATGCTGCTTGCGCCACGAGTCGTACATCAGGTTATCGCCCATGAGGGTCTCGTAGAGCTCTGCCGCCGCCTCGCGAGCGACCTCTCGAATCTGAACATGGCAGTGGATCTGCTTGCCAGGGCTAGTCTTAGATCGACGAGTCACTTCGAGCCTCCAAACGGATCATGGTCAATCGGGACGATCTTGTACTTGGCTTGCCCCGTGAATGGATCTCCCTCGACGGGCTCCAGCCTCTCGCCGTTGCGGCCGGTGATTTTCAGGTTGGACGGGTGGAAGATTACGTAGTTCCGGGTCTGTGGCGGGGTCTTGACATGATATTTGTCTTTGTTTGCTGAGAGCCAGTCATAAGCAGCTTGATAATGAGGCAAGACTCTTGGATCAAGGTCAGGTGTATAGTTTCCATGCTTCGGATTGAGCATGTCCTTCGTCTCCTGAATATTGAACTTGAGATCTTTCAGCGTCTCCTGGATGTTTTGCTCAATCGGGATAGCTGTCGAGTCGTGGCCGTTTAGCATGAACAGCTGAGCTGTCTCAGCCGGGTTGTAATCCAAAATATCTTTCCAATGTCCATCTGGGCTCTGCTGTTCATAAGCTCCTGGCAAAGCTTGCTTTGCTGGAGCACCCTCGAAATGCAACTCAGGCTTCGCAGCTCGGCTGCCCTGATCCAAATACCGAATCCCCGGAATCCCAGCGCGATGCAGAGCCTCGCTCGCAGCCTGATCATTGTAAGTTCCAGCCTGCCACTCAGTCCCAAAATTCCCATTCATCTTGGCCAGACTATGATAGAAGTCCTCGCCAGTATCATTCCCGCCAACTAAGCCTTCTGGCAAGAGTTTCTTGATCTTTCCCTGGACTCCCGGCGCTTGCTTTTGCACTGGCAAATCCCAATCCAGCAGGTCCTCCTCCCCCGGCTTGATCTCGACTCTTAGTACGTTGCCTGGATCAATATCCCTGGTTCCGTGAATTGTCAGCTGCCCACGAGTTTGAGCATAAGTCTTAGCTGTTTCTGGGTGCCCGGCGATATAGTGCCCCCAGCCATAGACCTGCGCGCCCTCGCCAGACCCAATAGCCGAGTCCACGAACTCGCCGAAGGGGTTGTGTTCGACAGGCTCGAAGGTATGGGGAGTTCCGTGGTAGCCCCGGATGACGCCCATGGTCGAGGCGCCGCCGGGGGCAGCCGCCAGGCCACTGCCTAGCAACGTCATCGCGGCCTCAGTAGCGTTGGCCGGAGTAGGGGTCACTTGGCCTAGGGCGCTCCGCTGGGGCAGCATCAGGGCCCGATACGCCGAGTTCAGCGTATTGCCCACCAGCCCGTAGCTAAGAGGATCCCACTCGGCAGGACCTGCTTGTTGGCCCGTCGGCCCCAGCGGGACCCGAAACGGCAGAACGTTCCCGTATGAGTAGCTCGGATCTCGCGGGAACAGCTCGTTCTGTTGCTCGAAGCTCTGCTGCTGCTCAGGCATTTGCCACCACGCTCCTCACCGAGCGCTGCTGAGCAAGCGGCGCGACTCTCAGGTACTTCCCGCGGCGAGTCGGGTCGGCCAGGTACCATTCCCCATCCGGCGCCTTCCGAGCGCCATTGACAGGAGGCTGTTCCGCTGCCTGAGGCTGCGTCATCGCCAGAGACTTGGTTCCAGATTCTGTCTCAATCTCGTCCTTATTCGCGTCGATCAGGGGCGACAGGGTGTTCTTGAGCGACTCCTCGACCAGCTGCTCGATCACCTGCCGGACTCCAGACTCGTCCAGCCCGAGGCTATCGCTCAGAGCCTTGAACCGATCGGTTTCGGCCTTGTAGGCATCGATGTCTCTCATCTCGGCTTTGCCGACCAGCCTCAGCTTATCTTTGCCATGGGCCTCCAGCGACTTGGCCAGCGCCCCTTGCAGCGCCCCGACCTGCTGCTGCAGCTTCTGCTCGTCCTGGCTCGGGCCTTTGCCCAGTGCAAGTGGCGGGACCATCCGCTTCATCCGCCTCGCGGCCTCCTGGGCCTTGTCGAAGTCCATTGATTCAAGCAGCAGATCGCCCACGATCCCGGTCAAGCCAGGGTTCTGGGTCAGAATCAGGGTCAGGGCCTCGACAGTTTCCTGGCGCTTGGTTCCGTAGGCTGGGCCGACCTCGGCCGCGACATCATATTTGCCGACAGCGGGATTGAATATCCTCCGAATGACCTGCCCATTGTGGTTCTGGTGCTGAACAAAGGCCTGCCGACTCGACGGATCAATCTCAATATCCTCATCCTCCCCATCATCAGCCATGATCTTGACAATTCGCTTAGTATCATAGATCTTCGGTATCAGATCAATCAGCATCTTCCCGGTCAGCCGCAAGGCCATCTCGAAATTGTCCTGGAAGTGGAAGACCGAGGTGTCGCTCTGCTGCTGACGCTCTTGGATCGCCTTTCCAGTTCGCTCATTTCCCATCATGCCCATTTGGTTCTGATACTGACCAGAAACCATCATCATTTGGTTGAATGCGGTCTCCATCCCCTGTATATAGGCCGGTGAAGGTTCCGGCACTGCCGGCCTCGTTGGCGGCGGGATGTCCTTATCTGGATTCTCGTCGTCAACATGGTTCCAGACCAAGACCGAGTGATTGACCAGATTCGCTGTGTTCCACATCGACTCGTATTCTTCGATGGCCTTAGCTGGGGCAATCCAGGGGGTCTTGCCTTGCAGGGCCACAAACTCCACCTCCGCCGACGCTGAGTAGTTGTACATCCTCTGCGCATCCAGCATCGCCCTGGTATGCCCCTTCCGGTCGAGTCTGCCATCGATAGTCGTCTCGATCCCGATCACAGGCACCAGTGGGATGTACTTCCCCGGCCAGACAGTCCGGTCGATGACCTCCTCGCTCGCGATCAAGAACCACTCGATCTTGGTCTCCTCAATCGACCGGGTCTTGGTCAGCGGGTCGTCGAGTACGAGATCGGCTTGATCCTTCATGGCCTTGACCAGGGCAGATTTCTTGATCTGCTTCCGCTCGCCAGAGGTTGGGTCGACGAAGCTCACAAGGGTATCCGATTTCTCGACCTTCCTGAAGTACTCACAAACCCAGATCATGTCCTTCTTCCCGACCAGGTCGTCCATCACGCCGAGGCCTAACGGCGCGGCCTCCCCTCCCAGGTCCTTGTACTTCGGATACATCTCTTTGAAGTCGTCTTTCGGCACCAGGTCATACACGAAGCCGAACTTCGCGTCGGACTTGTCCTTCTCCTGGCAGTCCGGATCGATGAAGACCGAGAGTGGGTCGAGAATCCGCCTTACATAGATCTCCTGCTCGAAGCTCTCATTGTCCGCATAGTCGGTCACGATCCGCCACCAGCCGATGCCTCCATCGACCGCGAAGTCCAGGGCTGTTGAGTAGGCTGCCTGGGCGTTGCTCTGATACTCGATATGCCGTGTCAGGCCTTTGAACACATTCGCCGACTCCTGCGTCGCCCCACCACCCATCGCCACGATCTTGACCGAGCTCTTGTTCTGCTTCGCCTGGTTCGAGATCTGCAGATTATGCTGCTGGATCAGGTTCATGGTCAAGCAGGGCTTCTGGTCCGTGTCCCGCGATCGCTTGATTTGGTTGGGCCACTGATACCCATTATCGGAATCACCATGCCTGAACTTGATATCGTTCACGAACTTCGCCCGAGTATCGCTCTCCCACTCCTGGCACCGCTGCCAGCGCTTCCGGGCCTCCTCCACGATCGGATTCCCGGACAGGGTCATCACTGTTGGATCAGCAGCCATTACCAGAGGTCCTCAGTAAACAGACTCGGCGGGAATGCCAGCTGCTGTATCTGTCCCGCTTTCAGCGCAATTTCTCCAGCCTGGACTCGATCTACAAACCGACCTCTGCTCGTCACGAAGCCCTGCACGGCCTCGAGGCTCTTCCGGTCAATTCCGAGTCTGCGTAGCAGCAGCCCGTGCCTCGCTGGCGGCGGTTCGGTGTGAACTTCACCGTCGACCAAGAGCGCGGCGGAACTTACTAGCTCTGTCATCTCATCCACCCCTGGCCATTCGGCACGTTATCGCTCGCGAGCTCGGCTCGAAAGGCCTTGGTTGCTTTCGCGAGCCGCGCTGCTACTGTCGGCCGACTATTAGGCGTTTTCACTCCGATCGCCAGATACCGAAACGCATCCGCGCCGTCATTGTGCAGGGGCTCGTTCGAGAGCTGCCCGTCGATGACCCGATAGCGATAATGCTTCAGCGCATACAGCCCATCCTCGCACCCTGCTTCATCAAACCAGCAGCGATTGAATATCAACCTCGCCGCGTTGATCCCGTCGGTCAGCGAAAGCTTCGGCGTGATCCTCGTCGTGTAGCCCGATGCTCTAATCTGCTCCTCGATCGTTTTCTTGGTCCCGAGACGTTTGGCCTTCGCGTCATGCGGGAGCCAGATCGTGCCGTAGAAGTACCCACGGGACTGAAGCTCCTTCAGGTAGTAGCTAACATCATCCTGCAGATGATCCTCGAAATATGCTAAGACCCTGACCTGCATTGCAACCTGCTGCGCAAACCAAATCGCCGTGCAGTCGGCACGGCCGATGTCCCAGAACGTATCTACAGCCACGCTCGGATCATAGGGGACCTTGCAGATTCTGCCCTCGGCCAGGACCCGGCGAAGCTGCTTCGCGTAGACAGCCCCTTCCAGGACCGAGACGGTATTACCTTCCCAGATGTTGAGGTAGGAATCGAAATCATTCTTCCTCTCCTCCTCCATCTCGGCCCGCAGCGTCGTCGAATCAAACCATGGGTTTTCTCGAAAAGTCATCTTGACTACAATCGAGCCCTCGAAGGCTCCTCGATTCGACTCTCGCCACTTGACATCCCGGCCGTCGATGAGTTCGCTGCAATCCTCCAGCGCGGGGTCCATCACAAATCGCTTGTAGGTATAGTCGGTCTCGAGCTCCGGATTGAAAGTCACCCAGATCTCGCTCCCTTGCTTCCGAATCGTCGGGATCAGGACAGTCCAACTCGATTTGCTGACCTTGTTTGCCTCTTCAACCCAACAGTAGTCGATGCCTTCATAGCTCCGAATCTTAGAGGTATTATTTTTGATACCTTCGAAGGAAAACGTAGTTCCATTTTTACCGATGATTTTGGCGACCTGAATCTCGTAGAAGTTCGAGAGTCCAAGGGCCTCGATCTGATCCCGCAGCACCTGATGCACGGACTCACTAATCGAGTTCTGCAGCTCTCTACAGCACAGCACCCGAATCGCTTTCTTGGTCCCGAGCAGCAGCAGCGCCCTCGCACAGCCCCAGCTTCGGCCAGCGCCTCTGCCTCCCCAGAGGACCTTCCGGCGCTTCGGCCGGAAGAGGCATTGCAAATGCGCCGGGAACTCGGCGTCCAAGGCAGCAGTCGGGGGGCGGGTTGCGATATTCATGGTGAATGATGGGACGAGGGTTTACACATCTGGCCTCGCCCCATCCTTCTCAGCTCTCTACGGAGTCGTTCCAGGCGACGCCGGGCCGAAGGCCCCAGTCACTATCACCGGCGGCACCACATCGCTGAAGGTCTGGCTGAAATCCGCGACGTTGCCAGCTGGGTCATGCCAGGTCAGCGTGACATCGCCGGAGGCAGGCGAGTTGAAGTTGTAGAACTGCCCATCAGCCGACAGCGTCGGAGTCACAGACGCATTATCCGCCGACATCGACCCCTGCGGTCCCTTGACCAGATTGCCATTCGAGTCAGTGAATACTAACGACCCTGTCAAGGCCGTCGAGACCGGAACCTGCTGAACTGCCACTTTTATCTCTCCTGTTCTGAGGTCGTACCAGTACGCGCCGGAGAACCGACCTGTTATCCTCCGATGTCGATGCCGAGGGTGGTGCTTGTGACGGTGCCACCAGACCCAACGCCACCACTCGATATTATCTCGCATCTAGCGAATGCCCCGGAGGCCAGGACCAGGGCCGCCCAGAGCGCAGCTCACCAGCTCGAACACAAACACAATCACGAATATGGCCACGACGCCCCACAGCACATAGCCTAAGATCGTCATCACAGCCCCGCCTCCCGGCGGCGACCCGAACCAGCTCAGCAGCATCGGGATCAGGACCTTGACAATCCCGATCACAACACAGGCGATCACCAGCCATATCAGAAGCTGCTCCACCCACGCTAGCGAGAAACACTGCATCGGGCTTCTCCTCTTTTTCTACTGGGCCACCAGCGGCACGGCTACGATCGGCGGCTGCTGCGGGCCAGGGCTTGGCAGCGGTGGGGCCTGAGTCACCGCTGCCAGCCGATTGATGTCGATGTTCGTTCGCTCCAGGACAGACTTCAGAGTCGCATCGGTCGGGTTCATGTTCACCAATATCTCGAGCTGGACCCGTTGGGCCAACAGTCGATCCAGTTGATTGCTTTGGCTCTGCCTCAGCGCTTGCTGCGCTTGCTGATTCGCGGCGGTCGCGGTCGCTACAGTCTGATCAAGGCCCTTCTTGACACTGGCCAGCCCGCCATTCAGCTCGTCCTGCGAGGCCGACGGCAGGTGCGAGTCGACCACGGGCTTGAACACCCCGGCGAAGTACAGCAGGGCCGCAACAACCGCCGCCGCTGTCACGACCTTCTTCCCCGGCGAACCCCACAGTATGGCCTCCATGCCAACCGGCTCGGTGACCTGGACCGGGATTGGTGCAGGCAGCTTCATAGTCCTCCTCGGCCCTCCAGTCATTCTTCTTCTCCCTCTCCCCTTCGGCCTCGTCATCCGCCGAGCGCCGTCAGCTCAGCCCGCAAGGCCGTTATTTTATCAGCAGTCGACGCTGGTGAGGCCCCCAGGAACTGATGCAGCGTCACAGCAACCTGCGTGGCTGGGGCAGGTACCGGGACAGGAACTGGCACTGGTGCTGGCGCTGGCCCAGTTGGCAGAGCTAACACTGATCCATCCATCGACCTGTAGGCCCTCACATAGTCCACCTGGAACCTCGCCGGGAACGGCGTAGTCGCATCGACTGCTCCGCCCCATCCCCCGCCAAGCGCCAGATTCATCAGCAGATACATCGGCTTATGGCAGTCACTCGGAGTCGGAACCCGGAAGATCTCGCTCGAGTCGAAGTAGAAGATCGTGAAGTCCTGCCACCAGCCGACAGCATAGCTATGGAACCCGAGCGACATGTCCGAGACAACAGTCGCCTTCCCAAGCGCCGTATTCGCCGGGCTGGTATGCACGGTCGTATACAGGATCGTCGTATCTTTGCCCAGGACTTCCAATATGTCGATCTCCGGCGGCCAGGTGCCAGTCGCTGGCCAGTCATAGGTTCCTTGCTGCCCCATCCAGAACGCCGGCCAGAGGCCTTGGCCCTTCGGCAGCTTGGCTCGGCATTCGAAGTAGCCGTAGAGCTGGCTGAAGGATTTGTAAGTCGTCAGCAGGCCAGAGGTGTACTTATAGCCGTTGATCAGCGGCTGGACAGCAGCAGGAGCCCGGTCAGCGGTCAGGGACAGGATGCTGTTGGCAACAGTCCAGGGCCTGACTGCCGAGGTCGGAGCGAAGCGCGAGTTAATATACCACTCCTGCTCGTCATTCAACGAGCCCCCGTTGCCAGCCCTGTCCCCAAACGGATAGGTCGTCTCCCAAGTCCCTGTCGCCCCATCATAGAGCGACAGGGAGTCGAACTCATCGCCGAAGGTCTTGACAGCGGTCGTCGACAGGGCCTGCGGATTGAGGGGCATGATGGTTTATCCCTTGCCCCTGCCTAGCTATTGAGCTCTGCAAGCTTGGCCTTGATCTCGGCGTCCTGCGCTGCCCACTCGGCATCGGTCGGATCGCGCTTCTCAGCCTGGAAGACCCCGAGCTGGGCCCTCAGCTTGGCCAGATTGGCCGAGACCTCCACCCCTGCCGCGATCAGTTGCTCGATCAGTTGGATTCCCTGAATTGCATAAGCAATGACTGTAATTGGCATCTTCGCCTCCTAGTTGGTCTTGAGCTGACTGGTAATGGCCGTCAAGGCCGACACTGCTGCATCGGCACTGGCGAGCGCTTTCTGGGCCACGCTACTGCCCGCAAACGCCGGGTCTTTGACCGTGGTCTCGGCCGAGTCCAGCACCGCGTTCGCGGCGTTGGCCGATTTCTGCAACGTCGCCACGACGCTCGGAGTCGAGCACACTACGACCATGCCGCCACAGGCCGGCAGGGCCTTATACCGATTCGCTACGTCAAGGGCCGCGCTGAAGATCCCTCTCGCCGCGAACACGCCCTGAGCTGGGCTGGTTGTCGTCAGCCCGAGACTCGAGCACCCAGCCAGCGCGAGCGCCAGTGCTAACGCCGATGCAATTCCCTTGTACCTGTTCATGACTTCGCTCCTCCAATCGGTGTAGTCGTGATGCTTCTCAGAAACATCATGATCGCTCCTATGCCCGCTGTCACCCATCCAACTGCCTTCGGATCGCTAGGCAGCAGACTCAGCCAGTCCAGGCCCTGCAGCGCCCCCAGTACAGCGATCACCGCTGCGACCAGGGCAGTCCTATATCCACTCAGCATCGTTCAAGTCTCCTTCTTGGTTGTAGTTTCTGACGCGATTAACACCGGCTCGTCTGGGTAGGCGGTCCGGTCGAGTTCAATATGGTCTTCGTCCTTGAAGCTCTGCCAATCCCCGCCCCAAGCGATCTTGATGCCAGCGGCTGCCGCAGCAGATTTGAAGGCCTCGGCCACGGGCTCGTAGTACTGGACCTCGAATGTCCCCACCCCCTCGACATAGACCATGAAATCGACCGCCTTACCTGTCAAATGCCTCGATTTCATGGTCTGGCTCTTGCCAGCGTTGACCAGCTCCGCTTGCCTGGCACGACTCCGCAGGCCCTCGATGATCCCGAAGTCGTACTTGGAGATTGACAAGGCTGCATAGCAAACCTTGACCAGATCCGGGTGGACTCCTTCCAGGGCTGCGACTGACCGTCGTGAGAACTGGAATGTCATGTCCTTATCGGCCCCATCTCGGCCAACCACGGCCTTCTCCCTGCCGGTCCCGGATGCAGCGGAGGCCCGACTAGAGTCCCCAGCACCGCCCAGCCCCCCACCGGCCATGCTGCTTCCAAATCATTGCTCCCCTCGTAATAATAAACCAGCGTCTCCCTCACACTATCCCAAACCGCCGCTTGCCTCACTCCATCCTGGTTTGGCAGAATCGGGCCATCCAGATGACTCGAAGCAGTCCTCGTAAAAGCCCCGGTCGTCAGATTCACCGTCAAATACTCCGGATGATTCGGATTGCAGAACACCAAAGTCCCAGTACTCAGATCACTCAGCCCTGCTGCCTGCCCAATCGAAAACAGCGAGAGACTAAAAACCGTCGTCGAGACATTTGCCGAGGCCCAGACCACCGCTCCAGTCAAATGATTGATCTTGACCAGCTTGGACTCTTCCAGTGGCTCAGCCAAGACAAAAAACACAATCGAGTTATCGACCGAGCAAAACATCGGGGCCAGCAACTCGCAGTTATCCTGAGCCCCCCAGCTCGGATCAATATCCGCCGGATTCAGTGTCGTAACAATGCCGCCATCCGCGATGCTCGGGGCATTATTAAAGGTCGAGATCACATAGGTGATCTGAGTATCAATCGGCCCATCCTCGACCAGATAAAGTCTCTGCGTGCTCGCTGTTGGCTGCTCGCCCACTAGTACAAAGACATCGTCTGTTCCTGCTGGAACGGTGAAGTCATAATGGCAAAGCGAGCTAAGCGCTGAATTGAAAATCTCCATCGCTGCAGGTTGCTGGCCATTCAGCAACA
>Ga0137398_10000523_pt1 | contig 14000 bp, 8 predicted proteins | sample czorhiz216metaG_FD_106659 | JGI IMG/M metagenome (GOLD analysis project Ga0137398, IMG submission 106659) | Vadose zone soil microbial communities from Angelo Coast Range Reserve, California, USA - czorhiz2.16 metaG | ecosystem: Environmental > Terrestrial > Soil > Vadose zone | place: USA...
CGTGCGCGGGAGCATCAGTTTCGCACAGGAGGGAAAGTCGTACCGTTTGAAGAGCAGGGTGGCAGTTCTGATTCCGCGGCCGCGCGGCTGGCATCTGGATGAAAAACATCTGCTTGTGGATGGGAAGCCTGTTTCGGGAGCGATATTCGACTTTGCGCTGTATTTCTTTCACAGCGCCGGGGAACTGCTTGCACGCGGCACGGGACCGTATTTCTACCTTCCGAAGATGGAGTCGCACCTCGAAGCGCAGCTTTGGAACGACGTTTTCAAGCTCGCCCAGAGGGAATTGGGCGTGCCGCAGGGATCGATCAAAGCCACCGCGCTGATCGAGACCGTAGTTGCAGCTTTCGAAATGGACGAAATCCTGTGGGAATTGCGCGAGCACTCCGCCGGTCTCAACATCGGTCGATGGGATTACATCTTTTCCTGCATCAAGAAATTCCGCGCGAACCACGACTTTTGCCTTGCAGACCGCGCGCAGGTAACAATGACCGCGCCGTTCATGCGGGCCTACGCGCTGCTGCTCGTGAAGACCTGCCACCGCCGCGGTGCCCCGGCAATGGGCGGGATGGCCGCACAGATTCCGATCAAGAATGATCCGGCCGCCAACGAAGCGGCACTTGAGAAGGTTCGCGCCGACAAGCTGCGCGAAGTGACCGACGGCTGCGACGGAACCTGGGTTGCACATCCGGGGCTGGTGCCGATCGCTAAGGCCGTATTTGATGAGCACATGCCGCGACCCAACCAGTACGAGAAGCAACGCCCGGATGTGATTGTTGCCGCAAAAGACCTGCTCGATTTCCGGCCCGAGGGACCGATCACCGAAGCTGGCCTGCGCAACAACATATCTGTAGGGATCCAATATCTGGGAGCGTGGCTCGCCGGGAACGGTTGCGTGCCCGTCTTCAATCTGATGGAGGATGCGGCCACCGCCGAAATCTCGCGCTCTCAGATTTGGCAGTGGATGCGGTCATCGAAGGGGAAACTGGAAGACGGCCGCAAAGTGACCCGGGAGCTGTTCAGAAAGCTGCTCGCCGAAGAATTGCCTAAAGTGAAGACCTACCTCGGTGACGAAGCATGGGAAGCAGGCAAATACGCGGAAGGCGCCAAGCTCTTCGACCGCATTACGAGTGACGATCGCTATGTCGAGTTCCTTACCTTGCCGGCGTACGACTACGTCGATTGACTTATCACTGCGGCAATCCGTTCGTGGGTGAGCGGGAGATCGCGCACGCGCAAACCGAGCGCATGCGACACCGCGTTGGCGATCGCTGCCCCGGTCGGACCTTGTGCGGCTTCCCCCGCACCAACGGAAGGGAGTTCGGGCCGGTCGATCAGCTCGACTTCGACTGCCGGTACCTCGCTGAATTTCAGGATGGGGTAATCCTCCCAGCCGAGGCTCGCAATACCGCGGGCGTCGAGCTTCACTTCTTCTTTCAACGTCCAGCTGGTCGACTGAATTGCACCACCCTCTATCTGATTGATCACGCCGTCTGGGTTGATCACGAGCCCGACGTCGACCGCAAGAACCAGCCGATTTACGCGTACCTCATGGTCGACCTCTACTTCGGCGATCGCTGCGCAGTAGGCGCCGAGATTCTTGTATTTCGCGAATCCGATGCCGTGACCCCGACCTTCGACGGGTTTCCAGCCACTCCACCCGGCACGTCGCGCCGCCGTGTCGATCACCGCCCGGCCCCGCGGATCCCTGAGATGCCGCAGGCGGAAGGCGATCGCATCGATTTCCGCCGCCTGAGCGAGCTCGTCCATGAAGGATTCGATCGCAAACACGTTGGCGTACGCACCCAGCGAGCGCAGCGCCGAGGTGCGTACCGGCATTTCGTGCACGTAATGGTTGACCACGCGCTGATTCGGAAAATCGTATATCGGAATCGCGTTGCGGTCCGCCGCTCCCGCGGGAAGCGGCATGTTGATCGCAGAAGGCCGCTCATGCGGTTTCGCCAAGTGCCAGGCCGCCGCCAGCGCCGGACCATGCGCGCGTCCGGGTCTGCTGCTGTGCCCGTTGCTCCAAAGCTCGTGCTGCCAGTCGACGATGTCGCCCTGCGAGTCGAGCCCCGCGCGCAAGCTTAGGGCCATGGCCGGGCCGCAGGGAGCCCACGCGAATTCGTCGTCTCGCATCCACTGCACCTGCACCGGGCGGCCGCCCGCCGCTCGCGCGAGCAGGGCCGCGTCAAGCGCGGCATCATCGGCTCCGTTGTGCCCGTAGCAACCCGCGCCTTCCGCGTGCCGCACGACGATCGCTTCCTCGCGCATCCCCAGAGCCAGTGCAAGGTCGCGCCGCAGATTAAAAATTCCCTGGCTGTGACTCCAGACCGTGAGTTTGCCATCGTCGATCTGGGCGATCGCGCAGGACGGACCAATCGAGGCGTGCGATATGTAGGGTTTCGTATAAGACGCTTCGAGCGCCCTCGTTGCGCGGGATCTCGCGTCGGCATTTTCCTTCTCGCTGATGACACGGTGCTCGGCCGCGTGCTCTCTGAGCCATGCATGCGCGTCCCGCGGCAGCGGACCGGCCTCTCGCCAGGACGCTGCCAGCCGAAGGGCGCGCTGAACCGAGATAGCCACATCCTCGCGCTCGGCAAGGACTCCGACAAAGCCGCCGTCGCGCACGATCGCCGCTAGCCCCGGCATCGACTTGATCTTGCTGTCATCGAGCGAGATCAACCCCGCGAAATTGTGCGGCGGACGAACTACGCGGCCGTAGAGCATTCCCGGCAACGCCATGTCCTGGATGAAGCGGGGGCGACCGGCGATTTTGTCGGGCAGGTCGCGCCGCGGGGCAGGCTTGCCGACCACCCGATAGTCGTGCTGCGATCTCAATACCGCTGTCTCGTCGATCTCGCAGTCGAACAATACGTCATCCGCGCATTCCCAAAAGCTCGTGCTCCGGCCGGCAGCCCGGACCGAACCGTCCTCCACCCGCAGGTCGCCGACCGATACGCCGATGCGCACCGATGCGCGCTCAAGGAGCAACGCTCGGGCCTGCGCGCAGGCGTGGCGTAGTGCGGCACCGGAATCCTGGATCGAGAGGCTCCCCGACGTAACGCCCTCGTCGGGGCTTGCCGCAGTATCGGCGGGAACCATGCGGATGCGTTCAAGTGCGATCCCGAGCTCCTCCGCGGCGATCTGCGCAAGGGCCGTCAGGATGCCCTGGCCGATCTCGACTTTGCCGCTGTAGATCGAGACCGTGCCGTCGCGGTGCACGCGCAGCCACTGCGAAAGTCTCGGGTTCTTCTCCAGACTTCCGGGCCGCTTGAGTCGGGTTTCGGCAACGGTGTTCATGGCGCTATTCCTGAGCCGCGCGCAGCACTGCGCGCACCACTCGGTTGTGCGATCCGCAACGGCACAGGTTGCGGTCAAGCGCCTCGCGAACCTCGCGCTCTGTCGGCCTGGGATTTTTCGCTAGGAGCGCCGCGGCGCTGATCAGGATGCCGCTCGTGCAGTATCCGCATTGAGCCGCTTGCTCGGCGAGAAATGCGTGCTGGAGGGGGTGCAACTCGCGGCCTTTGCTCAAGCCTTCGACGGTAGTAATTCTCTTGCCCGCTACCGCCCAAAGAGGCGTGTCGCATGCGGGGGCTGGATGGCCGTCGATCAGAACAAAGCATGCGCCGCACTGTCCGCTGCCGCAGCCGAAGCGCGTGCCGATCAGCCGAAGGTCGTTGCGCAGCGCGTAGAGAAGGGGCGTGTCCGGGCTCGCCTCGAGCTCGGATTCGGTACCATTGACGATGAGCCGGAAGCGCTCGGCCACGGGTTTCCCGCGTTCCTCGGCAAATGCGTCCCTTGGCGCGTACCCTAGTCGACCTTCGCTCCCGAGAATTTCACGACCTTCGCCCACTTCTGGATGTCCTGCTCCATGAATTTTCCGAACTCCGCGGGCGTCATGCGTATTGGCACTGCGCCTTGCTTTGCCCAGGCTTCCTTCACGTCCTGCAAGTTGGCTATTTTCTGGATCTCTGAATTCAGACTGTCGACGATCGGTTTCGGGGTCGCGCTCGGGGCCATCATCCCCAGCCAGATCACAGCGTCGTAGCCGGGCAAGCCGGCTTCGTCCAGGGTCGGCACGCCCGGCGTGATGGAGGAGCGGGTCTTTCCGGAGGTGGCTATAGCGCGAACCTTGCCCGACTGCGCGAGCGGCGCCATCGTGGTAATTGCGTCCAACATCATCTGCACGTCGCCTGCGAGGACGCTGGTGCGCGCCTCAGCGCTTCCCTTGTGCGGCACGTGTACCACGTCGATTCCGGCCATCGCCTTGAGCAGCTCGCCCGCCATGTGATACGGCGTGCCCGGCCCGGAGGAAGCGTAATTGAGAGCTCCTGGCTTCGATTTGGCGAGCGCGATGAGTTCCTTCAGGTTGTTCGCCGGCACCGAGGGGTGAACCACGAGAAGGAGGTCGGAATAGTTGATCGGCGAGACCGGCGCGAAGTCCCGCATCAGGCCGTAGGGCTTCTTCGTGAACAGCGATTCGTTTACCGTGTGTGTGTTCGACATCATGAGGAGCGTGTATCCGTCGGGGGAAGATTTCGCCACCGCGTCGGTGCCGATGATCGCACCGGCGCCAGGCCGGTTCTCGATCACGAAGGGTTGTCCCAGGGTCTTTTGCAGGCGGTCGCCGATAAAGCGCGCGTAGATGTCCGCCGGCCCACCGGCGGAGTAGGGCACGACGATCTTCACCGGTTTCGTCGGGTAGGCGGTCTGCGCCAGCACGCCGGTCGCGAGGCAAGCCATCGCAACCGAACCGACGATTTGACGCAGCGACTTGTTGAAAGCCATGGTTCATTTCCTCCAGACTCGGATGCCGCTAATTGAGCGAATTTGACCCGCTCCGCGGAAAGAGACGCGCTCCCGATCTATCTGGCGGCGGCATCGGCCCCTGGCTGCGTACCGGCGCTCTGCTGTGGCTGCGCCGATGACGCGGGATTCATCTTCCGCAGCGCCTCGATCGATGCGGGAGGCACAGAAGTCGGATAGCCGGCCGAGTCGAGCAAACCGTTCAGTAGGCTTTCCTGAAACCCGGTTTGCGTTTGATTGCCCACCATCAGCAACGGCAGATCGGTCTTGCCGGACAGCTTCTTCACCTCATCGGAGTCCTTTTGAGTGACAACGCTGACTTCCCTGAAGGGGACCGCGCGCTTGACAAGCAGGGCGCGCGCTTGGTCGCAGGGGGCGCCACAATCAGGGAGGGTATATAGAGTTACGGGAAAGTTCTTCGCCGCCACCTGCGTGGCGTACGGCAGATTGGAGACATCCACTCCGCCCCCACGAAAACTCTTCCGTTGTACGTTTCGTGCGTTCGGTGGCGGGGGCGTTTGCGTGTAGTGGACCCTACCGTCTTGATCCACCCAGCGGTATGCCTGCCCGAAGGCGTCGGCGCAAAGAGTCGAGAGGATCGCTGCAGCAACGAGCAGTATGCGCATGCGGTAAGGCTCCTCAGGGAGCGATCATACCATTGTGACGCAGCAGGGCATCGATTCTCGGCTCGCGGCCTCGAAAAGCCGTGAACGATTCGAGCGCCGATCGGCTGCCGCCGACGGCGAGGATCTCCTCGCGGAACCGCGTCCCGGTGCGGGAGTCGAGCACGCCGTTCTCCTCGAAAAGGCTGTACGCGTCGGCCGAAAGCACCTCGGCCCACTTGTAGCTGTAGTAACCGGCTGCGTAAGCTCCCGAAAAGACATGGGAGAAGTTGTTGAGGAAGCGGTTGTACTCCGGCGGCATCGCCACGGCGACTTTCGCCCTGATTTGGCGCAGCAGCTGCAGCGGCGTCTTTGCTCCATCGGGGTCGTAATCATGGTGCAGATGCATATCGATCAAAGCGAACTCGATCTGCCGCACGGTCTGCATGCCGCTTTGAAAATTCTTGGCTGCCAGCATCTTGTCGAACAACCTGCGCGGTAACGCCTCTCGGCTTTCGACATGAGCGGTCATGCGGGCGAGAACGCTCCATTCCCAGCAGAAGTTCTCCATGAACTGCGAAGGCAGCTCGACCGCATCCCACTCTACACCGCGTATTCCCGACACCCCCAGATCGTCGACTCGCGAGAGCAGATGGTGCAACCCATGACCGAATTCGTGAAACAAGGTCATCACTTCGTCGTGGGTGAATAGCGCGGGCTTGCTTCCGACCGGTCCGGGAAAGTTGCAGATGAGATGGGCAACCGGAGTCCGGAATCCGCCGGGGATCCGCTGCCGCGTGATCGCCTCGTCCATCCATGCTCCGCCGCGCTTGGTCTCACGCGAGTACAGATCCAGATAAAACTGACCGATGAGTTTTTCGTCCGAGTCCGTGACCTTGAAAAAACGCACGTCCGGATGCCAGGTTTCCGCCACGTCCGGGAGAATGCGAATGCCATAGAGAGTTTCGACAAGCCGGAACATGCCTTCCAGGACCTGCGGTTCCGGGAAATAACGCTTCACTTCCTGATCGGAAAACGCGTAGCGTTCCGCGCGCAGTTTTTCCGATGCGAATGCGATATCCCAGGCTTGCAGCTCCGGGATTCCGAGCTCTGCGCGTGCGAACTCCTCCAGCTCGGCATAATCCCTCCGTGCGTGAGGCAGCGCCCTCGACGCGAGGTCATTGAGGAAGTCGAGCGCTGTCTCGGGTGACTCGGCCATTTTCGGGACAAGCGAAAGTTCCGCGAAACTCCCATAACCAAGCAGTCGCGCCTTCTCTTGTCGCAGGCGAAGCTCACGAACGATGGTCGAGGTGTTGTCGAGTTCCGGATTCCCGAGTTCGCTCGCCCGTGTGACGTGCGCGCGGTACAGATTTTCCCGTAGGTCGCGATTCTCGGCGTATTGCATCAGAGGTCCGTACGACGGCGCTTGCAACGTGAACTTCCACCCCTCCTGCCCATCCCGACGCGCAGCTTCCCTGGCGGCCTCGAGCGTATCGTCGGGGACGCCGAGCAGCTCTCCACGGTCGGCGATCAGAGCCGAAAAGGCATTGGTTGCGTCGAGCAGATTCTCGGAAAACTTGGCTTCGAGCGCAGCAAGTTCTTCCTGGATTTCGCCAAAGCGTTGCTTGTCCCGAGGTCCCAGTTCGGCTCCTCCCAGACGATAGTCGCGCAAGTCGTTCTCGACGATCTTGCGCCGAGCCTGAGACAGCTCCTCAAATCCCGGTGAAGCGCGCAATGCCTTGAACTTTTCATAGAGGTCAAGGTTTTGCGCGAGTTCGGTACGGTACCGGGTGATTTTCGGCAGGTTCGCGTTGTAGGCATCGCGGATCGCGGCGCTGTCGTCCACTGCGTGCAGGTGAGCGACCACGCCCCAGGCACGCCATAGCCGTTCGTTGGCGTCTTCCAGCGGTTCGGCAAACCCGTTCCAGGACCCTGCAGCGCCCTCCGCTGTGAGCCGGGTAATCAGGGCGCGGTTTTCGGCGAGCAACTGATCGATGGCGGAGGCGACGTGCTCCGGCCGGACCAAGCCGTAGCGCGGCAAGCCCGAGAAATCGAGCAGCGGATTGACGGTGTTTTTGAGGTTCAACTCCTGATTTCTCCAATCGAGGTTACGGACTTAGCGCCACCGTCTCAGGAACTGCCGCCGCTGGCGGAAGCCCGCTCGGCGGACATTACCGTGTTCTCGAGCAGCATCGCGATCGTCATGGGGCCCACCCCGCCGGGCACCGGCGTGATGCACGAAGCGGTTCCGAGCACGCTCTGGAAATCCACGTCCCCGGTGAGTTTGCCGTCCGCAAGCCGCGTGATGCCGACGTCGATGACGACGGCTCCGGGCTTCACCATGCCAGCTGTGACGAGCTTGGGTCTGCCCGCCGCCACTACGAGAACGTCCGCCTGCCCGGTCATCGCTCCCAGATCGGGGGTTCTGGAGTTGCAAATTGTGACCGTGGCGCCCTTTTGCAAGAGCAGCAGCGCCATCGGCTTGCCCACGATGTTGCTGCGGCCGACTACGACGGCGTGCCGGCCCTGCACGCCGATTTCCTCGTGCTCGATGAGCTTCATGATCCCAAGGGGCGTGCAGGGGACGAAGCGCGGACTGCCGGCTGCGAGCAGACCCAAGTTGGTCGGATGAAATCCGTCCACGTCCTTCGTGGGGGCCAGGCCGTCGACCACCCGCTCCACCGAAAGTCCCCCAGGCAACGGGAGCTGCACGAGGATGCCATGGATACGACTGTCACGGTTCAGGCCCCGGATGCGCTCGAGGAGGGTTAATTCATCCACGTCGGCCGGCAACTCGATGTGCTCCGAGTACAGGCCCACTTCGTCGCAGGCCTTCATCTTGTTCCGCACATAGATCTTCGAAGCCGGGTGGTTCCCGACTTGCAGCACCGCGAGACCAGGGCGCACGCCCATGGCCGCCAGCGCGGCGACACGTCGAATCAGCCCGGCGCGTAAATCGCGCGCAATGGCGTTGCCGTCAATGATGCGGGTCTGCACGGGCGAGAATCGGCGCGGCGAGCACGGGAGGCGCGCATTCTAGCATCCGCAGTTTCCCGCCTTGGGTTCAGCCAGCCAAAGCGATCTCTTTGATTGCGCGTAGCGCGTTTTCGTATAATGCGAAATGCTCTTTGATCCTGTAAGGCCGGCAGGGTAAGCTGCAAGCGACTCTCCGCAAGTCCCGCATTCCCGCCCATACCTTCGCGCAGAGAGGGAAATGTCATGTCCGCGCTGCCTGAATTCCCCGCCGCCAACGATCCCGACGCCCTGGAAACGCAGGAGTGGCTCGATGCGCTCGAGTCCGTTCTCGAACGCGAGGGTCCTGAGCGCGCCCACTACCTGCTGGAGAAGCTCGTCGACAAGGCACGCCGTTCGGGAGCCTACATTCCCTTCTCGCTCAATACGGCCTACCTCAACACCATCCCGGTGCACATGGAGGAGCGCTCGCCCGGGGATCATGCCCTGGAGGAGCGCATCCGCTCGTTCTGCCGGTGGAATGCGATGGTGATGGTGGCAAAGGCCAACAAGTCGGACGACGAGCTGGGCGGTCACATCGCGAGCTTCGCCTCGGTCGGAACTCTGTTCGGTATCGGCTTCAATCACTTCTGGCACGCGCCGCACGAAGGGCACGGGGGGGATCTCGTCTACTTCCAGGGACATTCGTCGCCCGGTATCTACGCACGCGCATTTTTGGAGGGCAGGCTCACCGAAACGCAGCTTCTGAATTTTCGTCGCGAGGTGGATGGCCAAGGCATCTCTTCCTATCCCCACCCGTGGCTCATGCCCGATTTCTGGCAGTTCCCGACCGTCTCGATGGGGCTCGGGCCTATTCAGGGCATCTACATGGCGAGGTTCCTGAAATATCTGCAGGCGCGCGGGTTGGCAGAAACGGAGAACCGCAAGGTGTGGGTGTTCTGCGGCGACGGCGAGATGGATGAGCCGGAATCGCTCGGCGCGATCGGCCTGGCGGCGCGTGAAAAGCTCGACAACTTGGTTTTCATCGTGAACTGCAACCTGCAGCGCCTCGACGGTCCGGTGCGTGGCAACGGCAAGATCATCCAGGAGCTCGAAGCCGATTTTCGCGGGGCGGGTTGGAATGTCATCAAGCTCATCTGGGGCTCGTATTGGGATCCTCTGTTCGCTCGCGATGCCGAAGGCCGACTGCTGCGTGTCATGGAGGAGACGGTCGACGGCGAGTATCAGAACTACAAGGCCAACGACGGCGCCTTCGTTCGCAAGCACTTCTTCGGCAAGGACCCGAAGCTGCTCGAGATGGTGTCGCGCATGACCGACGAGGACATCTGGCGCCTGAACCGGGGTGGGCACGACCCTCATAAGATCTACGCGGCCTATGCAGCGGCGGTGAGGCACAAGGACCAGCCCACGGTGGTCCTCGCCAAGACCATCAAGGGGTACGGACTGGGCAAGCAGGGTCAGGCAAAGAATCCGACCCACCAGCTGAAGAAGATGGACCTCGCAACCATCCGCGAGATGCGCGACCGCTTCAACGTGCCGATTCCCGACGACAAACTCGAGGAATTGCCGCTCTACAAACCCAAGGACGATGATCCGATCATGGTGTACCTGCAGGAGCGCAGAAAAGCGCTTGGCGGCTACCTCCCGCAGCGCCGCCGCAAGGCGGACGACGTTCCCGCGGTGCCGGCCCTTTCGGCGTTCGATCAACAGCTGAAAGGCTCGGAAGGGCGCGAGATCTCGACCACCATGGCGTTCGTGCGCATGCTGACCGCGCTCGTGCGTGACAAGAGCATCGGCAGGCACATCGTACCGATCGTTCCGGACGAAGCGCGCACATTCGGTATGGAAGGGATGTTCCGGCAGCTCGCGATCTACTCCTCGGAAGGACAGAAGTACGAGCCGGTCGATCGCGAGCAGGTCATGTACTACCGCGAAGACAAGGCGGGGCAGATTCTCGAAGAAGGCATCAACGAGCCCGGCGCATTCTCATCCTGGATCGCGGCGGCGACTTCATACAGCCATTCGAACCTCGTGATGGTGCCGTTCTACATTTTCTATTCGATGTTCGGCTTCCAACGCGTCGGCGATCTCGCGTGGGCGGCAGGCGACCAGCGGGCGCGGGGTTTTCTCCTGGGTGCCACGGCGGGCCGGACGACTCTGAACGGCGAGGGGCTGCAGCACGAGGACGGACACAGCCATGTGCTCTCTTCGGTCATCCCCAATTGCATCTCGTATGATCCGACCTTCGCCTATGAGCTCGCGGTCATCATCCAGGACGGCCTGCATCGGATGGTCACCCAGCAGGAGGACGTGTTCTATTACGTCACGGTGATGAACGAAAACTACGAGCATCCCGCGATGCCGGCGGGCGCGGAGCAAGCGATTTTGAAGGGCATGTACCTCTTTCGGGAAGGCTCGAAGAAGAAAAAAACGCGCGTGCAGCTGCTGGGCTCTGGAACGATCTTGCGCGAAGTCATTGCTGCGGGCGAGCTGCTCGACGCCGACTGGGGCGTGGCTGCGGATGTGTGGAGCACTCCCAGCTTTACGGAGCTGCGCCGCGACGGGCTTGCGGTCGAGCGCCGGAACATGCTGCATCCGGAGGCGAAGCCCGAGATTCCTTACGTGACCCAGTGCCTCGAGAAGCACGAGGGTCCCGTGATCGCGGCCACCGACTACATCAAGACTTTTGCCGACCAGATTCGATCGTTCCTCCCGGGAGAACGCGTCTACCGAGCCCTCGGCACCGATGGATACGGCCGCTCGGATTCCCGCGCCAAGCTTCGTCACTTCTTCGAGGTGAATCGTTACTTCGTGACGGTCGCCGCGCTCAAGGCGCTGGCCGATCAGGGCGAAATCAAACCCAAGGTCGTCTCCGATGCAATCAAGAAATACGGGATCGATCCGGAAAAACCCGATCCAGTGACCGTCTGATCAAGCGTGGGCTCGCCCCTTCGGCGGCGGCCAGCCCCGGCATCCAATCGCGAACCGAGCAAGCATGGGAACTCCTAGGGAAGTGTTCGTACCCGACATCGGCGACTTCAAGAACGTCGACGTCGTGGAAGTCCTGGTCAAGCCGGGCGATACGGTAAAGCCGGAGCAGTCGCTCATCAGCGTGGAATCGGACAAGGCGACGATGGAAATTCCCTCGCCGGCCGCGGGCGTGGTAAAGGAAATGCGGGTCAAGACCGGCGACAAGGTCTCACAAGGCAGTCCGATCCTCGTCCTTGAAGAAACAGAAACCGCCCCTGCGGCGCCCGCAAGATCGGCCCCGAAGTCCCAGGAGGCGCCTACGGCAAAGCCTGGCCCGGTGCTAGCCGCCGTCCCGGCACCGGTTCCCGCGGCGCCGGCGGTCGGCCGGACCGAACCGGTCTCCGCATCCGCGCAACTCCCTGGAACGATCCCGCACGCAAGCCCCTCGGTGCGCAAGTTCGCGCGCGAGCTGGGCGTCGACCTCGTTCGAGTCAAGGGCTCCGGCCCGAAAGGACGCATCACGCAGGCGGATGTCCAGGATTTCGTGAAGGGCGTCATGAGGGGCGCGCCCGCGGTCGCCGCGGTGAGCGCCCGCGGCGGGCTCGTTCTGGATCTGCCGCAGTGGCCGCAAGTGGATTTCGCGAAGTTCGGCCCGGTCGAGGCGAAACCGCTGTCGCGCATCAGGAAGCTGTCGGGCGGGTTCCTGCATCGCAACTGGGTTTCCATCCCGCACGTCACCCAGCACGACGAAGCCGACATCACCGAGCTCGAGGCTTTTCGCAGGGAGAACGCGCAGGTCGCGGAAAAAGGAGGGTTCAAGCTCACCATGCTCGCGTTTCTGGTGAAGGCTTCGGTGAACGCGCTGAAGGAGTTTCCGGACTTCAACGCCTCGCTCGACAAGACCGGTGAGAACCTGATTATCAAGAAGTACTATCACATCGGCGTCGCGGTCGACACGCCCGATGGCTTGGTGGTGCCCGTGATCCGCGACGCGGACCGCAAGGGCGTCTTCGATCTGGCTAAGGAGCTGGCGGAAATCTCCAAAGCCGCGCGCGAGAAAAAACTCAAGCCCGACAGCATGCGCGGCGGTACCTTCAGCATCTCCAGCCTCGGCGGTATCGGGGGCACATCGTTCACACCCATCATCAACGCGCCGGAGGTGGCGATTCTCGGCGTGGCGAGATCGCAGATGCGGCCGGTCTACAAGGACGGCGCCTTCATCCCGCGGCTCATTTTGCCGTTTTCGCTGGCGTACGACCATCGCGTCATCGACGGCGCTGCCGGCGCGCGCTTCACGACCTATCTGGCCTCAGTCCTCTCCGACATCCGCCGCACCCTTCTATGAGGACGGCGTGGCGCAGATGATCGAAGTAAAAGTACCGGACATCGGCGATTTCAAGGACATCGACGTCATTGAAGTTCTGGTGAAACCCGGTGACCGGGTGGCCAAGGAAGCCTCCCTCATCACGCTGGAGTCCGACAAGGCGACGATGGAAATCCCTTCCTCGGACGCCGGCGTCGTCAAGGAGCTGCGGGTCAAGGTCGGGGACAAGGTCTCCCAGGGGTCGGTCATCGCCTTGCTCGAGACCGAGAGTGCCGCAGCTCCGTCCGCGCCGCCTCCGGCCGCCCCTGCGCCGGCGCCCGCGGCGTCGAAGATTTCCGTACCTGCCGCGGCCAAAGCCTACGGCGGCGCGGCCGACATGACCTGCGACGTGCTCGTGCTGGGCTCCGGTCCCGGCGGATATTCGGCCGCCTTTCGCGCCGCCGACCTCGGCTTGAACAGCATTCTCGTGGAGCGTTATCCGACGCTCGGCGGCGTCTGCCTGAATGTGGGCTGCATCCCGTCGAAAGCGCTGCTGCACATCGCTGCGGTCATGGACGAGGCAGGACATCTGTCCGAGCACGGCATCACCTTCGGCGAGCCGAAGGTGGATCTCGATGCGCTACGCGCCTGGAAGAGCAAGGTGGTTGGCAAGCTCACCGGCGGGCTTACCGGGATGGCGCGCATGCGCAAGGTGACGGTGTTGCAGGGCACCGGCGCCTTCGCCGGGCCGAACCATCTCGCGGTCGAAACGAAAGACGGACGCAAGGTCGTCGCATTCAGGAACGCGATCATCGCAGCCGGCTCGCAGTCGGCGAAGCTCCCCTTTATTCCGGAGGACCCGCGAATCGTCGACTCGACGGCGGCGCTTGAGCTGCGGCAACGGCCCAAGCGCATGCTCGTGATCGGGGGCGGCATCATCGGGCTGGAAATGGGCACCGTGTATTCCACGTTCGGCGCCCGGCTGGATGTAGTCGAGGTGCTCGATGGCCTGATGTCCGGCGTAGACCGGGACCTGGTCAAAGTATGGCAGACGTTCAACGCGCGCCGCTTCGACAACGTGATGCTGAAGACCAGGACCACCAGGGTCGAACCCGTCAAGGAAGGACTGAGGGTGTCTTTCGAGGGCGACAATGCCCCGGCCAAACCGCAGCTCTACGACATGATCCTGCTTTCGGTGGGCCGGACTCCCAACGGTGGGAAGATCGGCGTCGACGCCGCCGGCGTAGCGGTGAGTGAGCGCGGCTTTATCCCCGTGGATGCGCAAATGCGCACCAACATCCCGCACATCTACGCCATCGGCGATATCGCCAAGCAACCCATGC
>Ga0137398_10000524_pt1 | contig 13995 bp, 9 predicted proteins | sample czorhiz216metaG_FD_106659 | JGI IMG/M metagenome (GOLD analysis project Ga0137398, IMG submission 106659) | Vadose zone soil microbial communities from Angelo Coast Range Reserve, California, USA - czorhiz2.16 metaG | ecosystem: Environmental > Terrestrial > Soil > Vadose zone | place: USA...
ATTTCAGGCGCTCAAGATCTACTCTGTAACCGGTGGCCGCGATCACGTGATCCGCACGAATCTCGCGGTTACCAGCGTCGACGCCGCGGAGCTGCAGCAGGACCTTTCCGCCCTGGACTTCCGCGCGCTCGACCGAGTACCCAAGGACGAGAGGCACACGACCAACAATTTTCTCCTTCGAGAACCAACCCCCTGCTGGACCCAAGTGCATTCGTACCAACTTCAGACGCAGACTTTCGGGTAGTTGGTGAAAGGCCAGCGGCAAATTGGCAAAGAAGCACGACTTCAGGCCCGGGCCAAGCCCTGACTGCGGGTGTCGAAGCCGCTTCCACAATGACCGCCGTTCATCGGGTCGCTGTCTTTCGTGGAATGCCAGACCAGTCTTGCGCGCCACCAGCTGAACGTCGGTTCCGTTTTCGTGCAGTAGTGCCGCCAGGTCAATCGCGGAGGAACCGCCACCAACGACCACAACGCTGCGGCCTCGAAGCGGTTCGAGGTCGTTGTGCGCAAAGCTGTGCGAGGCAAACTCCGCCGGCAGTTGCGCCAAGCTCGGTGGAGTATAACCAAAGTGGGTAATTCCGACTGCCAGCACTACATGTCGCGCAGACACGAGCTCTCCTTGGTCGAGCCGAAGGAGAAACCCATCCGAAGAGCGCTCGAGGCCAGTCACGAGCTTGTCTTCCAGCTCTGGCAGGAGGCGATCTCTAAAAGCAAGGCCGTAAGCAGTAAAGGTATCGAGCCGTACCGGAGTCCCGAGGTCGGCGTACTCGATTCCGCGTTCGGCGCAAAAATGCTTCAGCGTAAAGCTGTTGTCGGGATCAGAAATCGTCGAAGCAAAGCCGTCGGACTTCAGCAGCATGCCATTTGGCATGTGCCGCACCCAGCTGTCCATGGGACGACCAAAGATGCGGAACGGTATCCCCTTCCGTTTGAAGTGCGCCGCCAAGGATAGCCCGTAGGGACCCGCGCCAACGATAACAGTTTCAAGCCTAGTCAAGGGACGATCGCTCCTTCGTTTGTTGTTCGCTGTGTTACGAGCGGCCAGCAGCTGAACACTGAGCTGCCCGCTCGGTGCAAAACCGGTTGCCTGCACACTATTGGGCGAGGCAATTCTGTAGCCGAGCGACGCTCTTGTAAGTCTTTTAGAATCAATAGAATGCTATGCTGGGATGCGAATCGTGGAGAAATCTGTTATCCCTCTGGGGTAATCGATTTACCTAAGAACCCCCGCGGCGCCGGCCGGTTCCAGTCGTTTCCCTGTGTGGCGGGTTGAAGGGCTCTTGCCGGTGCCTCAAATGGCGTCTCACCAGGAACGATGTTCCTGCAATCCCAGAAAACGCTCTTCAACGAGGCGCCCAGTCCATCGGCGGAGTGCGCATGTCTTGACAGACGAAGCCACCAAGGTGTACGGATCAGTCGGCCGGGGTCCCCTTGGGGGGAATCCCTTCCTGGGTGATTGATCCAAGCATGAATACCTAGACCTAGCCCTTCCGCAGCAGGCAGACACCGGTCCACGGATAGCTTTGCGGCATTACCTTGGGCTCGGGAAGCAAGGAACGCAACTCTCGTGGCGCGCGACCGAGTTTAGCGGCCGTTTTCAGAAGTCCCTGAACGTCCTGAGGCTGCCAGCCATGCTTCACAAAAAACTCTGCGCCTTCTCTGGGTCCGAACTTGAAGGCGGCACCAACCCCGCTAAGCTGCTGCCCTATCTTGGCCTGCATTAGTGCAAGCTGGCCGGGAGAAGCAAGATCGATAATCCAACTGTGGAAACCGGACGCTGACGCGAGATCCACGGCCAGCGAGCCGACCTCTTCGGCCGTGAAGTAGATCAAAAGACCCTCGGTCATCACAATTATCTTCTTCGCTCGGCGGTTCAGATCTGCAAAGAGGGAACGGCGCGGGTCTAGGTTGGAGAGATCCAGGCTGATTCGCTCAAGAAGGCAGTTCGGTTGGACATCCGCAAGAAGCGCTTCCTTGTAGGAAATGACTTCCGGCAGATCCACTTCAACCCACTGGAGGCTGGCTGGCAACAGCATGCGGTAAGGTCGAGCATCAAGCCCGGCAGCGAGGTTCACTACTAGTTCCGCTCCCGCATGAATCTCGCGCAGCACAAACTCGTCGAAAAGGTGCGTGCGAGCTACCCAAGCCCACTCATGCTTGTTCCCGTCGGGTAGCGTGTTGGCTATTTGAAATCCGCGTTCTCCGGCCAATCGTTCTGCATAGGGATCGCAAAATAGTGCATCCTGCCGTTGCGTTTCTCGCGCTCGGAAATAGGCGACCCAACGCGCAGTGTCAGAAATGTTGCGGACTGCTCTCGACTCATTCATCTCCGCTCCGGGCATGCTGCTGATAATACTTCGATTGCAATAGCGACGATCGGCAGGTTCGTACTGCCTTTTCTATTTCTTTTTTTGCCAAGAAACCGAGCAAGACAGGCAAAACCCCACCCCAGTCCTTGGGTCGCGGCATTTCAGCTCAAGCGGATTCGGCCGCAACAGGGACGCGTACGCACCACAAGGCTTGGCGTGGTGCAATTCAGGGGCCATAAAACGCAGGCTAACTCTTTTCTTCGAGTGCTCTACGCAATTGCCGTATCAGTGTGACCGGGAGTCTCTTAGCTTTGAGGCTGCGGTTTGCTCGTGTGGACTGGCGGGGACGCCCTGTGGCATCGGAAGAATGAATTTCCCATGATTGAGCATAGTATTTCTGTCCGAAGCCACGCGGGCCGGTTCAACTTGCCGCGTGCTTGTCAGTAACTGGCTTATTTTGAACCATCTACAGAAACCTCGGGGATGACTGAGACCTCGCGACTTTGGTAGACCGATTGCGCGACATAGGCGAGAGATTGGCATCGCAGCTCGTGGTGTAACACTGCCCATAGGGGCCTCTAACGGAGGATCGAACTAAGGTGAAGCCGACTGTTTTGGTCGCTACGACCCGCAGGTGGTTCTCAACTGTTAGGCTTTCGATGGCCCTAGCGGATGCCGACTACACTGTCAAAGCAGTGTGTCCCCCCAACCATCCCCTTTCCAAGACAGGTGCTGCTCAAGAGACGTACATCTATCGAGGCCTAATGCCAGTGATGTCCTTCGCCAAGGCCATCGCCCTTGCGAAGCCCGATTTCATTATTCCCGGCGATGACCTTGCCGTGCAGCATCTGCACCAGCTTTTTTGCCGCGAACAGCGCAATGGCGAGGCGGGAAAGGACACCTGCGCATTAATCGAGCGATCCATGGGTGTCGCCGAGAGTTTTCCGGTCGTGTATTCCAGAAGCAAGTTCATGGACCTGGCTGAGGAAGAAGGCATTCGTGTTCCAAAGACCCGGGAGATCGCGAGTCTCGAGGAACTCCGAGACTGGGGCGTCCGAATGGGTTTTCCCACGGTGTTAAAAGCAAACGGCACTTCGGGCGGCGAAGGGGTGAGGGTGGTCCACACGGCACAGGAGGCTGAGCGCGCCTTTCGAAGGCTGCAAGCCCCGCCGATATTCGCGCGCGTGGCCAAGAGAGTTCTTTTGGATCGCGACACTACGTTGGTTGGGCAGATGTTGTCTCGTCGCCAGTCGGTTGTGAACGCACAGGTATTCATTCCGGGGCGCGAGGCCACAAGCTTGGTGGCCTGCTGGAAGGGCACCGTGCTGGCGGGCCTGTATTTTGAGGTGTTGACCAAGCAGGATTCGACCGGACCGGCCAGTGTGGTGCGAATGATCCAAGACGCCGACATGATTTCCGCCACGGAGAAGATGGTGCGGCGGCTCAATCTCTCGGGGCTGCACGGCTTTGATTTCATGTTGGAAGCGCAAACGGGAAAGGCCTACCTCATCGAAATTAACCCCCGAACAACCCAAGCCGGACATCTCCGGCTTGGACCGGGGCGCGATTTGCCGGCGGCCCTGCATGCGGCAATTTCCGGTGGAGTGGTCCGCGAAGCGACCAAGGTGACAGAGAGCGACACAATCGCTTTCTTTCCGCAGGAATGGCTACGAAATCCGGGAAGCGCATTTCTGAGGTCGGGATACCACGATGTTCCTTGGGAGGAGCCCGAGTTGGTCCGCGTTTGTCTGCGAAAGCAACGCAGTTGGAGCGCCCGTTTTTCCCAACGAGGATGGAGCCAGGCTTTTTCGGAGGCAAAACTCCCACGATCATGACTACTCTACCCAACGGCCACGATTCTCGAGTGATTGACGCGTCTTGTGGTTCAGCCGAACATACGGGCAGGCGCTCGGTTCGTTTAAGCGGCGCCTCCCGCGTCAATATTCCGATGCCAGACGGTCCGGTACGAGCCGCAGAGTTCTTTTCCGATCGAGTACCACAGCGTCGCGCCGCCCATTCCCAAGTTCGCACGAATGTGGATCGCCGGCTTCGAGTTATGAAGTTTGGCGGGACATCCGTTGGCGACGCATCTTGCATCGCGAGAGTAGTCGAAATCATTCGAGCTGCCGCACGCGAGAGTAACGTCGCAGTGGTGGTTTCCGCAATGAGCGGCGTGACAAACAAATTAGTCGAGGCGGCCACGCTCTCGCAAGCAGGGGATCGCGAGGGAGTCGCTGCGATTTTCAAAGAGTTGCGCGCGCGGCACGAGGCGGTAGCCACCGCGTTGATCCATTCGGCCGCGGAACGAAAGCGCATCGGCCGGAAAATACGCGAGATTATTCAAGAGGGCGACGCCTTATGCCGTGGCGCTATCCTCTTGCGCGAGTTATCACTGCGGACGCGTGATGCGATCTCCAGTCTTGGCGAGCGCCTCGCGGCTCCTCTCGTCGCGGCGGCGCTTGCGGACCTCGGAGTGGCCAGCGAGGCGACCGACACTACTGAACTGGTCGTGACAAACGCGTCCCACGGTGCCGCTGAGCCTCTGATGGATCTGACCGGTGAACGCTGCAAAGCTCGTCTGCGTCCGCTGTTGCAGCGTGGCGTTGTACCCGTTGTGACCGGCTTCATCGGCGCCACAGTAGAAGGCGTGGTCACAACTCTCGGTCGTAACGGCTCGGATTATTCCGCAACGATATTGGGCGCGGCTCTCGAGGCCGACGAGATCATCATCTGGTCGGACGTGGACGGCGTGCTGACAGTCGATCCACGCCTGGTGCCAGGCGTGTGCCGGATCCCAGAGATTTCCTATCGCGAGGCAGCTGAGCTCGCGTACTTCGGCGCCAAGGTGCTTCATCCGAAAACTCTTCGCCCTGTGATGCGTACCGGCACTCCTATTTGGATTCGCAACACGTTCGCTCCCGAACGGCCCGGAACAAAAATCACGTCGACGGGCGCCTCGAGCGGCGAAGGAGTAAAAGCACTCACTGCGATTAGCGACGTGACATTGATCACCGTCGGCGGTCCAGGAATGCTGGGTGTTCCGGATGTTCTGGGCCGCACATTCAAAACGACCGCGGCGGTTCAAGTCAATGTGCTGCTAAGTTCGCAATCATCCTCACAAAACGATGTCTGCTTGGTCGTTTCATCGGCACTGGCCGACCGCACGGTGGAGGGGCTACGCCGCGAGTTCGCGCCAGACCTGGTGCACGAAAAAGGCGAACACGTCACCTTCAATCCAAACGTTGCTATCATCGCCTTGGTCGGCGAGGACATGCGTGGTGTGTCCGGAATTGCAGGGCGGACGTTCGGTGCGCTGGACCGTGAGAACGTGAACATCATCGCGATCGCGCAAGGCTCTTCGGGCTGCAGCATCTCCTTCGTGGTGGCTCGGAAAGATATGAGGACGGCGCTTATCGCTACCCATCGAGAATTTCAGCTCGGTGCGCGCAATCCCCAAACAGTCTCTATAGCAAGCGATTGAGAACGATAGCGTCCTCCGTCGCCTTGCCAGAAATCACATCGCAGCGCTTGCTCAAAGCACTTATGGAAACTGGTGCTGGCGGGAATCTCATGGAGCCGGCTGGCCTCTCAGCTTGGCTGTGAATTACCGAGGTATTCGCGCACAATGCCCAGCATCCGTCGCAGAGGTTCTGCCGCGCCCCAGAGTAACTGATCACCAACCGTAAACGCCCCAAGGTATTCCGGACCGAGCTTTAGCTTGTGAAGACGGCCTATCGGCACATTCAATGCGCCGGAAACCGCTGTAGGAGTAAGGCAACGCAAGGTCGATTCCTTGTCGTTGGGAATCAAGCGCACCCAAGGATTGCTATTCGCGAGTATCTGCTCAATATCTGGGAGCGGAACGTCTTTGCTGAGCTTGATACAAAGCCCCTGACTATGGCAGCGCATCGTTCCCACGCGCACACATATACCGTCGACGGGCACGGGCGGCTCCAGCCCCATTATTTTATTCGTTTCAGCCATGCCCTTCCATTCTTCGCGGGTTTGGCCGTTGGGCATGTCCCGGTCGATCCACGGAATTAAGCTCCCTGCCAGAGATGCGCCAATTTCCTTTGTGGGCAGACTCAAGGCTCGCTGCGCTTGAATCAGCATGCGGTCCACTTCCAAGGCATTCTCAGAGGGACTAGCGCGGGTCGGCTCCGTGAGGCACTCCATCTGTTTGACCAGCTCCAACATCTTGGCGGCTCCGGCGCCAGAAGCGGCTTGATAAGTCATCGTCGTCATCCATTCGACCAACCGCGCCTTAAAGAGCCCGCTCACAGCCATTAACATCAAGCTGACCGTGCAATTGCCACCCGCGAAGGTTCGCACGCCCTTTATCAAGCCGTTCTTAATCACGTCCGCGTTTACTGGATCGAGTATGATCACGGTATCGTCGTTCATGCGAAGGGTAGAAGCCGCGTCGATCCAAAAACCGCGCCACCGGCTGTTGCGTAGCGGAGCGTAAATCTCGCTCGTGTATTCGCCGCCTTGGCAACTGATCAAGACATCGCAATCGGCAAGCAACCTCAAGTCTTTCGCGTCCTTCAGCTTGTCGCCATAACCGGACTCTTTAGGTGCAGAGCCACCGACGTTCGACGTGGAAAAAAAGATCGGCTCGATGCCACGGAAGTCGTTTTCCTCGCGCATCCTCTCTAAGAGGACGCTGCCGACCATGCCCCGCCACCCAATCAGACCGACGCGCAACATGTAGCCTCCAGAACCCTATAGATTACCTTGTTCGGATACTTAGATCGGCCGCGATCTCGTGCCACTGGTGACAAAGCGTCAGGAGGCATTCTCCGACGTCGTCACTCGATGTCGCGGACACCGTCCAGTCTCCGAGTGGATGGTCTCTGAGACAAATTAAGCATGCTCCTCAGGTTCGATACGCATTGCCCCCTCGACAGCTTTCTGTCTCATGATTCCTTTCTCGGCGGCACCGCGCAGCGACATTTTACCGCTTAGCTCCCAAGAAACCAGCACAACAGACGGTGACTGGTTGTGGTTTTCGCCGCGCAAGCGTACCTTCCAGGTGCGCGCTTGCTCTTTTAGGTGGCACACGACGTTCTGTATAACAGAGGAGTGAATGACCCAACCAGCGAGGATCGAAATCCATTCTCTTGACAGTGTGACGCTTACCAAGAAACAGTTTCTCATCGGGGCGAAGAACGGCACTTGCGCCCGCGTCGGTGGCGCATTGTGGTTTCCTAAGGGTAGCGAGCGAGTCCCGGCTGTCATTCTGGTTCACGGGTCAGCCGGCATTGGCGCCAATGTAGACCGATGGGCTCGAGAATTAAACGGAATCGGCGTGGCTGCCTTCCTGCTCGACTGCTTTACGGGACGCGGTATCGTGCAGACGATAACGGATCAGTCTCAGCTCGGACACCTGGCAATGATTGTAGATGCCTACCGAGCGTTGGAACTACTCTCGAAACACGCGCGAGTCGATGCCTCGCGGATTGCGATCATGGGCTTCTCAAAAGGAGGCTTTGTGGCACTTTACTCGAGTCTCCAGCGCTTTCAGAGGATGCACGGGCCAAGCGATATGGAGTTCGCAGCCTACATCGCGTTTTACGCTCCCTGTAACACGATTTATATTGATGACGAGGGTGTGAGTGATCGGCCGATCCGACTCTTTCATGGAACCGAGGATAACTACGTTTCCATCGAACCATGTAGGAGGTATGTCGAGAGGTTGCGTCGAAGAGGGAAGGACGTCCAGCTCACGGAATATCTGGGTGCACATCACGTGTTTGACAACCCTTTGTATTCACCCCCAGTCGTTTTGCCCGATGCCGTGACCACAAGTCGCTGCTTGCTAGAAGAACGACGCGAAGGAGAAATCGTCAATGTCGCCACCGGTGAACCTTTCAGCGAAAGCGATGCTTGTGTCTCACGCGGTGCGATTCTCAGCTACGACGCCACTGCCACAGCCGATGCTACCAGAGCTGTAAAAGCCTTCGTGGCCGCGGCGTTTCAACTGGATGGCTAGGTCCTCTTCAAAACGCTTCTTGCCGCGGTGCCGCTAATACAGCCTCTAACATTTCTTCTCGGATCTCGTCCACAGTGCTGGCACGCCGGCTTGCGGTCGATTGGTCGTGATAAAATATACCCCGCTACGGGCTTTATCCGTTTGTTGGAGCTCGTGACGGAACGTTTTGGAAGGGAGATGATCCGCATGAAGCTGAACCCGCAAGGGGTATGCATTTTGTCAGCGGGCTTGGCAGCGGGTTTCCTTCTGGCTTGCTCTCACCCCGAGACGAAAGCCCCGAGCTACGGGAATGAAAAAGAAATTGTCACTCATGCCGATCATCCCGCCACCAAGGCTTCTACTGCCTGGGATCCCAAAAGCACTGCCGCTTATCTTGATCAAAGGGAAAGTTGGTGGATGGAATGGCCCGGAGCCAAGCGGGATCATGGTACTTTCTGTGTTTCCTGTCACACCGTGCTGCCTTACATGATTTCTCGCCCGGCGCTTCGAAAAGCCCTTGCAGAAGACGGGCCGACTGCCGACGAGCTCTTGCTGATAGCCAACGTGACAAAACGCGTCCGCCTCTGGAAGGAAGTTGCACCGTTTTACAACGACCGAGAAGACGGACCCCATAAGACTGCTGAGTCTCGTGCAACGGAGGCCGTTCTCAATGCCTTCATTATGGCCAGCAGTGACGCTCAAACTGGAAAACTAAGCGAGGATACGCGCGCCGCATTCGGCAATATGTGGGATCTTCAGCAAACAGAGGGAGGGGGCAAGGGTGCATGGCTATGGCAGGCTTTTGATTTGAAGCCTTGGGAATCGCGCGGCTCCGAATACTATGGGGCGGCTCTCGCTGCCCTTGCGGTCGGCATAGCTCCTGAAGCCTATCGCGCCACACCTGAGATCCAAAATAATCTCAAGATGCTGAAAGAATACTTGCAACGCAACTCCGGGGCAGAGTCTCCAATCAACCGTGTTGCCCTCTTGTGGGCTTCCATGAAATTGCCAGGACTCCTCACGTCAGAACAGAGGCAGTCGATCATAAATGAAGTGCTCGCCAAGCAGCGATCGGACGGCGGTTGGAGCATGTCTTCAGTTGCCCTTACCTGGAAGGATCTGAATTTGTATTCACTCTTCGGCAAGTGGAAGCGTGATGACGGGACACCGCAGGAAGTGCAAAGCGATGGACTCGCCACCGGCTTTATCATTTTTGTCTTGGAGGAAGCGACCGCCTCTCGCCAGAATAATCAAATCAACCGAGGTCTCCAGTGGTTGGTGCGCAATCAAAATAGGACCGAAGGCTCGTGGACTGCTTATTCTCTGAACAAGCGACGCGAGCCATCTTCCAATGTGGGTCGCTTCATGAGTGACGCGGCGACAGCTTTCGCGGTACTGGCATTGACGGATGCCAGGCCGCTTGATGCGCGCGCTTATTGAAGTTTGCCTAGGTCCGACAGCAGAGTGATGTTTGCGATATCCGCTTGAGACCGGACACCCGGAGGGAAAGCTTGAAGGACTGCCGACAGTTCTACATCGACGGGAAGTGGGTCAGCCCGACCGAGCCGCACGACTTCACGGTCACCAATCCTGCGACGGAAGAGCCCATCGCAACGATCTCGCTTGGGAGCGCCGTTGACGTTGACAAAGCTGTGGCAGCAGCAAAGAAGGCCTTCGAGTCCTACGCCGAGACAACCGTTGATGAGCGGTCGGCCTTGCTACAGCGAATCGTGGAGGTTTACAAGTCACACCTCGATGAAATGGCCGCGACCATTTCCTTGGAGATGGGCGCTCCCATAAGCCTGGCCCGAGCGGCTCAAGCCCCCGCCGGGCTAGCCCATCTCTTAGAGACTGTGAAAGTGCTGCGCCACTTCAAGTTTGAAGAGACCAAAGGCTCAACTCTAATGCGCAAAGAGCCGATTGGAGTGTGTGGGCTGATCACTCCGTGGAACTGGCCCATGAACCAGATCGTCTGCAAAGTCGCTCCGGCATTGGCGGCGGGCTGCGCAATGGTTCTCAAGCCTAGCGAAATCGCACCCCTCTCAGCACATCTCTTTGCGCGGATTCTTCATGAAGCCGGATTGCCGGGCGGCGTCTTCAACCTGCTGAACGGCGATGGCCCAACGGTGGGTTCGGCGATTGCTTCGCATCCGGATGTGGCCATGGTTTCGTTCACCGGTTCCACGCGAGCTGGCGTGGCCGTGGCATTTGCCGCCGCGCCCACCGTGAAGCGTGTGACACAGGAGCTTGGCGGCAAGTCGGCCAACATCATCCTGGACGATGCTGATCTCCAGAGTGCGGTTCAGGAGGGGGTGCAGGCATGCTTTCGTAACACAGGTCAATCCTGCAATGCACCCACTCGCATGCTCGTTCCGCGGTCCGCGATGGCCGGTGCAGCTGCTGCGGCAAAACTGGAAGCGGAGGCCACCAAAGTCGGTGACCCCTTTACAGATAGCACCAACCTCGGTCCTCTCGCCAGCCAGGCGCAGTTCGAGAGGGTGCAGGAACTGATCGGGAAGGGTATCAAAGACGGCGCAGAATTGATCGTCGGAGGGCTGGGCCGTCCACAAGGCATCAGCAAGGGCTATTTCGTGAAGCCAACGGTATTCGCGGGCGTTCGCAACAACATGACTATCGCGCGCGAGGAGATCTTCGGGCCTGTTCTTTGCATTATCCCGTACGAAGACGAAAACGACGCTGTCCGAATTGCGAACGATTCTCCTTATGGGCTGTCGGGGTTCGTGAGATCGAAAAACATCGAGCATGCTCGTCGGGTTGCTAAGCGAATTCGATCGGGCAATGTGCACATAAATGGCGGACGACTCGACTTCGGTAGTTGCTTTGGAGGTTACAAACAGTCAGGTAATGGCCGTGAATGGGGTGAAGCTGGACTGGAAGAATTTCTTGAGTTGAAGGCGATTTTTGGCTACGCGCCCGCGGAGAAATGAGGTTGTCGGCCTGCGGGCGTGCTTTAGGTTGTCAGCTGCGCATTCGATGCATGCGGAGCTGAAGTCCCAAGGATCATTCGCGGAAAAGGTCAGCTCTTGTACATATGCTTGCAATTCACGACAGAATTCAAATCTGCCTCAAGTTTGTTCCAGAAATTCCGGGCTTCTTGTGGGTGGAGTCGGCGCTGGCCGAGATCCGTTTTCCGGCAGGTGTTCGTGGATCGCGGGCACTCCAACAGACCGTCCCATTGTTGCAAATCCCTGTTCAAATCCGATGTGGGAGCCAAGTCTTTCAGTCAGCTAGCGACGCAAACTGCGTTCGGTGTCAGCGGATCTGTGAGCTTCGGAGCCGCACAGAGCAGCGAGAAATCAACGGCAAGCAATAGCATCGGCGTCCTGCCTCAGGAAGTGCGCTTGATTCAGTGACCGCAGCGTGCTATCTTCCCGGCGGAAACGGTGGCTGGTATCTGTTTGACTGCCTGAATGGCAAAGGAAAATTCGTTTTATCCAGAGCGGGAGGGGCATTACGATGATGAGGTCCAAATTCGGAAATTCGTGCCAAGAACCTGGAAAAATGAGTTAAGAGAAGTGACCGGCGAAAAGGCGCCCGATCAGAGAGACGGCGACGCAAAGAGCCGAGTCGGGTCAATGCTACTTGCAGTATGCGTGGCGATACGCAACGTAGTGGTGGGAGGGAATTTAGCTTCCACCGGACTAATTGGGAGCCCTCAGAAGTTGGTCGCCTACGTCAGTGAATCGTTGTTCCTCTATCGGCTTATGGCTCAGAAGTCGGACCTCCCTCAAGTCCAGGTATGGAAAGGACTGGGGCTGCCGGCTGAAGCGGCTAGAATTGAAGTGATGTTGTGTGCTGAGGCTGCAGAGGAGTGGTTTCGGAACGTTCCTTCCTATGGCATGGACCTCGTCTCGCTCTGCACTCTGTGCAGGCTCCTGCGGCCAAGGGTGATTTTTGAAATCGGGACTCTACGTGGGTCTGGCGCGCTGCACCTCGCCGCCAACTCGCCCGGCGCCGAGGTATATACCTTGGATCTTGGTCCCTCTGACCGGCCGTCGCTCTCGACAACAGTGGTCGACGATAGTCATGTGCGATACCACTCCGAAGTCCGGAAGTATTACTTTTCCGGCCGTCCGGAAGAGCAGCGCATTCACTGTCTTTTTGGAGATAGCGCCAAGTTCGACTTCTCTCCTTGGGAGCAGCGAGTCGACCTATTTTTTATCGATGGCGCGCACTCGTACAACTACGTACACAACGACACTCTCAAGGCGCTGAAGTGCTGTCGTCCAGGAAGTGTTTTGGCATGGCACGATTATGGACGGGCGGGCCTAAACGGCGTTTCGAAGTGGCTACACGAATTCCGCGGCCAAGGACGTCAGATCTACCGAACCCCTGGGGGATCACTCGCGTATGCGCGTCTCTAGGAACACCCAGGGGGACTGCTGGGTAGCTTGCATGGCGCAAGAAAAACTGGAAATACGAACTCCTATTTCCTTCCGCGGGTCGGAGTCGTAATCGGCACATTCAGGCGGAACCGCGAGAGTGCCTCTCCGAGATTCTGGATGAAAAGTTCCGAGTTATAGACATCCCCGTCTATGCGCGTACTTCCCTCGGGCGCAGTCGGTTCAACCTCATCGAGCTGAAACTCATGAGCGACATCTTCAACGATCTTTGGACCTATCGGCCGCTGTTGCTCCACGTAAGCATTGATGAGCGAGTGTTCGCAAAGGAGATTCACCACGCGCGGGATGCCAAGCGAATACATGTGAATGGTTTCAACGGCTTTCGGACTGAAGATTAGTTCACCACTAGCTCCCGCAATCCTCAACCGTTCGGCGATGTAGTCATGAGTCTGCTCTTTTGTCAGAGGGGTTGTCTTGCAGCGCAGCATGATCCGCTGACGGAGCTGACGCAATTGCGGCAGCTTTAGCTTCTCTTCCAACTCGGGCTGACCGGAAAGCACAATTTGCAGCAGTTTTTCAGTGGATGTCTCAAGATTGGTCAACAAACGAATCTCTTCGAGCACCGGATAGGTCAGATTCTGGGCTTCATCCACGATGAGGACGGTGGTTTCGCCGGCACGGTAACGGTCGAGAAGCCATTGATTGAGCCGCATCAACTGCTGACTCTTGGTCCGTGATTCACAGGAAATGCCGAACTCCGCGAGAATGAAATCGAACAATTGGTTCGTATTCATCCGGGAATTAAACAGAAACGCAGTTCTTACGTGCCGCTGATGTAACCATTCGAGAAGTCGGTTTATGAGGGTAGTTTTCCCCGTGCCGACTTCGCCGGTTAGCGTGATGAAGCCCTTGCGATTCTGGACGCCATACATCAGCCCACTCAGTGCTTCCTCGGTCTCTGTGGTCAGGAAAAGGTACCGTGGATCTGGATTGACGTTAAATGGATTATCTCTTAGTCCAAAAAATTTCTTATACATGATCCCAGTACTCTCTCCCGCATCGTCATGGTTAGTCTGAGAAAACTTGCATTTCCCAGGTTGAACAGCTTCATTTCGATGAAAAAACCTTCACGAGTCCGACTCCAGCAACGCAGCCTACCTCAATACTAGAGGTCGGGTATGCCATTGAAAACCGACTGAAATCTGGTGTTGCAGATGGTCCGCGGCACAGGTTCCCCCGGCACAAACCGGCAGTTCTGAGTGTTGGATGTAGGCGGTATACGCGAAAGTGAAGTTCGCGGTTCGGCCTAGTGGGCGGCTCAACCCACCACCTATGAACCACGAATCAA
>Ga0137398_10000525_pt1 | contig 13988 bp, 13 predicted proteins | sample czorhiz216metaG_FD_106659 | JGI IMG/M metagenome (GOLD analysis project Ga0137398, IMG submission 106659) | Vadose zone soil microbial communities from Angelo Coast Range Reserve, California, USA - czorhiz2.16 metaG | ecosystem: Environmental > Terrestrial > Soil > Vadose zone | place: USA...
GTTCGGTGGTTCAAGTATCGAAACAGGGGTTTCAACGGGGACCTAAAGGTGACCGGGGCGGCGTGCGTTCTGGAGAGCGTTGATAAATGAGATGAATGCATGAGTGGGCATTACTGGAGCGCTGCTCCCGTGTTGACGGATAAGCTGAGTCATCAGCAAAATGTCATAAAATTTCCGGCTTTTGGGTCGACTTCTCGATTTTTGAATTCCCGTTTTTCTTTCACAAAATGAACCAAACTTTCTGAAAATGGGCGCTTTTCGGCTTTTATTTTGACGGCTTTTATGTATAAAGTCAAAAATGTTTTACGTCATTTGGCTGATGGCCCAGTTCTAGACTCGGATGGATGCTCCCCATCGCCGGCAGTAGAAAACGAGAGTCCCTCGGATAGCCTAGCATTGATGCATCGTATATTGATGCTGTGGGTCATCACGTTGCTAAAGACCTAAGAAGTTTGCACCACTAGCATTCGGAGCGGTGGACCTCATTGGCGCCAAAAAAGAGAACCTTCCACCGGCTAAGTCCGCGTCATCGAAGGGTGTCATTCCTTGCGGGACTTCTTGTCTTAGTCTCTCTAATCACCGGCTGTGCAAATCCAAATTCAAATTTCTGGCAATCTCGGCCACATGTTGTCTCGTTAGTGCGGACTGCAGACGAATGACTTCAGTTGCTTGCAGTATGATGGCTGCGGCAAGGTTGCTTAGACCCTGGAACAAACATTCATAAGTGACAAGCACACCCAGAAATGTGATCATTCCTTGGTCGCGGTCTGTGTTCACACGCGGCACATCGGTCATGATACGATTAAATCCAACGACGGGTTCAATTCCAAGTCCTGAGGCTTGGAGGCATGGAAGACGAAGATCTGAAGCTCTTGGCTTGAACTGGATTTATTTGAATTCGGAGACCACATGCCGCAGGATGCAATTCCCAGTGGGAGAGACGCCGTCTGGGGCTTAAAAATTCAAGATATGGCACTCTCACCCAAGCGCCCCCCCGTGTCCCCATCTCACCCTCCCACTCAACTCTCTTGCAGCATGCTCGATGACTACAATTTGAAGGTATCATATCTAGGGGGATTTCTTGTCCTAGTCCCTTTCTTCGTCTGGTATGTTGGCCTGCGTGGTAATCGGGCGGTGAGGCTCTTCCCTTCTTATTTACGCCCTACCTGAACAATATTACATATTTACAGCTCGACGCCATCCCGACCATAGGGTTTTCCGACCCATTTCTCTCGTACTGGTCGGCTCTCCGATTTTACTTAAACTGCGAGCCTATGCTAAACGAGGGATACGATAAAGTAAATTGCCTCACTTCATATGTCCCTTCCTCGTATCGAACTGATGCCGCTCTTACTTTTAGACAAGACCAGGTCTGTTCAAAATCGCCAATATTCGGAGATGGACAGTGTACGCAAGCGGGTCCGATCTAATCGATGACATCAAGAGGGCTCCAAAAGAGGTCCTATCTAGGTCGGAAGTATTTGCCGAAGTGCGTTAGCGTGCAAAACGGAGAGATCATGCTCATGGTGATCATTGAAGATCCTTCAATTAGATTACACGTTAGGTCTATTGGACGCGAATGACGGGTACTCTACGGAGATAATTCGTACCAAATTCACGCGGGATATTGCAAGTTCTTTCAATATAGTCTGCGAAGAGCTCATCACGGGAATGGATGATTTGATCCCGGCAACCGAGGATAGTGCGTAATAGAATCCTACTCGTAGAGGTTATACAGCACCTCACACAGCAGGTAGAGTGGGTCAAGGTTCCCTTTCTAGAGGTTACTCGACGTGTGCTTTGTTGCGCCACGAATCGTGTTTTCGTCGGAGCCCCTCTATGTCCGTGGTCATTTTCCGGTTCTTCCACTCCTTCGACCGCCTTTGCTCACATTTTTTCTAGGCCGAGACCGTGACTATCAGAATTTGAATTTAGATTTTGTGTTCCATGTCGCGATATCTGCCATGATCATCAGCTGGTTTCCGAAGCCTCTCAAGCGGTGTGTGGTCCCCCCTCTATCCATGTTTCTTTGTCAATAAAACCCCACTTTAGTATTGTTTCACGCATGATATCGAACCTTCCCTCCATGATTCAACAAGAAATCGACTTCCTTAGACCTATGGTTGAGGAACGATTCGCGCTGATGGAGGAGTACGGGAAGGACTGGGATGATAAGCCGGTTTGTCGGACCATTGCTTTGGTATCTCCCTTATTACAATTACATGGCCGATTTACAGACCGATTTGCTCATGGGTCTCATGACTGAGGCCAAGGGAGTGGAGAGGTCCGTTGAAGGCTTTGCCCGGCGATTGCTCATAGCCAATTTTGCAGGTGTGCATACGACGGCTTTGGCGAGTGTCCCGTCTCCATCTATAACATATTCGTAATCATTTTCTGCCCATAGACTGCCACGCAAGTTTTGTACCGCCTCATTTCCAATCCCGAATATCTGGAACCCCTGCGGAAAGAGGTCGATGTCGTGATCAAGGAAGAAGGCTGGACGAAAGCTGGGATGGACAAGATGTATAAGATAGACAGCTTCATCCGGGAGACCCAGCGGCTTGATGGTTTTACCATCCGTTCGTTGGATCCCCCCCCTCAAATTACGAGATACTGATCCGCTTTCCACTTCTTCCCAGTTCCCTTTAACCGTCTCGTGTTGCGCCCGTTCACATTTTCCAACGGTGTGACGGTTCCCGCGGGCGCGATCGTCTCCATCCCTGCTAGTTCCACTCATAGAGATGAAAGATTCTATTCAAACTCTAACGAATTCGACGGATTCCGCTTTGAGAAGCTTCGCAAAAATGAGCAGGATACGACGACAAGCAGATATCAATCGGTCGCCATGTCCAACGAATATTTGCCCTTTGGGGTAGGGCGATTCGCGTGGTAGGTATTTCTGCCCGCTGTTCATGATCTCTGAACCAACACGTCACCATTTTACTGTCAGTCCTGGACGATTCCTCGCGGTCAATGAAATCAAGGCAATTCTTGCCTATATTGTCGCGACGTATGATGTCAAGTTTGAGGACGGGCAAGGTGTGCCGCCCGTGTCTCGCATCGCTACAGTGCGTACACCTGGGAGTGCGAATCTGATGTTCAGGGCACGGCAGAAGTGAAGTCGCACTGGATTTGACAAGGAATTTGGTTTATTCTCAGCTATGGATTTTGTCTTCTATATGCACTGGAAGTAATAGTGTAACTAGATCGTCTGTACATGGCCCAATCAAACTATAGAATGACTTTCGACCAGAAGGCCATAGCACTCTCTCTACTTAAGCGGCCGACTAGTACGTCAGGCAATGTTTTGAGGTAAACCGTAAGCGCTTGTGACTATGGTATCGCGGTTGAATCAGTAAATGTCTCAGAATGCGTACTCGTATAATTATATCAAGGGCTTGCGCGATGTCAATGAGCCTGCCATTGCCGGTCGAAAGAGTAACAGGTAATGGGCGCCACTGACAGCAGAACCTTCATCCTTCGCCGGCAGGCCTTCAGGCCATGCATGATCCATGAAAGTTTCAACCGGAAACCATTGTCATGGTACGTAGGGTGTGAAAACTGCCTAAGCCAACTGTGTGCATGAATGGCTGGCTGGTCTCCGAGTCCGCACAATACAACAGCAATGACCTTGTGGATACAATTGGTGCAGTTATGTGCAAAAAAAACGACGTCATTAGCTTTTCGATCCTACGTTACAAAAACGTATCACAAACCCCGTTGTATCCGCTTCCGCCTCCGCGTCGCATGTGTCTTCGTTCTCCTCTATGCTAGCGCGTGCAGTCGAGTTCAACTACTTATCTTGAACTCAAACTTATAGTCCCTGCCGTCCTGGTACTGACTATTGACATCAGAGCCCCTATTCGGGTTGCACGCCCAAGTTCCTACATCGGTTTTGCTCAGCCCACGTCCTTCTGTCCTCGGCTAATTATGAACGACGATTTCAAGACCTCCGTTGAAAAGTTAGTCGCGGACAGAAATCACGGATCTAATTGGATCACTTACCGCGACAGAATGCTTCTGGGAGATGGATTCCCGTGGTCTACCAGAACACCTTTCGTCGACAACTGTCACCAAGGCCCGCGTTGGCATCTAACGTCGTAAATGCGATGGCGCGCCGAAGAGGCAATCATTAAATATCTGATAGCATTGTCTGTCCCGAATGCCATCTTTATCAAAGGCAAGAGGACCAAAGATGTATTGGATGCGCTGAAAGTGCTGTTTTGAGCTGCACACGACGCAGGACCTGGTGGATCTGCAACAGAGATTCAAGTTTGACGCGCTGCCACGAGGATGATGATGTGCGCGAACATTTCGATAAACTCGCCAATATGCGCGAGCAACTTTTCCACGATGGACAAAAGCATGCCCGACGCCAAGTACGCATCGATTTTGTTGCCATCGTATCAATCGCTATATTAAGCGTCGTTCGTTGTCGCTTCCGCCGAAATGAGTGGCACATTCGCTACTTCTGCTATTGTGATCAAGCTCATCACTGACGAATACGACCGACGTACCTTAGAGCAAGTCAAGGTAAGGCTTTGCCCGCCCGCGCCGCCCAAAAGAAAAAGGCAAGAAGCGCGACGTCGGATGCTTCAACTGCCACGGAAGGGAACCGTAAAAAAGAGGGCTAATGGTCGCGTTATTGGTGGCATACCCACCCGTACTAACCAGGTTGTTCAAAGTCGAGCGTCCGCTTGCGCCACCTGAGCCCATGGCCCGGGATATTCTCACGCTGCATCGCAGGCTGGTAACATGTTCCTCTGGACCGTGACGCTATTCGCGCCCTCATTCGCAGCAATGCAACCACCGGACTGCGTACTATAGACGGCTGCCCTCCTTTCATCTGCTACTCGTGAAAATATGCCAAAGAGACACGTACAGTTATGCGGCATGTTGCCATGGCAAATACCTTTGGTGTCGAGGAACACACCAATGTAAAATGACCCGCAGCGAGCCTCTTAGCGTTGGTGGTCGCAAGTACTACGTGACATTTACCAACGATCACACTCGGTATACTCGGCTGGAGATCCTTCGCACAGAGGACGAAGTCTTACTGTAGGTACCTATAAGGTACTCGCCACCTGGGTCTAAACCGTGTTAAATGGCATGAGGCCTCAGGTTTGACCGCGGCGGTGAGTTCACCAGCCAGCCAACGAGTTTACCGAATTTGCTCGAGGGTAGGGTACTGAGCGGTGTCTTACAACCGCCGACATCCCGCAGCATAACTGGCGTGGTTGAGTTGCTCAACCGCTGGCTCTCCCGAGTTGAACGCGTGCGTGCCATGCTGCATCAGGCCGACTTGCTGAAGATACGGAGAAAAACCCAACTTGGGAAGCGTACCCGAGTGGGGGCAGCATGTTTGGGGTGAATAACCCAGCACGTTCTGTGCCAACGGATACCCGCGCCACCCAGGCGCGATGGGTAGACTTCGATGCCGATAGCATACATGCCCATCGTGATCGCGTTTATCGGCCAGGAAAAAATTGCGTCACAGTGGAGTAGAACGTCAGATTCGTGCCCACTGCCTACTTGCCATGCGTCTTCGGCTGCCAGCCACGCTGACCCCAACCGCCGTCAACTTCGTTGTCGTTTCCACCTGTACCACCATCGGGACTGTCGGAGATGTTTACTTTCTGATTCAAAAGCGAACACTTTTACGGATACGGCTACTAGTATTGTAAAACAGTATTAAAAGGACGAGCAAGTAATGCGTCACCCTACGCCGTCAAGTTCTTACGGGTGTCTGTTCTTGTGGTCATAACTGAAAAGGCCCTGCGTCCAAATCGTCTTCTGTTTCATGTCTCTCCATCTACGCTTAGTTCAACTAGACTTCGTTAACATCATATAAATACCAGCTACACAACTTTTAGTACAATCTCTGACTGTGATCTGATATTCTCAGCTCAGGTTTTTATCCTCTTGAGTGCATGAAGTTAGGTCAACAGAGCCATTGCTAAGGGCAGAAAACTTCATGGTAACTGTACAGTTCCATTAACAGGATGAGGAGGTAAACCAAAGTAGACAACAAATACTGTACAGCATGGAAAACGATATCATGGAGCGTTACTACGAGCGCGAACCAACATATTTCTCGACAAGCGGCTGCCAGCACTCAAGGGACAGTCGCATGTGCTCGGCATCGCACGACACAAGCACGACGCGCCCACTCTCGTCGAGCGTGCGCAGTCCGATCCAATCTTCGACATACAGTGGCTGCTGGCGCATCGGCACAATTGCCTTCTCCCCGCAGTCTTCCTCCTCTTCTCGATCTGGCGCAGGGACGGGCGGGTACGATCCGAACCAGGAGCTTTCCTTGGGTATGACCGTGCGGTCCTGTGCGAAGAGGACGAGGACGAGGGCGTCGAGTTGGGAGAGATTCGCGGCGTACGTCTCGTTTTTGTGTGGCGCGGGCCGTTCGTTGTTGATGGACGCTAAGAAGTGGTTTGATTCGAGGTATCTCTCGAGCTGGGCCGGGTCACGGTAGTACTGAGCCTAATTGGCCATTTTCCGACCAAGTACACGGGAGATGTGGTGTGAGTGACGTAGGCGGAAGGAAGGGAAGGAGAGACGGTGCGTTTTACCTGAACGAGGTTCTGCTGGGCCCACTCGCTGTATACGCCAGCGCGCAATGCGTTTCGAGCAAGATTGCAGGGCAGATCGTAGGATTTACAGGGCGGTATATCAGATATACCCATGTGCTGCGAGCCGAAGGTGATGAGATTGCGGACGGGGGGATCGTTGTAGCGTTCGGTATATGCGCGAAGGAACTGCCCCCCTGATGATGGTGTTCGTCGTCATCAGCAACGGGTATTCTGCTTTCGGTATAATACGAACCTTGGGAGAACCCGATTGCATCGAAACCATCCGACAGTAAGGGTAGACCTTTCAGTTGACGAGCTACGAGTTCCACCTGTTCATCGACGTTCCCGTACTGATTCGTAGGAACTTAAGTGTAAGCCAACAAAAGTCATAGATGAGAACGACTATTTATACTCAAAACGCACAAAAGTAGCTTGTGTATCCTTCTTCGAGTCCGGGTCGACGTAAACCGAGTGTATGAATATCCCACGATGCATCTCCTCTATTGCTGATCTGAATTTGAGAATGCCGGGTGAGTCATACGAGTCACCTGTGGAGGTTTCATCAATACACGCACCACATTCCAGAGAGTAGAGCAGACGTACCAAGCCCATGCCAAATCACGAGGGGCCGAGGCTTCGAAACCGACAAGACATTCTGTGTGGGACCTGCGAGGGCCCCGATAGCAGAGGCGAGTATGACTATGCTTCTGAGTCCGTACTTCATCACTGCCGTGACTGCTGTTGCCAGTCAGCAACGGGCACGGCGGCACGGGATACTGTGGATCTCATCACGTGCCGGGATATGCAACAATATAAATGACGACCCGTGCCCCTAAGCGTCGATCCTTAAAATGACATAAGAATGATACCAGATGGAGATCAATCCAAAGTTTGATGCTGGTTCAGTGATTCCATCGTCATGTTCTTCTCCGTCTGAGACGAAACCTTTCGATCAGACGAGTCCAATCGTGATCGTATAATATAAGCTACAGCGATGAGTGGCGATTTAATCTGGTTAAACAGTTCCACTCGAATTGGCACTTCCTTTGAGGCATTTCGTTATTAGCGCCGTTTCAGTCCTGCTTATAGGTCTTGTCCTGCCGCCACCCTGACTTTTACAAAGCTAGGATTCTCTCCCTGAGGTTCTGATACTCGGGCAAGAATGGAACAACCAGATCGATTCCCCATTTAGATCGCATAGGAAATGAGAACTAGCATTCCCCAAATGTTGACGGTGCTGCGTCTATTGTTCGTTCAGAGGGGCATCAGCCATCGTCAACTCCGCTCTTCCGCCTTCACCCCCGATACCGTTCCCATAAGTAATGACACCGCCTCCGCATTATTTCAAACGAGAGCAACAACCTCGACTCTGTCAAATCGCTGAGTTGTTCATGATAATTGTTCATATTATCGTGACGGAAAGAAGGCCATTTTCCTGGACCTGAATCGTTTTCGGAAGTCCGACAGGGGAAGATACATACTGTAGTGTCATTCTCGCCTACAGAGTATGGGATATCATGGATCAAAGTGGTTTCGGTCCGAATCTCCAGCTCAGAAGACATCCGAGCTCCAGTACTAGACTTCGAGTCGGTATCCGATCTTGTCTTAAGTCGTTTATAGTAAGGCAAGAGATCGGCCCCGTCGATTAACTTACTCCTTCGGGGGCTCGACAACCCTACTTCGCTTTGAGCGTTGACAGTCAGAAATGGATGGCCGCGCATTCCGTGTCCCCTGCGGTTTGTTACCCCCTGGATATAGTTAACCCCAAAAGCATTGGCGGCATCACGGTGCCAATTCCCAGGTACTAATGAGGGTTGTCAACGGGGACCAGGTACTTGATGCGGGCGCGTTGTTCAGTCAACGCCAAGCAGACATAGTCGAGTTTGCGCTAGAATCGCAGAGGCAACAGAGCAGGCAGTACTCATCTCCAATAGAGATGGAAGTACGCACGAAGATATACTGTAATACACGTAGAGGATACTACTTCTTCACAAGGGTTGCATATCTGAACTGGTTCGCGTGGAACCTAGAGCAAGCTCTTCTGTCGGATGCCATCGCCCTCTACCAAGATACAAGGCCCGCCATAGACCACCTTGTCCTCGAGACCGTTCGCACGAATGTAGCTTTTTACAGCATCATCCTCTGCTCCAGGCTGCAGCCAAAGCGCAGGGATGTTTAACTGCTTGGCTTGGTGAAGCAAACCGAGCGTCACCTGTCCTCGTGATCGCAAAGAAGTAAGAAGAAGAGGGGGGGGGGAACAAAACTAACCTTGGCATTCGTGATGATGCTCACGGAAGTTTCAGTGGGTGCCAATGTCGCTGTCAGATCGGACACCGTGGCCACTCCCTCGAGCTCACTCTCCTTCTACACGATGATACGGCACGCAAGTGAGTACGGCCCACGAATGAGACAAACATAGGGGAAAACGAACAGGATGCACGGGAGTGACGGGTAGATTGCGTGCTAGATACCACTGTAGAACCTGCGAAGTCCGTGTGATCATGGATGAGCAAAAACTGCGTTTGCGAGGATTCTAATAGATCGTGCAGCGCACTTTGGTGCCATACTTTGACTGGTCTTTCGATGCCCCGACGACAGCATATCGGGGCGACGAAAGAAAGAGCTTTTGTATTTCTGCGACTGTGCGGGTCATGGTCAAGGTCGAACGGGCGCGCCACCGAAGGAAGGACAGTATTGTCCATTATCATACTAGTCACATGCTGGCCACGCTGTCTGATCTAATCATCGATGCCTCGAGTTAACAAGGTTGTGTGATAGGAGTAATTATTGCAGTGCCGCATCACCGCAAAAACCACTAGTGAGAGAGGCGCACGTGCCTGCGACACGCCTCTGACGCGTGCCAACCACACGTCTTGGGGCGCTGTCATCTCCTGCCTCAACATTCAGGTCTCCTGCGGTGGCTTGCTTGGCAAGAAGCCACATTTTTTCATATCCCCAGCGCACGGCCGCTGGCGCATCCTATTATCTATCTAGTATACCCTCTCAAACGTGAACCATGTCTTGGGTGCCCTCGCCATCTACCGCACGGCATCTATTCTATGGCATTCTCATCGGTTTCTCTCTCTCCTTCGCGACGACGTCTGTTGTCTCCACGTACAGAAAACGTACAGAGGACAGTGCGACGAAAAGGGCTAACCTACGCCCCATCGAATTGCGGAGCGACGAGATACTCGACGGAGTATCAGGGTTGATCGGTGCGTGTCCGTCATCGACGGGTGCCCTTGTTTTTGGGCTGACAGGGAGGTCTGCATATATCGTATAGGAAACACACCGCTGGTCCGGATTAACTCTCTCAGCGATGCATTGGGCGTCGAGATTCTTGGGAAGGCGGAGGTGCGCATGGGCACTGAAATATGAATATGTGGCGACAGTATTGTCCCTAAGAACCAATGCTTTTTGCAGTATCTCAACCCGGGGGGCAGCGTAAAGGACCGTGTCGCACTCAGAAGTATGTTCGATATGATATTTTTACAAAGGCCTTCCTTTTGACTGTTCGCCCTTAAAGTGATCGAAGACGCTGAGCGTGAAGGACTTTTGCAGCCGTACACCGGCTCACGGATCTTCGAGGGAACAGTCGGATCCACAGGTATCTCAATAGCCACGATTGCCAAGGCTCGGTGCGTATTCTCCTCTTCGCCCCATATATACTTTATCTTCAATGACAATGGATAGGGGTTATGACGCCAGTGAGGAAACTTATTTCATGTGTGTTTTTAAAGTCTTGACCAGTCCTGTTGCTTGAAGCCATCATTATGCCGGACGATGTCGCCCTCGAGAAAGTGAAGGCATTAGAAGCTCTCGGCGCTGATATAGAGAGAGTTCGACCCGCGAGCATAGTGGACAAGAAGCAGGCAAGCCAAACGGCCGTCGACTTCTCCAAGTATTGTCGCTTACGGGTCCTGTCTTTCTTGTAGTATGTAGTAAGTGCGCAGTACTCACCAGTCAGGAGAAGGACCTCATGATTACACTCTAAGAACCTAGCTCGGGAATTTGCACTTCATTTCACGAATTCGGGTACCCGCGGAGCGTCCAAGAGATCACCCACATCTAATCATGCTCATTCACATGTCGTCAAAGAAACCGCTTCATCGGGTGCTGTTGTTGCTTCAGTCATGTTGAATGGCAATGGCAACGGACACGCATCATTCGATGAAGAAGAGATATCACGTTCCCATCAGCGCGGCTTTTTTGCAGACCAGTTCGAGGTGAGCCCGGGCCACTCTGGACGTGTGAGAACGTGGTCTGGAACTCCTTCTGCAGAACCGCAGCAATTTCGACGCGCATTTCACAGGTACCGGTCCTGAAATATGGCGCCAGACAAACGGTGAAATCGTCGGTTTCGTCGCTGGTGCCGGTCAGTCTACTGTTGTACCCTCTCCGGCCACTGTCTGATGCCAAGTTTTCTGAAGGGACCGGCGGTACAATTGCAGGCACAGGGCAATTTCTTAAATCAATGACGGATGACATTCTCGTGGTGCTTGCGGATCCTGAAGGCAGTGGGCTTTACAACAAGGTGAGTCGACTGGCTGTTCCAATTCTGTATTGGTGACTGACACAGCCCTGTAAATAATGCGCAGGTTAAGCACGGAGTCATGTATGACCACAAAGAGAGCGAAGGTACCAGGCGGCGACATCAAGTTGATACCGTCGTCGAGGGCATCGGGATCAATCGCGTCACGAAGAACATTGAGCTCGCGCTTCCTGTGATCGATGACGCTTTCCGGTGAAGCGCCTCCATTCTTTTTTGTTTTCGTCAGATGGCGGGCGCTGACGTCGGGTGACATCGGCCAATAGGATAACAGACGCCGAGGCGGTAAGTATGGCGCGCTTCCTAGTACAGCGCGACGGCTTGTTCCTCGGGTCGAGCAGTGCGGTAAATTTGGTCGCGTGCATCAAGCTCGTGCGTAAGATGGGCTGGGGAAATGGCGAGAAGGTCGTCACTGTGCTGTGCGTACTTTCCTACCCTCTCACATTGGCAATCCCTAATCCGAAAACTTCTTTCGGGATACGCGCGTCTAATTAATTCCAGGTGTGATTCGGGCGCTCGTCATTATTCCAAGGTTCGTCTCATTTCCTTCCCTCTGGGCCCGGCCGCCGTGTTTCCTCTTCGTCGGAGCTAATGGTTACAAACAAAAAATAACTCTAAACTTAATGATAGTTTTGGTACGTTCGTTTCTTCGAACATTCTTTCGGCCGTTATTGCGCGGGGCCCCAGTGTGTGACTGACGTAAATGAAACTTTGTGCACGTATCACAGGGACGATGCATACCTCTCCAAGGCCGGAATACCCATCGACGTGGGTATCATTCAGGATTTGCTTACGCAACCTTTCCCGCCGATGTCGTCGATTACGCAGATATAATTAATCATAGCCCGTACGAGCTTTGCACCCGACGCAAGATGTTTAAGGAACGGATCGTCCCGGGCGCAATACGCCATTCAGTCCCCTGGGGCTTCTGACATACAAACTGTTGGACGTGCATGAACACCCTTATTTCCTTGTTCACTGCACTGGCACGTGGTCGAGGTGTGTGATATTCAAAAGAGAGAAATTTTTGCGCCTTCGATGTCACAACTCTGTTGGATCCTCAAACGCAGAGTTGCGGTCGTTCCATTTCTACTGAGAAGAAATTACGAACATGTGCTGTTCTCCATTTATTTAATTGTCACTGTGAAACGTTGGAAGGGCAGAGTGAGCAACGGCGGACTTGGACTCATATTGAGTCACTGGTACAGTACTGTAACACCTGCTGTTTAGCTTCCGGTCGAGTTGTCCTGTTGTGCTTGGTTTGGTTTTTGAATTGGTTGCTAACTGGAAACGGCTAGTAGTAGCGCGAGGCGAGCCAGCGAGCCGTAGAGCGCCGGAAAATGCTAAGTACTGTGCCCTCACTGGCACCCCGACCCTTTTTCCATTTTACTGTAATAGAATGAAATGATGGATCTCTCGTGTGGAACAAAAGTACGCTATGCCCGCACTTCGCTTGTTCTGGCAACCACGGCACTACTCCCCGTTGGCCAGACCCGAGTCACCTGACTCGCTGGAAGCCTTATTGACACCGGCGCAGGCCCATAGCCGATTCTGAGATCCGAGTCCCGAGTCGGAGCCACCGAAGTGTAGTACTGTAAAACAAGCCGCATGGTTCGTATTACTGTAATATACTGTAGAGGAGGGCAAGGTACGACTTGTGTGGATATATGTTGTAAGCGCCGTGATTCATTGCATTTTATAAGGTGTTATTGCAATCCCATCGAATGTGCGTGCGGCGTGCATGGGTCCGAGTCATTGCTTCCGTACAATACGTGAAACGGCCTTGGAACAAGCTTTGATAACATCAGGGTACATCATTCCAGATATATAGTTTATTCACACACTGGTACTTCCCTCTTGCGTTTCCGTTTGTCCCTCAATACTGTATTTGTCATATGATGGATAATACAGTCTATACAGATAGCGAGTATGTATGACAACTAAAGGATCCGTATGGCACTAAGTCGAAGAGACTTCAAATAAGAGGATTCTTGTGACAAGAACTGTTCTATTTAAGAGGATGAGGATTACTAGGAGATGCAAAGTAAGGGAAATAAACGTTTTGGTACATTCGAGCTTCAGCAAACACTGCGACCGCGGGAGCAATTGAGAGCGACAAGAAAAAGGGTTGTTATCATGAAAGAATCGACTTCTTCCTCCTGCCTTTTCTACTTGGAAATGCGATAATGATCATGAGAAAGAAAGATTCTTCTTCAAGCCTAGGACGGTGGACGCCAATTGTTTGAAGAAAATTCCCACACATAGGTACGTTAGAGGCGCGTGCCTCCCAGTCGTCTAACGCTGTTGAGGTCGCACAGACGCGGCTGCTTTTGGCCCAGAGGATCGGCGGCCACGATAGGATTCTGAAGGGTACTCGCAGACGAGCTGTCGTCGCGCACAGGGCCTGTTCCATACCGAAAGTGTCAAAGTTGAGTTTGTCAGCACCAGGGCACACAAAGACGAAAACAGTAAAAAAGAAGAAAAACTGAAATTAGAAAAACATAAAAAATAAAATGAAGGGGGAACAACTGCGGCGGGGTGCCAAGAAAGTGTGCGCCATGAGAGCAACGGAAAAGAAAAATAGAAACCATTCGAAAATGGGAATGCCGTTCTAGATTGTGTGGAATTAAGCACCGAAGAAAAAAATAAACTCAAAAGCAAAGTTTTAAAGAAAGAATCGAAGGCGCCTGACGACGTACTCGCATGTTCGATCACCACTACGGAGATTGGTTGGCGGTCCACAGGCGATCTTTCGACCGCGACAAAAAAAGCAAGCGAGCGGCTGAACTGCGCGCGTAATGCGCCGCCGTTTTGGCGCAGGCGCAGGCGCACGGCGCCCGACCAGGTCTTGAGGA
>Ga0137398_10000527_pt1 | contig 13982 bp, 7 predicted proteins | sample czorhiz216metaG_FD_106659 | JGI IMG/M metagenome (GOLD analysis project Ga0137398, IMG submission 106659) | Vadose zone soil microbial communities from Angelo Coast Range Reserve, California, USA - czorhiz2.16 metaG | ecosystem: Environmental > Terrestrial > Soil > Vadose zone | place: USA...
CAAAGTCGGCTAGCCTTTTCTCTCCGCGCCCGCGGTTAGATCTTTTCTCCCTGTTGTAGCTCGACAAATTCCAACGTACGATTCTTCCGAAACGAAAACCATGCGCGTAATCGCCGGCAAATACCGCAGCCGCCTCCTCAAATCTCTCAAGGGCCACGCTCTGCGCCCCACCAGCGACCGCCTCCGCGAAACGCTCTTCAACGTCCTGAGTCATCGAGTCGCCGGCTCCCGCTTCCTCGACATCTTCGCCGGCACTGGTGCCGTAGGCATCGAAGCCCTGAGCCGCGGGGCCATTGAAATCGTCTTCATCGAAAATCACGCTCCGGCCGCCGCCCTGATTCGTCAGAATCTCGAATCCCTGGCCGTCCCTAGCGGAGCCCAAGTCCTTCCTCTCGACGCCTTGCGCGCCCTGGAGAAAATCGCTCGCAAGCGCAAACCCACCGACGCCCCGTTCGATTTCGTCTTCCTCGACCCGCCCTACGCCGAAAAAGAGCAGTACGACCGCGTCCTCGGCTTCCTTGGCACGGCCCCGTTTCTGGCCACCGGCAGCGTGGTCATCGCCGAGCATCGCCGCACCTTCGAGCTGCCCCGGCGCATCGGCCGCCTCCTCGAGACGCGCATCCTCCGCCAAGGCGACGCCGCCCTCAGCTTCTTCGAGCATCAAGCCGCCGAGCCAGAAGAAATCCCCGAGGCCGCCTAGGACGTTCGCAACGCCGATTCCAAATGTGCGTGCACCGGTAGCGTCCGCCGACTGTGGCGGGCTTCTTGATTTTTTCTGGAAGGTGCGGCATTACGAGCAGCTTCGCGATGAAGAATTTCTATCGCATCGCTGCGCCGACTATGCAACCCTGCGAATGCCCGGTCCTGCCCATCCGTTGACCAAGTCGAGAGCCACGAACAGACCATAGCCCGCATACCGAGACCTGCTCCGTCAGCAAGCGGCCAGGCGCGGCACAGCCGTTGGGCCCACCGCAGAGGCAGGGTCGCAGCGCCAGTGTAGTGGCCGGTCTTCTGTCCGGCCATTCCGTCTCGGTAGTTCTTTAGGAAGCGGGTAGCTTCAGCTCTCGCGATATGAGAGGCAGAACAACATTCGCTCGACTCGAGTGACGTTTGGCCACACCCTCGTTTGACAAATCCAAAAACGAAACGAGACTTGCGACCTTCGAGCCGAGCTGTCGGACTAAGCGCTTCTCCGCTCGGAGACCGCTCCGCCCGCAAGGGTCGTGATATCCACTACTCCGCGCTTCCACTTCCAACTCGGCACGGTATACTTATCTCTTCCATGGAATTTCAGAGTCTTCAGGCCGCCATCGATCTTTTGGAGCAAGCACCGCCTCCGGACGCGAACTCGCCCGAACAATTGCCTGCCGCGGTCGAACCCAAACTCGATGTTGCTTGGGGCAGCTTCCATCAGGGATCGTTCCGCAACTTTGCGGCGCTGTTTGGCCCTTCGGGACGCAAGAACGCCCCGGAGGCCAGCGCGTTTCGCGACAGTTGGGTCGAAGGGCAGGTTCCCAAGCGAGCCGTAGTCGCCGCGGCGTTATGGCACGTCGCCGTCCTGGCGCTGCCGTTTTCGCTTTTGAGCGGAATGCCGCACACGAATCCTGCACTGCGCAATGTGGAGTTTACCTGGTCCGGGCCGATCGACGACCTTCCGCTGCTCGAGATTGCGCGCCAAAAGCCCAAAGCCGCGCCGCCCAATCCCATCAAGTCAGAACCGCCGCCGCTGCAACTTGGCGCCGATGCATTTCATCCGCGCCAGCGCATCTTTACCGATCCAGTGCGCCCCACGCATCCGCGGCAAACTTTGATCAATCCCCAGGCTCCGATGGAGCCGCCCAAGTTGCTCCCGGTCTTGCCCAATATCGTGCTCTTCCAGCAGTTGGCCGGACCCGCCAAGCCGCGCTTAGAAATCAGCGAAGAAATGCTGCAGAAGCTGCATCCGAAAGAAAAGCGCGCGGCCACCGTGAACGTCGCTCCGCCCGCCGAGGTCCCCAATCTCGAGCAGCACGTCGCGGACATGAGTTTGCCCGCCACGCAAAGCGGTCCCGCGCGGCCCAAGCTCGAATTGAACGCCGGCGCAGCTCCGCGCGTGGCACAGAAAACGGAATCGGGCGATGCTGGACCCGCGCCGGAAGTTGGCACTACGCGATGGATGGCGGCCAACGGCGGCCCGAGCGCGCTGATCGCGCTTTCCGCGCATCCGGCTGCACCTGCGCCGGTGCAGTCGCCGCCAGGCAACACCGCCGCGCGCGTCTCGGTTTCACCGGAGGGCGGGCAGCCTGGAGCGTCGGGGGTGCCGAATGGTCCTGTCAACGCGAACGCCCCGCCGGACTCTGGCAATGGCGCGGGGAGTGCGGTCGGAATCAGCATCAGTAACGGCAATCCTGCGGCCGCCTCCGCGGGCGGGGGGGCCAAAATAATTGCGCCTCCGCACAAATTAATCACGCGGCCGGAACCGAAGGGCGAAAGCGAAGACCAGGCCGAGCGCACCGGGCCGCCGGATTTCGCGACGCTGCCGGCGGGCGCCAAGCCGGAAATGATTTTTGCGTCGAAAAAGGTGTATACGCTGTTTGTGAACATGCCGAATCTCAACAGCGCGACGGGAAGTTGGATCCTGAATTTTTCCGAGCTGCGCACCAACGCAGACGCTTCGCGCTATGCCTCCGGCGATTTGTCCGGACCGCTGCCGCTGAAGAAAGTGGATCCGAAATATCCTCCCACCGCGATGGTCGAGCGCGTGGAAGGCGAAGTCGTGCTGTACGCGGTGATTCGCCGCGACGGTTCGGTCGACAGCATACAGTTGGTGCGCGGCATCGACCAGCGTCTGGACGCCAATGCCATGAGCGCGCTCGGTCAGTGGAAGTTCCGCCCGGCAGTAAAGCAGGGCGCAACGGTGGAGCTTGAAGCGATCGTGCACATCCCGTTTCGCCTGCCGGAAAATCCCTGAAACCCCGAAACTCCCAACACAACAGCTGACGCAAAAACGCTCAGAACGCCCGTGAGCGCAGGGAGCTTTTATTAGTTGGTTGCGGCAGCGCCTGATTTCTGCGCCAGCAGTTCGTTACTTTCTTCGGCTAACTTCACCAGGGTATAGAGCGCGTGGTTGACAGGAGTCGCGACACCCAGTTCCGCGCCGCGCCGCGCGATGTAGCCATTGAGCGAATCGATTTCCGTGCGTTTCCCGCGCACTAGGTCTTGCGCGGTGGAAGAGAACGCACCGGACATTTGCGTGGCGATCTTGAGCGCTCCGGCCAAGCCCGCCTTGAGGTCTGCCACGCCGGGCAAACGAATGCCTGCGGCGGCGGCCACGGTGAGGACTTCGTTCACCGCATTCTCGACCACTTTGCGCGCGTCCTCGCTGGCGGCAATCTGGCCGTATCTGGCACGGCCGAGCGCGGAGATGGCATTGAGCGCGCAATTCCAGATCAGCTTGGTCCACAGCTCGCCGTCGATGTTGTCGGAGATGCGGCAGGACACGCCGGCGCGCTCGAACAGCACGGCAAAATTTTCCGTGCGCGTATTGCGCGGGCCGATGACCAGATCTCCGCGGCCGACATGCTTCACGCGCGCCGGCTCAGGCACCGACGCGGCGACGTAGACGACGGCGCTCAGCGCATCAATGCCGGCGGCGCGAATTTTTTCCGCGTTGTCTACGCCATTCTGCAAACTGACGAGTGTCGCGGAGGAAGACAGTAACGGGGCGAGCGCGCGCGCTGTCGATTGGGTGTCCGTGGTTTTCACGCAAAACAAAAGCACGTCGGCGCCGCGCACGGCCTCTAGTTCCGTGGACGCTTCCACACCCACAGCTTCTTTGAATTCCAAGGTGTCCAGGAACAAGCCGTTCTTGCGAGCAGCTTCGACAAACGCCGGCCTGCCAATCATTACGACCGGAGCGCCCGCGCGCGCGAGCATTCCGCCGAAATAACCGCCGACCGCGCCGGCGCCGACTACCGCGACGCGCGGCCATTTTTCCGATGAGGTCATACGGTAATGGCGGCGATCAGGCGATCGATATCCTGCTCGGTATTATAAACGTGTGGGGAGACGCGGATATTGCCTTCGCGAAGGCTGGTGATGATTTTTTCTCTGACCAATTTCTGATAAAGGTCGGCGGTGCGTTCCGGGGTGCGCGCGGTGAAACAGCCGTAGGGACCGCGATGCGCGGAGTCGAGCGGGCTGGCCGGGACGCAGCGGTCTTTTGGCAAACGTTCGAACAGGAGATCGATTAGCTTACGGTTGTGCGCCTGAACCGTTTCCGGACCTAGCTCGAGTACAAATTGCAGGGAAGCGTCCATGGCCGCGAAGTTGAAGTAGTTGGAGGTTTCGGCCATGTCCCAGCGGCGGGCGCCGCGCACTGGCTCAGGATTTTCGAACGACAATGAACCGAAGTTCTCCGCTCCCTTCGCAGCGGCCCAGTAGAAAGGGCCGGGGCGCATTTTGTCGGAATGTTCGTTCCGGGCCCAGAAGAATCCAGTGCCGTAGGGGCTCAGCAGCCATTTGTATCCGGCGCAAACCAGGAAGTCGGCTCCGAGCGCGTCGACGTTCAGAGGCACAGCGCCGCACGCCTGGCTGACATCGAGCAAGAGCAGCGCGCCCTGCGCGTGGCAAGCGGCGGCGATGCGAGCGGCCTCAAGCAACACGGCGTTATCGAAACGCACCAGGCTGACGGAGACCACGCGCGTTCGGGGAGTCATGGCGGCGAGCAAGTCATCGGCGGTGAGGAAACGCTCGCGCGGGGCGATTACTTTCATGACGATGCCTTCGCGCGCTTCCATCGGTTTCCAAGTGGCGTACTGCAAGGGGAACTCGCCCTTGGCAGTGAGAATTTCGTCGCCGGGCTTCCAGGAAAGTCCGTAAGCGACGGCGGACATGCCGGTGCTGGCGCCGGTCGTGAGCGCGACTTCTTCGGGCTGGCCGCCGATCAGCTTGGCGATGGCAGCGCGAATGCGATTGGGGACCTCGAAATACGCGGCATCGGTGATGCGATGCGGAAACTTTTTCCATTCGATGGCGGTTTGCACCGCGCGGTGCGCCACTTTTGGCATGGGGCTCTGCGCCGCCAAGTTCAGATACGTGGCGTCCTCGATTTCGAACCATTCCTGGCGGTAATCGGTGCGAAGGGGAGTTGTTGCTGTAGCCATAGATGCTCCTGTCTGCTAGGCCGACTAGCTATTGTTTTGGAGAAGGGTGGCCTGCGCAACATCCAAATTGGATACCCTTCGCACTACTCGCTGGGTAATGAGGCGGGCGAGGTCTTTGAGGGCAGCTCGTAGTGCCGAACGCCGGGCTCCTTTTCGATCAGGAGTCGGAGTCGAAATCGTAGCGCTTGGCCTTTTCGTGATCGTCCCCGGCGAAACGTTTGATGGAATCGAGGTCCTCCCAGAACGTCAGTATTTCGAAATGCGTTACATCTCCTTCGGTGCGGCACAGACACTACGCGTCACGATTTCCCGGGGTCGCCTGGTACTCGGAAGCGCGATTCGCTCCTTGGGATCCAGGTATTTGTCGCGCTTCTCTATGGGAACCATTCCGTGCCAGATCCGAGCGATCATCTGAAGTCCTCTCATCAAGCGAGCAGGGAAGATGAATTTTGGCCCACCGATGGTTGTGGACAGACGGCGGCTGGCACAACATCCAAATTGGAAAGGTTCCCCTTCTCCTGAGGCGGAGCCGATGCCTGGGTCGCTTACAAAGAGATCTCAAAGCAGGGCGACCTATCCCCTTCACATAATGTAAAAAAGTATTTCTTAATATTTGTTAGTTGGTGTATTGTTCGACTGCTTCGGATAGCTTTGTCGAGGGAGTCTGCCGATGCGATAGGTGTCTTCGGTGGGGTTTTTTGAGGACACCATTTCCACACCAGGAGCGGGAAATGACGAAGGCTCGGTCATTCGTAGTGCTTGGTTTGGCAGTTGGTCTGTATTTCCTTGCCGCAACGATAATCAGTCCTCCTCTTCTAGCCCAGTCAACTTATGGTTCGATCGCCGGAGCAATCACCGATTCCTCGGGAGCTGCGATAGCGGACGCTCAGGTGACGTTGAGTAACCTGGGCACAGCGGAAAAGCGGACGCAGACGACCGGGAGCGATGGACTCTATTCATTCGTCAACCTGTTTCCGGGACGGTACAAAGTAGAGGTGGAGAAGAGCGGTTTCAAGCGCTTCACGCGCCCCGAAGTCGTGGTGGAAGTGAACCAGAGTGCGCGCATCGACGCGACCCTGCAAGTGGGTGACGTCACGCAAACCGTCGAGGTGACCGGCGAAACGCCGCTGCTGCAGGCGGAGACTTCATCGCTCGGCCAGGTGATTGACGAGCGTGAAGCGAACGAACTGCCCCTGAATGGTCGGAACGTGTTTAACCTCGCCGAACTGGCTCCTTCCGTGGTTCCGCAGGGAAGCACGCTTGGCAACATCGTGGGCAAGAACCCATTTGATCTGGGAAATTTTCAGGTAGGCGGATCCTTCGCGAATCAGGGCGCTGAGTACCTTGATGGCCAGCCGCTCAATATCGGCTACATTAATGTGCCGTTGGTGGTGCCAACCCAGGATTCCATCGGGGAGTTCAAGGTGCAATACAACAACTTGGGGCCCGAATGGGGCAAATTTTCCGGCGGGGTCATCAATTTCAGCACGAAGTCGGGAACCAATACGTGGCATGGTGAAGCCTACGAATTCTTGCGCGCAAAGATTCTGAACGCCAACGACCCCTTCTTGAAGGCGCAAGAAGTGAGGCTTGGCCAAAAGAACCAGCCCCCACCGTACACCCAGAACCAATTTGGTGGCACGGTTGGTGGCCCCGTCATCAAGAGTAAGACCTTCGTGTTTGGTAGCTACGAAGGCTACCGGCAGCGCGCCGGAACCGTGTTCACGACAACCGTTCCGACAACGCTAGAGCGCGGCGGCAATTTTGGCGACTTGTGCGCGACGGGATTCACTTTTGTGGATCCGACGCTTCCCTCCGGCAGCGCCCCTATTTGCGCTGACGTTAACTCTGCAGGGCAACACATCAATCAGCTCTATAATCCGCTGGCGGTAACTGCAGCTGGCGCCCGAATGCCAATTGCCAATAACGATCTCACCGGCAATAATCCGATCACGGCCGGGCCATATATTAATCCAACTTCCGCCTTCCTGTTGGGCAAGCTCATTGCCAGCCCCACAGGCTCCGGCTTGCTTAACAATTTCACAAAATCAGCGAGTACCGGCGGAAACATTGACCAATACGTTGTCCGTGTGGACCACAACTTAACCGCCAGCCAGCACGTCTTTGGCCGCTTTACCTACTTCAAGGAACTAAGCTTGGCCCAAGACCCGTTTGGGACCGGGCTTTGCAAGGACCGCTGCGCGGAAACCACCCACAGCAAGAGCATCGCTGTCGGTTGGACCGATGCTCTCAGCTCGACGTTAACCGCAAGCCTGAACGCCAGCTTCAGCCGGTACTATTACGTGCGCCAACCTATCAATCAGGGCTTCGACGTGACCCAGGAAGCCTGGCCGGCGGCGTACAATCCCCTTGTTCCCGACGGCGAGCGCACGCCGATGACTCCTTGCTTTGCCTTGAGCGATGCGCTGGTGTCCTGCAGCCAGGGGCAGAGCGCCATCAAGGACTGGGATACGCAATGGAACCTTTCCCCACAATTCACCAAGATCCATGGGCGGCACACGTTTGCTTTTGGTATGCAGCTCGAACAAACCTATGACAACTATTATCAGACAAATATTGGCGGTGGGATCGTGTCGTTTAACGGATCCTGGACCGCGCCGGTTGCGGGTGGTGCCAGCCTTACCCCTGGAAATGACTACGCGGACTTCCTCCTCGGCTACGGCTTGGGAATCGGCGCCGCATTTGGCAATCAGACTACAGGCCAGCTGGGAATTTCCCAACCGACCGCCGGAAAGGAAACCTACCGGGGCTTTTATTTCGGCGATACCTGGAAAGCTTCGAGTAAACTGACGTTGAATCTGGGTTTGCGTTACGAACTGCCGGGCACGTGGTCGGAGCGGCACGATCGTCTGGACTACTTCGATCCTAACGCCACGAGCGCAGCAGTGACGGGTTGCGGTGGGGCAGTAGGTAGCCCGTGCCGCGGCGACGTCTTCCTGGTCAAGACCGGAATAAACAGCGGCAGAACTGCTCTTCCGCTGAATAAAAAAGAGTGGTCCCCGAGGTTGGGCGTCGCTTACGCGCTGACTCCGAAGACGGTCATTCGGGGTGGCTATGGGATGTTCTTTATTCCGAACAACCTTTCATTCCAAGGCAACCCTAACAATGATGCGGTCAACGATTCCGCGACGAACTTCTTTGCCAGCAACGACAAAGGATTAACTCCGTCGGCCACCCTCAATCAGAATGGCTGTGTGCTAACGTTTGGTGCAACTCCGTTAGGCAACACATTTGCTTGCACTGGCGCGGGACCATTTGGGCAGGGTGTCTCGACCCTCATTGCGCCAGCCGGGCGGAATCCTATACCCAACGTATCCGCGTTCTTTGTGAATGCCTCTTCCCCCAATACTGCAGACAACACGGGTTATAAACCCGGGTACGTAGAGCAGTGGAACCTGGACCTCCAACGAGAATTGCCAGGTGGCTTCTTCGCCGATATAGCCTACGCAGGAGCCCACGGCATTCACCTGCAGCAATACACCACCAACGTCAACCAGATATCCGACAACCTTCTGGCGCAGGCTGCACAGCAAGCGGCCGCGGGTCAGACCGTGGCGATTGCCCAAACCTTCACTGGCGCCTACCCCTTCAATTTCAATGTGCCGGGCGCTTTGGGGCCAGGTAAGTTAACGGTGGCGCAATTGGACCGTCCTTACCCGCAATTTGGAGGACTCAACTTGTACGGTGATCCGTGCTGCAGCAGCAGATACGATTCGCTGCAACTAACGGTCGTCAAGCGGTTCAACCAGGGTGGGACGCTGCTTGTCGCCTACACCAATTCCAAGTTGCTCTCCAATACGGACACCTTGACGTCGTGGCTCGAAGGGCCGTTCGACGGTGGTGTGGGCTCGGTTCAGGATTGGAACAACCTGAAGAACGAGTATTCAAATTCATCCCAAGACGTCCCGCAACGCCTGGTTATCAACTATGTTCTCGACCTGCCCATCGGCCGTGGCAAGAGGTTCATGTCGGATGCGTCCGGAGTCATGGACAAGGTTGTGGGCGGGTGGGGAGTCGACGGCGTTACCACCTTGCAGCGTGGTTTCCCGTTGAAAATCAGCGATGGCCACTCACTTCTTATTTCCAGTCTAGGAGCGGGCGTTGGAACGATAAGACCCAATGCCGTCGCCGGATGCAACAAGACCGGTCCACGGACCACCGGCGAATGGTTTAATACCGCCTGCTTCGTTGATCCCGCGGCTTACACTTTTGGCAATGAGCCGCGCGCGGACGCGACTCTACGTCAGGACGGGATCATCAACTTCGACTTCGCCATATTCAAGAAAACCTATCTCACAGAGAGGATGAACCTCGAATTCCGAACGGAATTCTTCAACCTCTTCAACCGCGCGCAGTTTGCCGCACCCAACACAACCCTAGGCGCCGGCGCTTTCGGGCAGGTGAGTGCTATAGCCAACAATCCACGACTTATCCAGTTCGGATTGAAGTTCTCGTTCTGATCTGCTTGGGGAAGGGAACGCTCGTGCGTTCTCTTCCCCATTTTCGTTTGCTGGTTGCGGCGCCAACCCCTTTCTCGATGTTCGGTCTGCTGCTCGCGGGAGCTCGATAGCTGCGGGTCTTTTCGATTCGCATGGCGATGGGTTGTGCGGATTGGGCGGGTCTTATATCCTCGGAAGTTCTGGATTTATCGCGCACCGATTCATGCTTCTTGTGGTGATTTTGCTTACGCGCTCGGTTTGGCTCGCGACCGTGTGGATCCAGTGACACAAACACCGTAGATGCGTTTCGGGATAAACCGCCGAGATTTCCTCCGTTGGTCAGCCCTCGCTGCCGCCGCGCCGGTGTTTGAGGTAAAGCTTCCCCGCGGAATCGATTTCACGCTGCAAAACTCGCCCACGCCGCAGAAATATCTGATTGAGACCATGCCGGGAGGCGTTGCGCTGTTCGACTACAACGGCGACGGCCTGCTGGACATATTCCTGGTGAACGGAGGACGGCTGCGGAGCCCGATGCCGACGCCGGAGAATTTTGACCGGCGTGATCCGCGGTACTGGAACCGGCTGTACCGGCAGAATCGCGACGGCAGCTTTACAGATGTTACAGAAGCGGCGGGCCTGGCCAATGCGGGAAACGGCAACTACGGCATGGGAGTGGCAGTGGGCGACTATGACAACGACGGCCGCCCAGACTTGTACGTGACGAGCTACGGGAAAAATATTCTGTATCACAACAACGGCGACGGAACCTTCACCGACGTTACAGAGAAAGCAGGAGTTGCGGGGGGCGGTTGGTCGGTGTCCGCGGGATTTTTCGACTACGACAACGACGGACGCCTGGATCTGTTCGTAACGCGCTACATGGAATGGGACACCAAGCACAGCAAGATCTGCGGCGGCGATTGGCACACCTACTGCCCGCCGGCGGAGTTCCCGGCGACGACGAACATTCTTTATCACAATCGAGGCGATGGGACGTTTGAAGATGTCAGCGTGCGCGCGGGGATCGCGGCAAAAAAAGGGCGCGCGCTCGGCGTGGCCTTCGCGGACTACGACGAGGATGGCTACCCGGACATTTTCGTTTCCAACGATGGCATCGAGCAGTATCTGTACCACAACAACGGCAATGGCACGTTTACAGAGAGCGCGCTGGAAAGCGGGGCTGCACTCACGGCGGATGGCAAACCGCTGTCGGGAATGGGTGTGGTCTTTCAGGACTATGACAACGATGGCCGCCCCGATGTGCTGGTGACGGTGCTGCCGCGCGAGCTTTATGGCCTGTATCACAATGACGGCGATGGACTGTTCAGCTATCGAACGCTGGAAAGCGGACTTGGAGTATTGACGTCCGGCAGTTCCGGGTGGGGCGTTGGCCTGGAGGATTTCGACAACGACGGCTGGAAGGATTTGTTCGTGGCGCAAAGTCACGTGCTGGACAATGTGCAGCAGATCGACGCTTCGTTGCGCTACAAAGAAGTGCCGCTGCTGGCCATGAATCATCACGGTCATTTCGAGCGCGTCGAATCCGGCGTTACGACGGCATTGGCCGCACGCGGGGCGGCTTTTGGCGATATTAATAACGATGGGCGGATGGACGTGATTGTGACTTCCCTCGGAGCGCCTCCGGTGGTGCTGCTGAATCGCGAAAACAGCGGGAACCATTGGCTTTCGATTAAGTTGCAGGGCAAGCGGAGTAACCGCGATGGGTACGGAGCGCGCGTGAGGGTGAACGGACAAACGCGCTTCGCGACCTCGGCTGGAAGCTATCTTTGCGCCAACGACAAGCGTGTTCACTTTGGCCTAGGCGCTGCTGAAAAAGCCGAGGTCGAGATTCTGTGGCCCTCGGGCACAAAGCAGGTCCTTGCGGACGTTCGCGCCAATCAATTTCTGGAAGTACGCGAACCGGAGCACTCGTGAAACACATGACTCTGTTTCTCTGGCTGACACTGCAAAGCATTTCGCCGGAGGGCGCGCAGCACATGCAGGCGGGCGTGGAGGCTCATAAACAGGGGCGCTTGGACGTGGCCATTGCTGAGTTTCGCAAGGCAACGGAGAGCGATCCGACCGCTGCGCAAGCGTTCCTCGATCTGGGTGAGACGTACGCGGAGATGCACGATTACGCCGCGGCGACAGCTGCGCTCAAACGAGCGCTGGAGTTGAATCCTGATCTTGACGCGGCACACCTCGAGCTTGGCTATGCCTTGTTGTCAGAGGGTTACGCGGCCGAAGCCATCCCTCACCTAGAACGTGTTCACGCTATCGAGGCGTTGGGAATTGCTCAGATTGAAACGGGACAATACCGGGACGCCATTGCCAATCTGAACGCGGCGCTGCTCAAGCGGCCCGGCAATCCGGATCTGGTCTATTACCTCGGGCGCGCCAGCGGCCTGCTTTCCAAGAACGCTATCGATACGCTGCTCGGCGCATATCCCGACTCTGCGCGCGCGCATCAAGCCATGGGCGAGAACTATTTTGTGCTGCGGCAGATGCCGCAGGCGGAAAAAGAATACCGGGAGGCTTTGCGGCTGCGGCCGGACATACCGGGACTGCATCTGGAACTTGGACTCGTTTATGCGGGTGCATCGCAATGGAACAGGGCGGAGCAGGAGTTTCGCGCCGAGACGAAGCTGCAACCGGGCAACGCGGAAGCCGCGTATCGGCTGGGAACGGCGTTGCTGCAGGAAGGCAACGCGCAATCGGCGCACAAGGAACTCGAACGCGCGGATGAACTGAAACCAGCAATGCCGGAGACACTGTATTCACTTGGGAAGGCGGCGGCGCTCGACGGCGATGCGGCTGGAGCGGAGAAGGCCTGGAGGAAACTGGTCGAAATCGAGAAGGAAAGTTCGCTTGCGGCGCAAGCGCATTTCGGACTGGCGGGACTGTATCGCAAGCAAGGCAAGGCCGGCGAGGCACAGCATGAAATGCACGAGTTCCAGAGATTAGAGGGGAAAATCACTCCGCTGCGCGATGATTCCCGCCCGAATTAGCGACGTTTTCGATCCGAACGCCTAGCGGAACCCCTGCGCGTTTTTCACGTCTCCTTGGAGGCTCGTTGCGCCCGGCTGCGTGCACTCCTCAAATCTGTTCCGGCACGATGTACGGTGCGCGATAGGTGCCGCGGAGGAGGCGATTGGCCTCTTCGTCATTGATGACTTGCTCTTGCGCGGGGTCGAACCGCAAGGTGCGGCCGAGGCGATAGGAGGCGTTGGCCAGGTGCACCAGGGTGGTCGAGATGTGCGCTTCCTCGATCGGCGAATGAATATCCTGGGCGCGGCGGCTGCGCATGCAATCAATGAAGTTTGCGTAGTGGTCCGCGGAGCCCTTGCCGTGCGGGCCTGGTTCGACCTGATCGGTGATCCACGTTTTGTAGGCGTCGTAGCCGTCGATGGCCAGATAGCCGTTTGATCCGTAGAAAATGTTGCCGACGGTGTTGGTCTTGGCATCTTGCGGCCCGAGGGATGGTTGTTTGTCGGCCGGCTTCTTGCTGGCAGCGGTGGTGAGTCCCGCCGGAGGCACACCACCGGCGCCGTACGCGCTGATGCCGATTTCCGCCTCATGATTGGTGATCCAGTGGCGGACGGCGAGCTCCATCATTTTGCGCCTGCCGCCGGGAGCTTCGAAAACGAAGGTGGCCGTCAAGGTATTGGGCGTTTCCTGGTCGTCGTCGAACATGAAGTGTCCGCCCATTGCGGAAACCGAAGTGGGGAAGCCGACGCCCAAACCCCACCGCGCGATATCGATTTCGTGGATGGCCTGATTGCCGACTTCGCCGTTGCCGGTGTCCCAGATCCAATGCCAGTTGTAGTGAAAGCGATTGCGCGTGAACGGTTTGAGCGGCGCTGGCCCGGTCCATAGATCATAATTCACGCCCGTCGGCACGGGTTCCTCGGTGGCGCGTCCAATCGAGGGGCGCCACTTGTAGCAAATGGCGCGGGCCATGTAGACCTCCCCGATGGTGCCGTCGCTCAGATGGCGAATGGCTTCGAGCATGCCGGGATTCGAGCGCGACTGGCTGCCGTGCTGACAAATTCGGTCGTGCTGTTTTACAGCGCGCACCAGTTGCCGGCCTTCAAACGCGTTATGCGAGCAGGGCTTTTCCACGTAGACGTCTTTGCCGGCCTGGCAGGCCCAGATGGCCATCAGCGCGTGCCAGTGATTGGGCGTGGCGATGGAGATGGCGTCGATATCTTTGTCCTCGAGCAGTTTGCGCACATCGACGTACGATTTTGGCCTGGGCAAGCCTCTCTTCTCGATCTCGCCGAGACGCTGGTTCGAAACGTTTTCGTCGACATCGCAGAGAGCGGCGAGGGCGGTTTTTGGGACGCGTGCAAATCCTCGGATGTGATCGTTGCCGCGG
>Ga0137398_10000529_pt1 | contig 13940 bp, 6 predicted proteins | sample czorhiz216metaG_FD_106659 | JGI IMG/M metagenome (GOLD analysis project Ga0137398, IMG submission 106659) | Vadose zone soil microbial communities from Angelo Coast Range Reserve, California, USA - czorhiz2.16 metaG | ecosystem: Environmental > Terrestrial > Soil > Vadose zone | place: USA...
AAGATCACGGTGAACGTGCGGGGGGAGATCTTGGAGCTGAAGAACACCATCAACACGATGGTGGACCAGCTCGGCTCCTTCGCCTCGGAGGTGACCCGCGTGGCGCGCGAGGTGGGAACCGAGGGGAAGCTGGGCGGCCAGGCGGACGTGCGCGATGTCGCCGGCACGTGGAAGGACCTGACCGACAGCGTGAACTTCATGGCGTCGAACCTCACGGCGCAGGTGCGGAACATCGCCGAGGTCACCACCGCGGTCGCGAACGGGAACCTCTCCAAGAAGATCACGGTGGACGTGCGCGGCGAGATCTTGGAATTGAAGGACACCGTGAACCGGATGGTGGACCAGCTCCGGTCCTTCGCCGCGGAGGTGACCCGCGTGGCGCGGGAGGTGGGCACCGAGGGAAGGCTGGGGGGTCAGGCCGACGTGAAGGACGTGGCCGGCACCTGGAAGGACCTGACCGACAGCGTGAACTTCATGGCCTCGAACCTGACCGACCAGGTGCGGAACATCGCCGAGGTCACGACGGCGGTGGCGCACGGTGACCTCTCGAAGAAGATCACCGTGGACGTGCGGGGAGAGATCCTAGAGTTGAAGGATACCGTCAATCGAATGGTGGACCAGCTTCGCTCCTTCGCGGCCGAGGTGACCCGCGTGGCGCGCGAGGTGGGCACCGACGGACGGCTCGGCGGCCAGGCGGACGTGCACGGCGTGGCCGGGACCTGGCGCGATCTGACGGACAGCGTGAACTTCATGGCCTCCAACCTCACCGCGCAGGTTCGGAACATCGCCGACGTGACCAAGGCCGTGGCCAACGGGGATCTCTCGCGGAAGATCACGGTCGACGTGAAAGGCGAGATCCTCGAGTTGAAGGACACCGTGAACCGGATGGTGGATCAGCTCAGCTCCTTCGCGGCCGAGGTGACCCGCGTGGCGCGCGAGGTGGGGACGGAAGGGAAGCTGGGCGGACAGGCTCAGGTGCAGGGGGTCTCGGGCGTGTGGGGAGATCTGACCGGCAACGTGAACTCGATGGCGTCCAACCTGACCGGCCAGGTGCGCGGAATCGCCAGAGTTGTAACCGCTGTGGCCAACGGCGATTTGAGGCGAAAGCTGACGCTCGAGGCGAAGGGCGAGATCGCGCAGCTCGCCGAGACCATCAACTCGATGATCGACACGCTCGACACCTTCGCGGAACAGGTCACGACCGTGGCCCGCGAAGTGGGGGTGGAGGGCAAGCTGGGAGGACAGGCGCGCGTGCCGGGCGCTGCGGGGACCTGGAAGGACCTCACCGACAACGTGAACCAGCTCGCCGCGAACCTGACCACCCAGGTGCGCGCCATCGCCGACGTGGCCACCGCGGTGACGAAGGGAGATCTGACCCGCGAGATCAAAGTCGAGGCGCGCGGCGAGGTGGCCGTGCTCAAGGACACCACCAACGAGATGATCCGGAACCTCGCGGAGACGACCCTCAAGAACAGCGAGCAGGACTGGCTCAAGACGAACCTGGCCAAGTTCAGCCGGATGCTCCAGGGGCAGCGGGACCTCCTCACGGTGGGGCAGATGATCCTCTCCGAGCTGGCGCCGGTGGTGAACGCGCATCGCGCCGCCTTCTACCTCATGGACACGGCGGAGGGCTCGGGGCGCCTCACCCTCCTGGCGGGGTACGCGCTGGACGACGAGGCGAGGGCCGAGAAGGGGTTCCCGATCGGGAGCGGTCTCGTGGGGCAATGCGCGCGGGAGCGTCGCAAGATCGTCCTGGGGAACATCCCCGGCAAGTACCTGAAGATCCGGTCCGGCCTGGGCAAGGCGAACCCGGTGAGCATCATCATCCTCCCCGTCGTCTTCGAGGGCGAGGTGCGCGGCGTGATCGAGCTGGCCTCCTTCGACCGGTTCAGCGACACTCACCAGACCTTCCTCGATCAGCTCACCGAGACGATCGGGATCGTGATCAACACCATCGAGGCCAACACGAGGACCGAGGTCCTGCTGGGGCAGTCCCAATCCCTGGCCGGCGAGCTCCAGCAGACGAACCAGGAGTTGCAAGAGAAGGCTCAGCTCCTCGCCCACCAGAACGCCGAGGTGGAGCGGAAGAATCGGGAAGTCGAGCAGGCGCGCCAGGCCCTGGAGGAGAAGGCGTCACAGCTTGCGCTCACCTCCAAGTACAAGTCGGAGTTCCTGGCCAACATGTCGCACGAGCTCCGGACGCCGCTCAACAGCCTCCTGATCCTCTCGGACCAGCTCTCGAAGAACCCGACCGGGAACCTGAATCCCCGCCAGACCGAGTACGCGAAGACGATCCACGCCTCGGGGAACGACCTTCTGAACCTGATCAACGACATCCTCGATCTCTCCAAGATCGAATCCGGAACGGTGGTCGTGGACGTGGGGGATCTCCGGTTCGAGGATCTCCACGGGTTCGTGGAGCGGACCTTCAACCACGTGGCCGAGTCGCGCGCCCTCGAGTTCGATGTGAAGCGGTCGCCCCAGCTGCCGCGATCCATCCAGACCGACGCCAAGCGTCTCCAGCAGATCCTCAAGAACCTCCTCTCGAACGCGTTCAAGTTCACCAGGCAGGGACGGGTCACGCTCGAGATCTACGTGGCGCCCCCCTCGGTGCGCTACGAGGGAGAGGGCCTGAGGGAGCAGGCAGAGGTGATCGCATTCTCCGTCGCCGATACCGGGATCGGAATCCAGCCCGAAAAGCAGCAGATCGTCTTCGAGGCATTCCAGCAGGCGGACGGGAGCACGAACCGCAAATACGGCGGCACGGGACTTGGCCTGGCGATCAGCCGGGAGCTGGCCTGGCGCCTGGGCGGCTAGATCCAGCTCGAGAGCACGCCCGGAGAGGGGAGCGTCTTCACGCTCTACCTCCCGGCGGGATTCAGCACCCAGGCACGTCGTCCGGCCACGGCGTCCGAGGGGACCGGGGCTCGCCCGGCTCTCGCCGGCGCCCCGGCGATCGCGGAACCGGAGCCGGAGCCGTCCTTCGATGATTCGGCCGACGACCGCTCCGAGATCCACCCCGGGGACAGGGTCCTGCTGATTCTCGAAAACGATCTCGCGTTCGCGCGGATGCTCTACGACGTGGCCCACGAGCGGGGGTACAAAGCCCTGATCGCGGGGTACGGCGCCTCGGCTCTGAATCTCGCGGCGCAGTACCTGCCGGACGCCATCACGATCGACATTTCCCTGCCCGACATCAACGGATGGCGCGTTCTCGAGAGACTCAAGAACTCGGCGGCGACACGCCACATCCCCGTGTACGTGATCACGACGGACGAGGACCAGGACCGCGGTCTTCGCTCGGGGGCGATCGGTGTGGCGGTGAAGCCCATCCAGACCCGGGAGAGCCTGGATGAAGTTCTGGGTGTCCTGTTCCGGTATGCCGAGAGGGTCGAGCGCCAGCTGCTCCTGATCGAGCCGGATCCCGAGCGGAGCAAGAGGCTCCGGCCGTTCCTCCCCTCGAGCCGCGTCACGATCATCGAGGCCCGCACGGCGGAGGAAGCGGTCGAGCGTCTGAGCGCCCAAGCCCCCGACTGCGTGATCCTGAACCCCTCGATCCAGAACGGATCGGCCTCCGACCTGGTGGACAACCTGGTCGCGGGCGGCCTGCAGGGGGTGCCGGTGCTGGTGCACGCGCCGGAGGACGGGGGGGAGACCGCCTCGGTCGTGGCCCGCATGCTCTCCAAGACCGCGGTCGCGCGCGAGGTCCAGAGCCCTGAGCGACTCCTCGACTTGACCGCGCTCCTCCTGCACCGCCGCCTGGAGGATCTCTCCGACGTCCAACGCCGGACGATTCTGGATCTCAGGAACGGCGACGCGACGCTGAGCGGCCGCAAGGTCCTGATCGTGGACGACGATATCCGGAACATCTTCGCCCTGACGAGCACCCTCGAGCAGCACCACATGATCACCCTGGCCGCGGAAACCGGCCGGGACGCGATCGCGATTCTCGAGGCGAACGCGGACGTGGAGGCGGTCCTGATGGACGTGATGATGCCCGAGATGGACGGGCTGGCCACCACCCGCGCGATCCGCCAGATCCGGCGCTTCCGCGACCTGCCCATCATCGCGGTGACCGCGAAGGCGATGAAGGGGGATCGCGAGAAGTGCATCGAGGCAGGCGCCTGGGACTACCTCGCCAAGCCCGTGGACCAGGACGAGCTTCTGGCGATGCTCCGGGCGTGGCTCGTCCGCTAGAGGAGCGCATGATCCCGAAAACGGAAGTCGTCAACATCCTCGTGGTCGACGATCTGCCGACGCAGCGGCTGACCGTCGAGGCGGCGCTGTCCGACGTCGGAGAGCGGGTCGTTTCGGTCGGCTCCGGCCGGGAGGCGCTCAAGTTCCTGCTCGAGAACGACGCGGCCGTCATCCTCCTCGATGTGAACATGCCGGAGATGGACGGCTTCGAGACGGCCACGTTGATTCGCCAGCGGAACAAGAACGCCCACACGCCGATCATCTTCCTCACCGCGAACGCGGACGAGGTCCAGGCGGCGCGCGGGTACGCGCTCGGCGCGGTCGATTACCTGATCTGCCCCTTCCCGCCCGACGTGCTCCGGACCAAGGTGGGCGTGTTCGTGGCGCTCTCGCGGGCGAACGAGCAGGTGAGGCGCGAAGCGGAGCAGCGCATCGCGCTCACGCGGGAGCAGAGCGCGCGGGCGGCCGCAGAGGAGCAGAGCAGCCGGTTGCGTGTCCTGGTCGAGATCGGCGGGGTCCTGACCCGGGCCATGGACGGCTCGCCCTTCGAGACCGAGCTCCTCTCGCTCTTCGTCCCTCTCCTCGCGGACGAGGCGGGGCTCGTGTTCAGCGCGAATGGAGACGTTCCGGGGTCCTCCACGTGGTCCCGCTCCAAAGGCGCGGGCTCTCGTCCCGGGAGCCTGCCGGGCGTTCCTCCCCCGGCCCTGTCGGACGCGGTCTCGGCGGTCCTGTCCTCCGGGCGGGCGGAGCGGCTGCGGGACGCCTCGGGAGGGATCACCGGGATCGCGCTACCCCTGGCCGGACGGGGCGGGGTGTACGGCGCCCTGGCCATGGTCTCCGAGCGGCGGTACACCAACGCGGACCTCGAGCTCCTCGAGGTCATCGCGAGCCGCACCGCGAGCGTCCTCGAGAACCGGAGACTCTACCGCGAGCTGCAAGACCGTGACCGGCGCAAGGACGAGTTCCTGGCCATGCTCTCGCACGAGCTTCGGAACCCCCTCGGCGCGATCACCACCGCGGCGCAGGTGCTCCAGATGGGGACCGCGTCGGGGGACAAGGTCGAGCGCGCCGGCGCCGTGATCGCGCGGCAGTCCTACCAGCTCTCCCGCATGCTCGACGACCTCCTCGAGGTTTCGCGCGTCACGACGGGCCGCGTCCAGCTGACGCGCGAGGCCTTCGACCTGGGCGACGTCGCCGCGCGCGCGGTGGAGGCGTTGAAGACCTCGGGCCGTCTCAACAGTCACGAGATCTCGCTCCAGGCCGGCCCCGTCCTGGTGGAGGCGGACATCGCGCGCACGGATCAGATCATCACGAACCTGCTCGTGAACGCGGTCAAGTACACCGACCCGGGCGGGCGGATCGGGGTCGAGGTCGGATCGGTGGGATCGCAGGCGTTCGTGAAGGTCTCCGACAACGGCATCGGCATCAGCGCGGACCTTCTCCCGCGTCTGTTCGAGGTGTTCGTGCAGGGACGCCAGGCGCTGGACCGCGCCCAGGGAGGGCTCGGCATCGGGCTCGCCCTCGTGAAGAAGCTCACCGAGCTGCAGGGGGGCACGGTGGAAGCATGGAGCCCGGGACCGGGCCAGGGCAGCACGTTCACCGTGCGGCTGCCGCGCCTCATGAACGCAAAGGTCTCGCTGGGCGAGCGGCGATTGCCACGGATGCTTCCCAGCCGTCTGCGCGTCCTGGTCGTGGACGACAACGCTGACGCGCGCGACATGCTGCGCACCTTCCTGGAATTGGCGGGACACGAGGTGCACGATGCCGTGAGCGGGCCCGACGCCGTGGAGAAGGCCCGGCGGGTCCTTCCCGATCTCGCGCTCGTGGATCTGGGCCTGCCCGGATTCGACGGCCTCGAGGTCGCGGCCCGCCTCCGGGGCGATCTCGCGACGCGCGGGATCTTGCTGGTCGCGATGACCGGCTACGGCCAACCGGACGACAAGCGCCGTACGTCCGAGGCCGGCTTCGAGGCCCACATCGTGAAGCCGGTCACCTCGGAACAGCTGAACGAAGTCATCTCCCTCTGCGCGTCGCGGGTGGACGAAGCGAGGGCCTGACCGCTACGCGACCAGGATCTTGCGTCGAGCCTGCGCCGGCACACGCGCCTCCGGAGTCAAGATCCCGTCGAGGTTGAGCGGGTCGGACGCGGAGAGTTTGAGGCCGGATCCGGCGCCGCGATTGGTGCGGCGCAGTCTCCTCATCATCTCGATCGCCTCGGGGAGCGCGTACTGCTCGCCCGAGAAGCGCTGCACGAATCGCCCGCCGCGGACGTCGCCCCTCAGCTCCCAGAGCCGGTACACGCGAACGAGATCCCGCCATGGAATCGGAATCCGCTCCCGATCGAGGACGCGGCGGAACACGACGCCGTAGCGGTCGAGGAGTCTCCGCGCGGCGAATTCCACGAGGCGCGGGGCGGGCGTGACGAGTTCCGCCTCGTGGGAGCGAAACCGCGTCCAGCGCCCGGCCGGCGCGAAGGGCGCCCGCTTCATGACGCCGCGCCGCCGGCTCGGCGGGGTGATCAAGCGGCGCAGCCCGCTGAAGGAATCGCAGGTGACGACTCCGTGCCCGATGAGCTGAGAAAGCCCCATCTCGACGTGCGACGGAAGGAGGTCCGAGGCCCGCTGAAGCTCCTGCGTGAAGGAGGCCCCCCGCGTGCCCAGGATCTCGAGCAGGATGCTCGCATAGCTCGAGAGCGGTTCCTCGACGCCCTCGCCCGCGGGCCGGGCCAGCGCCAGCCAGGCGTCCAGGTCCTCCCGGGGGAGGAGGCAGACCGGCGTCGACCGGATGGGAGCATTCCCGCCGCCCCAGAGGCGGCCCCAGACCAGCTCCCCGGACAGGGTGACCTGGTCCAGCCATTCCTGCCGGTATCCCTCGAGGCGGCCCGGCAGCACGCTCGATTCCCACGCCGCCGCCGCGATCTCGAACCCGGCGAGCTTCCGCACGATCCCGATCAGCCCGCCCGGTCCCGTGAGGCGAAACCCTTCCTCCGCGTGCTGCCAGCACGCGAGGAAGCGCCATAGCTCGGCCGCGGTGACGGGCTCGATCTCCCGCCGCAGGCGCTCGAGGGTGTAACGGTGGATGCGGGCCAGGAGTCTCCGGTCGCACCACGCCTGCCGCCCGTCGAGGCGGCAGCGCAGAAGGGAGCCCTCGGCCTCGAGGGTGAGCAGATGATGTTCCTCGGTCGCCGGCACGCACGGGACATGCTCGGTTCCGGTCCCGACGAAGACCGGACCCAGGGCTTCCAGCCTTCCTCGCAGCACCGCCTTCGGATCCTCCGGCGCCTCGACCGCGCGCCAGATGTCGCGCGCCTGGACCACGCGATGCTCGGCCCGGAGCTCGTCGAGCCATGGAACCCAATCCGAGTCCCGGGCCTCCGCGTCGGTCGCGTAGCCCATCCAGAGGAGCGCCTCGTGCACTTCCTCGGCGTTCTCGGGCTGCGGCCAGGCCTCGGCGCGCACGCGCTCCACGGCCTCGGGGTCGAGCGCGCCCAGCGTGTCGGCGGTCTCGGCGTCGATCCGGTGGCGGGCGCTGACCGCCTGCGTCCGGCGCTCCTCGAGGGGCGCGTCGTCCAGGAAGCCGTAGGGCATCACGTTCAGGATTCCCCGCGCGAAGGCCGAGGGCTCGCGCGTGTCCACCGCGACCTTGCGGATGCTTCCATCCCGGAGCCCGCGGAGCACCGCGAGGAACCCGTCCACGTCCATCGCCTCGTTCAGACAATCCTCGATGGTCTGGCGGACCATCGGATGCTCCCAGGGGATGGGCTGGTCCCCGGGGGGGAGCGTCTCGGGGCACGCGAGGGCTTGGGGAAACGCCTTCACCAGCTCGTCCTCGGCCCGCATGCGAAGGAGCGGGGTGGGGACGCGCTTCCCGCCCCCCTGCGTGCGCGAGATCAGGAGCGCGCGGGAGAGATTCCAGCGCCACCGGGTCCCGAACATGGGAGCGTCCAGGAGCGCCTGCACGAGCAAATCGCGCGCGACGTCGGGGTGGAGATACTGAAAGACGTCCTCGAGCGGGAAGCTGTGCTGCGGTCCGAGGGAGAGCACGATCGCCTCGTCGTTGGCCGCGGCCTGGAGCTCGAATCCGAACCCGCGGCAGAACCGCTTCCGCAGCGCCAGGCCCCAGGCGCGGTTGATGCGTCCCCCGAAGGGCGCGTGCACCACGAGCTGCATCCCGCCCGACTCGTCGAAGAAGCGCTCGAGGACGACGCATCGCGGCGTGGGCGTCGCGCCCAGGGCCCGCGCGCCCTCCTCCACGAACTCCGAGAGCTCGAGTGCGGCAGCCTCCGAGAGCCCCACTTCGTCCGTGAGCCAGGGGCGTTCCCTCCCGCGCTCCCGCACCCGCCCGACCGCCTCCGAGAGCTCGCGCGTCCGCGAGGGCGCCTCGCCCAGCCAGAAGGGGATCGTGGGGGGAGCGCCCTGCGCGTCGGCCACGCGCACGAGCCCGGGCTCGACGCGCAGGATGCGCCACGACGTGTTCCCGAGCTGGAACACGTCGCCCCCGTTCGCCTCCACCGCGAAGTCCTCGTCGAGGGAGCCGACCTGCGTTCCCTCCGGCTCGAGGACCACGCGGTATTGGCCCGTGTCCGGGATGGCGCCGCCCGAAGTGATCGCGGTGATCGAGGCGCGGCGCGTTCCGCGGAGGCGGCCATGAACGCCGTCCCGGTGGAGGAGGGCCGAGCGGCCCTGCGTGTGGAGCCGCACGACGTCGTCGAACTCCTCGCGCGGGAGGGCGCGATAGGGCCACGCGCGCGTCAGCGTCCGGAACAGTCGCTCCTCCTCCCACGTCTCGGGCACACACGAGGCCACGATCTGCTGGGCGAGGATATCGAGCGGGCGGCCGGGCGAGAGCGTGCGATCCAGATCCCCGCGGCGCACCGAATCCAGAAGCGCCGTCGCGGTGACCAGCTCGTCCTGCGTGAGCGGAAAGACGCGTCCCTTCGGGACCCGGGAGAGGGCGTGACCGCTTCGGCCGACGCGCTGGAGCAGGACGGAGATGGAGAACGGCACCCCGACCTGAAGGACCAGATCCACGTCGCCGATGTCGATTCCCAGCTCCAGGGAGGCGGTGGCCACGAGCGCCTTGAGGGAACCCTCCTTGAGGCGGCGTTCCGCGTCGAGACGGCGCTCGCGGGCGAGGCTCCCGTGATGGCTCGTCACCTGCTCCTCGCCCAGCACCGTCGTCAGGCGCGCGGCGATGCGCTCGGCGAGCTTCCGGGTGTTCACGAAGACGAGCGTCGTCCGGTGCTCCCGGATCAGGGCCGCCATCCTCGCGATGATCTCCTCCCAGGTCTCGTGGGAGCACACGGTGGCGAGCGGGGACTCGGGGATCTCGATCGCGAGGTCGAGGTCGCGCCGGTGTCCGATGTCCACCGTCGCGCACTCCGGGCCGGCTCCGGCGAGAAGGTTCGCGATCTCCGCGATCGGCTTCTGCGTCGCGGAGAGCCCGATGCGCTGGAGTGGTCCCTCGACGAGCGCCGTGAGCCGCTCGAGGGAAAGGGCCAAGTGCGCGCCGCGCTTGTTGCCGGCGACGGCGTGGATCTCGTCCACGATCACGGTCCGGACGGTTCGAAGCATGGCGCGGCCGCCGGCGCTCGTGAGGAGGATGTAGAGCGACTCGGGCGTCGTTACCAGAATGTGCGGCGGGCGCTTTCCCATGGACGCGCGCTCGCGGGCTGGCGTGTCGCCGGTACGCACGAGGACGCGAATCTTAGCGAAGCCGGGATCCAGCTCGGCCAGCTCCGCCAGCGGCCCCTGGAGGTTCTTCTGCACGTCGTTCCCGAGCGCCTTGAGCGGGGAGACGTAGAGCACCTGCGTCGTGTCACCGAGGGAGTCGCCCTGACGCAACAGCCCGTCGATCGCCCAGAGGAAGGCCGCGAGCGTCTTCCCGGTCCCGGTGGGCGCGGCGATGAGGGTGTTCCCACCCCCGCGGATTTGCGGCCACCCCTGGATCTGGGGCGCGGAGGGCGTCCCGATTCGCTCGGTGAACCAGCGGCGGACGGCGGGATGGAAATGCTGCAGCGGCATGGGTCGGGCCTCGGGATGTCGGAGTCGGATGGCCCCATTATATCATCACCCCCTCTGCCTGGCGCCGCGCAGTCGTCGCGTTCTTGACTTCGATGCGGTTCGCCCCGGCGCACGAGCTGGTCTATCTCTTCTGGGTGTTCACCCTGGCGTACGCGGTCTTCAACGCGCTGACGATCGACGGGCTCCTGGGGCTCATGTGCATCGCGCTCCTGCCGTTCATGGGCGCGCGGCTTCGTCCAGAGCCGTCTCCGCCATGACGGGCTTCACGAGCGAGGCGCAGAGCTTGGCCCGCCGCCTGGCCTCGCCGAAGTCGCGTCCGTAAGCCAGCGCGACCCCCATCCGCCGCTTCGGGAACGCCTCGGGCTTTCCGAACAGACGAAGGTCGACGTGGGGAAGGCGGAGCGCTTCCTCGAGGCCCTCGAAGGCGATCCCCTTCGCGTTCATGCCGCCGTAGATCACGGCGCTGGCGCCCGGGGAGCGCATCTCCGTGCTCACCGGAAGGCCCAGGATGGCCCTCGCGTGGAGCTCGAATTCGCTCTGGTCCTGCGTGATCATCGTGACCATGCCGGTGTCGTGGGGACGCGGGCTCACCTCGCTGAACCACACGCGATCCCCCTGGATGAAGAGCTCCACTCCGAAGATCCCGCTCCCCCCCAGGTTGTCGGTGACCCGCTTCGCCACGTCGCGGGCCCGGGTCAGGGCGCGCCCGGTCATCGGCTGCGGCTGCCAGCTCTCCACGTAGTCCCCGTTCACCTGCACGTGGCCGATCGGCTCGCAGAAGTACGTGGCGCTCTGGCCCCGCTCGTCGCGCGCGCGCACCGTGAGGAGCGTGATCTCGTAGTCGAACGGAATCCACTCCTCCACGATGACGCGCGCCCGCTTCACCCGCCCGGCGCTCATGGCGACCTCCCAGGCCCGCTCCACGTCGTCCGGCCCCTTGAGCACCGACTGGCCCTTGCCCGAGGAGGACATCACCGGCTTGATCACGCAGGGAAAGCGAAGCTCCTGGGCGGCGCTCCGGACTTCGTCCACGCTCTCCGCGAACGCGTAGCGCGAGGTGGGGAGCTTGAGCTCCTCGGCGACCAGCCGGCGGATACCCTCGCGATTCATGGTGAGCTGGGTGGCTCGCGCCGTCGGGATCACGCGCGCCAAGCCGTCGGCCTCGATCCGGGCCAGCTCGTCGGTCGCGATGGCCTCGATCTCGGGCACGACCAGGTGCGGCCGCTCCGCCTCGACCACCGCCCGCAGCGCTTTCGGGTCGGTCATGTCGATGACGTGGAACCGGTGCGCCACGTGGTGCCCCGGAGCGTGCGCGTAGCGGTCGACGGCGATGACCTCCACGCCCAGCCGCTGCAAGGCGATGATGACCTCCTTGCCCAGCTCGCCGGCGCCGAGCAGCATGACTCTCGTGGCGCCGGGGGTGAGTGGCGTGCCGATGCGCAAGGTGTCTCCTTTGTTGGGGTCTGCGGACTCGAAACCGCAGCCTAGACGGGATTCCGGAGAGGCGCAAGGGAGTGCCTCGTGGTAGGGTCTCCCCGCGCGAAAGCGCCCAGGCTCCACCCGGACGAAACCCGGCGCGCTCCCCGCGCGTACGTGACTCTGAGGAGGTGCTCCCCATGCTCGAAATTCGCGGTCTGGTCAAGGTGTACCCCGGCCCGGTCACGGCGCTGAACGGGATCGATCTCGACGTGGCTCCGGGGATGTTCGGCCTCTTGGGGCCGAACGGCGCCGGAAAAACCACCTTCATGAAGATTCTCGCCGGGCTGCTCGAGCCCACGTCGGGCACGGTGACGCTGGATGGGAATGACATCCTCGGACACCCCGAGAATCTCTGGCCCCGCCTCGGCTACCTGCCGCAGGAGTTCGGCTTCTATCCCCACCTGACCGGGGAGGCCATGCTCGCCCACCTTCTCGATCTGAAGGGGGTGCAAGCCCCGGGAGGGAGAAGGAAGCTCGTCCGCGATCTGCTCGAGCGCGTCAACCTCACCTTCGCGGCGAAGCGGGCCGTGAAGAATTATTCGGGCGGGATGCGCCAGCGCCTGGGAATCGCGCAGGCCCTGGCCGGCGACCCGCGCCTCATCATCGTGGACGAGCCCACGGCCGGCCTGGATCCCGAGGAGCGCCTGCGCTTCTACCATCTCCTGTCGGAGCTGGCGGTGAACCGCATGGTGATCCTTTCGACCCACATCGTCGAGGACGTGGCCGTGCTCTGTCCCCGTTTCGCCGTCATCCGCTCCGGCCGCCTCCTCGCGCTGACCTCTCCCAGCGAGGCGCGCGGCTCGATCGCGGGACACATATTCGAGGGCACGGTGCTGGTCGAGGACCTGCCCAAGCTTCGCGAGGAGCACATGGTCACCCAGGCGCTTCTCGTCGAGGGAAGGAACCGCGCCCGCGTCTACGATCCATCCGGAACCCCTCCGATCGGATTCGTTCCGGCTCCGGTCACGCTGGAGGACGCTTATCTCGTCTTGATGCGGCTCGGGGCGCTCCCGGCCAGGGGGAAGCGGGGAGGTCCGTCCGGTGAGGGTGCGCCCGCGACCCACGACGGATCGCCGCACGCCGCGGCCTCCATCGAGGCCGGGCGATGAGCTCTCGCCGCCTCGCCGCGGTCTTCTGGATCGAGTTCCGGCACTCCTTCCGGCGGCCGCTCTTCATCTTCCTGGCCGTGATCCTGCTCCTGAACGCGTGGGGTCTCTCGACCGGGAAGGTCGCGATCTCTTCGGGCGACAGCGAGGTGGGCGGCACCAAGGCCTGGATCACCTCGGAGTTCGCGCAGACGCAGATGATGACGTTCATCATCCTCCTGCTCTATGGATTCTTCATCGCCAAGGCCGCGGGGATGACCCTGCTGCGAGACCACGAGACGAAAGCCGACGAGATCCTCCATTCCACGCCCCTCACGGCGGGGGAGTACGTGTGGGGACGCTACCTCGCGGTGGGCGCCGCGTTCGTGGGGCTGATGATCTTCCAGATCATGGCCAACGCGTTCTTCAACCACGTGGTGCCCAACGGTTCGGCCAACGAGATCCGCGGGCCGTTCCTGCTCCGGAGCTACCTGATGCCGGTGCTGACCATCGGACTCCCGTTCCTCGTCTTCTTCACCGGCCTCTCGATGTACGTCAGCGAGCGCACGAGGAATGCCGTCATGGTCTACCTGCTGCCCACCGCCGCGTTGGTGGTGTGCGGCTTCTTCCTCTGGACGTGGGCTCCCTCGTGGCTCGACCTGCGTGTGAACAAGCTCCTGCAATTCATCGAGCCCTCCGGCTACCGATGGCTGAACGAGACCCATCTGAAGATTGATCGTGGCGTGGCGTTCTACAACAAACACTCCGTGCCGTACGACGCGCTCTTCTGGCTGAACCGAGCGTGGCTGCTCCTGTTGGGTTTCGGAGCGGTCCTCCTGACCCAACGGTCCGTGGCCCTCTCCCTTCGCGGGGCCGTGGCGTCGCGGCGCGATCTCAAGGCCGGTGCGGAGCAGGCGAGGCGCGGTCCCATCCCCTGGGAGGAGGCGCCGGCCGGCGCGGTCCTCGCGGGGCTGGGAATGAAGACCGGCGCGCCCGGGTATCTGCGGTGCGTGGCCTCGGTCGCGCGCTGCGAGGTGCGGGAGCTCCTGCGCCAGGGGGCCCTGTACATCTTCGTGCCGCTCATTCTCATCCAGGTGCTGGGGAATTCGCTCCTCGCGGTCGGCGCCTTCGACACGCCGCTGCTCCTGACGCCGGG
>Ga0137398_10000530_pt1 | contig 13934 bp, 10 predicted proteins | sample czorhiz216metaG_FD_106659 | JGI IMG/M metagenome (GOLD analysis project Ga0137398, IMG submission 106659) | Vadose zone soil microbial communities from Angelo Coast Range Reserve, California, USA - czorhiz2.16 metaG | ecosystem: Environmental > Terrestrial > Soil > Vadose zone | place: USA...
CAGCGGCGCTTTGTGGGCCGTGGCTTCGGCGCGAATTTCATCCAGCTTGCCGCGACCTACCAGCGTCGCGGGATCCGCAGCGTCGCGCATCTGGAACACGGTTCCGGCGATCTCCGCTCCCGCGCTGCGCGCCAGCTCTACCAGCTCCGAAAGCGATTCGCGGCCTTGCTCGCCCGCTGGCATGCCGGGAAAGCGCGGCGCGCGCTTCCAACCCACGCCTACGAGCAAGGCGCGCTCTACTGTCGAGATTTGATGTTGCTTCTTGGTCACTGAGATGGGCCGGGAGTCATCGTGCGGGCTTGCGCATTTCTGGCTGGGCTTACCCCTCAGAGGGATTATACGCCTCTCTACTTCGCCCCGCGACCCATCTCCAATCCTGCTGTCCTGCGCTTCCGAAATGTGCCTTGATTGTCGGAATCTGCATTCCATCTTCGGGCAAACTGCTTGAAAAATGGAGGCCGGCAAGACATTGGCGTTTTCGCACCTGCGCTGAGATGCGATGCGTTGCGGGGCCGAAAGAGTTATGGGAAGATAGGCTTATGCAAAAAACTTTGGTAGCAGCGGTAAGTTTATTGACGGCTGGGATGATGATGCTTGGGAATGCCCTGGCGCAACAGACACCGGCGGCGAGCAGTCAACAACCCACGGCAACGAAGGCTCATCCGGCTCCCGCCGCCGATAGTCAAAAAGCCCCCGCGGCTAAGACGGGTCAAGCAACGAGGCCAAGAATCCAGAGTGTTCTGATGCTCAAGACGCAGAAAGAAAAACTCAGCTATGCGCTGGGAATGAACCTTGGGACTAACCTGCACAAGCAGACCGTCGAGGTGGACACGGCCATTGTTCTGCGCGGGCTGAAGGACGGTCTCGCTGCCGGCAAGACGCTCCTGTCGGAAGACGAGGCGCGAGCTGCGCTCACGCAATTACAGACCGAAGTGCGTAATAAACAGCAAGAGAAAATGAAAGTGACCGGGGAGTCGAACAAGAAAGAAAGTGTCGAGTTCCTGGCGGCGAATAAAACCAAGGAGGGCGTCGTCGTGCTGCCCAGCGGTCTTCAATACAAGATTCTCACCGAGGGTTCGGGGCCGAAGCCGACCGCCAGTGACACCGTCGTTTGCAACTATCGAGGCACGCTTATTTCCGGCTCGGAATTTGACAGCTCTTACAAGCGCGGCCAGCCGGCATCATTTCCGGTAAATGGGGTCATCAAGGGTTGGACGGAGGCTCTCCAGCTCATGCCCGTCGGGTCGAAGTGGCAACTTTTTGTTCCAGCGGAGCTGGGTTATGGCGATCGCGGCGCGGGCGAGAACATCGGACCCGGCGCGACTCTCATTTTCGAAGTGGAGTTGCTTTCCATCCAGGGCAAGGACAAGTAAGAGTTTGTTCTGGAATTGAACCAGGCAGAGATCGACATCCTGGTCTCCCCAAAAGAGAGAGGACTCCTGCAACGTCTCGCTGGTTTTGCGCGACACCTTCGGCGTGTTCCTGACATGACGACCTTAGTTCGGAGGAACGACGAACGGGCTCGAAAGCATGTCCTGCTTCGTGCCCGAGCCAGGGGCCGCGCAAATCAAGAGGCCTTATATTCCCGGCCTCAAGACGGCCTACATGGTAAGCTGGCTGCTCAATCCCCGGTATTCGGCTTACGCCAAATCAGTCAACTGCTCAAGCCCTTGGACATTTAGCCATTCGATTGCGCCCGCTTGTACACCGGCATCATCGCCAAATCCTGGAAACCAACGTACGCCCTGCTCTTTGCGAAACCACGTGAGCTGGCGTTTGGCGTACCGCCGCGTGGCCTGCTGAATCGCTCCCCGCGCTTCTTCTAGTGTAATCTCGCCGCGGAGCACCGCGCGCAACTCGCGGTAGCCGATGAAATCAAACGGTTTCGAATTCTGGCTCATGCCGCTCTCGAGTAGTGCTTGCACTTCGCGCATCCATCCTTGTTCGAGCATGGCGTCTGTTCTGGCGTGGATGCGCTCGTTGAGCTTCTCGCGCGGCGGCATCAATCCGATTCGTACCACCCGCCAGGCTTTCAGCGGTGTCCGGCCCGCTCGAAGGACCTCGGAGACTGGCCTTCGCGTCAGCACGCAAACTTCGACGGCACGGATGAGCTTCTGTTCGTCCGCGGGCGCGATTTTCGCGGCCGTTTCCGGGTCGAGCCGCTTCAGCATTCGATGCAGATGGCCGGACGGGTGGTCTTCAACGCTCGCGCGCAGCCGCTCGCGCAATTCTTCCGAGCGCTGCGGAACGTCCGCGAGACCCTCGAGCAGCACGCGCAAATACAATCCCGTCCCGGCAGTGAATATCGGCAGGCGCTTCCGCTGCCGCAAGGCGTCCAGCACAGACAACGCTAATTGGCGATATCCGCCCGCGGTCGCTTCTTCCTGCGGGCTGAGAACATCCATCAGATGATGCGCAATGCCGCGGCGTTCGGAGGGGGTGGGCTTTGCGGTGCCAATATCAAACCCGCGATAGAGCTGCGTTGAATCGCAGGCCACAACTTCCCCGCCGAGCCGCTCCGCGAGTCGCACAGCAAGCGCCGACTTTCCCGATGCCGTGGGACCAACGACAACAACGAGAGGCAGAAGCGCTTTGTTTTCGCTCATCGAAGGAGGAGATGCCGCGCGCGAACAAAGACAAAAATCAGTATGAAAAGCACGACAAGAAGTCTGCCTAGAACTTGTTGGCGCGTGAGTTTCACTGATAAGCAGCTTCGATCGGCAAATTATACAGAAAATAAAATCGCAGCTCGATATACGGTCGGCTGAAGGCCTGCGGCAGCGGTTCGAACGGATTCGACGAGCGAATGGCTGACACCGCCGCGCGGTCGAGTGGTTCTTTTCCGGAACCGATGAGCCGCACCGGCTCTCCCGCCGGCACGCTGCCGTCCTTCAGGATGCGGAATTGCAGGGCCACGCGGCCCCGGTCGCCGAGCATCGCCGATTCCGGCATGACCGCATACCAGTTCCGCCGTACGGCAGCGATGACGCGAGCCATGTAATCACTGAAATCGACGCCTTCGGTAGGTGTAAGAATCTCATAGCCATTGCCGTAGGTACCGCCGCCACCTTGTGATCCGCCTCCGCCGAGTGCCCCGCCCGAGCGCGGCATCGGGCCCACCACCGCGCCGGAGCTGCCACCTGCCGACGGACTCTTGGCCGCTTCACGCAACGTATCTTGGATCGATCTGCTGGTCGAATTTTTCGGCAAGATCAGCCCACGCTGCGGCTGTGGGGTGTCCGGCGCTTCGAGTTTTAGCGCGGGCTTGGGCGCATCCGTTTTGGGCATTGGTGCGCTGGGCTGTGGATCAGGCTGAACATCGTTTGGCTTGGGCACTGGTGCGTTCGGCAACTCTCTCACCGGACGTTCCGGTTGAGGCGCAGGGGTCGGAGCGATCGGCGGCGCAACTTTACGCAACACCCGTGGATCAACGTGCACTTTGGGTACCGGTTGAACCGGACGGGTCGATGGCTTTAACGATTCCAACGCTCCCGGAGGAAGCAGCACTACCATCTGCCTTTGCGCGAGTTCCATTTCGGCCTGGGTCGGCTCACGCGGCGGGAACAGCTTCGATTGCAGCAAAATCAAGGTTATCAGCAGCGCGTAAGCCACCAAAAGCCGCATGGTGACTTGCCACCTGGCCTTTGCTCTTTCCTCCTTATGCTCGGGAACGGTCAGATTGACTTCGCCGGTAATGAAAATATTAGGGTCGACGAGGTCCTCCGGAACATGCAGCGGATACGAGCTCACCTCCGGCGGGGCGGCGCCCAATGGCACAGCGATGCGCTCGTCCATGTCTGTCGGTTGCAGCGGCGTCGAAAGGTCTTCCGTGACGCTGTAGGCTTCGCGATTCACATCGCGGGGCACGACCACCCGCGCGGCGATGGACTCCAGCGGCAGATTTGCGGGGATCGTCGAATGCCCGTCCAACTGCACGATGGGCAGCATGGCCGGCACCAGCGTGCGCTCATCCATGGTGGTAGGACGGCGGCGCTGTGTTGGCGTATCCACCGCCGCGGTCGGACGAGCATCGATCGGAACCAGAATCCGTGAAATCATCTTGTTTTGTCGTGTGTGGCGAAAACGTCCAAGCCGGCCGCTTTGCGATCGCCCGGAACGCTGGCCGACTGACGGCTGCCCAAGACATTGACGCGCGCGGCGTGCTCTTGGATGCTTGCCATTACGCGGCCTGCCAATTCGAGCGCCGCGCGCCCCGCTGCCCCGTTGGTGCGCGGCTCCTTGCGCGAGCCCGCGGCATCAACGAACGCTTCGAGCTCCGCGTGCAACGGCTCGACCACGGGTGTATTCAGCTTTTCAAACGCAAACTCCGGCTGCGGGCCGGGCTTTTTTACACCGATGCGCAGTGCATCGCGCCGCGCATAATCGAGCGAAATGTACTCGTGCTGCTGGAAAAAGCGCATCTTGCGCACGCGTTCGGTGGAAACCCGGCTGGCGGTGATATTGGCAACGGCCCCACCCGCAAATTCCAGGCGTGCGTGTGCGATGTCCACTTTGTCCGTAAGGACCGGAATCCCGACGGCTTTGACCTCCACCACCGGCTCGTCGACCAGCGCCAGCAGAATATCCAGATCGTGAATCATCAAATCGTAGATCACGTCAACGTCGAGGCTGCGCGGCGTAAAGACGCCCAATCGATGCACTTCGAAAAACAGCGGCCGATTCAGGATCGGCTCAACCGCAACCACGGCAGGATTGAACCGTTCGACGTGGCCCACCTGCAGGATCCGTCCGTTTTTCTTTGCCGCACGGAGCAGCGCATCGGCCTCCACGAGATTCACGGCCATGGGCTTCTCAACAAGAACGTCGAGCCCCATTTCCAGAAGCCGGCAGCCCACCTCCGCATGCGCGACCGTCGGGACGGCGACGCTCGCGGCATCCACGCGACTGCGCAATTCATCGAGACTCTTCAAGACCTGCGTCTGAAATTCCGCAGCGACGGCCGCGGAGCGTTCTTGATTCTGGTCGAAGACGCCAACGAGTTCCGCGCCTTCAAGCTGACGGTACACGCGCGCGTGGTTTCGCCCAAATTCGCCCGTGCCAACCACGGCGACACGAATCTTCTTCGATTCTCCCGCCGCGCTCATTCTTTGTTCATTCCCTTCGAAAGGTCATTTGGTTCCGGCCCAGGGGTGGGAGGAAAAGCCTGAATCGTGATTCCCGCTCCGTCCGCCAATTCAATCAGTTTTTCCCGGTCAAAAAGAAGTGTACGCCCGGCATCCACTGCGAGAGCGGTCGCACCCGCGGCCCTCATTTGTTCGATGGTGGGCAAACCGACCACGGGTACGTCAAAACGCATATCCTGGCCTGGCTTGCTGACTTTGACGACCACCAACGGCTTGCCGCCAGTAATTCGGGCGGCGCGCGCGATGGTCTCATCAGTGCCTTCCATCGCCTCCACGGCGACGCAAGCGCAGTCCGCGATGACCGCGGTTTGTCCGATGTCCATGGTTGCGATTTGCCTGGCCACGTCCAGCCCATAAGCCATGTCTTCCGCTTCGTGCTCATTCGGGGCACGCTGCGTGAGCACACCCGGTTCGGGGACCAGCGGCTTCAGGAACAGCGTCGAATCCACCAGGTGGATACCTTCGTCTTCCAGCACGCGTGCCACTGCGCCGATCAATGCATCTGTATTCTTGCGCGGCAGCGAAAACAGCAGCTTCGCCAGCTTCCAATCTGGCCGGATGGAACTGAAAATCTTGTTGTGTTTCACCTGCCCGGCCATGACCACTTGCTTCACGCCTTCCTGACGCATCAAGTCGATGGTTTTGCTTAACTCGCCGAGGCTCACCCAGCACAGCCGTCTTGCAATTTTTTCCAGCTCCGGGGATGCCTCTTCCCTCAGCGCAATCACCGCCATGTCGATTCCCTGACTGCGCGCACCTTCCAGCACCAGGAACGGAAACCGCCCGTTTCCAGCGATGAGTCCCCAGCCTGTCGTGTTGGTGTTCGCGTCCGGCATGAAATCCGCAGTCAGGAGTTACTTCACGATGCCGCGCTCGGCGCTTTCGATGAATTTGATCAATTCTTGCACGTCGGCGGAATCGCTCAACGATCTCTGCATTTCGGCCAGCGCCTGCGAAGTATTCAGCTTCGAGTGCAAGAGCAAACGATAGGCCCGCTTCAAGACCTGCAACCGCTCGGGCGAAAATCCTTTGCGCTCCAGGCCAGTGGTATTGATGCCAAAACTTTTCGTCTCGCGCTCGGTTACGATTTTCGAAAACGGGGGGACGTCCTGAGTAATCACTGTCGATGCGCCGATATACGCGTAGCGGCCGATGCGGCAAAACTGATGGACTGGACAGAACGCGCCAATCGTCGCGAAATCTTCCACCGTGACGTGTCCCGCGAGGGTTGCGCCGTTCACAAACAGCGTGTTGCTGCCGATCAAGCAATCGTGCCCGATGTGCGAATACGCCAGAAGAAAGTTGTGGTCGCCCAGGAAAGTCTTCCCACCGCCTTTTTGCGTGCCACGGCTGACGGTGACGTATTCGCGGAAAATGTTGCCGTCGCCTGCGACCAGTTCGGTGCGCTCACCTCGAAAGGTATAGTCCTGCGGGTCGCTACCGATCGCACTGAACGAATAAAACGCATTGTTCTTGCCGAACTTCGAAGGGCCCGTCAGCATCGCGTGTGTGTGCAACACGCAGCCGTCGCCCAATTCCACGTCCTCGCCAACCACCGCGTACGCGCCGATCTTCACGCCTTCCCCAAGCTTTGCATTTGCCGCCACCACAGCCTGCGGATGAATTTCGCGCATCGTCATTTCGGGGGTTCTTCGGCCTTGCCCGGTGCGTCGCGATCGATCATCTTGCACATCACCGTGCCTTCGGCAGCCAATTGTCCGTTCACCGTTGCTTTGCCTTCCAACTTGCAGAAGTCCCCGCGCCAGGCCAGGACCTTGCATTCGATGCGCAGTTGATCGCCGGGCACCACGGGACGCCGGAATCGCGCGCCGTCGACGGCCACAAAAAAGAGCAGCTTATTGTCGCGATCCGGAATATCCAGCAGCAGCAAAAGCCCACCCGTCTGCGCCATGGCCTCGAGAATGAGGACGCCCGGCATGACAGGCCTTCCAGGAAAATGTCCCTGGAAGTAATATTCATTTATAGAAACATTCTTGATGCCGACGATGCGCTTGAGGCGTTCCACCTCGAGAATTGCGTCCACCATGAGAAATGGATAGCGGTGCGGCAGTAGCTTCTGAATTTCCACGACGTCCAGTATCATTCGTGCTCTCCGTCGCCGCAGCCTCTGCAGCGGCGCCTGGCACATCCCCGCCAAACTTCTAATTATATGCGAACCGTCGCCCTCCGCGATACGCGCTCTTAGGGGGTAGCTACGGTTTCCAACCGCGGAGGTCTTCTTTCGCCGCGACAGATTTTGCTCGATTTGCTCTGGTCGCCGCGCATTGATAGCATCTCCCCACCATGCTGGATGCCCGTCTCCCTAAGACGTTGTTGCAACTCTTGAAGCCGCGCCTGCCGCAGATGCTCGCGACGCTGCGCCGGTTCGTGACTGCGGAATCTCCCAGTCTGGAAAAAGCCGCTAGCGATCGTTGTTGCCGTGTCATCGCTGAGGAATGGAAAAAGCGCGGCGCACGCGTGGAACGAATCGCGCAGAAGCATCGTGGGGACCTTCTCCGCATCACTCCTGCGCCGAACAAATCTGGGTCTTCGGGCCAACTTCTGGTCTTGGGCCACTACGATACGGTCTACTCCACGGGAACACTCGCCAAAATGCCTTTCCGACTGGCAGGTGGCAAAGCGTACGGCCCGGGAACCTTTGACATGAAGGCCGGAATCGTTCAGGCGCTTTTCGCGCTGCAGGCCCTGCAGCATGCGGAAATGCGGCTGCGCAAACGCCTCGTCTTTCTGTGGACCTCTGACGAGGAGATCGGCAGCGAATCTTCGCGCAAATTCTTCGAAACGGAAGCGCGCCGCAGCGACGCCGTCTTCGTGCTTGAGCCCTCCTTCGGCTCGCGGGGCCTGCTGAAGACGGCGCGCAAGGGAGTCGGTGGAGCCGAATTGATTGTGCATGGCCGCGCTTCGCACGCGGGTCTCGCACCACAAGAAGGTGTCAACGCCATCCACGAATTGGCACGGCAACTCGCGGCCATCGCAGGATGGAATGATTTTCGCCGCGGCGTCACCGTCAACGCCGGCATCATTGAGGGTGGCACACGCACGAATGTTATCCCGGAACGCGCACGCGCGCTCCTTGACCTGCGCGCCTTGAGGAATTCCGATATGCGCAGTCTGGAACGCCGGCTGCACGCCCTGCGCCCGCTTCAAAGTGGGGCTCGCCTTGAAGTCACCGGCGGATTTGACCGCCCTCCGCTCGAACGCAAGATGAGCGCATCGCTCTACGCCCGTGCCAAATCGCTGGCCAAGCAAATGAATGTGTCCCTGGGCGAATGCACCGTCGGGGGCGGCTCGGACGGAAATTTCACAGCCGCGCTCGGCATCCCCACGCTCGACGGCCTGGGTGCCGTCGGCGATGGCGCTCATTCCTCGCACGAACACGTTCTTATCAACACCATGCCCTCCCGCGCCGCACTCTTAGCCGCTCTTCTTGCCACCATCTAGCGGTGCGAGACCACGGATGACAAACGAGGGGAGCGGGTGCAAGCGTTCGCACGAGCGGATCAGCGCGCGTAGGTTTTCCGCAGATATTCCGCTGCGGATTGCATCACGTCGTCATAACCGCTGTGCAGCACGTCGCGCAGCGCCGCCTCGGCGGCCATTCCCGCCCCGATGCGATCGAGGATTCGCTCAATATCGCCCATCCCATCGGCTTGCACGATGTATTCGATGTTCGCCAGCGCCCAGGCATACGCATAGCGCGCCGTGTCCCCACTCATGTTCAGCCACGAGCCTTCGAGACGGCTGAGCGGGATGGCCTTATTGTCGTTGTAAATCTGCAACAGCACTGCGGCATCCTCTCTGCTGCGCTGGCCCTCCATCCATTGCGCCAATCCTTCCTGAATCCAGGCCGGTGCGTGAACTGTGCAGCTTGCTGCCAGCCCTATGCAAGCGCTGCGCGTCTTCTGCGCAATGAAGCTGTGGGTCAGCTCATGTTTCAGGACGCGCGACAATTCCGAGTCCACTCCCGCCAGTCCCTGCACCGGCACGCGGATGCGTCCATCGTTCAGCGCTCCCGCCCACGACGGAGCTTTGGTGATATCACTGAAGGCGTCTTGCGTGTAGAGAATCACACCAATCGGTTCCCGAGGCGTAAAGTTCAGCTCGGATTCAATCGCCGAAAAATGCCTCTCCAGCGTTCGCAGTACTTCCCGCGCCAGTGCTGGCGCGGCTGCGCCGCTGTAGCGCAGTTTGAAGTGACTGCTCTCGTTTTCCTTGTAGCTTTCTTCCTCCTGCTTATCCGCGAGTGCTCTGTCCAGCGCTAACTGCACTTCTTTGTCCGGCCGCAGCGCTTGCGCGCGCTTCCACTCGGCAACCGCTTGATCTATTTTATTCAAGCCGTAGTAGGCCCAGCCCTCCAGCTTTGGCACATCCGGGTGGTCCGGGGCAAAGCGCCGCGCACGCTCCAGGTATTCCAGGGATTCCTTAAACTCGCTCCGCCTCAAAAGGAGGTAACCTACGTTCAAGAGCAACGCCGGCTGTTCCGGCGCATAGTTTAGTGCCGTTTGCGCGTCGCTGAGCGCATGCTCCATGTCGCCGCGAGACAATTCGAAATTCGCCGCCAGCTGATGTCCCAGCGCGGCACTCTGATTGGCCTGCCGGCCACCCGAGCGAGCTGCGCCTTCCAGTTTCGCAATGTATTCCCGGTCGATCGCCCCGTCGTGGACCGCACCGTGTTCGACTTCGGCGATCGCTCCGCTCGATTCCATCACTGGCGGCGCGATGTGCAGGTTCGCGGCATCGGCTCCCGGTGAGCCGGCCATCGGCACCGAGTCCCCTTTCTCAATATGATCGACAATGGATTTCGGCAGGCTCAATTCGCCGGCGGAGGTCAGATACTTTACCTTGTCGCCTTCTTCGACGGCGCTCAGAGCGATGATGCGCCGGCCGTTCTTAAGAACAATGGTATCCGCTGCTGCCCGGCCGCTCACGGAAAGGAGGAGTGCGACGCTCAGCAAGACAGTGCGAATTCGGGAAGCTAAAATCATGCGTGGTATCTTTCCATTTTAATCCGCGGTCGTGAGTTCGCGCCGTCCGCCTTGTCCCCTCATGCCGAAAGTGACTACACTTCTCGTATGAGGGCGGAGGCAATCTTTTTCGCGCTGTGGTGTCTCCTGGCGCCGGCCGTCTTTACAGGCACGGAAAGATCACCGCATGAATTGTATGATGCGATTAAGGCGCTGCATGTCGATTCCTCCAATGTTTATCGCATCGCTCCCGCCCATCACGTCCAGCTGCGCCGTGGCGATGCCGTTCTCTCCTTTGAAGAGGGGACGCTCACGTTTTTCTTCCCGCTCGATGGGCAGATTACGGGCGCCGTCTTTTCCGGGCGCGGTCACGTTCTGGCGGCGCCGCGCGAACCGGTCGAAAAACAGCAGATGGGGAGATTTCTCGGCGCTCCCGTCCTCGATCAGGAATTCATTAACGGTTATGTTCGCTTCACGGACGACACCGCAGGCGAACTGCTTCGCCAATTCCGCGCCGCGAATCTGGTGGCTCAGACGGATGCGTCCGTCGGGACGCAATGGGATTCCGCTGTAACTCACCTCAATCCCAGCTACACCCTGCGCATTCTTTTTGACCGGCTCTCGCCGAACCCTAAACCCTGCTTTTACGCCGGGCTGGAAGGCGCAGCCACTGGCCCGTTCGATGTGGTGCTTGATGCACAACGTGACGAGCAATTCCTCCTTGGACAAGTTCACAAAGCCGGCGGCAGAACTTTATACGATGTCTGGACCTCGCATCGAGTTCCGGACTCGCCGGTTTTTCCAGTGGCTTTTCGCGCCTTGCACTACTCCATTGAGACCTCCATTTCCCCGAACAACTCCCTCGATGCCACCGCCAGCGTGCGTTTGCGCGCGGAAACCGGAACAGAACGGGTTCTCGTTTTCCAGCTTTCTCGGGCTCTGACGATCGACAGCGTCACCGGCGAGCATGGTGAATCCCTCCCTTTTTTTCAAAATGAGGGCATGAACCTCCAGGAGCGCAGCGCGCGCGGCAACGACTATTTGGATGTCGTTCTTCCGCAGACTCCGTCGAGCCGTCAGGAATTCACGCTTCATTTTCATTACCGGGGCAACGTCATCCAGGACGCCGGGAATGGCGTCTTGTTTGTCGGCGCGAGAGAGAGCTGGTACCCGCACCTTGGAGATAGCGCGGAATTTTCTGCTTATGACTTCCTACTGCGCTGGCCGCACAAGCTTCGCTTGATTGCCACCGGTTCCAAACTCGAAGAGCACGAGGAAGGAGAATTCCGCGTCGGGCACTGGAAGACGGAAAAGCCCATGTCCGTTGCGGGCTTCAATCTCGGCGAATACGCCTCGGCCTCCGTCACCTCCGGGGCTCGTTCCATCGATGTCTACGCCAATCGTCAACTCGAGGAAGATCTGCGGAAGCGCCTGGCCTTGCAAGACGCGGATACCCTCTCCCCCCCTTCGGGGCGATTCGGTTCTCCCTCGACGGCACACTCGGTCGTGCCGCCTGTTCCCTCTCCCAGTCCGGCTGATGCGCTCAAGCAGCTTGGCAAAGAGATTGATTCCTCGATCCGCTTTTACGAAACATTCAGTGGCCCCTTTCCCTTCCATAACCTCAGCGTCTCGCAGATTCCCGGAACCTTCGGGCAGGGCTGGCCCGGTCTGCTCTACGTTTCCACCTATTCCTTCCTGCCGTCGGAAGCCCAGCAGCGCGCGGGGCTGAGCACCGTCAGCCAGGAGCACTTCAGCGAGCTGGTTCCCTATCACGAGGTCGCGCATCAATGGTGGGGCAACGTCGTCGCTTGGTCGAGCTACCGCGACCAGTGGATTGACGAAGCCATCGCGAATTATCTCGCCGTTCTCTTCGCCGACACCAAGAAGAATCCGGACCACACCCTGCACGTTTGGCTCGCGCGCTACCGCCAGCAGCTGGTTGAGAAATTGCCGGGCGCCGCGGAAACAGCGGGAGACATCGGCGCGCTCGCCCTCGGGTCACGCCTCAATTCTTCGAAGTCCCCCACCGCCTATGAGCAGATTATCTACAGCAAAGGTTCCTGGATCATTCACATGTTGCGGGAAATGCTGCGCCAGCCCGGCGTCAGGAATCCCGATGCGCGATTCACCGCTCTCCTGCAAACGCTGGTGACAAAGTACGCTTACCGCGCGCTCTCCACCGATGACTTGCAACATGAAGTGGAAACCGTCATGACGCCCGGCATGAACCTCGAAGGCGGACGCTCTATGGAATGGTTCTTCGAAGAGTGGGTGCGCGGGACGGGCATCCCGCATTATCGTTTGGAATTCACGGCTCAGCATACGGAAAAAGGCTATCAGATCCGTGGGAAGCTCTTTCAGACCGGTGTGCCGCGCTCGTTCGTCGCCAGCGTTCCACTCTATGCCGGTGGCGCCGGACACGGGGCGTTCCTCGCCACCGTGGTAGCGGCCGGGCCGGAAACGTCGTTTCAGTTCGTCGCTCCGAATCTTCCGCGCAAAATTGTCGTTGATCCCCAGATGACGCTGCTATGTACCTCGGAATAATACCCGCCCGGGATTTCGAATGGGGGCTGGATTCCAGAGCAAAGGGATGGAATCTACCGGCGGAGCTTACTTGAAACGATCGAGCAGCAACTGTTGTTCGAGGAGTGGGCTATCCAGATTGAGCTCTGCTTTTCCGTCCACGCCGAAAATGTAGGCGAAACCCAGGGGATCGCTGGGGATTCCGCGGAGCAGGCCGGCCTGTACCATCTGGCTTATGCGCGCCGGCCGTTTACCGTACCGCTTCGCGTATTCATCCGCAAGCGCGTCAAGCTGCTTGCAGTCTTGTCGCACTTTGAGCAACTGTAGATGTAGCAGCGCATTCTTTTTGACCGAGGGATCGGGCGTCGAGTCGTAAATGTCCTTCCACAAGAACATCGAGGTTGCGAATGAGTCCCCTTCCGCGGCCACCTTGGCGGCCATTACTTTCATCCACAGCTGCGCGTTTGGTTTCTTGCTCCCTTCCAGAAAAGCCTCCGCGGCCTTGGGGTAATCCTTCAGATCAAAGTAGTAGACGAATCCGAGGTCCTCATATAGGCGCCAGTACTCCGGATTCGCTTGGATGCCGCGCTGGATCAGTTGCACCGCCAGATCCGGCCTGCCCGCACCGGCCGGGGCCGCCTGGCTGAGAAACATCGCGCCGAACCGATAGGAAATCAGCAGATTTGGATCGAGCGTCGTCGTGATATCCAGCAGCGGCCAGAGCAACTCGAGATTCGCCTGGCCTCGTACATGTTTGTTTCCGTAGTATTGCACCACGCGCGTCCAGTAAATGTCCGCCAGTAGCGGCGCATATTCGAGGCTCATTATCTTCACGAGTCTTCCGGAGCGCAGCAGGACGTCGTCGCGTTCCTGGCTTAACGCAGCACGCTGCGCGTCAATGCCGTGCTGCAGCCGCCAGATGGCTGCAAATCCAAGCGGCAGGACCAGCAAGAGCACCCACGCGATGGTTTTCTCCGATTTCATTTCAAATTCCGTCGCGAAAACACTACGGCCGCGGCGGTCAGAACGATGGTGCAATAAACCACCGCGTACAGCGTGTTTTGCAGGATCAAGGCGCCAGGAACCGCTCGCCCGTGCGCGGCCATGGCCATTATATTGAAATTCTCAAAATTCGGAAGCAGGTGGGAGAGCCACTTGGTAAACGCGGCCATCGCCGGACTCATCACCTCGACCGGCAAATTCCGCAGCTCCTGCACGTACAAACCTACGATGTACAATCCCACCGTGAAAAAAATCGCCAGCAGCGGCGTCGTGAAGCAGG
>Ga0137398_10000531_pt1 | contig 13903 bp, 23 predicted proteins | sample czorhiz216metaG_FD_106659 | JGI IMG/M metagenome (GOLD analysis project Ga0137398, IMG submission 106659) | Vadose zone soil microbial communities from Angelo Coast Range Reserve, California, USA - czorhiz2.16 metaG | ecosystem: Environmental > Terrestrial > Soil > Vadose zone | place: USA...
CTACTCCGCGCCGGGCACATGCCTTCGCAGGATAGCCCGCTCGACAATGACCATCCTATCCGCGCACTCCCCTCCGCGTTCTACGGACTTGAGCGCACGGGGTTTGTCGGCCCGGTCAATCTCGATGCGCGGGCGTTGTCGCAGGGGGTGAAGGAAGTCATCCACGACATCTCCTTCCGCGAGCCCCTGCAGGCCGCGCAGAAGGTCCTCTTCGACCCTCGCGTGCGTGAGGCCATCATGTCGGTCCTCGGACCGGACTATGGTCTACAGGTCTCCCCGTGGCTGCACTATATCGCGAGGGAGCGGACCACGTTCAACCCCGCCACCGCCGCAGCGGCGCAGATGATCCGAGACTTGTCCTCCAACTTCGTCTTCGCCAAGGTGGCCTTCAACCTCTCCTCTACCATCAAGCACTCCTCCATCGGGATTGCCCACATGGTCCGGGAAGCAGGCGATCCTGCCATCTTCGCCAAGGCGGCGCAAGATGTGTTCACCAACGGGTACTGGCCCAAGTTCATTGACGAGATGAGCGGGGAGGTTCGTGGCCTCGCGTGGAACATGGACACCAACTTGCAGGAGGCTCTTGCGCGGGACGCCCTCACGGGAGGGAGACTGCACGATGCCCGCCAACTCGGGTTCTTCCTCTTCTCCCTCTCCAAGCGCAAGGAGGCCCAAGTCACTTGGCTTGCCACCTTCCGCCGCGAGGTCGCCAAGACGGGGAACACGGAGCAAGCGGTGCAGGCGGGGAACAAGGCGGTGAGGGATACGCAAGGGGCTTCGGCTTCCGTGGATCTTCCCACCATGTTCCGCAAAGGCGATGACTTCGCCCACGAGATTATGCGGAACACCCTCGGGCTTCTGATGGGCTTCCGCAACACCGTGCCCAACCGCCTGTGGACGGCCAACCGCCTCATCGGTCAGGCCGCGCAAGGGAAGGGCGGTGCGGGGAAGGCTGGCTCCATCTACATGACCTACGTCCTCGGAGCCGCACTCCTCCTCGCCGTCTACGACGTCTACATCCGTGGCGGTGGGAAAGCGAAGAAGTCCAAGGAGGAAAACTTCTTGGAGGAACTCGGGTGGGAGGTGAGCGAGCAAACCCTCGGCTCCATCGTCGGCCTCAACAAGGTCGAGCAAGCCGTCCATTACGGGAGCGATGATGACTTCTCCCGGTTGGTCGCCGATGGGAAGAAGCTCATGGACGGCCAACCGTGGGGTGAGCAACAGTGGACCGACACCGCGAAGATGATCGGCGGGGCCACGGGTATCATGCCCGACTCCGCGGTCAACTTCGGCGCGACGGTCTACGACACCGCCACCGGCCAAGTCGACAACCCGGCGACCTTCATCCAACGCGGGGTCCTCGGACGGCAGGGGAATGAGGGCGGGACGGGAACGGAGAGCCGCGCACGGCGGGCAACGAGGGCGCATCGACCCGCCCGTGGTGGAGGACATAAGTGATGGTGGACTATCTGTTGGCATGGGGGGCGAAGGTCCCGCGCGACTTCGCCCTCCGGGTCATCCAAACGGGGGATGATTTCCCCGGCCTCGTCCCCTCGAACTTGATGGCCTGCATGGCCTTCGAGACAGGGGAGACGTTCTCGCCTTCCGTCCACAACCCCGCGAGTTCCGCCACCGGGGAAATCCAGTTCATGGAGAAGACGGCGGAACACTACGGGACGACGACTGCCGCGCTGGCGTTGATGACGCAGGTCAAGCAGTTCGACTACGTGTGGCTCTACTTCCGCGATGCCATCAAGGCCCACGGTCCGCTGAAGACGCTCGGCGACACCTACATGGCCATCCTCAATCCTTCCGCCATTGGCAAGCCCGATGACTTCGTCATGTGGGTTAGCGGGAGTTCAGCCTTTGCAGCCAACGCGGGGCTCGACGCCAACAAGGACCACCAGATCACGAAGGCTGAGGCGGTGGCCCATGTGCAGGCCAAACTCGACAAGGGCTTGCTCGACGGCAACCTCGGCCACATTAGCCTAGCGGGAGGCATTCCGGCTCCCGTGCAACCCAAGGGATCTACTACCATGTCTGTCGTTTCCGGCGCATTCCATTTCGTGTTCGACAAGCTGTTCGCCTCTGCGGCGCGGATGGCGGCCACGGCCAACCCCGACGCTGCGGCCACGGGTATCGCTGCGGTCCTCAACGTCCCGATGCCCGCCTCGGGTTCCCCCAACTCCACGGCGGGGACCGCGAGCGGTGTCATCGGCCAACTGGAGGACGCGCTCAACGAGGCCGTGATGGGCTTCGTCAAGGCGACCGTGGACCAACTCCCGGTGGTCGGCGGTCTCGCCAATGTCACGGGCCTCGATCAACAGGCGGCTAACGCGGCGAAGGCGTTGCTGGTGATGGGTGAACAGCACGCGCTGGACTACGTGTCCGCGCTGTTCAGCGGCCATCATCTCGCGGTGAACTCGGTGACGGTCCTCCCCGCCGCCGGTCAGGCTCCCGCGTCTCCCCCTCCGCAAGCCGAGGAGGCCCCGCACTGAGGGCTAGAGCAGGGAGAGTCCTCGCCGGACTTTCCATGTTCGTCCTCATCCTTCTCGGCACAATCATTCTCAGGAGGTCCTGATGGACCAACCCATGGTTAAAGTTGACGTGGACATCCTCGTCAACATCAATTTCCCCCCGGTTAATCCCGGAGACTCGGGGGAAATCCTCACCGCAATCCGGGAATTGGGAACCCAAATGACCACTCTGCAAGACACCGTCGCGGAACTCGTGGCGGACGACACCGAACTCGCGGCCGATGTGACGGCGTTGGTGAACATCATCAACGACATCCCCGCCCGCATCCAAGCCGCGGTGGCCTCCGCTCTGACGGAAGCCGGCGTGAACGACGAAACCATCCGCACCTCCCTCAACGCCATCGACGGCTCCGTCAAGGAAGCCATCGCGGCGGCCAAGGCGGTCCTCCCGACCACCGTGCCGGGCGGCGGTGACACGACCACGGGTGGCGACACCAACACCGACACCACCACGGGCGGCGGCGGGACGGACACCATCGTCGGCGGCACGGGGGATGACACCGTCACCGGGGGAAACGGCTCCGACACCGTGGCCGCTGGTGGCGGGACCGACACGACCGTCGGTGGGCAAGGCTCGGATACGGTCGCCGCCGGTGACGGCCCGGCTGTTCCCCCTCCGTCGAGCGGCGGCTCCTCGCCCCCCGCGAGCAACGCCGTCTAGCCCATCTCGGGCGCTGCCGATCCGTGCGTTTCCGTCCTAGGGCGCGCGGTCTACTTGGGGGAGGGGTTCACGCCCCTCCCTCCTTTTTTATGCCTCGGGTGGGATGAAGGTGTGGGTGAGGAAACCCCACGAGACGGGATAGAGTTCCCCGATTAGTTGAGGGAGGAGGGACGCAAAGTCCCTGCACTCCTTCTGCACGTCCGGATGGTTCCTCATGTGGTAGACGTGATACCACGCGAGGAGGGAGCCGGTCCACGTCCATAGGACGTCCATGGATTGGGGGAGGAGGAACCTCGCCTGTTCATGCGCCGCTCCAAAATCAAGCGCCGCCTCGAATTGCCGAAGGCACATTTGGACATTGTCCGCTTGGATGGCCTCCAGGGAAAGCTGTTCGAGCGGAGGAAGGAGTTCTCCGGTTCCGTGACCGCGCCCTTCATACTCCCGCCGCCACGTTCCATCGAGCATGTGGAAGGTGAACCCCGCCCGCTTATGTTTGAGCCTCCGCGTGATTTCACTCCACGTCATACCGACTTGATGTTTCCCCAACTGGCGAGCGATCGGCAGGGGAGCCGCGCAACTGAGTTCGATGTGAGGATGGCGGAAGGGGAGGAAGTGTCCCTCAGTCACCAAGCTCTCAATGAGTTCGTCATCGGCCAACGAACCGTTTCCCCGCCGCTTGAAAGAAAACTCGCGGTGTTCCACGCCATGGGAACGGCGGGCTGCGTTGACCACGGTGAGGTCAGATCCCATATGGTCAATAAGCAAAGCTTCATTCATCGTCTTCTTCCTCAATGGGGCGGGAGAGTGCGCGGCGCACGATGGGGTCGAAGGCCGCGAGGCGCAGGGCCGATGCGGAGGGCGCGTCGTTCTTCGGGAGCGCGTCGAGGTTGGGAGGTCGACCCCCCTTCATGTTCGGCATGGGCTTGGACGCAAGGAGCTTGGTCACTCGGGCTGAGGTCTGCGCGCGGATTTCATAGCCCATCTCACTCTTGCGCCGGGTCACGGTCCCCGTCCCGCACTTCACTTGCCGCGCAATGTCACGGGTGGTGAGCCCGTCGCGGATGAGTTTGCGGAGGAGAGTTTCCTTCGCCTCGGTTAGGCTACGCGGCATTACAAAATCCCCGGCTTGTGGCCCATCGGCGTTTGCGGCACATACTCAGCGTCATCCCCCTCGGTCCCCGCCACGCGACGGATGAAGTCAGCGGAGATGCTGACGTCAAGGATGCGTTGGATTTGGTAGGAGGACACTCGTTGGGAGAGGAACTTGTAGATGACGCTGGCGTGGATGGGAGTACGATTGGTCTTCATGTAGAGGGTGTAGAGGTAGTTGCGGAGTTCCTCGTGGATCTGGCCGTCCTCGTGGGACACCATGTCCTTGAAGATTTCCGGCATCTCCTTCTCGGCTTCCAGCAACCAGCTAACTGCCATGTGATAGTCCTCGGCTTCGATGCACTGGCGTTCATCCGCGAGGGCTGCGATCATGCAGAGTTTGGCGAGGTGCAACCACCGCCGCGTGACATAGTGGGAGAGCCGGTTGTGGATGGGGGCTCCGTCCTTCTGATTGATGCGGAAGGCGCGAAGGAGAACTTGGGCCTCAGGCTCCCAAGTCATCGGTCCGACCATCTGTCCAATGCGGGAGAGCCCGCCGACAATCTCGTTCCCGAGGTCATCGTCCACAGGGATTTCCGCGAACATGTCTTCGGGCACAATCTCCTCGGCCGAGAAGGTCATGATGACGCGGGCCATGAAACCGGAGCCCCACATCTCGTTGGACACGGTTGAACCGAGGTTCTGCGTAGCCGTCCCCATGATGAAGGAGATGCCGGGGGATGGGATGAGCTTGCCCTTGTTGTGCGTCCGCTTCTTCTCATCGTTGACGGAGGGGCAGTCGAACAGGTCCGTCATGAGGCCCGTGAGTTCGAGGTCATACTTCGACATGAAGTTGGACATTTCCCGCACAGACAGCGCGAGGAAATGGTAGTCGAACGGGCGACCGTTCAACATGACCGCACGCCCCGCATCTGCGATAGCGTCGAGGAGGCCTTGCTTCGACAAGTCATTCGGCGCAAGTGTCACCGCCCCCGACTTGCGGAGGAGTACAGCCATGGGCTCTAGTGCTTGTGTCTTGCCTACTCCCGGTGGCCCAACGAGAACCACAAAGAGATTGGGGAACAAGGTATTCCTCCCGAACGTAGTCCACACCCGGCGCTCTGCGGCTGCACCGATCGCGTGGATGATGGACCACAACCGGAAGATCCGGGGTGTCGGGAGGTCCTTGCTGTACTCAAGAAACAGGTCTACTAAGCCAGTCGCCGAGGCTTGGATTTGCCCCTTGTTGTCGGGTGCGAGGGTCACTTCCTCGCCACTTGGAGAGTCCATCCGGGTTGCCGTCCGTAAAAGTCCACTTGTCCTTGTCGGGGTCTTTGTCCTTGTAGGCCCAATTGAACCCGGTAACGAACTCTCCGGGTATCACTAGGAACCTCTGCTCATCGCCCCTGATGAGCGGGATGCGAGTGGATTGGAACTCGGCGTCTACTTCTCGGATGACAGATGCTAAGTCGTTGGTGGTCTTTGTCTGCAACAGGAACGCGTCGTGGTTTTGGAGTAGGAGTTCTATGGGAAGAGGGTTGTTTGTTTTGAAGGGATCATTTTTGAGAGAGCGTGCCCAACATTTCCACATGATGACGTTGAGGAGTTTGGCCACGGTCCCTTGGGGAACGCAGGCAATGGCCTCACGGATCGTGGAGTCCTCGGTCGGGCGGCCGAAGAACCACCGGCGGGTGCCTAGTGGAGTGTCAAGGAATTGGTGGTCCAAGATCTGTTGGCGAACCCACTTATGCCATTCTCGGATGGCGGGGAATGCGCGGAAGTATCTGCGTTGGAAGTCCTCGACGATGTTGACCGGGATGCCAACAGCCGCAGCAATGCCCCACGCAGAGCCATTATAGTTGCTCCCGTGGCCAATCCGCTTAGCCACATCGCGGTAAGACATTCCAAGGTCGGGATAAGGTGAGTCCGCAATAGCTCGGTCATGGTCTTTGTCGCCGTTCCATCCCATCTCGGGCCACGCCATCCGACACACCGCGGTGTGGAGGTCGCCTGAGAGAATGGCCTTCCAGTAAACGTCGTCCCCCGTGACCTGCCAAACGAGGCCTGCTACCACGTAGCTCTCGGCCTGTTCGAGGTCAGTGGAAATCATCATATACCCATCGTCGGCGCAGAACATGCGACGCATCGACGCGGTGATGTTTTGTAGGTTCGTCCCTCGTCCGAAGGCATTGGCGGAAGAACTCCACCGCCAGTTCTCCGTGCCCGCCACATTGTAGGAACAGGAGATGCGATTACCCGGTTCGAGCGGGGACTTCAGAACATCGAGGTTCTTGTCCATCTCCCGGATGGTGAGGATGAGGGAGACGAAAGGCTTGGCGATTTGGACAGGGTAGACGTTGGGGTCGCGCGGGGAAACGCCGGGACCTTTAGTCCTCTGCTCCCCCCACTTCCTCAGCGCCTTGTCGTTCGCGGTGGGCGTGCGTTCCCTCCCTTGGGGAGTCTTCCGAATTTCGTACTCAACAGGACGAGCCAAGGCCACGTTGAAGAATGCGAGGCACTGCTTCCCGGAGTTGGCATTAAGACCACGGGGTCGGGTACGTGGGACTTCGACACGTACAGTACGTTCCCGGGGCGTAAGAGCTTGGCCTCGCTTTCCGACAGGGATATACCATTCCTTAGTCTTGGTGACCTCGACATAGTGTTCCGGACCCCACACAGCATCCGCGAGGCGGTCGAGTAGGGCCTGAGCCGCATCCCGTTTGGATTGGTAACGCGTGGTTTCATCTTGCCGAACCTGTGTTTGGACCTTGACCCCCCGGTTCATCATCTCCATCGCCGGACCTTGCATGGCGCGGACGAAGTCGTAGGCCTGCTTGGCGTGGGGGGTGTTGGCCGTGTGGATGCGTTCTTGGAGTGCGTGTTGCACGCGGAGGGTCACGGCGCTGTCAAGCGCGTTGTACGCTTGGTGGACCTCATTGGTGGTGAGGTCCCCCTCTTCGAGGATCTTGTAGAGGTCGCGGGATTGGAGTTTAAGAGCCAAGTTCGCCCCCATTCCAATTCCATTCAACCACGAGGACGTAGCCTCCGTGCGGACCCGTCTCGTGCTTCCGCCGCCAGTAGGCGATCTTGATGGGAGCCATCATGGGGCGGCGTCCGCTTTCCCGGAGGACCGCAGCGTGGTTGTCGCGTGGGCTCTTGTTGACCGATGTCTCGATCGCGGAGGTAAAGCCCGTCGCATCCGTCATGATGTAGAGTTCATCCGGAGGGTTCACGGCGCTTCCTTCAGCTTAGCATGGGCCTTGATAGCCCGGTTGAGGCGGCCGAAAGTTTCGATCATAGTGTTCATGCCCTTGACCACTTCTTGACGCAGGCCTTCGACATTGAGGTCGTGGAACAGGTCGTAGGGGATTTCCATGGTGGTCAGACGGTGGCCACATTGGTAGCACTTCCGCCGACGCCGGATGGCATCACCACTCGGGCGGGAGTCCGTCACGCCGGTTCCTCCCGCACACTGAGGGCACTTGAAGTTGAGGCCGGTGGTGGCGCTGCGCGGACCGAAAGGCATCACTCATCCCTCTTCAATTGTTCTTCCTTCTTGAATGTCCGCATGGACTTCCAAGAGGGGACGTTGGCGTAGATGGAACCGAGGAAGCCGAGGCCCTTCTTGAGTTCGCTGTACAACGAATGGTGGGCCAGCATAGTGTCCTCGGTGCAGGCGCGGGGGACAATCTTCATCTTCGGGATGTACTGTAGATCGTAGAGCCCATTCTGGAAGACCTTGACTAGATCCTCTCGTTGCATCCACTTACGGGGGTACGTCCACGCGAGGACTTCTTCCTCGACCGTGGGCCAGTAATTTGGATTTTGTCCATCCTGCCAGAACGGGATTGCCAAACTAACGTCAGGCCTTGGCGAGAAGGATATGCACGTAATCTGTCCCCGCTTAGTCTCAATGTCGCAGGCACACTCTCGCGCGTCCTCCATATAGAGGCGGTCAAACTCCGCAAGATCAGCAAGCGAAGGATTAACCCAAAGCTCGGTGTTGTCGAAGTTGAGGTCGGGGGTGTGGGACTCATTGTACGCCTTCTCCAAGTCCGCGAGGATGACGACACGTTGGTCCCATTGGCGGAAGAGGGACGCGGGGTGGATGGTGGGTAGGACCTTGTACGGGCGAGGGGCGTCCGCTATATGAACGGATTGGATACTGCCTCGTACCGCATTGATCCCTTGTCCCAAACCCAACGCCCAAATTGCCACGTTTCCCATGGCGACCACGATGTTAGGTCCAACGGAATTGATTTCAGCATGGACTCGATCAAGCTCCGGGAGCCATTGGGGATCGAGGTAGGTAATGGGGGCAGTGGTGAGAGGACCGTAGGGCTTCGTGTCGGGAGTGGACTCACTCTGACCGAACAAGGCGACGTTGTCCTCATCAGGCTGGCGCGAAAAGACATTGCAACGGTAGCAGTCATCTAGTTTGACCCCGACCATGTCGAGCATTCTGCGGAGTTCGTACCCCGATGCCCCAACGAACGGCCTCCCGGCCGCACTCTCCTGCTTACCGGGGAACATCCCGAGCAAGAAGATGCTGGCGTTGGGAGGACCGAACGAGGGGACATGGGGACCGAACACTATGCGTACCAACCATTCTTGCGGTCTAACAGGACGGACTTCTCGCGGAGCTTTCGATCGGACTCCGCGAGTTTGTCCTCAAGGTCCTCGATACGTTGGGCGGCGGTGTCGCAGTACCCGCGCGTAGTCTTGTCCTGCGTCCTGCCATGGCGACGGAGACGGTCGGTGAAGCCTACCCACGAGCCCATGACTACGCGGTCCCGACGAGTTTCTTGAAGGCTGTGGGCAGGAGGAAGTACGCCCAATGCCGCTTGAGGCGGAAGGCCTCGTTGATGAGGGGACGCAGCCGGTCCATGTCCCGCTTGGCCTCGTCCCGTTGGAGGACGGTGGACTGGTAGTTCCGGCTGGCCTCGGTGTAGGCGCGTTCGTACTGTTCCGCGCGGGCCACGAGGTTGTCGTGGACCTGACGGTAGTACGCGACTTGGTGGGCCGCGTTGTACGCGACCTTCTCCCACATGATGGTCTTACGCTTGTCGTTGCGGGTGGGGAGGGAGGAGCCGTCGAAGCGGACTTCGATCTTCCCGGTGCGAACGAGGGAGCCGTTCTCGCCCGCCATGTGGTGGGGGATCATGTTGATGCCCACCGGGTTCGGCGGCATCTCGATCAGGTGGGGCGAGACGTTCTGCTCCGCCGCGCGGCCTTCGGTGTGAATGGGTTCGGACATGGTGTTCTCTCTGTTGAAGTGAAGAGGGAGTGGAGTTCGTGCCCCACTCCCCCTAGCCCCGTTGTGTCCTCTTACAGGGAATACCCTGCCTTGCCTACGGGTTGCTCGAAGCGTCCCCGGTTTACGACCCGGCTATGCCAAAGGACTTCGGGAGCGTTCTTACGCCTGCGTGGCCCCCGACACCGGGTCGCGTTCGGCGGCGACCTTGAGTTGGTAGTCCATCCAATGGAAGGAGATGGACAGGCCGCTGGCGTCGTGGTCCTCGGCGTATTGGATGGAGGACCGCGAGTGGGCGATGGCTTGGTCCGGCATCACGTGGACGTTGATGCAGTCCTCGGAGTGGACGCGGTTGACGATGCCCGGCGCGTCGCCTTCCCAATCGGCGGAACGGACGAGGACCACGCGGCCGATGGAGGGCATGATGGGATTGGTGGACATTGGAGTTCTCTCGGTTGAAAGGGTGGGGAGTTTGTAGAACGGCACTCCCCGAGCCGTGTCCTCTCGCTTGCGTTGGCCCGGACGTCAGACAGGTTTCCGCGAGGGGATGGGCTTAGGCCGAGGCCGCGGCCTTCTTCTTGGGGGCGGGCTCGTCCACCGGCAACACCTTCTTGATGTTGACGAAGAACTGGCCTTCCTCCTTGCCGGGGCGGGGCTCGTTGTAGACCTTGACCGACGAGCCCTTCATGGCGTCGAGCATGTCGGTGAAGTGCAGACCCTTGATTTGGATTTTGCACGTGTCCTCCGCGAGATTGCGGAGGTAGGTCTTGCCCGCGCCGTCCGGATCGTTGAGGCGGTAGTCCCTCGTGACGATCTTGCCGGCCTCGGTGCCGGGCTCGAAGCCCTCGCCGAACGTGACGTCCTCGTCGGCCCCGGAGATTTTGAAGGAGACCTCCACCACCGGGGTCTTCGGGCCGCCGTCCGCCTTGTCGTAGTCGCGTTCCGCGCCCTTCCAGCCCATCACGTCCGCGAAGAAATGACCGCCCGGAAGAACCGGGACAACCTTCGCGACGGACTCGACCGGAACGTCGAGGTACTTACTGAGGTCCAATGCCATTGGAGGTAGTCCTTCTTTCAGGTTAAGTGCAGATGCACGTGCGTTGGGAACAAGTCCCTCGCTGGGTTAGGCCTGTGGGCCGTGTTGGAGAATGTCGTGGAAGAGTTCGGCCAAGCCGTTCTCCAAACCGTAAGAGGGCTTGACCCCCTTGGGGTTGGAGGTCTTGACCTCGATGACGCCTTGAGGCTGCGTGGAAATCATGCGCCTCGCGCCGGGTCCACTCCCTTGTGTGCGGGTGAGGACGATGGTGTTGAAGAACTTCCCGATGTCCTTGGGGATCTGTTGTCCCTTGGCGTTGGGAAGGCCACGGTTGGATGTGTCGTCTTCCCCGGCGGAGAGGTAGCGGACGTGGGTGTTCACGATGAGGTTGAAGTTCGCGTCCTCTTCCGTGATGGCCTGCATGAACAGGAGGACCGTGTCCGCCATCCACCCGTAGTCGTTCTGTTGCGGGCGTTGGTTGAGGCGCGAGCCGAGCTTAAGAGCTTCGTTGAACGCAGCCATGGACATTGTGGTGAGGGTGTCGATGACGAGGATGTCGAGAGGGCCGAAGTCCCCGCCTGCTTGTTCCTGCCATTCCTCCACGGTCTTCCCCGCTTCCTTCCAAGCCGTGACGTTCTGGCCGAGGACTTTCGGGACACCCGCCGTGAGGGTGATTTTGTCGCGGAGGGATTTGTAGGTCACCCGCTCCATGGCTTCGGGATCGTCAGCGAGGAGGTTCGCGAGGATGTCGAGGCCGTTGTCGTAGTCCAAGATCCACAGACGGTAGCCTGCCTTGGCGAGGGACGCGAGGGCTCCCGTCTTTCCCGTCCCGCTCTCCCCGATGTTGAGGAGGCGGACGATATGAGAGGCGGGGTGTTCTTTGAGGTTGCCCATTAGTCCACGAACTCCAAGTCTTCGCGTGCAGTCGCTTGGCCGTTGGCCTTGGGTGGTTGACCGTCGTAGCGCACGAAGACGACAGAGTCATTGAAGGAAGTGATGTAGCCGAAGTCCACGAAGCCACTGCTCGCAGTGTACTTGACGCGTCGGCCGATGTCGGAGTCCACGGGATCGAACATCAACGGGGGTCCTGAAACTCGATGGTGATGAGGTAGTCGTAGCCGTCGATGTTGACCATGACTTGGTTGGGCGGGGGTTCGTGGGAAGGGATGGCGAAAGCCGTGATGACATGGAAGCCCGGGAAGTGGTCGAGTGCGCGGACGAGGCGCACTTTCCCGTGTGTCTGCATGTCTTCCGCCGAGCGTCCCATCAGTTCATTCTCCCCGCGTCGTCCTTCATGATGTCCCGCACCGTCTCACGGACCTTCTCGTTGACGAAGTCCATGAGGCCATCCACGTCCGCGCCGGGGTTCTCCTTCGCGTGGAACGCACAGAGCATGGCCCCCGCCATGAAGAGGTTGATGGCGGCGGCGCGCTCGTCTTGGTTGGGTTCGCGGGAGAGGGCCGACATGGAGAGAACCCGCGCGACATTCACGTCAGGACGGGCCACGCTCACTTGGGATCATCGGCGGAAGTCACCGCCGCTCCGAGGGTGTTGCGGATGAGGGTGATGGAGAACACCACCATTTCATCCTTCTGCACGAAGCCCGCGAACTCTTGCGGGACCTTCATCTCCCACTCCCCCGCGTCGGCGGACTTGAAGACCATCGTGCCGGGGTGGGCGAGGGACGGGCCGATGCACCGGGCGTTGACCACGGCTGCGATGCCTTGGGTGTGGATGCGGTAGGCATCGGGCTTGATGATGGGCGGGGGCATGGAGGGCTCCTAGAAAGTGATGATCTTGCGGGCGTCGAGGGCTTCCGTCGCCCCGTAGTGGGTGTTGGCCGCGACGAGGTTCATGACGTTCGCGCGGTCGTAGCCCTCGGTGAGTGCGACCTGTTGGCCGAGGAAGATGGCGATGACCGCGAGGCGTTCGAGGGGAGGGAGGCCGGTGAAGGAGAGAGTGGCTGCGGCGAGTTCGCGGCGCAGTTCCTCGTGGGATGGGGGGACCTTGGTGAAGGTGGGGTCTTTCATCAGACTGCCTTCCCACCGGGAGCTTGGCGGGCTTCCCGTTTGTGGTCCGCGCGCTGCGCGTTGTACATCAGCTTCTCGATGATGGCCCCGCCGATGTCGTAGCCCTTGTGACCACACACGTCGAGGATGCGGATGATGGTGTCGGCGTACTCGACTTCCTCCATCTCCCGCTTGGGAAGGTGATCGTCCATGAGGCCCTTGCGCTGGCCTTCCAGCCCTTCGGAGAGTTCGCTGTGCATGAGCGCGATCTTCGTGGGGATCATGTACTTGTCGGGGATCTTCCCCCCATGACGTTCACTGTCATCCCACCACCCGACCTCGACGTTGCCCTCGTAGATGGTGACAGCGAGGAGGTTGACGTGGGTGCGGATTTGTTGGTGGTCCGCGAAGAAGAGGCCTTTGATGCCGGGCATTGAGTTCACCTCAAAAGTTGGAGTGGGAGTTGTATAGACTAGCCGATGCCGTGTCGGGCCTTGAACTCCACGAGGAAAGCGTCGAGTTCCTTTTGGATATTGTCCATCCGACGGAGGTCCGCTTCGGTTTCCTGTTCGCCCTCGTCCATCCCCGCCATGATGGAGCCGAACAGGTGTTGAGCCCCCGCGAAGAACGCGTTCCGCATGAGGTCCAACTGTTGGGGGCTGGCGGTGGGAGGGATGGTGAGGAGCTTGAAGCCCGCCCATCCCGCTTCCACGATGAGGCCCTTGTCCATCAAGGCCTTCTCGATACCGTCCGCCATCTTCCAGAGTTCGGGGTCAATCGCCATGTCGCACCTTGTCGATGAAGTACACTGTGAAGGCCGCGAGTAATCCGAACGGCCCGAGGAGGGAGATGATGAAGATGCTGACCCACGGAGGGTTTGCGCGTCCGTTGACCAACCGCCAGTCGGCAACGAGAAGGAACGCGGTGAAGCCGAAGGTGATGATGTACACCAACGCGACGAAGCAGTACCACGTGAAGTCCTTGAGGGTCATGTGATGCCCAACGCTTCCTTCATGTCCTTCACCACGGAGGACTCCCGCACCGGACGCCAGTGCGTGGGGCAGAAGGCCACGAGCGGGAACTCTTTGACCTCGATCCACACTCCCCCGTTGTTGTGGCAGGACGGGCATTCGACCTCGGTAATGATGAGGCCTTCGCACGTGTAGGGTTTGAACGGGACGTCGAGCATGACGGGACGTCCGAAGATCCGAGGACCTTGCCACTTCATGTCGGGCTCGGTGGGCTCGATGAGAGTTCCCGGTGCGATGAGGGTCATTCGTGGTCCTTCTGGAAGTACACGCCCTTGAGGACAATCTC
>Ga0137398_10000532_pt1 | contig 13886 bp, 8 predicted proteins | sample czorhiz216metaG_FD_106659 | JGI IMG/M metagenome (GOLD analysis project Ga0137398, IMG submission 106659) | Vadose zone soil microbial communities from Angelo Coast Range Reserve, California, USA - czorhiz2.16 metaG | ecosystem: Environmental > Terrestrial > Soil > Vadose zone | place: USA...
CGCTCACGCGATGCGGCCCCGCCACGTAGGACGCCGTCTCGATCGCGCGCGGAAGCGCGCTGGAGTAGACGGCCTGGATGGGCACCTCCCAGAGCACGCGGGCCAGGCCCTTCGCCTGCTCGTGCCCCGCCGGGTTCATGGGCGCGCCCTTCGATCCCTGGACGCGCTTCTCGCGATTCCAGTCGGTCTCCCCGTGGCGCACGAACACGAAATCGCGCGTGGGCGCCGACGTCAGGCTAGATCCTGCCGGCATGGGCGAGAAGCTCCGCGTTCAGGATGGAAGCGCCCGCCGCGCCGCGGATCGTGTTGTGGCCGAGCGCGTCGAATTTCCAGTCGAGCACGGGACAGGGGCGGATACGGCCGACCGTGACCCCCATGCCCGACGCGCGGTCCACGTCGAGGCGGGGCTGCGGGCGGTCGTCCTGTTCCAAGATTAGAAGCGGCTCGGCGGGCGCCGAGGGAAGCTCGATCCGATGGAGCGGGCGAAACGCGCGGAGCGACGCGAGGACCGCCTTGAGGGACGCCTTTCGCTGGAGCTTCACGCTCATCGCCATGAGGTGCCCGTCCAGGACGGGGACGCGATGACAGGAAGCGCTCACCGTGATGCCGGCCGGATCGATTCCCTTCGGCCCGAGCCTTCCCAGGATCTTGTTGGTCTCCGCCTCCATCTTGGGCTCCTCCCCCGGAATGTAGGGAATCACATTCCCGAGGATGTCGAGCGAGGGGACGCCGGGGTAGCCGGCGCCGCTCGTTGCCTGGAAGGTGGTGACGATGAGCGACTCCACGCCGAACTCGCGGTGGAGCGGCGCGAGCGCCATGACGAGCACGATCGTGGAGCAATTCGGATTCGTGAGGATGCCGCCGCCGCCGAATTTCTGGCGGTCCAGGAGCTCGATGTGGTCGCGGTTCACCTCGGGGATGACGAGCGGCACCAGAGGATCGAGACGGTGATTCCGAGAATTCGAGAACACCTGATGGCCCGCGCGCGCGTAGCGCTCCTCCAGCTCTCCGGCGACCGAGGCGTCGAGCGAGGAGAAGAGGATGGGCGACTTGAGCGAATCTCCCGGCGCGCGCACCTTGAGCCGCGCGACCGCCTCGGGGATCCGGGTGGTGAGCTTCCAGCGCCCTCCGACCGCCTCCGCGTAGGCCTTTCCCGCGCTCTGGTCGGAGGCGAGGACCTCGGCCACGTAGAACCACGGGTGGTCCTCGAGGAGCTGGACGAAGCGCTGTCCCACGGTCCCGGTGGCGCCGAGGACCGCCACGGGAATCGGCTCCCGGCCGTTCTGCCGTCCTCGTTGCACGGGACGCTTCGAAACCGTTGCGGTGGCACGCGATTTTGTTAGCATGGGCCGCTCATGATACGTTCGCCCGATCGACCTTCGCAATCCCATTCCCCCCGTTCGACGGATCCGATCCCTTGATCTCGAGGCGCAACCTCTTCCCCAAGATCGGCATTCCGGGCGCGCATCGTTATCTCGCGCTCGTCTTTGCGGCCACGATGCTCTTCGGCGCGAGCGCGGCTCTCGCGCAGGCGCCGAGGGTGACCGCGGTCTATCCAAGCGATGGGGCGACGCGGGTGGCCGCGAACCTCGTCGTCGTATTCGTCTTCGACAGGCCCACGGCGAAGCATTCCTCGTCCTCCCTCGCGGATTTCACCGCGGGAGGCGGGCTGGTCTCGAGGGACGCGGACCGGTGGTCCCCGGCGGGAGACACCCTCTACATCACCCCGTCGGCGCCGCTCGCATTCGGGCACCAGTACGGGATGAAGCTCAATCTCGTCCAGGGCGCGGACAGCGTCTTCTACAACGATACCTTCTACCCCCAGATCTATTACTTCACGACCGCCTTCCAGGCCAGCGTGGAGCGGGTGCAGGCGGGAGACTTCAATCTCTCGCTCACGCCGGACGTCACGCTGCCCGTCCCGATTCCCGTACGCGAGCTCGCGGGTACCGACGTGGGGTTCACCTCGGTGCGCGTGCAGTTCCTTCCCTCGTCGCTCCAACCCGATCCGAGCAACGTGCCCCTCGACCTGGCGGTGTCGCCCATCTACGAGTACACGCTCCCCAGCAACATCTACCTGCGGCGGAACAGCACGGCCACCCTCGTGGCGCCCGTGACGCTTCCCGCATCCGTCGCGCGCACGATTCCGCGAGGCGTCCTGGGCGTCCGGCTCACGTTCTACGGCACCGACGAGACCGGCTCCCCCGTCGTCGTGGATGCGCAATTCCGCGTCGATCCCGGGAATGTGACCGTCCACCAGGCGAGCGTGCTGCCCGCCATGGCCTCGGACGTGTTCGTCCGCTCCGCCGTCCTGGAATGGCCCCTTCACGGCGCGGTGATCGCCGCCGGGGACACGGTGGTCCCGCGAGCGGTCGTGACGGGCAACGGCACCGGCGCCTTCCGCGGGGCCTTCTACATGGATGGCGATCTCATCGCGACCGAGGAGGGGTACATGGAGGCGGGACGCCCGGTCGAGGTCACGATGCGCGGGCCGCTCCCCACGCGCCGGTTGGGCGAGCACCGGCTCCAGTTCGCCGTGGAGTCGCCGCAGCCCGTCGCCTCGAACCCCATCTCCATCGTGTGCGCGCCGCCGCCGAACGGGGTGGCCCCGCGCTCGCGAGACCTCTTCCAGCCCGCTCCAGTTCCGGCCCTGCCCCAGCGCCTGCACGGCGCCGTGACCTGGATCGGGGAGGCGAAGACCCATTTCCGCGAGGAGGATCATTCGGCCACGGGATGGGGCGCCTGGAACGGGGGCTACGATCTTGGCCCGAACAGAAAGATCGAGGCGGAGCTTTCGATGCGGGCGCGTTTCGATGATCTGGGGAATGGGAGTGCGGCGCCGCAGCACGTGCAGGTCCGGTACTCGGACCCGCGCCGCTCGCTTCAGTACGGGGACGCCCCGCCCGAGCGCGCCCAGGAGACGCCGCTCCTCATGAGCCCGGTGCCGCGCCGGAGCGCGCAGGGGGCGTGGCGCGGCACGCCGCTCGGCGACCTGGAGGGATACCTGGCGATGTCCTCTTCACCAACCTCGGCGGGCGGCGAGATCCGGAACCGCGGATCCGACCTCTACGCCGCGAAGCTGAGGCGGTCGCTCTGGAATAACCGCGTCGAGGCCACCGTCTACGGGGGCTACACGCACGACAAAGGGTCCGACAGCGTGAGCTTGCCCCTCATAGGCCTGCCGCCAGACAATGGAATGGTTCATCGAGCCGCGATCTACGGCGGCATGGCGAGATTCGACCTGCCCGGCACCTGGACGCTGCTCGCGGACGGCGCCACGGTCCGGCATCGCGCCATCCCCGGTGTTGAGCCAGGCCGGTCGCGCACCGGTTGGCGGACCGAGCTCAAGGGCACGGCCGCCGGGTTCGTCGCGCTGGCGCAGGGCTTCTCCTACCAGCCGGAGTTGGCCACCGCGCTCAACCCTTATGCCCTCTCGGATCGCCGCGGGGGCATGGCCCGTCTCGAGCGCGGGTTCCTGAGCTGGCACTTCTTCGGCAGCTTCCGCTCCGAGGAGCCCACCCAGAAAGACGGCCTCGAGCCGGTCGTGCGCGTCCAGACCGCCTCCCTGGGCACCCGCCTCGCGCTGAGCCAGGACAGCTGGGTGGCCCCCACGCTGACCCGCATCAGGAACAAGGGAGCCAACACCGACTTCACGGAGAACCGGGTCGGGACCGAGTACTCCGCGTCCGAGCCGCTCGGCGGACGTACCACCGCGCGCTTCGACATCGGATTCATCAACGACGAGCTGCGCGCGGCGACGAAGCGGCGGGTGGTGTCCGGCTCGGTGGTGAGCACGCGACGTCATCCCGGCCGCATCGTGAGCACGCTCACGCTGGGGCTCGAACAGAATCACTCGAGCGGGGTGAACCTGGACGATTCCACGATCCAGGGCTCCTTCGAGGCGCGGTGGGAAGCCATCGCCGGCCGCTTCCTCGTGACGCCGTTCCTCTCGGGGTCGACGCGGCATTACGAGCTGCTCGGCACGAGAGAGGACCGCTACTCGGCGCGGCTTCAGCTCGTGCTCCTCCGAATCGCCGGTCTCGGGGAGAACGCTCTGGCCCTGACGGGGCGCGTGGACCGCGTGCAGCACCTGGTACCGAGCGCGGCCCAGGATCTGGACACCTCGGTGCAGCTCAGCATCGGCCAGCGCCTCGGCGTCGGGGGTCTGTAGCGGTACGCAGTTCCCAACGGCGTCGAACGCCCGACGCGTAAGCGCGGGCTCGGCGTAGCCTCCATCGGCTCACCCCTCGGCAGAACCCGCGTCCCACGCGCGAATTCGCGAGCCCGCGCCTCCGCGCGATTCCGCCATCGTCATGGAACGGATCGTGCTCTTCGGTTGCTCGCCCTCGCTCCTCGGCGCCCACGGCGCGGCTCAGCCCGCGCGAATCCGGAAGGGGTGCCGATATGAAACGCTTCACGCAGTTCCTCGTGGTCCCAGCGCTCGCCATCGCCGCGCTCATCGTCCTGACACCCGGCTGCTCGAAGCAGGGCGGTCAGCGCGTCGCGGCCCCCGCGACAGGGCCCGATCCCAGCACCGAGTTCGAGACCTCACGCTGGATCACGGCGGATGACGAGCTCAGGGCCGCGACGGCCCGGGCGGCCAAGAGCCCGGTCATGGCTCGGGCGGTCGTGGACCAGGCTTCCGACCCGCGGCTCTCACTCTTCAAGAGCGGGGTCATGGGCGCGGCGGGGATCACGAAGAACGGAGACCAGGTTCAGGTCACGCTGTTTCCCTATCAGTACCTGGACCAAGCCAACCACGCCGTCTACTTCGTGATGATCGAGGTGAACGGAGTGGCCCGTGTGCAGTCCTTCGAGCTGATGCGGAACGAAAAGCCCGCCGCGAGCGAGATCGGGTTCGAGCGCGTCAACAACGGAGAGCACGGCCTCTGGCTCCGGGAGGGCCCGACGTACCTCCAGGCGCAGAGCGGCGTGGTCCGCCGCGCGCCCGAGAAGTTCAACTGGGCCAGGTTTGCGAGCTGCTTCGTACCGCTGGCCGACAGGCTCGTCGGAGGGGTGGAGGATGGATGCCACAGCATGGGCGACTTCCCCGGCTGCGTCGCGATCGGAACGGGCGCCGCGCTCCTGGGCGCCGGCCTCTACTGTGGATTCGCGGCCTGGAACGGTTGAGCCGGGGGTCACCATGCGACCCTCCTGGGTTCCCATCTTCGTCATCCTGATCGGAGTTGGCTGCGCCGCCTTCGCGCTCATGCCGCCGCGCTGGTCCCCCGCTCTCTCACAGGGCATCCTCACGGGCATGGTCATGTACCTCGTGGCGTTCACCCCGCCGATCACGGCCGCGCGGGCGAGAATCGGAATCATCCCGCCTCTCTTTGGCCCGCAGGGAATCCTGCCCGCGGTCCTCTACCGGGTGGCCGCGTTCCTGGCCATCCTGCTCGTGATCGCCTATCTCTACTTCGACCGGCGGGCGTTCTTCGACGTGACCTGGCCCATTCTGATTCTCGCGGCGTGGAATCTGGCGGATTCGATGCTCAACCGAAGGGGGCGGCTGCGGACTTGAGCGCGGTGCGGCGGTGAGGCGGCGGGGTCAGCGCCGGGAGCGCCCCTTCGCCGCCTTCTGCCTCGCCGCGGGCTCGGGGCGGCGGCTCTTCTTCCGCGCCGTCGCGCGCTTGGGCTTCTTCCTCTTCTTCGCGGACGCCGGCCGGCCCTCTTGCGCGGCTTTCTTGGCCTCCAGCTCGGCGATGCGCTCGGCCACCCCCACGAACGCGTAGCGGAACACTTCGTCCACCGCGCTCACCGGCACCAGGGTCATGTTCGAGCGGACCGCCTCCGGGACCTCGACGATGTCCTTCTGGTTATCCGCCGGGAAGACCACCGTCTTGATCCCGGCCCGGTAGGCCGCCATGATCTTCTCCTTCAGGCCCCCGACGGCGATCACCTTGCCCCGCAGCGTCACCTCGCCCGTCATCGCAACGTCGTTCCGGATGGGCGCCTCGGCCAGCGCCGAGGCGATGGCCATCACGATGGTGATGCCCGCCGACGGGCCGTCCTTGGGGACCGCGCCCTCGGGGAAATGGATGTGGAGGTCGTAGTCGTCGAAGACCTCGGGATCGATGCCGAGCAGCTCGGCGCGCGCGCGCACGTAGCTGTGCGCGGCCTGCACCGATTCCTTCATGACATCCCCCAGCTGCCCCGTCACGATCACCCGCCCCGCCCCGCGCATCTTGAGGGCCTCGATGAGGAGGAGATCGCCACCCGTCGTGGTCCACGCCAGCCCGGTCGCGACCCCCACCTCCGCGTGGCCCTCCGCCATCTCCGGGAGCACGTACGGAGGGCCCAGGAGCTTCTCGATGTCGGCTTCCCCGAAGGACCACGTCCCGGTGTACCCCGTCGTTCGCTGCCGGGCGCACTTGCGGCAGACGGTCTCGATCGCGCGCTCCAGCTGGCGCACGCCAGCCTCGCGCGAGTACTCGCGGATCATCTTCGTGATGGCCGCGTCGTCGAAGCTGATGTCCCCCTCGGCGAGCCCGTGCTCGCGGGCGGCGCGCGGGATCAGGTGCCTCTTCGCGATCTCGATCTTCTCGGAGTCCATGTAGCCCGGGATCTGGATCACTTCCATGCGATCGAGGAGCGGCGCCGGAATGAAATCGAGCACGTTGGCGGTGGTGATGAAGAGAACTTCCGAGAGATCGAAGGGCACCTCGATGTAGTGGTCCACGAAGTGCGCGTTCTGTTCGTGGTCCAGCACCTCGAGGAGGGCGGATGCGGGGTCGCCCTGGAAGTCGTGCCCCAGCTTGTCGATCTCGTCCATCATGAACACCGGGTTGCTGCTGTGCACGTCGCGCAGGCTGCGGATGATCTTCCCGGGCCTCGAGCCGATGTAGGTGCGGCGGTGGCCCCGGATCTCGGCCTCGTCGCGCACGCCCCCCACGCTCATCCGGACGCAATCACGGCCCATGGCCCGCGCGATGGAGCTTCCAAGGGAGGTCTTGCCGGTGCCGGGCGGGCCCGCGAAGCAGAGGATGGGGCCCCGGAGGTCGTTCTTGAGCTTCAGCACCGCGAGGTACTCCAATATTCGCTCCTTCACCTTGTCCAGGCCGAAGTGCTCGGCGTCGAGGCGCTTGCTGACCTCCTCCAGATCGATCGGCTGCCGCACGGGCCTGCTCCAGGGGAGCGAGCACATCCAGTCGATGTAATTCCGGATCACGCCCGCCTCCTGCGACGTGGGCGGCAGGTAACGGAGCCGGTTCGCCTCCTCGTGCACCACCGTCCGGACGTTCGGCGGCAAGCCGAGCGTGTCCGCGCGATCCAGGATCTGCCGCACGAGCATCTCCTGGGGGTCTTCCTCCCCCAGCTGGCGGCGAATCTCGGTCAGCTGCTGGCGCAGGAAGAATTCGCGCTGGTTCTTCTCCACGTTCGCGGAGGCGCGGCGCACCACGTCCTCCGCCACGCTCAGCCGCGCGACCTCGCTTTCCAGGGACTCGGCCACGATCGTCAGCCGGTCCCCGACGTCGAGGGTCTCGATCACGCGCTGCTTCGTCTCCACCGGGAAACGCACGATCGAGGCCACGGTGTCCGCGAAGAGGCCCGGGTCCCCGAGATTCATGCTGAAGACGTTGTCCATCTCGGGAGGGTAGGAATGGTCCAGCTGGGAGATGGTCTTCAAGAGCTGCAAGATCCGGGTCGCCAGGATGTTCACCTGGGCCGGGTCCACCGTGGTCTCGGACGGGCACGAGACCCGCGCCTGCATGTAGGGATCGGCGCGCAGGATCTCCTCCACGCCGATCCGCCTCAAGCCCTCGAGGGTGACCTGCACGTTCCCATTCGGCATGTTGAGGCTGCGGATGACCCGGGCGGCCAGGCCGATCTTGCTCAGATCCTGGGCGTTCAAGTCCTTTTCACGTTTGGCGGGGCTATAAACGAGCGCGATCAGCTCATCGGGCTCGGCATGATCACGAAGGAGGGCCTTGGACTGCTCGAGGCGGATCTGGATCGAGGTAACTCCAAGCGGGAAAACAACGGTGCTCATGAGGGGCAGCACCGGCATGACCGGGGGCACATCGCATTCGAGCATCCGGCCGATCTCGGACATCGGTCGCTTGCTCATCCGGGGCGATCCTTTCCGAGGAAGGGGGCGAGGGCGAGGGGACGAAAGCCCACGGTATCACAGCTTCCCGCCCGCTGGCCAGTTCGCCCCCCCGATGCCCCCCCAAAATCGAAAGGCCACCAGGGGAAGCTCAACTGATGGCCCATCGATCTTTTCGCCTTACTCCGGTGATTCGCAGGAGTTCGCCCTACCTGCGCCCGGTACTTCTCTGCTTACCAGCCGGCCTTTCCGCCCGGGGGCGGTAGGGTCGTTGCAGCCGCTACGACGAACAGGATCAACAGAGCAGCCATTGGATTCTTCACCTCCTTCCGAGTGCCTCTTGGTGTTGCCGTGAACCGTGATTGTTCGTTCGTTGCCCCGACTTACCAGCCAGCCTTGCCACCCGGGGGAGGAAGCGTCGTTGCGAAAGCGATGATCACGAGAATCGGGAGAAGAGCAGCCATCACACACCTCACTTGCCTTGGGGTCTTTCCGTTTGCTTCGTTACGCTCCACCGACGCCAGGACATAAGAGCAGCCGCCGTGCCATTTGCAATCCTTGTAGGAATAATGGCTGTAGGTGTATGTCCGACATAGATATGCGTGGCATGCGATTTGCGTCATGCGGCGGGCTGGAAATCCAAAAAATGACAACCAAACGCTACTATTTGTGGCTACGCTGGCAACATGAAGCGATGTAGAGGTTTAGCTATGTCGCGGTAACTTGACTGCGGGTGTCCGTGGCTGTTGTCTCGGATCGCGCCTGATCCTGGCCCTGGGTGGGCAGGAAGATGCGGAAGGTGCTCCCGGTTCCCACCCTGCTCTCCACCCGGATCGAGCCCCCATGCGCCTCCACGATGCCGCGAGCGATGGACAGGCCCAGGCCCAGGCCGGAGGAGTTGAACTCGGCGGTGCCCGAGGAGTGCAGGTTGATGTCCTTGAGCTCGACCAGCTTCGCGAAGATCCGCTCCTGGTCCTCGTCGCGGATCCCGATCCCTGTGTCGCTCACCGCGATCTCGATTCCCCCCTCGACCCGGCTCGCGTTGAGCTCGATCGAGCCCCCGTCCGGGGTGAACCGCACGGCGTTCATCGCGACGTTCAGGATGGCCTGCCCGAGATAATCCCGGTCCACGCGCGGGTGGATGAGCCTCGGCTCCGCGCCGATCGACATCTGCTGGTCGCGTTGCGTCACGAAGGGCGCGATCTGAACCGCGATCTCCTCCAGGACCTCGCCCACGTCGCACGCTTCGAACTTGGCGGGAAGCTGCTTCCGGTCGATGAGCGACATGTCGGTCAGGTCGCGGGCCAGCCGGGTCAGGGTGGAGGTCCCGCGGCGGATGGCCGCCAGCCCCTCGCGCTGGAGGGAGGTCACCTCGCCCAGCGACCCCTCTCCCATCATGTCCGCGTACGCGCGGATCATGGTCACCGGCGTGACGATCTCGTGGGAGGCGATCGCGACGAAGTTGGACTTCATGCGGTCGATCTCCTCCAGGCGCTCGATCTCGCTCCGCTGCGCGGCGCGCATCGCTTCGAAGTCCTCGGCCAGCCTCCCCATCTCGTCCCGGGACCGGACGTTCAGCGGAAAGTCGTAGTTCCCGACGCGCATCTCGTTCGCGGCCTGTACCAGGCGCCGGATGGGCCGGGTCACGCCGGCCGCGACGCCTAAGCCGAGCAGGATGGCCAGGACGGCGGCCGCGGCTCCGGCCGCGAGCAGGTCCGTTCCGATCCGCCGGACGACCACGGTTTCCAGGTCGAGCGAGCGGAGGAGCAGGTAGCCCAGCCGTCCGCCGATCTCGGGGCCGCGTACTTCTCCGCGCAGGGCGAGGAAGCGCTCGCCCAGGGCAGGCAGGACCTCGAGGGTCGTGCCGGGCTTCTGGCTTCCGGTCCGCCAGGCGCGGATCTTCTCCGCGAGAATCGACCGCAGCGGGGATTCCGGGATGGTGCTCGAGGTGATCTCGCCGTCCACCGTGAACACCACGTCGCTCCGGGTCGTCTCCTTGAGCGCCTGCGCCAGAGCCGCGTCCACGCTCTTGCCCAGCGTGAGGGTCCCCACCAGGGCGCCGCCCACCACGATCGGGACCACCGCGACGCGGTAGGCGTTCCGCCCCTCCATGATGTACCCGCTCACCGTCCGCCTCGCCAGGGCCTCGCGAATCAGGTTGGATCCGGAGACATCGATGCCGTACTCGCCGTGGCGGCCCCCCCGCACGAGCACCACCCCGTGCTCGTCGGTGACGTCGAAGATGGGCGCGTCGGTGTCGCGCTGGAAGTCGGCGGCCACGCCCGCGAGGGTCTCGTGGAAATCACCGATGGCGCGCTCGGACCGGGGAAGGGTGAGCATGGCGAAGAACTTGGGATCCCGCGCCACCACGGTCCCGATCCGCTTCAGCTCCTCGCCCTGGTGCACCATCTGCTTCTCGAAGGAGAGGGCCGCGCGCGCGAGATCCGCGGTGACCGTCCGGTTCTGCTGGGCGGCGACGCGGAAGTTGACCGTGAGGAGCGCCACGACGAGGACCGCGAGAATGGGAAGCGAGGTGGTCGCCGCGACCTTCGCGGCGAGGGTGACACGGGGCCTGGGAAGCCGCGGGGGCTTCATGGCATCAGGGTCGGGACAAGGGCCACGCCTTGCGGGGGGACCTCGATCGTCGCGGATCGCTCTCCGGAGGGCAGCCAGACCTTGATCGTATGCATTCCCGGCGCCACATCGTCGATGCGGAACCGGCCGCTCGGGCCGACCATCCCGTATCGGCGGCTTGGCGTGACGACGATGTCCGCGCGCATGTCGGAATGGATGTCGCAGTAGACCTGCACCGTTCCGGCCTTCACGAACGTGACGCTCCTCGACGTTCCCTTCGGATATCGACCCAGATCGAACTTCTTGGGAGGCGAGTAGGAGAAGATGTTGTGATAGACGTTGTCGCTGTTGTGGAACTCCACGGTCTGCCCCGCCACGATGGCCAGGATCCGGGGCACGAACCGCTGCCAGAGCTGATCCATGCGCGCCGGAGCCGGAACGGGTCCCGGCTCGGGAGCCGCGTCGGAGACCCACGCCACGCCGTAGGTCGTGTCGACCGCCGCCGCATCCGCCGTGGGCTTGGAGGCGGCGCTGATCTGTCCCACGTAGGGATTGGGCTTGGACTTGTCGTGGACCGCGAGATCCGCGGACCCCAATGCGACGGATCCCTGCACGGAGCCCGCGAACGCGGGCGGCGCGAGGACGGCTGCCAGCGCGATCAGGGAGATGACGCCTCCGACCCGCATCAGAACACCACCGAGAGCTGAGCCGCGGCCAGGGCGCGGGTGACCGCGGGGCTCGTGCTCACCAGGGATTGCTGGTGCACGAGCTTCGCGACGAGGCGGGTCGAGGGCTTGAACCCGATCCCGATCTCACGCTTCCAGATGTTCGCGTCCCATCCGGCCACGCCGCCCGCCGCGAGCGCGACGTCGCTGAACACCATGCGGTCGAAGCGGGCCGCCACGTACCACCCCGGGATCACGGTCCACTTGCCCTCGACGTACCAGGACCGCGAATCCAGATTCCCGACGAACGGGGACTCGAACCGGCTGTAGACGTACTCCGAATAGAGGACGCCGTGGCTGTGGGAGAGCTCGAGGTCCGCCGCGGCGACCTCTTGCATGTATTGGTTCACGCTGTGCCTCGCGGGCAGGTTGTCGTTCACGTCCGCGTCCAGGTAGGGGCCTCGCGATCCCGAGACCCCGGCCCGGACCCACGGCGCGGGCACGAACCCGAGGCGGGCGAGCACCTGCTTCCCGCCGTTGTCATCGTTCATCACGGGGGCGCCGGCCGTGCCGTTCGTCACACCGGCGGCGAATTCGAACGGGGCCATGGTGCCGAGGACGACGGCCCCGAAGTCCCAGCAATTCTCGTAGAGGACGGGGAGCGCGCGGCCGCCCGTGTAGCCGACGCCCGTGAGGCCCGGGCTCAGGTAGCTCGTGAAGTAGCCGCGCCCGCGGTTGGCCACGATGTCCTCACCGCGGACGGGGATTTGGTCCTCGCGAACGTCCGTGTGGTACGAGTACACGAGCGGCGCGCCGATCAGGCTGTTCTTGGGCGCGTAGGATCGATTGGGAAAGGCGCCGAGATGGAGCGGGATCTTGCCCGCCTCGATGTGGATGTCGCGCCCCTTGGGATCGGAGAAGCGCACGAACCCGCCGAAGAGGCGGGCGCCCTTCGAGGATCCGTCGTCGTAGATGAATTCCGTGAACGCGTGGATGTGCTCCTGGATGGGGGCGTCCGCGAAGAGGCGGAGCCGGGCGGTGTGGAACGGGTTCTCGCCGTAGTTCTGGGTATTCACGCCGTCCTGGTCGTTCCGGCTCTCGCCGACCAGGTCGAGGTTGCCCGAGACGTTCACCGGTCCGGCCTCACCGCATTCCCCGCGGGACGCGAGACCGGGCAGAAGCGCGAGCGCCAGTGCCACGAGGGCCGCGCGCGCGACCCCATGGCTCAACCCCGCTCCGATCCCCACAAGACGCACGAGCGCTCCTCCCAGGGGGAAGGCCGGAACCCCCATCTCAGCGCACATTTCGGTCATTTCGCCCATGATCCTGAGCGGAAACGATGGTGTAGACTGCGCGGATGGAATCGCGTGAGGCCATCGAGGCCGCCCCGGGCCCCGATCCGGCGCCCCTTCGCAAGGGGCAATCCCTGGAGCTCGAGATCTCGGACCTGGCCTACGGCGGGAAGGCCCTGGCCAAGGTCGAGGGGTTGGTGGTCTTCGTGGAGAACGCCCTGCCCGGAGACCGTGTCCTGGCCACGATCTACCGCCGGCGCCGCCAGTACGCGGAGGCCCGGGCCCAGCGGGTCCTGGTCCCGTCTCCCTCCCGGGTGCCCGCCCCCTGCACCCACGTCCCCATCTGCGGCGGGTGCCGCTTCCAGGACTTCGACTATGCGGAGCAGCTCCGGCACAAGCAGCGCCAGGTGGAAGACTGCCTGACCCATCTCGGGCGGCTTCGCGCGCCGGTGCGGCCCGTCCTGCCCGCCCCGAAGCTCCTTCACTACCGGAACAAGATGGAGTACTCCTTCGGGCGCGACGAATCCGGGCAGCTCACCCTCGGGCTCCACCAGCGCGGGTTCTTCGACCGGCCCTTCGATCTCGAGCGATGCTTCATCGCCACGCCGGTCTCCAGCGAGATCGTGGCCCTCACGCGCGCGTTCGCGCGGCGCGAATCGCTCCCTCCCTACGACCTGAGGCGGCACTCGGGCCTTCTCCGCTTCCTCGTCGTGCGCGAGGGAATCCGGACCGGGGAGGTCATGGTCAACGTGGTCGCGAGCGAGCCCCACGAGGCGCTGGAGCGCCTGGCGGCCGAATTGCGGAGCGCGTTCCCGGGGGTGGCGAGCGTGGTGCTGAACCTGACGCGCCGGAAGGCCCAGGTCGCGGTCGGCGAGGAGGAGCGCGTGCTCGCCGGAAAGCCCTCGATCCTCGAGCGCCTGGGCGGGCTCACGTTCGAGATCTCCTCCAATTCCTTCTTTCAGACCAACACGGAGCAGGCGGACCGGCTCCTGGAAACGGCCCTGGACGCGCTCGCGCTCCGGGGAGGCGAACGGGTCCTCGACGTCTACGCGGGCACGGGAACGTTCACGCTCCCGATCGCGAAGCGCGCGTCGGAGGTGATCGGCATCGAGTCCTCGGAGATCGCGGTGCGCGACGCGGAGCGGAACGCGGCCCGAAACGAGATCACGAACGCCGTGTTCTGGCGGGGCGAGGCGCTGGAGGTGCTCCGCGACCGGCTGGGCCTGGGCGATCGTCCGTCCCCCACCGCGGTCGCGCGGCCCACGATCGACGCGGTCCTGGTGGACCCGCCTCGGGCCGGGCTCCACG
>Ga0137398_10000533_pt1 | contig 13872 bp, 13 predicted proteins | sample czorhiz216metaG_FD_106659 | JGI IMG/M metagenome (GOLD analysis project Ga0137398, IMG submission 106659) | Vadose zone soil microbial communities from Angelo Coast Range Reserve, California, USA - czorhiz2.16 metaG | ecosystem: Environmental > Terrestrial > Soil > Vadose zone | place: USA...
AGCAGTTGCAGAAAAAAGGCGAACCGGTCTTAGAGGGCGTGGCGATTCAGGGATTGGGTGTGTTCGAAACACTGAAGGAGTTGGCTAAGCTGGTGCTGGCGGAATTGAAAAAGGGCGGGTAGAGGCTACTTGCTGATTTGGAAAGTGACTTCGACTAGAACGCGAACCGCGACAGGATTCCCTGTAGCGTCTTTTGCGGGTCTAAATTTCCAAGACTTAACAGCTTCCATTGCTTTCTCTTCCAGCCCGTCGCCAGGACTCTTTATCACAATCACATCTGTCGCTCGTCCTTCCGGTGTTACTACAACATCCATCGCAACAGTGCCCCTAATCCTCTCTGCCCTTATTAGAATAATCAAAAACAGGACAATAAACGCAAGCCGGCTCGCCAAAACCGTCAACGCCAGCTCGCGCTAATACGGCAGAATCCCGTTGGACTCCGAATCTCCCGGCGTCCGAATTGAACGGGCTAGAGTCGACAGCGACCTTCTGGCGGACTGGCACACTGTTTCCGGCAGCATCTTTTGCCGGTTCCACTTTCCAGTTGCTGATTACTTCCATGGCCGTTTGATCGAGGCTCGGTTCGAAGCTTCGGGCCACTCGCGCTTGGTCGAGCTGGCCGTTGACTTTAAAAACTGCGGAAAGCAGTACAGCTCCTTGGATTTTCTTGTCCCCGGCGACACGCGTGTAAGAAGGATTAGAACAAACAAGGCACTCTGCAACGCTTATCCCATCGAGGCCCGCAAAATAAAAAATGGTTCCTGCGGAATCGGTGGCCGCAGGAAAGAGCGCTTCGAATTCGTCTGAGGATTGCTCCTGATATTGCGTGTGGTAGAGCTCTTTGCCGGTCGTTGCTTCACGAAGGGAAAGCTCCAGAGCGATGGCAGAACCAATTTGCCTAAATGTACCCATGAGTAGGGCGTCCACGCCTATAACCGCGGCAACTTTTGCGGAGGTTTCTGATTTCAGGAGGTCCGGCGGCCTGATTGCCGCTTTCGTTAGCAAGCGCTGTGCATCCATGCGATTGAGCACATCGAAACTACTTTTCTCGGCACTGAGATTCGTCGAAAAGACGGACGCGAAGTAACAGCCTTTGTCGGTACGGGCGGCGTCGCTGACTAGAGAGTTCAACCGTTCGAGGAAGTCTGCTACATAGATTTTGTGCAGATTGTGCCGTGCAATTTCGCTTGCGACACGCCCGGCGGCTGCTTTGCGCTCCTCTTCCGCGCCTGCGAAACCAACGGAGGCGGTCAAAGTGCAAACTGTGACCAGGAGCAGAATGCGGAAGCAAGGAGTAGAGAGGTTTTTCATTTGCAATCCTCCGGCGGGACACCAGCGTAGGACTACAGTCTAACACGACGATTGAACACAGGGTTGTTGAAGGATCGTAAAGCCAAAAGTTAGAAATTGACGAGGGCGGCGGATTCGGATTCGAAAGTGGGGATGGCTTCGACGAGGCGGGTGACGGTTAGGGCGTCGCGGACACGGCCGGGGCCGCAGACCAGACGGAGCACACCGCCTTCGCGGGCGAGCTTGATGGAGATGCGCACGAGCGTGGAGATGCCGGAACTGTCGATCTGCGGAATGCCATTCAGAAGGACGACAACTTTCTTCGCCCCAGCTTTGACCACCGATTCGAGAGCGTCGTGGAGCTGCTCGGCGGGCTCGCCGATGGTGAGCCGGCCGCGAACTTCCAGTACCGATACTCCGCCGGATTCGCGGACGTTGATTTCCATGGGCACGCGGTCAGTCATTCGGCGCTCTCTAGCGGATCTCTCGGGCAAGAAGTATTCTCACAACGCGGCGGCCGTCTCGGATAACGACGCACGGCCGCCCGCAGGCATTATACGATGCCGGGCGTGTGGGACAAGGAAATGCGCACGGGTCATCCATGGCATGGGACGCTACACGGTACGAAGGAACACGTGAAGCGCACTCCAGCGCGCATTTCTCACGAAGAATTCGGCAATCGAGGTCTAATGCGCTAAATTACGGCTTCTTGCGCGGGTCAGGATCCTGGAGCGCTGGCGCTACAAACGGCCTGCGCTATGCTGCAGAATTGGGATTCCGTCCAGCGCGTTCGTGTTGTGATGAGGAATCTGGCTAGACCTCGGCGGGCACCAACGCGGGAGTCCGGAAAGCGATTTTCAGAAGAAGCGGCGTGAGCAGGGTAGTCGCCACGGCCATGAACACAACCACGCTGTAAACCTCCGTGCTAATCACCGCCATCCCCAGGCCGAGCTGCGCCACGACCATACCTACTTCACCACGTGGCACCATACCAAGACCGATCTTCAACATGTTTTGCCAGCCGAGTGAGATAGCGCCGAGACCGCAGCCGACCAGCTTCGTCACCACGGCCGCGGCCAAAATCACCAGTGCCAGCGCAATTGTCGACCGGGAACGGAACACTCCGAAATTCAGGTGCAGTCCGATGCCCGCGAGGAAAAAGGGCACCAGCAGCTCGCTCACGCCCCGGGTCAACGTGCGCATACGGGCGTCGGAACTGTCCGAGAGCGCGAGGCCCGCCAGAAACGCCCCAACGATCGCGGCAACCCCGGTGTACTGCGCCAGCAGCGCCATCGCGAACAGGAACACCAGCGCGATATGAAACTCCGCTTCATCGGCACGGGCACGCGATCCAAAAATCGGCAACACGCGCTTAACCGCCGTCGTGCCCCAAATCGCCATAACCACGGTGAACGCCGTCGCGAGCGACGTGACCAGTGCGATCTCCCAGAGATTGACGCGGCCGCGCGCCACGCTGCTGACTACCGCCAGAACGATCAGCCCGAGGACATCGTCAATCACCGCAGCAGCCAGGATGACCTTGCTGGCCACCTCATGAAGCACCCCTCGTGCTGAAAGCACCGACGCGGTGATTCCCACGCTGGTGGCCACCATGGAAGCGCCGACGAAAATGGCTTCCAATTGCGGGGCGCCCCAGGCAAAGAGAATTCCCCAACCAGCGAAAAACGGAATGATGACACCGATGGTGGCGACCAAGGTGGCCTTGCCGCCGACTTTGAGAAGCTCGGAGGCTTTTACTTCCATCCCGACGCCGAACAAAAGAAACAAGACTCCAAGGTCGGAGAGAGCCTTGAGGGTGTCATTGGGGGTGATCCATCCGAGGACGCTGGGGCCGACCAATGCGCCTGCTAAAATCTCGCCGACAATGCCGGGCTGGCCGATGCGTTCAAATAACTCGGCCAACAATTTGGCCGAGCCAAAAATGATCAACATCGCAAGAGGAAGCGGCAGAGGGTCATGCATCGGAGTCAGGCTAGCGGCTTTGCGGCGCGGTGCGCGAGAGTTTGCGCCAAGTGATAAGCGCAGCCAGGCCGCAGCCGGCAAGCACGGGGAAAACAGGAATACCTCGGGAAATGAGGAAATAGGCCGCGAGGAACGCGGCCCCGGCAAAGAACTTCCACTTGACCATCATCGGATCACCGTGAAGAGAACCGTCACGATAGCCAGGATAAGGCCAAAACAGATCACCGGGATAGTAAGAGATTTTGCCCAATTGGGCTTGATGGTGCCTACGCGGGTCATGCGGCGAATTTCGGAAAGCTGATGGCGGGCCTGCGCAAGCTCCGCGGCGTTGGAAGCTAAATCCAACGCCTGGAGCGTTTCTGTTTCCGCGACATGCAGAGCGCGCAAACGGTACTGCAATTCCGCGAACTTGAATTGAGCGAAGAAATTTCGGGGTTCGAGGGCGCGAGCTTCTTCCAGAACGTCCAATGAACTGTACACATCGTAGTTCATGGCGTGCGCGATGCCGAGGCAGACGCGGAGGTCCGCGTTGGCCGGGTTCAAAGCGCAGGCTTCCTTAAGAGAGGCGATGACTTCGGCGAGTTTCTGCGGTGAGACCGAATGCGGGTCGCGCCAAGGAACGGCGGGAAGGCGGCTTGCGCCGGTGGCAGGAGTGAGAGACCCCGTCACCGGCGCAATCGCAGACGAAATTAAGGAGTGGCTGGACATAAATAGCCTCCTTCTGTTCTGGTTAGGACGGCGTCTTCAGCTCGAACTCCGGATAGCCTAGGGCACCCATTTCGGGTAAGTCCAGGCCCTGAAGCTCGGATTTCGCCGAAACGCGCTGGCCGACAAACCAGTCAATCAGAAGATTGAAGACAAAACTGAGCGAGAAGACAAAGCCAAGGAGTGTCACAACGCCGATGAGCTGAGCCACGAGCTGGCCGCCGTTGTCACCGTAGAATAGGCCGGTGACGGAACCCGTGACACCGTTCCACGAGCCGCCGTAGTTGCTCTTGCCGTCGGCAAAGAGTCCGACGGAGATGACGCCCCAGAGGCCGTTCGTCCCGTGAACGGAAATGGCACCGACCGGATCGTCCACCTTCAGCACTCGGTCCACAAACTCGACAGAGATGCAGACGAGAACACCGGCAATCACACCGATGATCACGGAGCCCACGGGATTGACGAAACCGGAGGGTGCAGTGATGGCGACGAGGCCTGCGAGAAGGCCGTTCCCACTCATGGAGGCATCGGGCTTGCCGTAACGGAGCCACATGTAGAGCATGGCGCCGAAGGAACCCGCCATGCCAGCGAGCATGGTGTTGACGGCGATCGAACCGATACGCAAACCGCCGTTGCCGGAAGCGCCAAGGGTTGAGCCTGGGTTAAATCCGAACCAGCCGAAGGCGAGAATGAAGCACCCGGTCAGCACAATAACGATGTCGTGGGCCAAGATTGCATTTGATTTGCCTTCGCGCGTGTACTTGCCGATGCGCGGCCCGAGCATCATCGAAAGTGCCAGTGCGGTGACGCCCCCAACCGCGTGTACGACGCCAGAACCGGCGAAGTCGGAGTAGCCTTTGCCAAGACCAAAGTTTACGCCGAGGTTGGCAAGCCAGCCGCCGCCCCAAGCCCAGTTGGCGAAGAGGGGATAGGTGAATGCGCCCATTAGGAAGGAGGAGACGACGAACGCGGCGTATTTCCAACGTTCCGCCGCGGCACCGGTCACGATGGTGAGAGCGGTGTCCATGAAGACCATCTGGAAGAGGAACAAGACCATGACGCCAACGTCGTAGGTGCCCTTGTGCACGAGAAACAGGCCATTCTGCCCCCAAAGTCCGAACGACTTGCCGAAAAGGGTGATGGCATATTCGGCCGAAAGAGGGGGAGTGCCGCCGAGATTGGCCACTGCGCCAACGCCGCCCATCTGAATCGCAAACCCGATGAGCCAATAAGCCAGCATCCCGACACCGTACACCATGAAGTTCATCATCATGGTGTGATTGGCGTTTTTGGCGCGGCAGAGACCGGTCTCAACGATGGCGAACCCGGCCTGCATGAACATGACTAGGAAGCCGGTGACGAGGGTCCAGACAAAGTTGATAGCGATCTTGTTCTGGCCCACCTGATTGGCAAGGTCGCCGATCGTAATACCTTTCTTGGCGTCAGTCACAGTGACGTCTCCGGCCGTCCCCGTAAGCGAGCCGTCTGGATCGCCCTTGGCGCGAGCATCCGCCGCAGGCACGGGAGCGTTAGCGAGGTCCGCGTCAGTGATGGGTTTCGGAGTGGGCGCGGGAGCCACCGCAGGCGGTGCGGCCGCTGGCGCGGCAGGAGTCTGGGGGAATCCAAGCGGCGCGATACAAAGTACGACGGTCAATACCAGGAGTAGTCTCTTGGTTGTTGTCATCCTCGCTTCATCCCTTCTTCCAAATGGCGTTCTTCAAGTAGTGCTTGTTGAGGAGACCCATAATTCCGAAAAGACTGACCGCGATTCCCAGCAGCACAAGTACGAGGCGGCCGCCCACGGAACTGGCTAAAGTTAGGCTGAGCACACTGATCACGAACCCAAGCAAAGTCACGAGAAGTCCGATAAGGATGATCATGTCGGGTGTCCTCAATTCTCCGCGTTTTCCAACGGCTTCGCTTTGCGGAACGCAGCCACCGAAGCCGCCAACAAAGCTATCGTCACGATGTAGAGCAGGATGCTCCCCGCATAGAGAGCACCGGACAGTGCGGTGAACCCTAGCAAGAAGGCCGTGATTCCCACGGCCTGACTGGGATTAGCTCCCATTGCGTCGTCCCTCCCTTTTTAGAATCAAGTTTGTACACACAGCCCGAGTGAACTCCCCGCAGCGATGACTGCTACTGTTTGGGCCCGACACCACGCGAGGACACCGAACAATAAGATGTCCCCACGATTACCCCTACATCTCCATTAACAGCACTTTCAGGAAGCAGCCGACTCCGCTTGTGCCGCTGCTGCTTTCGCCTTTCGTGCAACAGGAGCTGGCTCGCGCTCCACTGCGGCCATTCCGGCTGGTGCACCGAGCGGCGAAATTACGTATTCCGGATAGGCGGAGATGCCGTGCTCGTGAAGATCCAAGCCGTAAAGCTCGCCCTCTGCTGATACGCGGAGAGTTCCCGTGGCGTTAACCGCATACATGACCACCATGGCGATCGAGAATGTAGCCAGCGTGACGACCGCGCTGCCAATCGCCTGGGCGAGGAGGAGTTGCGTTCCGCCGCCGTAGAATAGGCCCTTCAGCGGCGCCGAGTTGTCTGCTGTGATGGGACCGGTCGCTCCATACCTGCCACAAGCGAACAGGCCGAGCGAAAGCGTGCCCCAGATTCCGCAGAAGCCGTGAACGGGAACGGCGCCGATGGGATCGTCGATGCGGAACCATTCGAGCGCTTCGACGCCGAGCACCACCAGCACGCCGGCGATGCCACCAAGGAGAATGGCTCCCGTCGGACTAACCCAGTAGCACGGGCAAGTGATGGCCACGAGGCCGGCCAAGAATCCGTTTGTGGTGAAGCCTGCGTCCCACTTCTTGGAGGATTTGAAGGCCCAGAACATGGCGGTCAAGCCAGCGGCGCACGCGGCAAGCGTGGTGTTGGTGGCAACGCGGCCGATGCCCTCAAAGTCCATCGCGGAGAGCGTGCTGCCGGGATTGAACCCGTACCAGCCAAACCAGAGGATGAGACCGCCAGTAACGGCGATCGTCAAATCGTGCGGCAACATCGGAGCGCCGCCGTCACGCTTGAATTTGCGGCCCAGGCGCGGACCCAAAACGATGGAGCCGGCCAGTGCAATGAATCCGCCAATCGTGTGAACGACCGTGGAACCCGCAAAGTCATGAAAGCCCGTGCCGAGTGATGGCCAGACGTGGCCATCACTACCCATCAAGGCCAACCAGCCATCCGGCCCCCAGGCCCAGTGGCCAATGATCGGATAGATGAAACCGGAAACGGCAACACTGTAGAGGAGATCGCCGACAAATCCGGTCCGGCCGATCATCGCTCCGGAAGTGATTGTGGAGCAGGTATCCGCAAAAGCAAACTGGAAGATCCAGACGGCGAGGAACGCGACGCCTGTGGTTTCGTAGGTCGCCGGCGCATCTTGCAGGAAGAACCAATGATATCCAATGAATCCGTTGCCATGGCTGAACATGAACGCAAACCCGATAGCATAGAAGAGGATGCCACAAAGACAGGTATCCACAACGCATTCCATGAGCACGTTCACGGTTTCGCGAGAACGACAGAATCCGGCCTCCAGCATGGTGAAGCCGACTTGCATGCCGAAAACCAGGAAGGCAGCAATCAGTGTCCAGGCCGTGTTGACGGGATTGACGACGTCAGCAGCTTTGACCTCCGCATCGGCGGCATAGACGCGGCCGAAGACGAGGTAGGACATCGCGGCCATGACGACAAGAGTCAACCCGACGCCCATTAGTTTACCGGCCAACAGCAGCTTTCCGTAACGGCGCCATTCCGGAGCCCGCAGTCGCACGGCCAGCCGCGAAAGCTTCTCCGAGAGTGACAGCTTCTTCCCATACTGCGGGCTTCCACTCATTCCATTCCTCCCCAATTAAATTTCCTGTAGAATTTGCACAACACTCTCATGCTGCTGCATGAGTTACCGCTTGGGCCCAAAGAATGCCACCACTCCCAACGACAATGTGTCTTGGTTCTTGTAGTTTCCTAAGCCGGTGGTGCCGTTCACCGAAGAACCGCGAAAGAAAAATGGCTGGTTCGACCAATCGCGCCGGTACTCCAGCCGCGCGAGCAGACCCTCGATCATTTTGTATTCCCCCGTGAGCGTGACCTCTTTAAGGTCTTGCGCCAGTCCGGTTTCGAATCCGTCGCGATCCTTGAACCATTCGACGCGCGGTGTGAAGGCCCATTTGCTGGTGGGCTGGAAGTGCACAGCGCCGGCGATGCCGTACCACTTGGCGGTGAATTCCGAGGTGCCCGATCCGGACTTGTTCTGACCGTAATCAAAGTTGATGTAGGCGTTGAACTTGCTGTTAGGAGTCAAGAGGAGCGTGGTGTCGTAGAGGTTGCGCCAGCCCGTGTTCGTGCTGGGGTTTTCCGGACCGGTGTAATAGTTGTTGCTCCACGCGAATTTCTTGGTTGTAAAAGCGCTGGTGAACCCCACGGTCTTGCCGCTATTGTTGTCCTCGACGTTGTTCCACCCGTTGATGAGTTGTACGCCGCCGGTGAAGTATTTACCGACCGGGAACGATGTGCGCACGCCGAAGTGGTAATACGGAATGGCCCAGGCGAACAGAAGCGAGCGGGAATAGTTCCAATTACTGTTGGTTTCGATGACTTCAGCACCCGCGCTGGTGACGAATTGTCCGAAGTCCACCTCGAAGCCCTTAGCCTTCGCCGGCTTTAAGCTCACATAAGCCTGTTCGATGTTCCGAAGGAAGCTCGGCGCCGTGCTTGGCTCGCTCGCATGGATGATATCGAAAGCGCGGCCGAACCCCAGATCCACTTGGAACCCGACCGGATCGGGCGAGTGTGCCACGGTCAGCTTGGCCATGTTCAGGCTGAACTGATTGGCCTTCACATCGAAGTTATACAACTGGTTGAACTGCGAAGAGGGATGATTGAAATTGAAGCTGTAATAACCGTCCACCAAACCGCTGAAATCGATCGGTCCCGCCGACCATATAGGGGGCGCCGGCTCCGGCGCAGGGGTCGGCGCGGGCGTTTGAGCTGGGGGTGTTGCGGGGGCAGGTTCCTGCGCAGCCGGAGCGCCGGCCGCAGCCGTTTGTCCCGAAGTGGGTTGCGCGGAAGCGGTGCGCCCCTCAACATCGGCGAGACGCTTTTCCAGTTGTTCGATTCGATCCAGCAGGATTCGTTCGCGCAGGTCATCCATCGTCCTCACGACTTGCGTGCCCGCGGTGCTTTGCTGGTTGGTAGTTGTCTGCTGTGCGAAAGCGGGTACTGCCAGCGCCGAGCCGAGCAATAAACTGAAACAGTACTTCGAGGAAATGTGCAATTTATCTTCTCCTGACTTCCTTGGATACCCCGGGCCCTTGGACAAATGCGAAAGACGACATTGCTCTTTTCTTGGGGGGTGACTGTAACGGTGACTCATTGGAAACGCCAACAGAAACTTTCTATTGAATTGATGCAAAAAATTTGTTGGCCTGCCCGGCGCTCCCGTGCATTATTGTTGACCTGCGCGTATCGCCCGCCCGCGGGGCGCTCTTGCGCCATAACGGGGAAATCCAGTTCATTCATTGAAGGGGGAGATGCATGAAGAAACTCGAAGCAATCATCCAGCCCTCACGGTTCGAATCCGTGAAAGATGCGCTGCTTGAGATGGGTGTGGGAGGCTTGACGGTGACGGAAGTACGCGGGCACGGGAGGCAGAAGGGCCATACTGAGGTTTATCGCGGGCGCGAATACACCGTGGACCTGTTGCCAAAGATCAAGCTGGAGGCGGTGCTGCCGGATGCCCTGGCGGATCGCGCGGTAGAAACAATTTTGAAGACGGCCAAGACAGGGAAGATTGGCGACGGTAAGATATTCCTTTCGAAGGTTGATGAAGCCATCCGGATTCGCAACGAGGAGCGCGGTGAAGCCGCGCTTTAGTATTTCACTCTTGGCCGCCGTGCGACCGACTTACTGACCGTGGGGCGATCAACGTGACGAGCGCTCCACGCCCCAGTTTTAATCCGGACATCCGGCCCGCAAAGAACATGCCAGGTTCTCCAACGCCCCTATCCGTGCTCGGCCCGCAGGCCGACGCCGGACGGCAACGCATCCGACAACAATTTGAGTCGGGTACCAGTGCGCGAGAAACGCTGCGCGCGCAGTGCGCGCTGGCGGACCGCAACGTCGAGCAGATTTTTGGCGAAGTTCTGCGCGTCCACAACCGCGAGGCGCAAGGGCTTTGCCTGCTCGCGTTGGGCGGGTACGGGCGGCGAATGCTGTTCCCCTATTCCGATCTCGACATTCTATTTTTGATGGGAAACGACAAAGCAGAACAGGAATCGCGGCCGCTCATCTCCGAATTTTCGCGGACATTGTGGGACATCGGATTTCGCGTCAGCTCGGCGGGGCGCACGCTGGAAGAGTGTAAGCGGATCGAAGAAGACAATGCGGAGTTCCACCTAGCATTGCTGGATCGCCGATTTCTGGCGGGCGATGCCGCGCTATACGAGAAGCTGGACACGAAAGTGCTGCCAGCGTCGGAAAGGCAGGCGCGGCCCTTCCTGCTGGCGCAAATTCACAGGCTGACCAGGGAACGCCTGACGCGCTACGGAAACACGATTTTCCAACTCGAGCCCAACGTGAAAGAGTCGCCGGGCGGCATGCGGGATTATCAGGCGACGATTTGGCTGCGGCAGATCATGGACGAAAAAAAGGAGATACGAAACATCACCGCCGCGGAGGAAGAGCTTTCGGCTGCGGCCGTCGATTTTCTTAGCGCCATTCGCTGTTTTCTGCACTATAGCAACGGCCGGAACGATAACACCCTCACCTATGAGCTGCAGGCGGCGGCAGCAGAACGCGCGCTGGGTGTGGGCGACGGAGTGGGACGAACTCCTGCCGAATGGATGCGCCAGTATTTCCGGCACGCCCGGACGCTAAACCGGCAACTCTTGCGCTATCTCGAGCAGCGATCTGCCGTGCCATTAACGCTGCGGCAGCGCCTGTTCAATGCGGCACGCGCCGCCAAGATCGAGCCGGGCGACGGGAAATGCTTCGCCGTGCGTGATGGCTTGCTCGAAGTGCTCGACCAGCCGGTGTTATCGGACCGCGCGATCACCTATTCACTCTTCGCGGAAGCGGCGCGCACGGGGACCCCGCTGAGCCGCGAAGCGGAGCGCAGCATTGGTTACATTTTGAAACATCCGGAACTTCCTCCGAAGAACACGGAGATTTCCTGGGCCACAATGCGCGAGATACTGGGCTCCGATTATCCGGGCGTGGCTCTGCGGTCGATGCAACGGCTGGGGCTGCTGACTGAAATCCTGCTGGAATTCGGAAGGATCGACTCGCTGGTGGTGCGCGATTTCTATCATCGCTATACGGTAGACGAGCATTCCTTGCGGACCATTGAGCACCTGCAGGAATTGGCGGAGCCGCCGGATGAACGAGGAGCGCATTTCGCGCCGCTCTGGAAGACCGCCGAACGGCGGGACTTGTTGATCTTGGCGCTGCTGCTGCACGACGTCGGCAAGGGAATGCCAGTGGAAAATCACATCACCGGCAGCCTCGCGGCGCTCGATAGCGCCGCCCGGCGATTGAATCTTTCGCCGGAAGAAAAAGAAGAAGTCCAGTTCCTCATCGGACATCACCTGGACATGTCCGCCACAGTGCAGCGGAGAGACATCTTCGATCCTGCCACCGTTTCCGCTTTTGCGCAGTCCGTCACAACGCAGGAAAGGCTGCAAAGATTGTGCCTGCTGACCTACGCGGACATTCACTCCGTCAATCCGGAAGCGCTGACACCATGGAAGGCGGAAATGCTGTGGCAACTCTTTGTGGCCACTTCCAACCACTTCAGCCGCACCGTGGATCGCGACCGCTTGCACGCGCCGGATGAAGGCTCGCTGCTGGAGCGCGTGAAGGCCCTGGCGGGGGACACCACGCTCGAAGAGATCGAGCAGTTCCTCGAAGGATTCCCGCGGCGGTATCTCGCGGTGCATTCGGCGGCGGAGATTGCGGCGCACTTTGTGCTCTACCGGAAACTGGGCACGGACCCGGTGCAGACGGAACTCATCGCCACGCGCCATGGGTTCTCCCTGACGCTGCTTACGGCGGACCGCCCGGCCCTCTTCGCGACGATTTCGGGCGCGCTGGCCGGATGGGGCATGAACATTAACAAGGCGGATGCTTTCGCAAATGCCGCTTGCGTCGTGTTGGATACCTTCCACTTCGCGGATCTGCACCGTACGCTGGAACTGAACCCCGGCGAAGCCGAACGCTTCCGCAAGAGCCTCGCAGATGTCGTGAACGGAACGGCGCAACTAAAGCCGCTCCAGAAAAGCCGCGAAAGTGCCAGCCGCGGGCGAGTGCCTAAAGTCACAGTGGAAACGCGCATCAACTTCGACGATGCGTCATCGGCGCACAGCACGCTTCTCGAAATCGTTACTCAGGACCATCCGGGATTGCTCTACGAGATCGGTTCGGCGCTGGCGCGCCTGGGATGCAACATCGAAGTCGCGTTGATCGACACGGAAGGCCACAAGGCCATCGACGTGTTTTATCTTACAGCGCAAGGGAAGAAGCTCACCACGCAAAAACAAGAGCTACTCTGCGAAGTGCTGCAAGGAACACTTGTTTAGCCCTCTCTCCGGAAGTTAAGTCTCAATCCTGTAAGAGACGCGGTAACGGAAAACGGCAGTGCGGTGGGGAGGCCAGACTTCGAGGATTTGCGGCAGCTTTGAAAGTGAGAAAGGGTGGGCGTGGCAGGGATCGAACCGGCGACCCCTGCTTGCAAAGCGGCAGAGCAAAACCTATCTTGTTGGTTCGCTTGACTTTGTTCTGTGTCCTAGTACCCGGTTTTGCGTAACTACATTAACCTTGCCGGATAATGATCGCATTCGCATTCTAGCAATCAGCGTCGCGGACGAAGCTGGCAGTGTAACCCCCGCGGAGCCTTTGTATGAGACCGGACAGGCAACGGAACTGCGAGCCTCGGGGGCACGGGACCGCGAAGGTCGCGAGCAATTGACACTCTCTTTGCTCTCCTCGAATGCGAAATCAGGCCAGTTTCTCCGCAGAGTGAGGGAGGGGCGTAGATCACTGAGGACCGCTGGGCGTCCGGCACCATGAATGGATAACGAAAGGAAAAGGCTATATAGTTTCGTTAGGAAATTTCTAACGAAACGATGGTTTTGTGATGGCGACACCAACCAAACCGAACAGTCGCCTCGGAACTTATGTCGTCAAGACCTTCAAGGACGAGTCCTTCAGGGCCTATGTGCCGCCACCATTGCCGCCAGACCCGCCGCTGGCTCTTCAACCGCTCTTGCCATTGCTTGAAGGCAAACCAAGCACTCGGACGCCTGGATGGACTTGCGTCCAGGATCAGGCGCTTGGCGGGAGCTCAATGTGGAGGACGTCCTCACCACCATAGAATTAGAATTCGGAAGTGCAGACAGCGACGAGACCAGCAGGTTAGTAATTATCAAGAACAAAGTTGATTCGCCTTTGGAGAATACGGCAGTGGGTCAGTTTGAAACTTAAGCTGATTTGGAGGTTCTTGTAGCTTCAAGGACAGCAAGTACCGAAAGCCTTCGGTTGATGTGTGGTTGAGTGCGTAGCCCACCTGCATGTAGCAGACAGCGCCTCCCGATGGAAACTCCACACGTAGGACAGGGGACAGATAACTGTTTGGCCGTTAGCAGTTTCTTTCGCATCTGGAACAGGATGCAACAAGATGTAAGGAAAAAGCTGTTCAATTTGGAACACAATCAGTTTGAATTTCTTGGTACTAATCTCCGCAAATTGCAGTACGTTCCCCGTGAAAATGTTCTTTTGGCATCAAATGACCATCCGAGCGTCACAACGCCCACGGGAAATCGCGACGCATGCCAACCTCCAATTCATGAGCTTTTCTCCTGGCGAGGCGTGGAAAGTCCTGCC
>Ga0137398_10000534_pt1 | contig 13869 bp, 10 predicted proteins | sample czorhiz216metaG_FD_106659 | JGI IMG/M metagenome (GOLD analysis project Ga0137398, IMG submission 106659) | Vadose zone soil microbial communities from Angelo Coast Range Reserve, California, USA - czorhiz2.16 metaG | ecosystem: Environmental > Terrestrial > Soil > Vadose zone | place: USA...
ATGATCATTCGCGATTCGGCTGGCACAATCTGCGGCATAGTCTGGCAACATTCTTCGCATCAAATGAGGTTCACCCCTCAGTGATCCAGACGATGCTTCGCCACACAAAGTCGCAGACAACGGCTCGCTACATCCATGCGGTGAATACGAAGCAGATCGAAGCTCAGGGAAAGTATCTGGATGCTATCAAGATCGGAACAAAACATCCGGAACAAGCGGCTTGAAACTCGGGTTGGAAACTGACCGCGGGAACCAAGCTTTTCTCGTAACTGCTTGAAAAGAATGGCGGGGACGACGAGACTCGAACTCGCGACCTCTGCCGTGACAGCGGCCCCCTGTTAGGTTTTACAACGCATTATAAAAGGGCGCCCTTTTGAGGTAGGTTTTGAGCGTTCGCCTCATCACCAACCGAAAGGAGCACCCTATGTATAACGCCAAGTATATTGGGCTCGATGTTCACCAGGCAACGATCTCCGTTGCCGTCATGGATTCCACCGGCAAGGTGGTGATGGAGTCCATCCTCGAAACGAAAGCAACGACCATTCTCGAGTTCATCCACGGGTTGCGCGGAAGTTTGTACGTGACCTTTGAGGAAGGAACCTCTGCGGCCTGGTTGTATGACTTGCTCGTGCCACACGTCAGCAAAGTAGTGGTATGCGATCCCCGGAAGAATGCCACGTTGAAAGTCGGCAACAAGAGTGATCGGATAGATGCTCGGAAGCTCGCCGAGCTGCTACGCGGAGGACATCTCTCGCCGGTCTACCATGGAGAGAATGGCGTGCGCACGCTGAAAGAGTTGGCCCGCAGTTATCTGGCGATCACCAAAGATCTCACGCGGGTCATGAATCGTCTCAAGGCGGTGTATCGGAGTTGGGCCATTCCCTGTGCTGGCACACGAGCCTACGCAGCGCATTGTCGAGCAGAGTGGCTGAAGCAATTGCCTGAGGCCGGCGTTCGCCGTCGAGCCGAGCGTCTCTATCAGCAGCTCGACGTGCTGCAGCCATTGCGCCAGGAAGCACGGCGGGATCTCCTGGCCGAGAGCCGGAAGCATCGAGCGAATCGATTGCTGCGACAGATCCCGTGCATCGGGCCGATACGGGCTGCACTGCTAATTGCCGTGATCCAGACGCCTCATCGTTTTCGCACCAAACGGCAACTTTGGGCTTATTGCGGTTTGGCTCTGGAGACGCGTACCAGTGCTGAATATCGCATTGTCGCTGGCCAACTGCGGCGTTCAAAGAAGCTGCTGGCCATCCGTGGACTGAATCGTAACCACAATCATGATTTGAAATATCTCTTTAAGAGCACGGCCACCTTAGCCAGCAGCCGATGTTCCGGACCCTTCCGCGAGTTTTACGACGCTTTGCTCGCGAAAGGATTGAAGCCTCCGATGGCCCGCCTTACCGTGGCGCGCAAGATCGCAGCGATCACGCTGACCATCTGGAAGAAGGGAGAACGTTTCGACGCGGAATACTTGAAACGACAAGCAGCTTGAGCGTCTGGCTGAGAACCCCATCCATCCCTAGATTCATCTCTGGCGGTGGCCAGTCGGGTTCTTGAGACGCTCGGGTTCGAGGGAGAGTAGCGAGTAAGTTCTTAGGCAGAGCGTGTGCCTCGGGCACCAAGTCTCAGTTTCAATCGTATGCCCCCTCGGACAACCCAAAAAAGCTATAGGCTTCGAGCCTCAAATAGAATCATGGTTGACACCTTTGCAGCCGTTTTGCTTGTTCCGTTTCAGAATTCGAGTGGCGTCGTCACATCATCAAGATGAAGTACTGGGATGGGGCACCTCGACGCTTCGTGCGACGAGCCAGGCACCAGGGGATCAAAAGCCAGAACCAAACCGTCCTTCGTAACGACAGGGGCTGGAAGTCGAGACGAAACTTCCCTCGACCTCCGGTCAGCGGGGAACTATTTTCCTTGACTTCCCCTTTTATAGAACGACTTACATTAAGCTCCGTTAGGCAAAATTAGGATGTTTTTGGCGACTTCGATAAGAGTTTCGAATCAGGCCCGCAACTACTCCCATGTCACGTTTTTCGCGCCTTGAGCCGATCCGGAAGAGACGCTATGGGTGCCAATTCGAATGTCAAAGAATTGAAAGGTTCTGAACGCAACCGCGAGCGCGGACTCGGTGGCGCGTTTTCCATTACACTCGTACTCGATCATAATGTCGTCACCAGAACCGAAGGTTGCATCTTCATTTGAGGAAAAACGAATCCAGCGCTACCACCCTTCGCGACATGTGGGTCCTTTACACGAGACTGCGGCGTCCGAGGCGCGCTTTATTGGAATACTCTCAGCAATATGCCGCTCCCGCCTCGGACCTTCACGTCGCCGCTTTCGGCGGTCAGCGTTATTTCTCCAACGGGAGCGGTTCGTCCTGCATGCATAATTCTCGCTCCGGCCATGCCATACACTCCGCATGAGTCAGCGGAGAAAACCCACAACGCCTGGAGCTGGTGATTGCCGTCCAGCTCACTGCGGCAGGCGGACTGAGGTTGCGCTTTGACGTGAACCAGTACGCCCTCATAGGTGCCTTCGCCCACGACTTGGCTTCCTCGATCAGTGACGGGTCCTCCCGCGCCATATTTAATGTCGCCGCCGATCTGGTCCGTGGTTGCCCAGGCGTACGGCGTTCCGAACCCGAGAGTCGTTTCCGGCGTCTGCGCGAACTCCACTTCCATCGGCGAAGCAATCGCTCTGAGATTTGTGACCATCGCTGCTCTGCGGTGATGGACTTCGATTTGGTCAAAGCGAAGCGCGATTTTCCCGGCGTTGTTATTTCCAGCAGGGGAAACCGACAGGATCGTTCCAATGACTTTGGCGCCTTCCGGAATCTTGCCCGAACGTGGCAACGGCACGTCCTGCATAATCCGGCCCGTTAGCTGTTGTCCGACGCGAGTACTTTTCGAGGAGAAACTGTGATTCAACCGGATGGGAAGTATGGTGCCGGCAGGTATTTGAACGCCGACCCGACCAGCGCGAGGAGCAGCACCGGCCGCAGCAGTGTTTGTTTGCGCTCTGAGTGCAAACCCACACAAGAACGCGAGGACCAAGATGCCCAGAATCGAGCCACGAATGAACATTGAGGTAGTCTGCTCCAGCCGCACAGTCGCCGCAATATCATTAGATGCTAGCAAGCCATTCCTGGTCTTCTATTGCAGTTTCGCTGGAAAATCCGCCGGAGATGACTCAGCCGGTTTACGAAACCGAAACCACAGGAACACCGTTACGGTGGCCACGAAGGCGCCAACGGAATCGAGCAAAGAATCCCACGGCGAAGCGGTGCGCGATGCTACAAAAGCTTGATGAACTTCGTCGAGCGCGGAATACCCTGCTGCGATCGACAGCGCAGCAAGCGCCCAGGTCCAGCGCCAGCCGATGCGCTCGGCCCGAACTCCGCGAAACAGCAGCACGCAGAAAACGAAGTACTCCGTAAAATGCGCCGACTTGCGGATGAAAAAGTGAATCGGCTCGAACTGATCAAGAGTGAGCGCCGGCAGCATCCAGTGGAAAAACGGAAAAAGAATCGTGGCAGTATGCTGAGACGAGAACGAATCGGTGGAAAGGGAAAAAATAATTCCCGCCCACAATAATGCTGGCCACCACGAACGAAAAAACTGCGGCAGGAAATTCTTGGCCGGCACACGCTGACGGATTTCATGTAGGTTCGGCGCGGGACGCGGATTGCGCCATGGCTGTTCAGGCAAGGAATAACTCCAGTCCGCGACAGCGGACGTAATCTAGGAAGGTGCTCACGTCTATTCCATTCTATAGTTCGGAGCTTCGCGCGTGATCACCACGTCATGCACATGCGATTCGCGCAAGCCGGCAGCGGTGATTCGCACGAAGCGGCCCTTCTCGCTTAATTCTTGCAGCGTGCGCGCGCCGACGTAGCCCATTCCGCTTTTCAATCCGCCGACCAGTTGATCGGTCAGCGCACCGAGCGGGCCTTTGTAGGCAACGCGGCCTTCCACGCCTTCCGGCACGGACTTGCCGCTGTCGCCCATTTCCTGCACCACGCTGTAGCGGTCAGAACCCGCAGCCATGGCTCCGATGGAGCCCATGCCGCGATAGGATTTGAAAGTGCGGCCTTGAAACAAAATTGTTTCTCCCGGCGATTCTTCAGTGCCAGCAAAAAGACTGCCGATCATTACACAGGACGCTCCGGCAGCGAGAGCTTTAGTGATGTCGCCGGAATATTTGATGCCGCCATCGGCGATGATCGGCACTTCCGTGCCACGCGTCGCGCGCGAAGCTTCGATAATCGCAGTGAGCTGCGGAACGCCAGCGCCTGTAACCACGCGGGTAGTACAAATCGACCCCGGTCCGATGCCGACTTTCAAGCCGTCGATTCCCAGCGCGATCAAATCTTTCGCCGCTTCGTAGGTGGCGACGTTGCCGGCGACAATTTGCATTTCCGGCAGCCGCTGGCGAATCGTTTTGATCGCGTCCATTACTTTTGTGGTGTGGCCATGAGCGGTGTCGATGGCGAGTACGTCCGCTTTCGCTTTCGACATTTCAATGGCGCGTTCCAGGAAATCTCCGGTGGCGCCGACGGCGGCTCCAGTGATCAATCGTCCTTGACTATCCTTGGATGCTCGCGGATATTCCAATTTTTTCTGAATGTCTTTTACCGTGATCAAGCCCTTCAGATTGAAATCCTGATCCACTACCAACAGCTTTTCGATGCGATGTTTCTGCAGGATTTTTTCCGCTCCTTCGAGCGTGGTGCCTACTGGAACAGTCACCAGATTCGCCTTGGTCATCACCGCGCTCACAAGTTGCGTGTCGTCTTTTTCAAAGCGCAGGTCGCGATTGGTAAGAATTCCGGTCAGCCGAGTTCCACGAGTCACAGGAAGCCCGGAAATCCGGTACTTGGTCATAATCTCGAGCGCTTGCCGCAAAGTAATGTCCGGCGAAATCGTCACCGGATCAACAATCATTCCGGACTCGGAGCGCTTCACTCTGTCAACTTCTTCAGCTTGTCTATCGATCGGCATGTTGCGGTGAATCAAGCCGATGCCCCCCTGTCGCGCCATAGCAATGGCCAAGCGAGATTCTGTAACGGTGTCCATGGCCGCGGAAACCAACGGCACATTGATTTTTAGCTTGCGCGTGAAATTTGTTTGCGTTTCAACTTCGGAAGGAAGCACCGAGCTTTTCCCCGGAACCAGCAATACGTCGTCGAAAGTAAGACCTTCCTGAATGGGACCGTCAATCATTCCAGCCTCGCGTGTGAGTTTCAGGGTTTAAGGGCTTGTTTTACGAGCCCCTAGAAAACAAGTCGTTTTGCAAACCCTGAGCTAAAAACCTTGCGCCCTAAAACAGCGCAGCCCAGCGGATGGCCGCCGGGCCGTAGGAAAAATTCATCGCATCGAAAAAATGAATCACTGTGGAATTACCAGTTTAGAGGTAGAGGCAGGCGCGGTCAAGTTGAGGCGGCTCGTTCCTCGCGAGCGTCGCTCGGCAATTGGATGATCGCTACGGATTCTTGCGGTTCAATCAGTGCGAGAAAGCGTTGGCTTTTTGAGGCTCGCGGGGAGGTGAAAGGTTCGAAACGGATGTGTGGCGGCGCGTTCTGGCCGGTATATACTTGCGGAAACAGAACAGCAATTTTCCTTCAAGCGATTAGCTAAAGTTGGTGATGTGTTAGTTTAACGTACAGTAATTATATGGACGACGCCAAGCCAAACAAGACCAGCCCTGAAACTGCCAGCGTTGGCGGGCCTTCCGGTCTGCGGACTCCGGCGAAGGGTGACAGTTCTGGTGGCGACATTCCACGCGAAAAGGAAAGTGCCGGCAAGAACGCCCCCACTTCGCAACCTGCCCCGGAGAATTCCGCCGGCGACGTAACGTTTGTAGACGCTTCCCCGTCAGCAACGCCTGGGAGGGCGCGGCAATCAAGTCCTGCTGCAAACCGAGATCATCTTCAGCCAGGCGATGTTCTTGGCAGCCGTTACGAGATCTGGAACGTGCTGGGCGAAGGGGGTATGGGCACGGTTTATAAAGCGCTGGACCGCGAAGTGGATCATCTTGTTGCCCTCAAGCTGATTCGCCCCGATATGGCCGCAAACCCAGTAATTCTGACGCGATTTAAGCAGGAATTGCTTACCGCGCGGCAAGTTACTCACCGGAACGTAATCCGCATTTACGATTTATCTGAAGTTGACGGCGTGAAATTCATCACCATGGAGTTCGTGGAAGGTTGCGATCTGCATAAGTTGCTGAGCAACGACGGCAAGCTGGCTCCTGACCGGGCGGTGGAAATTATGCGGCAAGTGTGTCTGGCGCTGGAAGCGGCACACGCGGTTGGAATTATCCATCGCGATTTGAAGCCGCAAAACATCATGCAGGACAAACAAGGGCGGATCCTGGTGATGGATTTTGGCTTGGCGCGTTCGCTGGAGTCGGGTGGCATGACGCAATCCGGGGCGCTATTGGGGACGATCGAGTACATGTCACCAGAACAGGCGATGGGCGCGCATCTCGATGGCCGGTCTGACATTTTTAGCCTGGGGCTAATTTTTTATGAATTGTTGACCGGGAAGATGCCATACAAAGCAGACACGGCAATGGCCAGCCTGCTCAAGCGAAACCAGGAGCGCGCAATTCCGGCCGCCGAGCTGGACGCATCAATCCCCAAAGTGCTGAGCGACATTGTGGGCAAATGCCTGGAGCGTGATTTGAGCGCGCGCTACCAGAACGCGAAGGAGATTCTGTCGGATCTGGACGCATGGGAAGGGAAGCAGCCAACGCTGGCTTCTATCGTGAGGCCGATAGCGGTTCCTCCGCGCGACATGCCGTGGAAATGGATTGCGGCGGGCACGCTGGCTGTGGCTGTGGTCATTGGTGGATTGGCGCTCGGCGGAAAGCTTACATTCAAGCCCGTAACCAAAGTTGCAGCCGGTCCGCAGGTGTCGCTGGCGATTCTACCTTTCCGTAATGGATCGGGCGACGCCAAACTGGACTGGTTGGGATCGACTTTGGCGGATATGTTGAGCACCGACGTGGGGCAGTCCGCGCAACTGCGTACAATTTCTCCTGACCGCCTGCATCAGGTGCTTTCCGATTTGCAGATTTCTCCCGGAATGGAAATCGATCCCGCGACCATGGGCCGCATCGCCGAGTTCAGCAACGCCGATACGGTGGTTTCAGGACAATACGCCAAGTTTGGTGACAAGATTCGGATTGACGCCACGGTTCGCGACCTGAAGCACCAGCGCACCATTCCGGTAAAAGCCGAAGCGGATAACGAAAAGGCTTTGCTGCCGGCCATCGCGCAACTGGCGCAGACGATTCAACAGAGTCTTTCGTTGTCGTCCGATGTCCTGCAGGATTTGCGGGCCAAATCATTTCGGCCGTCGTCGAATTCTTTGCCGGCGCTGCGCACCTACAACGAAGGGCTTGAGCTGGCGCGGCAGGGAAATCATCTGGAAGCCGAGAAGCGTTTCGAGGCGTCAATCAAGGACGATCCGCAGTTCGCCCTCGCGTATTCCCGGCTGGGGCAGACTTTCAGCAATCTGCGAAATGACGATAAGGCCAAGGAATATTCGCAGAAGGCCATGGACCTGAGCGAGAAACTTCCGACGCCGGAACGGTACCTGATTCAGGCGAATTACGCGCAGGTTACGAACGATTATCACAAGGCGATCGAGTCTTACGAGAATCTGGAAAAAGTTTCGCCCGAGGATCCGGATGTCCACCTCCATCTAGGGGAGCTCTACGAATCGACTGGCGCATTCGATAAGGCGCGTCCGGAACTGGCTAAAGTTCTGGCGGGCGATCCGAAACACGGCGAGGCGTTGTTGGCCGCGGGCAGGGTGGAGATCAAGAGCGGGAATCCACAAGCCTCGTTGGATTATCTGAATCGCGGGCACACCCTGGCCATACAGGCTGGAAACGCCGACGGCAAAGCGACGATTTTGAACGTCATCGGCGCCGCTTATGAACAATTGAACAAGCCCGACGAGGCCATGCGCAATTATCAGGAATCGCTGAGCATCAAGCGAAGCCTGAGCCAGAAGCCGGGAATCGCATTAACGCTCAGCAATATCGCGCGTGTGCAGGCCACACTCGGAAAGCCAGACGAAGCTCTAAAGAGTTATCGTGAGGCGGTGAAATTGCAGCGGGAGATCGGTGACAAAAAAGGGCTTGGCGTAACGCTGATCAATTTCGGAGAGCTGTACAGAGATCGCAGCAACTACGACGAGGCGCTCAAAGCCTACAAGGAATCGCTGCAAATCCAGCGGGATATCGGCGACGAGAATCGACAGGCCGTCTGTTTGAATAATATCGGCCTTGTGTACCTCTCCAAAGGCCAGCCCAGCGATGCTCTTACCTATTACGAGCGCGCGCTGGAGCTCCGCAAGAAAGCCAACATACCAAGTGAAGTAGGCGAAACTCTGCACAACCTCGGGGACGCCGCGCTCAAAGCCGGCGACTACGGCCAGAGTCTGGACTACCATCTGCAGGCGCTGCAACTGTTTCGTAGTTCCGGTGACAAAAGCGGGGCGGCCATACAGTCCTACAGTATGGGCACCATCTTTGAGTACCAGGGCCGCTACGGCGCCGCGCTGAAATCGAAAGAGGAAGCTCTCAAGACCTTCCGCGAACTGAACGATCGCAGCTTCTGGATGGCCGAAATCTTAAGCGGATATGGAAATTCCCTCAGCGAAGTAGGTCGTTACGATGAGGCCCAAAAGAATTTGACCGAAGCCATGAGTCTTGCCAAAGAACTGCAGAATAAGACGCTGGTCGCTCAGATTCTGAACTTCCAGGGCGACACTTTCTATTATCGCGGCGACATCAAAGCCGCATCTGATTTGTTCGCGCAGGCCGTAACGGCAAGTTCAGCTGATGTTGAAAAGGATGTAGTGCTGCTCTCGAAATACAATGCTGCGAAGTGCATCGTGGACGCAAAGCGCTACCAGGCGGCAGTTGCTCCGCTGAAGGCGGTCGTTACCGAGGCCGACGCTGTCGGGCTGAAAAACATTTCGACAGAAGCTAAGCTGGCTCTCGCTGATGCGCTATTGAACACGCGGCAGTATCCAGCGGCAAAGAAGGAATTGGAGACGGCGCAGGCTACCAGCGAAAAGCTGGGCCTGCAGGTATTGCAGACCCGTCGCCAGTATTTGCTTGGGCGTACGCTGGAACTTTCCGGAAGCGCGGCGGATGCATCACCGCATTTCGCCGCAGCAAAGCGCATATTGGACGGAATTCGCCAGGAGTCTGGCAGCGACGCCATCCTTAAGCGACAGGACACTGCGCCCATCGCAGCGCATCAATAGAGATAGCCCCAGTAGCGTGCGGCGAGCCGTAATAAACCGATGGCTCGCCGCGTTCGTGTTTAAGGCTTTTTATGGAACCGAAAATGTCGTCGTTATCGGGGAAAACATGGTCGAAATCACGGTGACATAATAGGGTCCGCTCTGAAGCCCGTTAGTGTTCCCGCTGTTTCCGTTGGTGTTAATGTCCTGCACGTTCACTCCGTTGTGGCTGTCAAAGTGGAACTTATTGGAGTCTCCTCCGTTAATAAGCGGAGCAACAGTTAAACTCCCAACGCTGGCGACCGACAGTGTCGCGGTTTTGTCCCGAAGGAAAGGTCCACTCATGCAGTTGCCTCCGGATGCGGCGAGAACGAAAGAGACCTCGACAATCGGATTGTTGGAATTGCTATTTTGAAACGAAGCTGTCAAGCCAGAAGAGCCGGGAGGAACGTTGCAAACGGTATAGCCGTTGGACGGGACCGGGGACGTAAAAGGGATCTTGAAAGCCCCGAAGCTCGAAATATTGGGAACCTTGCCACCCATGCCCGGGTCTACTCCACAGCTGTTGGTGCAATTAGACGCGTTAGGGTCGACATAGAACGTCAGGATGTTCTCTGAAAACGCTGCATTAGTGGTGTCGCCGGGAGCGTGCCCGAAAGCAGGAATGCCGACGATTGGGGAACTACTATAGTTAAGCAGAACCGTAATGAGGCCTGTGAAATTCACACCTTTTACCGGAACCGCCCCGCCACCGGCACCTGTAACGTTGTAACGAACGCAGCGTCCACCGTTCCCGCCAGTCCCATTATAAGGAATACAAGCAGTGCCTTCCGCCGGGAAATCTGGTCCGGTGAAACTAGGGGTGGTGTAACTAGGGGAGGTGTCTTCAACAGCTTGGACGTCGAGCTCAAACCCAGATCCAAGCACCGTGTCGAATTTAAATGTAATTACCCCATCAGTCCCGAAGTCGAAAGTGGCGGCGGTTACGCTTGAACTGAACTGGCACTTAATGGTAGTTACCCCGTCGGAAACCGTTGTGCAGTTCGCCGAGCTGTCTGCCCAGCTCGGAGTGATGAACAACGCTAACGAAAATGCTAGCAGGGTAAGAATCCGCTTGGCCATGACTGGGCCTCCTTGGGTGTCGGAAGAGTTTCAGTGGAAGTGGGCGCACGAGAAGCTAGGCGTTCTGAGAGTAATGGCCGGGCTTTCGAGACCGCACACCGCCAACGCAGGGACGATTTTCGCCGACAATTTGTAGTGACTCATATCTTCGAAACGTTTCATGTGTCAAGAGGAAAAAATGGCAAAAATTCGGCGAAAACGGAGCATGTTGAATTGAATACTTGCACAGAAGTTATGGACACCCGGTGATTCGGAGTACTTGGCGATCAGATGTTTATTCAGAGCTGCGGCCTTCTGGAGTGGTTAATGCGCTACGTTTTGTGCGAAAAAGGACCGATAAATTCCAGTGAGCTCGTCGTTTAGTTCTGCGGAATGAATGGAGCTCGGATTTCTGCGCAGAATCATTTCAATCATTGGAGCGACGAAGCGGCCGTACTTGGAAAGTATTGCGTTGTCGTGAGTCGCGGCCGCGGTTTCGATAGCATTTTGCGTTGCAGGCGTAAGAAGTTCCATGCGACCTACGAAGACGCGCTGAATCTTTGCCGGTTGCGGCTGGATGGAGAGCGGCAGAATTTTCTCCACAAAGGAATTTGGCACGGTATAAATCAGGCGTGAGCCTTCTTCGAACCAGGAATATTTCCAGGATTCGAGCATGGCATGGGCTTCTTCGGCATAAAGACCGCTAGAAATTAGAGAGGTCTCGAGGTCTGAAAACAGGGAATCGAGCGACGCGTTCAGAACTGGCGGATCAAGTATCGCGCCTTCAAGGAGACCGTTGACTTCGCGAAAGCCGACTTTTTCTCCGCGTCGTTCGAAGAGAATGAGCTTTGGAATTTCACCGGAGCTCTGGTTCATTGCTTCAATCTGGCCACCTGGCAAAACCAGGGCCGAGAGTGGCGCAGGCCCGACGGAAACGCCGCGGTAGAAAAGGAATTTTTCGTTTTCGTTGCCGTTTTTTGTTGAAACTTGCAGTGGAGATGACGCAACGTCGCGGGCTGCGTAGTAGTGGCTTGATTGAGCTTCCTGGGGAAACGCGAGGTTGGCTGAGGGCTGGACCCTCACCGAGTTCCACAAGATGCTTCCGCTCGACTGTCGTTGAAAGAGCGCTACGTTCTCAAGCGACGATGACGGCTCGATGCGGGTAGCGCGGGGATACCATTCGGTGATCAATCCGTGAAAAAAGGAAACGCTGACGTTAACCGTAGTGTCGTGCGTCGAATAAAAATAGAGCACCGGCGTTTCCATGCGAATCGTTCCGCCCAGCCCAACTTTGAAGCCAGTGCCGCGAAAGTGTTCGACGAAGTTCGGAAGATCGCTGGGACTGTTCAAGGGAAGCCATTCGACCGCCTGGCCGGTTTCTCCCGCAATTGATGTGAAGGTGCCCCATTCGTGCGCAGTGAGGCCGCTATCGATGTCTACTTTCTGAGCGTTACCAGCGAGAGATGCGCAGAAAAGAAAAGCAGAGAAAAATACCCAGGCCCGCCGGAATGAACCGCCAGCGGGCGTGCGCCTGGATAAAGATGAATGACGCGAAAGCTGCGACTTCATTGCCGCGCCGCCTTCGTTGCATTGTTTTTGAGAATCATTTCCGACATGGTCTGACTTTGTTCGCCAAGAAAGTGACTCGCCAGATTGCGCTTGAGTAGCTCATCGTTCTTTGCGCCGGCAGTTGCCAGCTGCGCGTACTCGCGATGATCAGCCTCAGGGCCGCGAAGGGTAATTAGCGCGGCGGCGAACGCCATTTGCGGATCGTTGGGGTGCAGTCGCATGGCGTGTTTGATCCACGGCAAACCGTCGAGGCCGTTCGCGGGATTCTCGTTTCTTTCCCCCAGCCATTGTTTGTAGGCTTCGGTGAGATAGGCCGCGTCGAACAGAGCAAATGCGTCGGGACTGGATGAGGCTTCGGCGCTTTTGGCGCGGGCGACGAGTTGCAACAAAAGTTGTTTTGCCGCCGCGGGGTCTTTTCGCGCGTACAGCGTAGCGCGACGAAGCGTTTCCATGTGAAGCAGAGGAACTTGGCTCGAGTTAAGAATGGCTAGTGCATCGCCAGACAGATCGTGTGTATCGTAATTCTCTGCGCCGGTGAGATTCCAATCGTGGCTGATCCACGGCAGCGATTTTGCGTTTCCAATATCAAAAGGATGGCAAATCAGCGGCGGGCCAGCGACAACAGCACTGGCCAGAACGAAGAATGTTGCGATTGAGCCGAGGATGTAACGAACGCAGCGAGTCAATTTAAAGCGCATCTTGTTTTTCCTCCCTGCACGTGAGTTGCACTTACAATTAACAAGACGTGCGCGAGGGCCAAGGTGTTAACGAGCCGCTTTCTTGTGAAGCGGCGGCGCCTGCTTCTGTTCCCAGAAACGCCAGACGGAAATGTCTCCAAGATCGAACGAGTTCCACCAGGCGTCCGTCATTGAGGAGTCGAGAGCGAGAGTGCCTTCGCGGGTCACGCCTGCGGGCGGTGGGACCAGGGACGCCAGCCGGTCATAGAGCAGCGGGCGCTCTTCGTCGTTCACCCGAAACAACAAATGCCACAATGTGAAAGCGTCGCGGCGCCGGGCCTGCGCAAGAATCATGCGCAGGGCTTGCTGGCGATCGGCGGCGGACAAAGATTCGAAATCAAACGCGTGCAATGCACTGCGCAATTGTTCTGAAGCGTCTTCAAAATACGGCGTGCCCGGTCCCTTCACAGGACGTGTCATGCACATCGCGCCAGCGGGAATAAACGAATCGTGGCCGTCTTTGTGAAAGCCCACCCAACCCAGCGTAGTGCGCAGCGTGCCGGATCCATCGTCATTTACATGCAGCGTGTAGGCACAGCCCAGATCCACAGCGCTGGCGGAAGGTGTGTCTACAACGAACTCTCCCGGAGGAGCCCAGATTGCCGCGTGAATGGTTCCCAATTCGAGCGCGAGCCGGCTGCGATTGGAACCGGATTCGACCAGGCGTACCCGGGAATCGGGATCCACATAGATTTCGCCCACCGCCGCGACATTTAGAGACGCTCGCGATGAATTGTCGGTGACCATTAGCTGACCGACTCGCAACTGTGTCTTGCTGGAATCGCTGTCGAGAGAAAAGTTTCCGACGCGCGGCGCACCAGAGAGCCGCGCCACATCCCACGCTTGCGCGTTCGATAATTCCACAGGCGCCAAGCGCAGGAGCAAACCTGAAACCGTCAGGGCCAGAAGCAGTAAGGTCGCGGCGGCGAAGCGCGGAGTCCATCCAGAAGTGAAGAAAGCAAAACGGGATGGCTTTGACTGCAAGAAATCAGTCACAGGAAAATCAGGCATTTCTCCGCGGTGGCCGAACCGCCCGAGCGACTTTTCGATGCGCTGAAGTTCCGGATCAGGCTCGCCCGAGCCGTCCCACAAATAGTCGTTTTTCATAAACCCTTCTCGTTTTCTGCATGAGGCGCATGGCGCTGCCATTTATCGCGGAGCAATTGCATTCCGCGATAAAGATTTACGCG
>Ga0137398_10000538_pt1 | contig 13831 bp, 11 predicted proteins | sample czorhiz216metaG_FD_106659 | JGI IMG/M metagenome (GOLD analysis project Ga0137398, IMG submission 106659) | Vadose zone soil microbial communities from Angelo Coast Range Reserve, California, USA - czorhiz2.16 metaG | ecosystem: Environmental > Terrestrial > Soil > Vadose zone | place: USA...
AGCCTGATGAACAGAAAGCCGAGGCCACAAAGAAAGCCGCGGACGCCGCCGGGGTGCGTATCGACTCGGTGATGAACATGGACCACTGGAGATTTCCGTTGTCCTCGAGCGATCCCGCGGTGGTGGCAAAAAGCCAGGCCGGGGTGCGCACCTCGCTTCAAAACGCCAAGCTGTGGGGCGCCGATAGCGTTCTGCTGGTCCCCGCGGTGGTGAATGCGCAAACGTCTTACCGCGATGCCTGGACGCGTTCTGCGAGCGAAATCGGCAAACTTCTTCCGGTGGCGGAAGAGCTGAAAATCGTGATGGCCATCGAGGAAGTGTGGAACAAATTCCTGCTGAGCCCCCTGGAGATGGCCAAGTACATCGGGGAGTTCCAGAGCCAGTGGATTAAGGCCTGGTTTGACGTAGGCAATGTCATGTTTTATGGCTATCCGCAAGACTGGATCCACACGCTCGGGAAGACCATCGTGAATGTGCACCTGAAGGACTTCAAGCGCAAAGAAGATGGATACGCGTGGGTCAACTTGGGAGACGGCGACGTGGACTGGCCTGCCGTTCGCGAAGCGTTTGCCGAAATCGGTTACTCCGGCAGCGCCATCGTCGAGCTCCAGGGCGGCGACGCAGCATATTTGCGCGACGTCAGCCGCCGCGTCGACCGCCTGCTCCTTGGCCGCTCTTGATTTGGTTTGAGCGAATGACGCCGACACTTGAAACACCGCGACTGCTCTTGTCTCCGCTTGCGCTTGCTGACGCGGAGCAGATACAGGAAATCTTTCCGCACTGGGAAATCGTCCGCTAGCTCGTGACCGAAGCCCCCTGGCCTTACCCGCCCGATGGCGCACTCCGATATATTCGCGATATCGCGCTTTCCCGTGATCGAACGCGGCGCAACCTGGCAGTGGACGCTGCGGCTTAAGAGCGAACCTTCGCGAATTGTCGGGTGCATTGACTTACGTACCCAGGAAAACGACAATCGCGGCTTCTGGCTCGGATTGCCTTGGCAAGGACAAGGCTTGATGAGCGAAGCCTCTGACGCGGTCACGGATTTCTGGTTTGAAAGCCTGAACTTTCCCGTGCTACGTGCGCCCCAAGCGATGCAAAACCTGGCCTCCCGCGGCAGCTCCGAAAAACAGGGCATGCGCATCATCGCCGTCGAAGGGCGCGACTACGTCTCCGGAGGCTTCCCCGCGGAACTCTCGCAGATCACTGCCGAGAATGGCGCACCCCTAAGAACCGCTGGCCCCGTTAGACCTCTTTAGAATGTGCCGTGAGAAAGGGGGCTGGCGGGTCCCGATCTTCAAATTATCCCCAACCAAGCGCGCTCGAGGGGAAAAAGGCGCTCCCTGCGAGAAGCGCCTTTCCCAGGTTCCATCGTGAACCGGTCCGAGACGGAGAATCCTAGCTATTGCTTCGGCTTGGCATTGCCCGCGGTTGAGGCGTTATGCTTTTTCCGGTAAATGTTGCGCGACGCCTGATTTTGCTCGCGGTTGACTTGCTTCTTCTCGCTCGCCGGCAGCGTGCCGCCATGGGCCTTGCGGTCCGCAGCCACTTGCTTGTTGATGCCTTGCTGCTGCTTTTCGAGCTTGGCGGTTTCTTCCGCGGTCAGCTGCCCGCTCTTCACGCCCTGGGCCATGCGGTCCTGCTGATTTTCGCGCCGCTGCCCCACCTTGTTGTTGCCGAAATGCGCGGTGTTGGCGTTGTGCTTGTCAGCGTAAATCTGCTTGGACACCTGATTCTGCTGTTGATTGACCTGGGCCTTTTCTGCAGCCGTCAGTTTGCCCCCGTTCGCTGCGCGATCCGTGCGCGTCTCTTTGTTGATGGCCGCTTCCGTCTTCTCGAGATTAGCGGTTTCGCCGGGAGTTAACTGCCCGTTCTTCACCCCGCTGGCGATGCGGTCCTGCTGGTTTTCTTTGCGTTGCTCGATGGTCGGCTTCTTTTCCGGTGCCGGAGTTGGCGCCGCCGAACTCTGCGAAGAAGATTGATCCTGCGCCCGCAATACTGTGGCGCCCGATGCGCTCACCAGCACCGCAAGCGGTACCGCACTGCACTTCAGCCAAGTACGTTTCATGCGATCTCTCCTATGTGTTTTGACTAGGAAAACGTGTGCGTCCCAGGGTGACCTTCTGAATATCCGATTGTGGGAGTTACGTTCTTTCTAAACTACTGCTCGAAGGGGCAGGTTTCCCCGTTCGCTACCCGATTTCGGTACCGTTTAGACACAATTCCGCTGTGGGGCGCGCCCGCGGGCGCCACGTTCGGGCAACCACGGCGGCTGCGAAACAAAAGAGCGGCGCAAGCGCCGCCCTTCCCACCGCGTAGATTTTCAGCAAAAACTAGCTTTTCTTTTCCTCAGAGGGCTTATCTGCTGGAGGGGGCTGTTGCGAAGCCGGAGGAGTGGTCGTATGCGATGCGCCAGACATTCCGTCCTTGAAGCTGCGGATGCCTTCACCGAGTCCGCGCGCCAGTTCTGGAATCTTTCGGCCGCCGAACAGAAGCAGGATAATCGCCAAAACGATTAGCCAATGAATTGGACTAAACTCACCCATGAAGAACCTCCATGCGACCTACCTGTTCGCACGACTTGACTCTAGCGCACTGCTACGTTGCCCGGCAAGCGTGCCGTCGCACCCTTACAGGATAACACGCTCGTCGCCGGCGCGCCGCGTCACGCGTTCGCGGTCCAAATATTCGAGCAGAGGAATGGCGTACTTGCGTGTGATTCCCGTCAACGCTTTGAAAACCGGGACGGAAATCCTCTCCCCCTCGGTTTTCTTGAACACCGACAGCCGGTCGCGCAGTTGCGCCAGAGCGTCGCGATGAAAGATCAGTTCCGGCGTCACGCGAACCAGGCTCTTGTCGCGCAGCAGAATCTGCAGAATCTTCTCCGCGCGCTCGGCCTCTACCGGCAGTTTGCTCAAAACCTCTTTTACTGCGGGCACCGCGAGTCCGGCCGCTGCAAACGCCGTCAGGATCTCGTCCCTGGCGCGCGCTTCCACCGGTCCCAAGCTGATCGTGGAGCCCGCGCGCTTTACGATCTCGCCAGCCGCTTCGAGCTTCTTTTGCGCCAGCAGTTCCTCGAGCGCGGAGCGAAACGTTTCCGCGCGCACGCGCCGGCCTAGGCTTGACCGCAAGTCCTCCCGCGTTATTCCCGGCTGCAGCGGGTTTTCTTTATGGAACCGTTCCACACGCAAAGCGATTTTCTGCTGCACTTCCTCGAAAATCTTCCCGGAAACCAGGGTCAGCGGCTCGGCCGAGACGCTTCTGACTCGGCCAGCGTCTGTGAGTTTCTTTGCCGTCGCGCGAATTTCCTCTTCGCGCCAGCCGGTGCGCGCCACAATGTCTTCAAACCGCAATCCCAGCACCGCGCGCCCGGTCATGGCCGCCAGCGTTTCCGCAGGTTCGCCTCGCTCCAGTATCTGCAGAAATTCCGCGCGCCCGCTGTCTCGGATGGTCGGCCGGCGTGCTCCCGGATCAAGCACTACGCCGCCGCCCATGGTGGTCACTGGAGAAAATTGCCGCACGATGAACCGGTCGCGAGCGAGCACCAGCGCTTCCTCCTGCAATCGCAACTGTGCCAACGCGCTTTGCCCCGGCGGCAGCTCGCGGCGGTCGTATAGATGCACCTCCGCGATCGTTTCGCATGTTCCGCCGTGAAAATGAACGCGGCTGCGCTGCTTCAACTTGGGCGCGGACGGCAACAGCTCCAGCCGCACATCGATGCGCCGCGTGGCTTGAAACTTTCCCGGCGTTGCCAGCGCCATACCGCGCCCGAGCGCGCCGTGCTCGACGCCCGCAAGATTCACGGCCGTTCTTTGCCCGGCGACCGCGCGCTCTTGGGTCTGGCCTGCGGATTGCACGCCGCGCACCCGCAGGCGCTGGCTTAGGGGAAACAGCTCCACTTCATCGCCGGCCGCGACGCTTCCGGAAATCAGCGTGCCGGTAACCACGGCACCAAATCCCTTAATAGCAAAGGCGCGATCGATGGGCAGCCGGAAATAGTGTGCCGGGTCCCGTCCGGCAACCTCTCGGGCCACCGAGGAGAGCGCCATTTTCAGCTCCGGCAATCCGGCTTGCGTCTTCGCGCTCACCCTAACCACGGGGGCATTTTCTAGAAACGATCCGCGCAAATACTCTTCGACCTCCAAGCGCACCAACCCGGCGGTGTCCGAGTCCACCAGGTCGCTTTTGCTCAGCGCCACCACCCCGCGCTGTACTCCGAGCAGCCGGCAAATCTCAAAGTGTTCGCGGGTCTGCGGTTTAATCGATTCGTCCGCGGCAATCACCAACAACACCAGGTCCACACCTGCGGCGCCCGCCAGCATGTTGCTGATGAACCGCTCGTGACCGGGCACATCGACAAATCCGAAGCGCACGCCGTGTTCTTCCAGAAACGCAAAGCCGAGATCGATGGTGATCCCGCGACGTTTCTCCTCCTCCAGACGATCCGGATGGGTCCCGGTCAGCGCTTCAACGAGCGAGGACTTGCCGTGGTCAATATGCCCGGCGGTCCCGACGATCACGCTTTTGACGGAAGTCCCCACGGTCCCTCGAAACAACGGAACATCGATGCTACTGGATAGCGGAATTGGCGGTCAAATTGGGTGGGGATGGTAATTCGACGGTTTGCGAATCGTGTTTACTACCGGGCTTTACTTGCTGGCGGCGATTTCATCCACGATGGCTTGGGTGGCCGCGCGAGGATCCGAAGCGGCCAAGATGGGCCGCCCGACCACCAGAAAATCGGCGCCGGCGCGCATGGCTTCGGTGGGGGTTGCGGTGCGCGCTTGGTCGTCATGGTTGGCCGCCGCTTTCTCTTTCAACCGTACGCCCGGCGTGACAATCAGAAATTCACGGCCGCACGCCTTGCGGATCGCGCGCGCTTCCTGTACCGACGCCACCACGCCATCGACCCCGGCTTTTTTCGCCAGTTGCGCCAGTTTCACCACGCGGGTCTTTGACGTGCCTCCAATGCCCACCTCGCGGATCGCTTTCTGGTCCATGCTCGTCAGAATGGTCACCGCCAGCAGCCGCGGCCGGTCCGCGCCCATGGCCTGCGCCGCGCTGATCGCTTGCGCTGCGGCATGCAGCATCGCCCGGCCGCCAAGCGCGTGCACATTCACAAGCTGCACGCCGGGCAAGGCCACGCAGGACAAAATGGCGCCCGCAACGGTGTTCGGGATGTCGTGAAATTTCAGGTCCAGAAAAATGCCCGGGCCGAGAGCGGCTATTTCACGCACCGCTTGGGGGCCCGCGGCGGTAAAAAGCTGGCTGCCGATTTTGAACATGCCCACAAGATCGGCAACCTGTTTCGCGAATTTCAGCGCGGAGGATAATGAATCAAAGTCGAGTGCTACAATTAAGCTGCTGCGTGGATGGGCGTCGAAGCTCAACGTTTCTGCGGCAGCTCCATAAGTTCGAGCCGGACCTGGCTCACGCCCGAATGGATAAGGCCGATTTTCCGGGCGACGCGATAGGATACATCAATTTCGCGTCCTTCTTGATACGGACCGCGGTCATTTATGCGTACCAGTTCAAATCTCCCGTTGCGCGTGTTGACCACCCGCACCAGCGACCCGAACGGCAGGTGCGGGTGCGCGGCCGTCAGAGCTTCGCTGTCGAAGATCTCTCCATTGGCGGTCTTGCGGCCATTGAAGCCCGGTCCGTACCAACTGGCGTTGCCGACCCAGGATTTGATGGCCTTAGGCGGCTCGCTCAAATGCGCCACCAGAGGCGCTTCCATCGCCGGAGCGATGACGAACATCAAGGGAACCCAACGGAGTGCAGCCCAAATAACGAAGAGTCGGTTTCTCATAGTGTGTTCTTTGTGCTACAACTTCCAAGAAAGTGTAGCGGAAGGGGGTCATTATGTCAACCGTTTTCGATAACGAACTGTCCTTGTATATCATTGATAGTGCTGGCCTTAAGCCGTACTAGAGCGTTCGTAAGGGCCCTCGCCAACCTCTCACTGGCCGCCGGGTCAGCAAAGCTGGCCGTCCCGACTTGCACCGCGGACGCCCCTACGGACAGGTACTGAAGCACGTCTTCGACCGTCTCTATCCCTCCCAAGCCAACCACCGGTATCCTCACTGCTTTCTTAGTCTCCCAGACTAACCGGAGGGTGATGGGCCGGATGGCCGGTCCCGAGAGGCCTCCAGTTAGATTCCCTAAACATGACTTTTGGGTGCGGGCGTCCACGGCCATCGCCGGAAAAGTGTTTGCTACCGTCAGAGCATCAGCACCGGCCGACTCGGCCGCCCGACCGATAAGTCCAATGTCTGCAACAAGGGGGGATAATTTCACCCACAAGGGGCGTCGCACGGCCGCTTTTCGGGCCGCTCCCACCACCTCCCCGACCTCGGAGGGGTCATTGCCGAATTGCATTCCGCCTTTTTTCACGTTTGGGCAGGAGATGTTGAGTTCATACCCAGCCAGGCCCTCGGCATCTTCGAGGATACGGATAACCTCGACGTAGTCCTCCAGGCAGTAGCCAAAGACATTGGCCAGTACCGCGGTATGGTATTTTCGTAGCTCCGGGAGCTTCTCGGCGACAAAGGCCCGGACGCCTACGTTTTGCAAGCCGACGGCGTTCAGCATGCCAGAAGGGGTTTCGCAGAGGCGAGGAGCTGGAGCGCCCTCGATCGGTTCGCGGGAGAGACCTTTGACGACCAGGCCGCCGAGGCGGTTCAGATCCACCAGGTGGGCAAATTCGACGCCGTAGCCAAAGGTGCCGCTAGCAGCAAGAATGGGATTCCGCAGGCGCAAGGCGCCGATCTGCACGCTGAGATCGACAGCGTCTCTGGCACTCACTTCGGCAAGAGCTTACCATGAAGCAGGGGTGAGCGGCGATTCGCCGCTTGCGATGCCCGCAGGATGCTGGCGCAACCGGGCTTATGGCCGGTGGTTCAGTGCTTGGCGATCGCCCGGGCCAGCACTCGACCGTCGCGGGAGGCTAACGTGATGCCACAGAGAGAGGCCAGGGTCGGCGCAATATCGGCCGGCGTCGCTTCGCCGTGATACTCCCCACGCTCGATGCCGAAGCCCATGAGCAAGATCGGGACGTGCTGGTCGTAGTTATACGCGGTCCCGTGACCGGTGCCGTAGGAACGGGATCTGCCGGCAGGCGTCGAGTCCATCAACCAGTAGGGCCGGTTCACGATGAACAAGTCGCCGCTGCGGCCCGGGAAATAGCTCGCGGCCATGGCGCTGCGGGTGGGACTTTGCGTGGACGGGCGGTTTTGCAATTCTTCGGCGCGAAACAGTTCCGCGACTCCCGGCTGCGCCAGGGCCGCGTCGGTCACCGCGCGCATGGCCTTCGGGTCCTGCTTCAATTTCTCGTAAACGTCCGGGGCGAAATAGACCTCGCTGCCGGCGATGCGCGCGATCGCCGGCTTCCCCAAATCGAAGGGCTCCAGGGCCTTCTCCATTTTGTCCTGCAGCTCTGGCAACCGCAGGACCCCGGCATCGGCTCCGATCTTCTGCATATCTTCGGGCACCGGCACCACGCCATGATCAGCGCTCAACGCCACCACGTAGTTTCCGCGCCCCACTTTCTGATCGAGATGCGCAAACAGCTCGCCCAGGTCCTTATCGAGCCGCACCAGAACGTCTTGAATCTCCCGGCTGCGCGGGCCAAATTCGTGCCCGACATAGTCGACCGAGGAATAACTCACACCGAGGAAATCGATACCCCGGCCTTTTCCGAGTCCGAGCGCGTCAACCCCGGCCTCGGCCATCCGCGTCAGATAAGTATCCGCATACGGGCTTGAAGCCCACTGCTCGTAAAATGCCGCGTCCGGCTCGTTTCCAGCAGCCTTCCCGCGCAACGAATGTGGAAACGTGAGCTCCCAGCCCTCCGGCGCCACAGCGCCGAAGGCCTTTTCGTCATACCAATATGAGCTTTCCGGCAGCGAAAGCTTCCAGGTCTTTCCGTAATCCCGCTTCACGGGATGTTCGGTGGCATAGGCCTCAACAAATGGCGCGCTCCGGTACACGCTCGAAGTTACCCAGCCACCGCCATCCGCCCAGGTGACCGCATCCGCTTGGTGTCCCGCCATGGTGATGGCTGCGCGCGCCTTCAGCGAAAACGTAACCACGCGAGTCGCGCCGTTGGTCTGGAATTTCAACTCCTCGGCAAACGCCGGCAGTTCCATTCGCCAGGCGCTGTCCCCGCCTTTGCCCGACACCCCGGCATAGCCCACATTTTTCGCGCTGGGATCGGTCGTGCAGGTCACCATTTTCTGCGTTTCACGATCCCACCAGGCGTTCGCCACCATGCCGTGCGTGGCCGGAAGAGCGCCCGTTGAAATCGTCGCGTGCCCGACGCAAGTCTCGGTGGCGGCATAGGGATACGCCGCGTCAGGGAACCACGCCCCTTCCTCCACCAAGCGCCGCAACCCGCCGCTCCATTGCCCCAGGAACTTGTCCACATAGTCGCCGCGCATCTGGTCCACCACGAGCAGCACCACGAGCTTCGGTCTCGCTGGCGATTTCGGCGCCGAGACGGTTCTTCGGCCGATCGCCGCGCTCTTGGACGTTTGCGCCGGCAAGCGCGGCGAACCGGTCACCACCGCCAGCACCGCGAGAGCCCCCGAGCGCAGCCATTTTTTCGTCCGCATTCCGCGCGAACCGAACCTTCCGATGAACATATCCACCTCGCCCAGCGCGCCCGAGTCTACCACGGCTCCATTTCTCCCTTTATTTCTTCCCGGTGAACTCTCCTCTAGGCCCTCTCGGGACCTCCCTAACCAATCCTTTCTCTTTCTTTGAACCGACGGGATTGCCCGTCCACGTATGCTAGGATTACGCGAACCATGCGCATCGTCGAAAAGAGCCAGTTGATGTCCGCGCCGGAAATCGACCGCACGCTGCAGCGCTTGGCGCACGAAATCGTCGAAAAAAGCGGTGGCACCAAGCACCTCGCGCTGATTGGCATCCGTCGCCGCGGCGTGCCCCTGGCGCAACGCATCGCGCACGCCATGCGCGGTATCGACGGTGTGGACGTACCCGTGGGCACGCTGGACATCACGCTCTATCGCGATGACCTGTCCAAGGTCGCTTCGCACGCGGTGCTGCAGTCCTCGGACATTCCCTTCGGCGTCGACAACATGGACCTGGTCCTGGTCGACGACGTGCTCTACACCGGTCGTACCATTCGCGCCGCCATGAACGGCCTTTTCGATCTGGGCCGCCCCAAACGCGTTTCTCTGTGCGTGTTGATCGACCGCGGCCATCGCGAAATGCCCATTGAAGCGCAGTTCATTGGCCGGGTAGTGCAAACCAGCAACACCGAAATTATCGAGGTCCGCCTCCGCGAGATCGACTCAGAGGAACGGGTGGTGCTGGTTGACCGTGTGGACGGATAAAGCGATGCTGTGAAGAATGCCGAGTGAAAACGTGACCCATCGGTTTCACGATCTCCTCGCGCTTGAACCGCTCAGCGCGGACGAACTCCGTTTTCTTCTCGACCAAAGCAAGCCTTTCCAGGAAATCCAGCGCCATCCGCTCAAAAAGCTGGCCACTCTCCGCGGCAAGACCATCGCTTTGGCGTTCTTTGAAAATTCCACGCGCACGCGCATCAGCTTCGGCACCGCCGCATCCCGACTGGGCGCGGACACCATGAATCTGCAAGCCGAGTCCTCCAGCGTGAAAAAAGGCGAGTCCCTGCTCGACACCGTCGACACCCTCAACGCCATGAAGCCGGATTGCCTGGTGATACGTCACGCCGCTTCCGGCGCCGCCGATTTCGTCGCCCGCCATCTGGACATCCCGGTCATCAACGCCGGCGATGGCACGCACGAGCACCCTTCGCAAGGCTTGCTCGACGCGCTCACCATTCGCGATCGCAAAGGGACCATCGAAAACTTGAACATCACCATCCTCGGGGACATCCAGCACAGCCGCGTGGCTCGCTCCAACATTCACCTGCTGGGCAAGTTTGGCTGCCGGGTGACCCTGTGCGGCCCGGCCATGTGGGTTCCCCGCGAGCTAGAGCAGCTCGGCGCGCCGAATGGCTCGATCCGCCGGGTCTTCCAGATCGACGAAGCGCTCGATGCCGCCGACGTAATCCTGGTGCTGCGCGTGCAAACCGAGCGCCTGCACGAGCCTGCGCTGTCGGCAAACGACTATGTTCTGCTGTACCAACTGAATGCCGAACGCTTGCGCCGTGCCAAATCCGACGCCATCGTGCTGCATCCCGGGCCAATGAATCGCGGCGTGGAAATTTCGCCGGAAGTTGCCGATGGCCCGCAATCCTGCGTCCTTGAACAAGTCACCAACGGCATCGCGGTCCGCATGGCCCTGCTTTTCTTGCTGACCGGCAGCGCCGCAGAGCAATCCGAGCAACCCGCGCCGGAGGCGCAAGCGAAATCGGTGTCAAAGCAGCATTAAACTACTTGGGAATTATTTGGGGACCTCAATGCTCCTGATCAAAAATGGACGCGTCCTCGACCCCGCGCGCAGAACCGACGCCGCGCTCGAGGTGCTGCTCGATGGCGAACGCATCGCGGAAGTCGCACCGCCGGGAAAACTTTCCGCTCCGGACGCCGAAGTCTTCGACGCCGCCGGGCTCATCGTTGCTCCCGGCTTCATCGACCTTCACGCGCATCTGCGCGAACCCGGCCAGGAGTCTTCCGAGTCCATCGAAACCGGAACGCGCGCCGCCGCTCGTGGCGGATTCACGGCCGTCTGCTGCATGCCCAACACCAACCCGGTCAACGACAGCGCGAGCGTTACGCGCTTCATCCTCGATCGCGCCAAAGGTGCCGCGAGCGTCCATGTATGGCCTATCGGCGCTGCCAGCGTCGGCAGCAAGGGGGAGGCCCTCGCAGAAATCGCGGCCATGAAGCAAGCCGGCGTGGTGGCCATCTCCGACGACGGAAAGCCCATCGCCACCGCAAGACTTGCACGTCAAGTGATGGAATATTGCCGCTCGCTCGATCTCCCGGTGATCGAGCATTCTGAAGACGTTTCCCTCGCCGCCGGTGCGGTCATGCGCGAGGGAGTTACCTCCACACGGCTCGGCCTCGCCGGCATGCCCGCCGCCGCCGAATCCGTTTGCGTCGCGCGCGACGTACAGCTCGCCGAGCTCACCGGAGCCCGCCTGCACTTCGCGCATCTCTCCGCCAAGGCTTCTCTCGAGCAGGTTCGCTCGGCCAAGCAGCGCGGCCTGCGCGTGTCCTGCGAAGTTACTCCGCATCACTTCACGCTGATCGACGAAGACGTGCAGTACGACTCGCGCTACAAAATGAATCCTCCGCTGGCCTCGCGCGAAGACCGCGAAGCGCTGATCGCCGGCCTCGCGGACGGAACCGTCGAAGCTATCGCCACCGATCACGCGCCGCATGAACCCGCGCTGAAAAACGTGGAGTTCGATCGCGCGCCGTTCGGCATAACCGGTTTCGAGACGGCCCTGGCCCTGGCCCTGGAACAACTGGTGCACACCGGGCGCCTTCCTCTGCTGCGCGTCGTCGAGCTGTTCACCTCAGGCCCCGGGCGCGTCCTCGGCCTGGAACGCACCATCGCTCCCGGCCAGCCCGCGGATCTCACCATTTTTTCGCTCGACCGCCCATGGACCTTCCGGGCCAGCGAATCCGCCAGCAAATCCCGCAACTCCCCTTTCGATCGACGCGCCTTCCAAGGCGGGCCGGTAGCTACCATGGTCTCCGGCAAGGTTGTGTATCCCTCCCAAGCCGCGGCGCGCCAGGGCGGGCGCCTTTAGCTGCACCAGGGCGCTCCGCCATCTGGAAACAAAAGCGCATCTCCCGCGTCTAGCACGGTAAGGAACCCGGGCACCTCATGCAGTCCATGTGGCAAGACCTGCGCTACTCGCTTCGCTTGCTGGCGAAGAACCCGTCGTTCACGCTAGTGGTGGTAGTGACGCTCGCGCTGGGCATCGGCGGCAATACCGCGATTTTCAGCCTTGTGAATACCGTTTTCTTTCGCGCGGTTCCGTTCCCGGAGCCGGAGCGCATACTTCGCTTGCTCGATTCCTACCGCGGGCCCGACGGCCATCGCCGCACCTTCGGGATGCACAGCCAAAATGTGGCCGTCCTCGAGGAGGCCAACAACGCTTTCAACGCCATGGTAGCGCTCCGCGGCGAGGATCTCACTTTAACGGGCGGCGTTGAGCCGGAACGAGTTTCCGTCATTTATCGCACCGCGGGCTGGTCTTCCACCTTCGGCGTGCAGCCCATTTTCGGCCGCGATTTCAACCACGAAGAACAGCAGCAGGGTATCGACAGCGGCGTGGCGCTGATCAGCTTCGGCTTGTGGCGACGCCATTTCGGCTCCGCCGCTTCGGTCTTGAACACTTCGGTACGCATCAACGACCGGACCTTCCGGATTGTCGGAGTGATGCCGCAAGGATTTAATTTCCCCTACGACGGGGAAGTATGGCTGCCGTTTGTGGTGAATCCCGCGGAGCAGGCCATGGATTTCGCGGTTTTCGCTCACCTAAAGCCGGGTGTGAGCCTCGAGCAGGCGCGACAATCGCTCGCGGCCGTCTCGGCGGAGATCAGGGAACGGTATCCGGCGACTCTGCCCTCCTACGCCGTCACTTCCATCACCTTGCGCGAAAATCTTACCGACAATCAGGACACCACCATGCTGGCGCTCCTGTCGATCGTGGGATTCCTGCTGTTGCTGGCGTGTATCAATGTCGCGACCTTGCTGCTGGCCCGGTCCGCGACGCGCGCCAAGGAGTTTGCCATTCGTTCCGCGCTTGGCGCGAGCCGCGCACGCCAGGCTCAGCAGGTGTTCACCGAAAGTATGCTGCTGGCACTCGTCGGCTGTGGCTCGGGCTTGCTGTTGGCAAGTTGGCTGAACCGTTATGCGGACGCGCTGCTGCCGTCGAACATCAACTCGCAGTTGGGGATGAGTGCCGCGCGCCTCGATGCGCGCGTGCTGGGCTTTGCGCTGTCGGTGTCGCTGCTGGCCGGGGCCATCGCAGCTTTTATCTCCACGTGGGCACAAGCCGGCCAGCTGTCGCCCGAGATGTTGAAAGAAGGCGGGCGTTCCGGCATTGGCCAAGGTCGCGGCGCAAATCGCCTGCTGGCGATTTTTGTGATCGCCCAGGCCGGTCTCGCGCTGGTGCTTGTTTCCGGGACCGGCTTCATGACCGAAAATTTTCGCCGGCTCGAGCATCGCGAACTGGGATTCGAGCGGCGTCAACTGCTGACCCTCGAGCTCACGCCGCCCGGGGCCAGCTACCCTCCGGGCCCGCGGCGAACCGCGCTGCTTCGCCGCCTGCTGGATGAGGTGCGCGCGGTCCAAGGCATCCGCGTCGCCGCCGCCACCACGGTGAATCCCCTGGGCGGCGGATCTTGGGGAGTGCCGGTGTTGATCGAGGGAATGGGGACGGTCGACGCCAGCAGCTCGTTCAACATCAATCATCGGCTCATCAGCCCGCAACTGTTTCGCGCCATGGGCATACCCGTGCTTCGCGGGAGAGACTTTACCGAGCTCGACAATGCGTCTAGCCAGCCCGTGGCCATGGTGAGCGAGCAAATGGCCCGGCGCTTTTGGCCGCAGGGAGATGCGCTCGGCAAGCGGCTTCGTATCGCGCGTCCGAATGCCTCGTGGTTAACCGTGGTGGGCGTGGTGGGCAACGTTCACGATGCGGGCGATCCCGGCGATCCGCTCGAAACTTGGTACCTGCCGTACGCGCAGCAAGCTTCGAGCGCCGCGGCGGATTCCGTCTACCTGATGATTCGCACGGCTGCGGATCCGGGCCGGAGCGCGACCCCGGTCAAGCAGGCGATCCGAAGGGTGGACCCTGCGCTTGCCGTCTACGCCATTTCCGCTATGGATCGCTATTACTCGCAGACCCTCGAAC
>Ga0137398_10000540_pt1 | contig 13784 bp, 9 predicted proteins | sample czorhiz216metaG_FD_106659 | JGI IMG/M metagenome (GOLD analysis project Ga0137398, IMG submission 106659) | Vadose zone soil microbial communities from Angelo Coast Range Reserve, California, USA - czorhiz2.16 metaG | ecosystem: Environmental > Terrestrial > Soil > Vadose zone | place: USA...
GACCGGGGCCGATTTGATTCGTAAGTCGGACTTCGCGAATATGCTCGACTGTGGAACATCCGGCACGCCCGTGGATTGGAGTGAACCGGAGTAAAGAATCTCCTCGTTCGTATTGAGGTATGCGGTCCAATGCCCCTGCTCATAGGCGGGGTCTTCTTCGGGCAGGACGACGGCGAAGCCGCCGAGGGAGTCGCCGCCCATCACGGCTTGAGCCGGGCTCGAGGCATCCCAGTCCGCCGTGGCAGGCTCACCGCCCTCGGAGTTGAGAATCTGGAAGGACCATTTCGGGGGCGACTCCACACTGGACGCAGGGGTCTGAGGAAGCGAATCACCATTCCAACCGAGAGGTGCAACGTTCAACTCAGTCTCGTCGGCATAATGGTCGTTTCCAATCGATATGGCCGTGATTGGAAACGCGCTCCCGTTCAAGACCTCATATCGATAAACCACTCGTCCGGGCGCCCTTATCACTTTCGTGACCCTGACCTGAACCGGAGGAATGCCTACCTGCGCAGCGCCGCATAACGGCCACACTGCGGCCACGCACGCAACGCTCGCGGTGACAAGGAGAGTTCTCACTGGCCAAATATCGGCAGGCTACTCGGAGTTCTGCCGAACATTCTGCGGAGCGTGCATGGTGCCCGCAAACAGAACGGGCGGCGCCTTGGGGGGCACCGCCCGGAGTCTTCGTTCGTTGAGGTGCTACGCGATCAGGCCTTGTCCTTCTTGGCCGCGGGCGTCGTGGGAACCGCCGTGTCCATGATCTTCGCGAACTCGGCGCGAGCCTTCACACCCTGATCCTTGAACGTGCAGGCGAAGCCGGCGTTCTTGATCGCTTTCGCGATCACGCGCTGATCCAGCTTCTTGTCGCCCGCCACGTAGGCCGTGTGCGTGGTCAGGTCGACCTTGGCGCAAAGAACGCCCTTCTGGGCCATGGCCGCGCTCTGGATCTTCTCGACGCAGGCGCCGCAGTGGGCATCCTTGACCGCAAAGCTGAATACCGCGTTGCTGGCACTGAAGGGGCACTGACCCTTCGACGTCATCGAGGCGCCGTTCACGCCCGAGCAATGCCCGCCCGTCGAAGCCTCCTTCGAGGCGCCCAGCGTGCAGTGGGCCCCGGTCTTCGAGGCGGTGCCTTCGGTCTTGCTGGAGCAGGAGGCTCCGCCGGCCCACGCCGAGGTCGTGAGACACAGGACGCCGAGGGCGGCGGTGACGATCATTGCATGACGCTTCATGGTGGATCTCCTTCCGGCTGTTCGAGTGCGGTTCAAGACGCCCGGGAAGTGTACACCCCGCGCGCCCTGGTTTTTCCAACTAATTGGAAGCGTTCCGGACATGGTTTTTCAGGTACTCCTGGACCCCATCGGCGATCCGTTCCGCCATCTTGGACTGGAATTGCGAGTCCTTGAGCATGGCCGCCTCGCGCGGGTTGGTGATGAACGCCGTCTCGACCAGCACCGAGGGAATGTCCGGCGCCTTCAAGACCACGAAACCCGCCTGCTTCACCCCACGGCCGGTGCTGAGGCGGTCCTCCACCCGGAGCGCGTCGAGCAGGTTCTCGGCCAGCTCGCTGCTCCGGCGCAGGGTGTCGTTCTGGCGCAGATCGAAGAGAATGCTCGTGATGTCGTCGCCCGTGGGCTGTCCGCCCCCGCCGATCAGGTCCGCCGCGTTTTCCGACGCGGCAAACGCGCTCGAGGCCTCGTCCGTGGCCCCGTTGAGGGAGAGGAAATAGACCTCGGTCCCCGTGGCGTCCCGGTTCCGGCTGGCGTTGCAGTGGATGCTGATCATGATGTCGGCCTGGAATTTCCGCGCGATCTCGATCCGCTTCCGCAGGGGAATGAAGTAATCCCCCGAGCGCGTGAGAACCGCGCTCACGCCGGGAATGTCCTCCAGCTCCGCCTTGAGCTTCTTGGCGATGGTCAGCACGATGTCCGCCTCGGGCAGCCGCCGGTAGCCCAGGGCGCCCGTGTCGTCCCCTCCGTGTCCGGGATCGATCGCCACGATGAGCCGCTTGGATTTTCGGACCTCGCTCACCTGCTGCTGGAGCTTCGCCTCGGCCTGAGGATTGGGAGGCGACGGCACGTCGATCACGATCCGGTCCGGCACTCCGTCCGCGGCCGCGAGCACGAAGGAGAGCGGCGTGGTCTGCTGCTTGAGGCCCACCCGCACCACCACGCCCGTGTCGGAGACGGCTGGGAAGATGTCCGCGACCAGGCTGTCCCCCACGAACTCGGAGGTCACCGCGAGGGACTTCGCCATCCGGGGCATCACGATCTCGTAGGTCGTCGGCCCCGAAAGGCGGAAGCGCGGCTCGACCGGGGGCGGCCCGGAGAGATCGAACACCAGCCGCGTGTGATCCGGGGCCGTCCAGAACCGGATGCGAACCAGCTCGGTGGCCGGCCTCGGCGCGCGCGGCGGAGTCCTCGGGGCCGTGGCGCCCAGGGACATCCCGGCTCCGAGAGCCAAAACGAGGAGGCCCGTCCAGGATCCCCGTCTTGCAGGGGGCGGGCCGGGCCTCGACTCTGTCTGGGAACGAATTGTCTTCAGCGCGCGATCATCCTTCCGGGTCCACCGCGAGGAACTGGGTCGAATCGCCCCGCTTCACCAGCATGACGATCGGCTTCCTGGGGTTCTTCGACTTGGCCCGATCGATGGCGGCATTGTAATCCGAAACGTCCTTCACTTTCGTGTCATTCACTTCCTTGATGATGTCCCCGCGCTGCAGACCCGCGTCATCCGCCGGGCTGCCCTGCCCCACGTCGATGATGACCACGCCGGACTTCTCGCGGATGCTGTTCTCCTTCGCGAAATCCCCCGTCATGGGCTCGACCGAGAGCCCGAGGATCTCCGTCGGCGGCGCGTTCCGCTCTCCGATGGTCTTCTCGTCGGGACGCTCGCCCAGCCGCACCCAGAGGTCTTGAGGCTGCCCGTCGCGAAGCACGTGCACCCGGACCTTCTTGTGGACCGGCGTGTCCGCGACCAGGAGGCGGAAGTTCTGCACGTCCGAGACCTTTTGGCCGTCGAACTCGGTGATGACGTCCTTCACGTGGAATCCGGCGCTGTCCGCGGGCGTGCTCGGGTTGACGCTGCCGACGAGGATGCCGGAGACGTTCCGAAGACCCCACGAGTCCGCCAGCTCCGGCGTCAGCTCTTGAGGCGCGATGCCCAGCCAGCCGCGCGTCACGCGGCCGTGGGCGATGAGCTGCCCGGAGATGTGCTTCGCCATGTTGATGGGGATCGCGAACCCGATCCCCTCGCCGGAGGGATTGATGGCGGTGTTGATCCCGATCGCCTCCCCGCGAATGTTGAGGAGGGGACCGCCGCTATTGCCGAAATTGATGGAGGCGTCGGTCTGGAGGAAATCCTGATAGGCGGGCGCGCCGCCCACGATCGAGAGATTGGTGCGGCCCTTCCCGCTGATCACGCCGACCGTCAGCGTGCCCGAGAGCTCGCCGAGCGCGTTCCCGATCGCGATGGCCCAGTCTCCGATCCGAACGTCTTCCGAATCGCCCAGGGGCACGACCGGGAGATCCCCGTCCGCGTTGATCTTGATGACCGCCACGTCCGTGCTGGGATCCGTTCCCACGACCTTGGCCTTGAACTTCCGCTTGTCGTTCAGGATGACCGTGATGTCGGAGGCGTCCCGGATGACGTGGTTGTTGGTGAGAATTCGCCCGTCCTTCTCGAAGATGAAGCCGGAGCCGCTGCTCGGCACCCGCTGCGGCCGGGAGGACTTCGGCTGGCCGGGGCTGGGCTGGCCCTGATTCGGCTGGCCCCCATTCGGCTGGCCGCCGTTCGGCTGATCCGGGAACAGGCGCTTGAAGAAGTCCCCGTACGGGCCTTCGAAGTTGAACTGCGGCGAGCCTTCGCTCGCGACGTCGCGCTTGGTCTCGATCGTCACGACCGCGGGCAGCGTCTTGTCCGCGATTTGTGTGAACGGACTATCGAGCGAGTTCACCGCCGGGATCCCGGCTTCGCGCGCCTGGGATGCGGGCGAGAGGCTGAGGTTTCCCGAGAGGATGAACCCCACGACGATGCCGATTGCCAAGATTCCGCCCGCAAGGATGAGCACTTTCGCGGCGCGGATCGTCTCTTTTGATTCCATTCCTTCTACCTCCTCCATCTCGACGTGCGTCCGACCGGACGCGGGGGTCTACTGGGTCTGAGCCGCTGGCTCGGTCCCCGTGCGGATGGACCGAAGCTCCTGCTCTTTGGCGGCGATCAATCCTTCGATCGATTGAACGAGGGCTTTGAGTCGAAGCGTCTCGGGGTCGGCGGCGATGCTCTCGAGCTTCTCCGTGCTCCACAAGGAGAGCACGCGCTCGCCCAGGTGCGCTTGCGTCCGATTTCGGTCGCGGCGGAGCGAAACGAGGTCCATCTGGAGCACGCCTGTCCGGACGGCGCGCTTCGCCTCCTTGCGGGCTTTGCCCGATGCGGTGCGAAGCTCGCCCGAAACCCGATCCCAGAAATTCTGCGTCGTCGTCATAAGCTCCCAAATCCCAATGTATTGCCCCTCTCCCAATCTAGGAAGCTCAGGGGCTGTCTGTCAAGCTGGTAGTACCGCTTCCGGGCCGTGTGGTTCCCGTCGCGACACCGGCCGAAGCGCGCTTGCCCGTGGGAATACGCCCCTTATACTGACGCCGCATGCCCGAGCCCCGGTGCGCCTATTTTGTCGCGGATGCCCATCTGGGCCAAGGCCCTCCCGACTCCAATCGCGCGCGCGAGCGCGACCTGCTCCGCCTCTTCGACGTCGTGCTCGAAGAGCGGGCGGCCCTCTACGTCGCGGGCGACCTCTTCGATTTCTGGTTCGAGTACGGCCACACGGTTCCCAAGCGCTACGTATCGGTGCTGCAAAAGCTGGGGGAGCTGCGCCGCGCGGGGCTCCTGGTCTCCTATGTCGGCGGAAATCACGATTTCTGGATCGGTGATTATCTGCGACGCGAGCTGGACGTGGCCTTCACCGACGCGCCGCTCCCCCTGAGCATCCAGGGAAGGCGCATTCTGCTGGCCCACGGAGACGGGATGGGGCCCGGGGACCACGGCTACAAGCTCTTGAAATCCGTTCTGAGAAACGGGGTCGCGCGCGGGCTCTTTCGCTGGATCCATCCGGACATCGGAATTCCGCTCGCGACGCTCACCTCGCACACCAGCCGGCACCATGCCCCGCGGGCCCGGCGGAGCGAGGAATGGCTGCTCCGGACGATCGCCCGCCCGGTGTTCCACGAGGGGTACGACGCCCTGGTTCTGGCGCATTACCACGTGCCGGTCCACAGGCGCGAAAGCGAGGGCGAGCTCCTGGTGCTGGGGGATTGGATCGAGCGGCGCACCTACGCGCGGCTCGAGGGCGGGATGTTCCGGCTCGAGGACTTTCGGGACGCGCCCGTGACCTCTAGAGGCGCGCGTTGACCGAGACGAAGTGGGTCGTGCCGAGATCCGAGGAGAACGGGACCAGCGCGTAGTCGAAGTGGAAGCGGTGCTGGATCAGACCCAGCCCGAAGCTCAAGCTCTGGTCGTCGTACCCGAACATCTTCCCCGCGCGGAACGCGAGCCGCTCCTTGTACTCGAACTCGCCGCCGAGCTGGAACCGTGAATCGTCCCCGCGCGCTTTCCGCACCTCCGCGGTCAGGATGCCTTTCCCCTGCATGCTCGGGATCGCGCGCGTCAGGGCGGCCCCGCCCCGGATGGTGCGTGGGAGCGGGAAGGTCTCGGTGATGAAGGACGCGTCCCCGCCCAGGTTCTGGACCGCGGCGCCCAGCGACACGCCGGTCCTGCCGAGCCCGACCCGGCCACCGAGATCGAAGGCGACCGCGGTCGCGGTCTCCTGGTCGATCATCTCGCGAATGAATTTCACGGCCACGCCCCCGGTCATCTGGTGCGGGAAGCGATGGGCGAAGGCGCCGGTGACGGCGAAGTCGTTGAACCCGAAATGCCCGATGAGATTCCCCACGTCGTCGCGCTTCTCGAATTCGGACGTGTAGAAGCCCGAGATCCCGAGGCCCAGCGTCCCGGCGCCGAACGAGCGCGAGAGGCCCGCGAACTCCTGGCGGAAATCCTGGATCCACTCGTTGTGCATCACGGTCACCTGGGCCCCTTCCGCGCCGCCGAGTCCGGCCGGGTTCCAGTACACCGCGGTCGGATCGTCCGCGAGCGCGACGTAGGCGCTCCCCATGGCCATGGGCCGAGCTCCGATGCCGAGTTTCAGGAACGCGAAGCCGGCTTCGCCGGCCGCCGCGTGGGCGCTTCGCGGCGCCGGGTTCATCCCGAGCAGCGCGACCGAGAAGGCGAGAACACTCCACAACCGATGCATGGGCTTCTCCTCGAGTGATGTCATCGGACCACGGCCAATTTGGCGAAGGTTACCTCGACGCCGCGGGCCGATTCGACCTCGACGCGGCACAGATAGACGCCGCTCGCCTGCGCGGCGTGATTCCAGCGGATGGCATGCTCGGCCGAGCCGAGCAGGTCTGCGGCGCCCGTCGCGGGCTCCGCCACCACCTTTCCCGACGTGTCCAGCACCTTGAGCCGGACGGCGCGGGCGTCTCCCGAGAGCTTGTAATGGATGAAGGTGGTCCCCGAATGAGAAGGGTTCGGGAAGGCATACACCTGCGAGAGGATCGAGGTCCCGGCGGGCGGTCCCGCGGGGCCGGACGGCACCCGCCCGTCGCGGGTCGGACCGAACCGGTACTGGCCCCAGGCCAGGGCCGAGGCCGGGATCGTGGTCGTCCGCACGTCGATCTGGACGCGAGGGTCGTTGGGGACCTGATCGAAGGTCTCGACCCATTCGAGCATGCCGTCGTTGTCCATATCGAGGAGCATCGGCGGCGAGCCCGCCCCCGTGCTTCCCAGCTCCCCGAAGCTCTCGATCCGCTTTCCGTCCGCGCGGAACGCCGGCCGGGTGCCGTCCGGCAGGATGGCGATCACGTCCAGGATGCCGTCCTGATCCACGTCGGCGACGAGAGGGGGCCAGAACGCGGTGGAGTCCGCCGGCGCCAGGGCATCCCCGGCGGCGATCGGGTATCCACCGCGGAACGATCCGCTGTAGTGCGCCGCGGCAATGCGGCACCCGCCCCCGGTGTGGATCACCTCGGGGTGCCCGTCGTGCTCCAGGTCGGCGATCGATACCTCCGAGACGGCCCCGCGCTCGAGCGGCGGGGTGGGCCACCCGGGCAGCTCCACGGCGGAGACGTACTGATTGGGCAGATCTCCCCCGATGTGCGAGGCGAACTTGAAATCGAACGCGTGCAGAGACCCCAGGCGGTCGGAGACGACCACCTCGAGCTTGCCGTCGCGATTGAGGTCGGCCAGGACGGGAGCGGAGAAGGTCCCGCCGATCACCACGTACGCCCCGAAGTCGGCTGACTCCGTCGGGAGGAGCGGATCATTGAAGATCTCCCAGTTGGCAATCGAGAGGCAGTTGAACGCGTTGTCTCCCGCGGTCGTCCGGGTGCTGGCCACGACGATCTCGGGCAGACCGTCCCCGTCCAGGTCCCCGGCGGCCGGGGGCGAGATCGTGCTCCCTCCGATGGGGACGGTATAGGTCAAGATACGGTTCGCCGAGTCTCGATAGGCGGTCAGGAAGGAGCCTCCCGAGGCGTTGGCGGAACGGCCGCGGATGATCTCCATGGCGCCGTCGCCGTTCAAGTCCGCAAGGATGGGTTGTCCGCCGCCCAGGGCCGGACTCGGCGGCACCAGCACGCCGAGGGTCGCCGGGTTGGAGTCGCCGTCCAGAACCTCCGTGCCGTCGGGGTGCATGGCGTAGATCGCGCCGTCCAGGGTCTGGATGATGATGTCGGGGATTCCGTCGCCGTCGATGTCGCCGACGCATGGGGTCGCGCTCACGCCGGTTTGCGTCGTGAGAAAGGCGTTCCGGGTCGTCGGGTCGTTGTCCGTGTCGATGAAATCGTTGCCGTTGGGCTCCAGGATGTAGACCGCCCCGGTGTTGTTGAGGCGCTGGACGGGAACGATCAATTCCAGGAGCCCGTCCCCGTTCAGGTCCACCGCCAGCGGCGGGACGCCGCCGTTCCGGGCGCGCCCTCCGATCGTCACCGGCCAGCCGGGCTTCTGCCGGTCGAAGGACAGGTGGAACGTCATGAGGCTGTCCGCCGCGCTGATGTTGGTGACCGAGATGCCCGTCGGGACGTGCCCGTAGGCCTCGGTCGAGGGATTCGTGGAGGGAGTCCAGTGGTCCCGCCACCCGGCGCGGAAGACGTCGTCGGAGCTCCCGCCATTGAACCCCGTGGGCGGGTCGTCCAGATCCTGCACCCCGTTCGCCTCCTCCAGGTCGATCGCCTTTCGGTCGCGATCGCCGTTCACGATGTTGAGCGCGAGACCGGAGGCCAGCTTCGACTCGTCGACGTGATAGGCCAGGAGCCCGGACCCCGAGCCCTCCCCCGGAAGGAAGTAGTCGAATTCGGCGCCCTGGTAGCTGTCGGTGTAGAAGTCGAACGAGCCGTCGCCGTTCACGTCGTCGAAATCGAATTTGCCGTTCTGGTTCGGGTCCTGCTCGCGGTTCTCGAGGAGGAAGTATTCGCTCTGCGTGACCGGGATCTCGAGGATTCTGGGATTGGCGCCGATGGGGCGCTCCACCTCGGACAGGGTGACCGCCTGGTCGGTCACGGCGCGGGTCGTGGAGAGGACGCCCAGGAAGGCTTTGCTCCACGCGCTCGGCTCGCACGGGACGAATCCGTTCGCGTCCCACACCCCGGTCGCCATGATGTCCCACGCTCCAAGCCCCTGGGACGAGCCACCCACGTCGCCGTTCGTGTCGTAGAGATCGGGAAGCCCGAGCTGATGCCCGAACTCATGGCAACAGACGCCGGTCATCCCGAAGACGTAGCCGTCCTGGCTCTCCGATTCCGGAAGCTCGACGGCCTCCTTGACGCGCAAAAAATTCCCGGGCGTGATGGCGTCGTTCGTCTTGATGCCCACGGCGCCCGTCGAATCCGGCCCCAGCACGGTCCGCATGTCCTCCTGCGTCACGAACGCGGACCAGACCTGATCGTGGCTGTTGTCCAGAACGTCCGCCTCCTGCCCCTGCCCCGCGTGGAAGATCACGATGCTGTCGTAGGATCGGAAGTCGACCGTGGAATCCGCGAGCGCCACCATGTCCCGCACCAGGAACACGACACGCTCCTGAAAGCGGGCGTCGTCTCCGTAGTAGGCCATCGGATGCGGAAGCGTGAACACGGAGTCCCAGAGCGTGGGCTGGAGCGTCACCTGCCCGGCGGTGACCTGGCTCCAGTACTGGTTCATGAAGAAGAGGAGCCGGTTGTAGTAGGCCGTCGAGGAATCGATGGGCGTGTCGCTGAACGCGACGCGGACCGCGAGGACCCGGTAGTTCGCCTGGGCCTCGGCCCTGATGTGCTCGCCGCGCCCGGGAAGGAGGGCGAAATCAGGCCTCAGCCGCGAGGTCGAGAATCCTTCCCGCGGTCCGGGAAGGCCGTGCTTCCCAGGGACGGGCGGCACGGCCGAAGCCGTTTGTGTCAGGAGTGTTAGGGAGAATGCCAGGAGGAACGCGGACGTCCGACTGGGCCGGGGCGTACCGAATCTCACCTCACGAGTGTAGCCGCGAACGCACGCCCCGGTCAACGCCGGTGCGGACGATCAGCGGCCGCGGTCGCCTTTGTCGCCCCGGTCACGATTGCCCCCGCGGTCGCCCTTGTCGCCGCGGTCGCCCTTGTCCCCGCGGTCGCCCTTATCCCCGCGGTCGCGATTCTCCCCGCCGCCGCCGCGGCCCTTGTCGCCCTGATCCCCGCTGGTGCCGCCGTCGCGGTTGTCGCGATTCCCCCGGTCCTCGCGCTGCGGCGCCGGCCGTTCCCTCGCCCCGCGATCCTCGGGCGCGCGGCGCTCCCCGCGCTGCCACCATCCCCTGTTCTCGGGCGGCCGCTGGCCGTCGTCGCGGTTCGAACGCCCGCGGTTGCCGTTGCCCTGTCCGGGGTTCGGACCCACGCGGTCCCGGTTCTCCCGCAGCCTGAGGACCTCGTCGCGCCCTCGCCAGATCCGCCCCTCGCGGTAACGGCGAAGGTCACGGAACTCGGGCCTCGCCGAGCGCGTCAGCGGCGCCCGCTCACGGCGGTACCGGAGATCGCGCTCCGGAAGGAATCGAGACCGCAGCACGGCCCGCCCATCGAGGGAGGACCACTGAGATTTCCACTGGCGGTAGCGGGTCGGGGCCTGGGGGCGCACCCGGTAGAGGAAGCGAGGCCGCACGGCGCCGAATCGGATGGGGGCGTAGTGGGCCCAGGTCGCGTCGACGCGAATCTCGAATACGGAGCACGCGTTGACGTAGGGGTCGAAGGGGAACGGGTGGACATGGCAATCGGCGCAGACGTACCGCGGGTACTCCACGCGCTCGCCGATGTAGAAGTAGGTCTCGTTGGTCGCGATCCGGTCCTCGCGCCCCGGGGGAGCGATGCGGCGGATGATGCGGTCGATCCCCACGTAGGGATCGCCGGCGATCTGTCCGGAGTCGGTGTCGTCATCGTCGCCCTGGAGATCCGGACGGTCGCCGTCCGCGCGGTCCGCCGTGAGGTACCAGGGCAGATCCCGGAACGGGACCGGGCTGGCGACCGCCACGACGTACTCGATCCCCGGCGGGCCGTCCGCGACCAGGTCGTAGGGATCGCTCCTCGCCGGGATCTGGTACGCGCGTCCCCCGTCGACGAAGGGCGGATCCTCGGGCCCGTACGGATAGACGAGATGGATGTAGCCGTCGGTATCGACGTTGAAGACGAGCATGTAGGCGTCGGCGGAGGAGCGGAAATAGACCAGCATGTTCTCGCCGGGCCGGTACACGCCTCCCTCGGCCTTGTTGACCCACACGTCCACGTCCAGCCGGCCCGCGTGCACGATCTTCTGGGCCGGGTAGACGTCCTCGGCCGGATATTCCATGGTGACACGAGCCGGAACGTGGTCCGCCGCGGCGGCCCCGGAGGCCGCCGCGACGAGGATCATCCAAGCCACCGCGAGTCCAGCCGGCGATCGTTTCATCAGGGGGCCCGCCTCGTGAGTTCGGGGTTGTTGGGATCGATCTGGTACGCCCAATCAAGCACCATCGACGAGCCATCGCGCGATTTCACTTCAAACTTGGCGTAGTGGTTGTCCCGCGTGAGCACGATGTAGCTGTGACCGACGATCGCCTCGACGATGCCATCCGCAGACCAGCCCGAAGGGGGCGCGAAATCGACGTCGCGAAGCGCTACGAATCCAGCGTCCTGGATCTTGGTGTTGGTTGGATCGGGAACGTAGACCAGGAAACCACCGCTTTGCGAGAGGTAATAGATATCGGTCAGCGGGTCGGCCGACGCGCGGCGGGCTTGCGCCGAGAAATCCCACCCGCTCGTGGCGTCGACGGCGGCTTGATTCGTGAGCGTCACCCCGAAACCCTCGGGCCGAGGCGTGTCGAACACGTTCTCGAAGCTCAGCTCGGCGCTCTCCTGGCCCGCGAGGTCCACCGCGGACACCGCGTAGTAGTAGGTCACGCCGTTGGTGACGTTGGTATCCACGAAGGTGGTGTTGGGCGTGGATCCGATCAGCGTGAATGTGCCGGTCGGGGCCGAATTCCGGTACACCTTGTAGTAGGAGATGTCGTCTTCCTGGTTCGCGCGCCACGAAATGGTGACGTTGCCGTCCCCGGTGACGCTGTAGACGCCGTCCACGACACGGGGAGGGCTGTCGACGTTGGTGACCTTGTCTCCGTGGCAGCCAAGAGCCAGGAGGGCGATCGAGAGGGCGAGCGTTCTGGTCAGGGTCCGGATCACGATGGCAGCCTCCTTGAGGGGTTCGAGAGGACACATCTGTCTCGCACTCGAGAACCGCAAGCGATATGCCACGCCGCACCGATTCCATGGATCGGACGTAAACTGTAATTAGCTAATCAGTTATGTGTTTGCTGAATCTCTCCATCCTGGGGCGTGGCTCGTAGGGTATCGGGAACACTGTGGCGGAACGGAAACAGCGGATTCGAGGCGATGCGGCGTGTGGAGTTTTGGGCAAAAAAAATGAGCCCCGGCTTCGTCAGCTCTATTGGGTTACGGCTGCTTCGAACAAGGCCGGTGCTCGATCGGGCAGCTAACCCACCACCACGCTGACTAACCTGCGGGCTCCTTGGAGGTCCCCCCCTCCGGTCACTATCTCATTGCACCCTGCATGCCAAGAAGTCGAGACGCCTGATAATGGCGGTAACAAGGCCGCAATCCGATGTACATGATAGGATTACACGCTCGCTCCCGATGGCCCTCAGCACAGTCCCCTGGCTCGGTTATCAAGAAATATTACAGGTCATTTAATAGCGGATTTGTTACCTGGTGGGAAGTCGCTTCAGGGGAGGCACTTAGGTGAATAAAGAAGCTTTATAGTAAAAACTTAAGACCTTTGCCGAATCACCTGGCGGCGATCCAACTGGTAGAGCTTGATCTTCTGGAGCAGGGTCGGATAACTGAGGGAAAGCTCGCGCGCGGCCTTGAGCTTGTTCCAGCCGCTGCGCTCCAAGGCCTGGCCGATGAGCTTGCGCTCCACCTTGGCCACTTCCATCTTGAGCGTGGAAGGCGTGTCCCCGTTCGTCTCCTCTTCGGCGCGCAACAACTCCCGCGGCACCAGCCTGGTGGAGAGGGCCTCGCCCTCGTTGGCCAGAACCACCATGCGCTTCACCACCTTCTCCAACTCGCGCACGTTGCCCCGCCACGGCAGCTCGGCGAAGAGGCGCAGCATCTCGGGCTCCACGCCGTGGATCTCCTTCCCCATCTCGGTCGAGAACCTCCGGCTGTAGTGATCCACGAGGAGCGGAATGTCTTCCGGACGCTCCCGCAGGGGCGGGACGCGGAAACAGATGTCGTTCAGCCGGTAGTAGAGGTCCTCCAGGAACTCGCCTTTCGCGATCCGCGTCTTCAGATTCACGTTCGTGGCGCAGAGCACGCGGACGTCCACCTTGGTGGACTTGTTTCCGCCCACCGGCCGGACCTCGCGATTGTCGAGCACGTGCAGGAGCTTGCCCTGGATCGTGATGGTCGTCTTGTCGACCTCGTCGAGGAAGATCGTCCCGCCGTTCGCTTCCACGAAGAGCCCTGCCTTTTCCCGCACGGCCCCCGTGAAGGCGCCCTGGACGTGGCCGAAGAGCTCGGATTCGAGGAGGGGCTCGGGCAGGGCCGCGCAGTTGACCTGGATCAGGGGCTTCGACGCGCGATTGCTCGAGGCGTGGATGGCCCTGGCCAGGAGTCCCTTGCCGCTTCCTGTCTCTCCTTCGATCAAGATCGTCGCGTCGCTGGGGCCCACGCGCTCGAGAAGCGAGAGGATCTCCAGCAGCTCGCTGCTCCGGGTCACGATGCCGTGATCGTTGGCGGTTCCGAGCAGGCGGCCGCGGAGCGAGACGTTTTCGCGCGCCAGCTCCCGGCGCTGTGATTCGAGGATGGCCACGGAGACGTAATTGCTGAGGACCGCGATCAGGTTCACCTCGCGCTGCTTGAACGTGCCCAGCGGGCCCTCCGCCTGGCGGTCCAGGTAGAGGAAGCCGGCCTGACCCGAGGGAAGCGAGAGCGGCATGATCACGAGGCTCGTCCGCGGGCTGAGCGCGTGAGACGCGGGGAAATCCCGGAACCGCGGATCCACGCCGGCGCGGCTGGCCACGACCGGCCCCGCCGCGAGGCGGTCCGCGCCGATCCTCGCGAGCAGCTCGCGAAGGAGATCCTGCGCCACGCGAACCGAGATGCCGGCCGCGGCGAGGACCCGCGCGCTGCCGTCCGAGGCGGGCGCCACGACACAGCCCCGGGTGGCCCCGGAGCGGCGCAGGA
>Ga0137398_10000543_pt1 | contig 13746 bp, 5 predicted proteins | sample czorhiz216metaG_FD_106659 | JGI IMG/M metagenome (GOLD analysis project Ga0137398, IMG submission 106659) | Vadose zone soil microbial communities from Angelo Coast Range Reserve, California, USA - czorhiz2.16 metaG | ecosystem: Environmental > Terrestrial > Soil > Vadose zone | place: USA...
CAACCGTGCCCGCGCCCCACTGCCCCTGAGAGTAGGCAAACCCAAATCCAATGAAGGCATGGTATTCGCCCTCGACATCCGCGTAGACGAATTCACAGGCCCCAGGCGCGATAGGTGTCCCCTTGATCACCCAATAGTAGGGTGCAATGACGGCCATCCCTTTCCTGGCTGCAACCACCACCTCGACGGTAACTGTCCCTTTATTGCAGACGTTAAGAGTTTGAGCGTGCAACGGGAAAGCACCACTGAACAGGATCAACAAGAGCATTCCTTGCAGGCCCCATTTTTTCATCGGGTTTCTCATGCGGTGCCTCCTGCCTCTTGATTGGCGGCATTATCCATCTGATGAAATGGGGAGTCCACCAAACGTTTCTTAGCCATGTGGGTCCCGGTTCCCCAATTCATCAAAGCTGAGTGATCAACCCACATTGATGGAATTCAAATAGTCTGGAATAGCTAATCTCCGGTCCCAACTCCTGGTAAGTCGGAAACTTGAAAAATCCACTTGTACGGTTCGGCGTTTACCAGGACTTAGTCTGCCGCTGAGGCCCTATGAGCTTCTATTTAGCTTGTCGGAGACTTCGGAGATTGTAAGAATAGCTGCGGCGATAGTATGAAAGCGAAAACAGCACTCTGGATGATCGGCATTTCAAACCTTGCATTCGGTATTCATTTCTTACTCTGGAAATTCAACACCCCTCTTGTTGAATTCTTGAGGATTTTACCAGCCACAAAATCACCTACAGTGCTGTAGACAAAAAACCAGAAATGGCGTGTACATGAAAGGATTGGTCGGGGCGAAAGGATTTGAACCTTCGACCTCCTGGTCCCGAACCAGGCGCGCTAGCCAGGCTGCGCTACGCCCCGACAAAACGCTCAGCCAAGCCTTGGACTGAGCAGGAATTACAGCTTAACATAGCTGCGCGGCACGCGGCTAGGCTCGCTTCTTGTGGTTCTTGTAGTGCGGCGGGAGCTCGCGGGTAATCCCATGCGAGAGATTCACAAACAGGATCGACAATTGGGTAACACATGAGCTTTGAACGAGATCGCTATCTAGGAATGTTTCGCCCGATCACGCGCCGCGATTTTTTGAACGGCGCGGCCATTGGCGTCGGTGGCGCAATTGCGGGTCGCTGGGTTTCCGGGTTGGAGTGGATGGCGCGGGTTGACGAACTGTTCCCACAGGAAAAGCCTGGCTACAACCCTCCCGCGCTTACGGGTATGCGCGGTAGCTCTGACGGTTCCTTTGAAGCCGCGCATGCGCTGCGCGACGGGAATTTCTGGAACAGTGCAGGCACCCCTGTCGATACAAGAGAAGTCTACGATTTGGTGGTGGTGGGCGGCGGCATCAGCGGGCTTGCGGCCGCTTACTTCTATCGCAAGCAGAATCCTTCGGCGCGCATTCTCATTTTGGACAATCATGACGACTTCGGCGGGCACGCCAAACGGAATGAATTCCGTCCTGGCGGACGGCTGCTGTTGGCCAACGGAGGCACCTGGGCGATCGAGTCGCCGTTTCCGTACAGCCCGGTAGCGCACAGTTTGATGAGCGAGCTGGGTATCGATCCTCACGCGCTCGCCGAGAAGTGCGACGTCAAAGACGCTTACAAAGGCTTGAAGTCCGCCTATTTTTTCGACAAGGAAACGTTTGGCAGCGACCGATTGGTAGTGGGCGGACCTGGGCGCAGGTCCAAAGCAGACAGCGAGGAATGGAAGAACTTTCTAGCGCGCACGCCTTTGGCGCCGAAGGTTCAACGGGACATCGCGCGCCTTGCGGACCGCGCGGCCGATTACATGCCGGGCCTTTCCTCCGAGGAAAAAAAAGAGCGGCTCTCGGGTATCAGTTACAAGGATTACCTGCTAAAGCTTGCGAAAGTCGACCCGGGAGTGGTGCCCTTTTTTCAGACCAATACGCACGGACTTTACGGTGTGGGAATCGACGCCGTGTCGGCGCTGGACTGCTGGGTCCTGCAATTTCCGGGATTCCAGGGATTGCATCTGAAACCGGGAGCGCATCCGCGAATGGGGTTTACCGCGCGAGGATACGCGACGCCGAAACCTGACTATGAATTTCATTTTCCCGATGGCAACGCTTCGATTGCTCGTTTGCTGGTACGCGCGCTAATTCCGGATGCGATTCCAGGGCACACAGTGGAGGACGTGGTTACGGCGCATGCGGACTACGCCAAGCTGGACCAACAGAGTTCCGCGGTCCGCGTGCGACTGAGCAGCACGGCAGTGAGTGCGCGGCATGCGGGAGATCCGGCAACTGCGCGTGAGGTGGAAGTGAGTTATGCGCGGGGAGAAAAGATTTACACCGCGCGTGGCAAGGGCGTGGTGATGGCTTGCTGGAACATGGTCATTCCCTATCTGTGCCCAGATCTGCCGGCCAAGCAGAAGGAAGCGCTGCACTATGGAATAAAAGTCCCGCTGGTGTACACCACGGTAGCGATCCAAAATTGGAAAGCGTTCAAGAAGCTGGGCGTGAGCACGGTTTCCTGTCCCGGGATGTATCACACCAACGTGTCGCTGGACTTGGCCGTGAACATCGGGGACTACCGGGCCTCGCTGTCACCAGAGGAGCCGATACTGGTGCGCATGACGCGGACTCCCTGTTTGCCCGGATTGCCCGAGCGGGAACAGCACATAGCGGGCCGGGGAGACTTGTTGTCAGCGACGTTTGAGATTTTCGAGCGCAGCATCCGCGACCAACTCCTTCGTGTGCTCGGTTCCGGCGGGTTCGATCCGGCGCGGGACATTGATGCGATTACCGTCAACCGTTGGCCGCACGGGTACGCATACGAGTACAACGCTCTGTTCGATCCCGATTGGCCAGCCGGGCAGCAGCCGTGCGAAATCGCACGCCAGCCTTTTGGCCGAATCACGATAGCGAATGCCGACGCCGCGGCTGCGGCGTACACCGATCAGGCGATCGACCAAGCCTACCGCGCGGTGTCCGAATTGCCGGGATATCACGGATAATTTTGCGTCGAGACCCGGGCGGATCGCCAGATAGACGCATTGTTCAGGATGACGATGCCTTTGCCCCAGGCCCTCAGGGAATGGCCACCGCAGCGGTCAGGGCAGCGGCTTGAGCTACTTGCGCGATGGCCACTATGGTCTTCCAGGTCGAGCCGCTGCCAAGAACTGCTCGCTCGGGAACGACAATGGTGTCACCCGGCTCGATCATTGCGGCCAGGACCCCGCCGGACCACATTCCATTGGTCCCGCTGGTCACTTCTCCGCTTGAACGGAGGATAAAAATGCCTGCCTTGTTGGCAAACGGTGTTGCACCACCAGCCCGCGAGAGATACCAGTTGGCGTTTTTTTTCGGCGTGTAGGTTAGCGCGTTGGTGTTAAATACCTGGCCGACGACCAAGACAAAGCCGGGCTGCCTGGGGATTTGCAGTGAATCTCCAGCGCGCAGCTCGATATCGTTGGACGATCCGGCAAAACCTCGCACCTGACGGATGTGTATTACCAGGCGTCCAGAAACTGGAGCCCTCCTAAGGGCCTCCAGCATCCGGTCCTTTTGCTGAATCGAGCTTTGCCGCAGCGAGGCCTCTTCTGTTCCGGTGGTGGTGAGCGAAGTCTTGAGGGTCACCCCCTCTTGCTCGAGCCGTTGGATCAACTCTTGCCTGGTTTGTTGTTGCATCTCCCGCACGCCGACACGTTCGAAGATTGCAGCTTGCGGGTAGGCACTGGAAAGCAGCCCGCCGGAGCGCTGCAGAAGGGAGCTAAGGCGCTCGCCGGGTTGCAGGCCGTAAACTCCCGGCTTGGCGACCTCGCCGCGAATGGTGACCGTCGCTCCGATGTCCTTCCAACCGGTTTGCTGCGGCACGGTGAGGACGTCGCCATCACGCAACAAAAAATCCTCAGCGTTCTCGCCACCTAATGCCGCTAGAAGATCGACCTTTTGCGCCGGTGCTGGCTGCGCTGCCATACGAGGCCGGTCATAGTGGTTCAAGTCGCCAGCGGCGGCGTTGGCGCTCCGCAACAGGCCGCCGGCGGAACGTAACAGGTCCGAGACCTTCATGTTGGCAGTCAAAGGATAGCGGCCAGGCCGAACCACCTCGCCCCCGACAATGACGCTTGGCGGGTCGACGCGCTGGGGTTGCCGGTGAATCAAGATACGGTCGCGCGGCTGCAGCGCAATATTGTCGACTGGATCGCCGCTCAGAGCATTGCCCAAATTGGCGCTGAAGACGGTGGTCGTACCATCGGGTTCACGTCGAAAAATCTGTCCGGCGTCGAGCCAGGCTTCCGGGGTGGTGCCGCCGGCTTGATAGAGAGCGTCGCGCAGATGCTGCTGACCGGTGATGCGATAGCGGCCCGGCGCATGTACTTCACCGGTGACGAAAATCTCGGGCACACTTTCAAAGTCATAGCGGCCAAAGAATCGTACCGTGTCAAGTGGCCTTATCTCCGGCGCCCTCTCGGGATGCTCAAGAGCCGCAGCGAGGTCGAAACCTTCCACCACCGGACGATGGTCTGGCACTGTGATGCGGATGATTTCCGCATACTGTCTGGCTGGCTCCGGCAGCAAATCGTTGTAGGAGGCCACCAAGTCGCTCAATTTCATGCCCGGTTGATAGGAATATCGGCCCGGGCGAAGCACGTGACCCTCAACAAATACGGCGTCGGTGTTGTAGGGAGCGATCGGGAAGATATGGATTTCATCGCCGTCTTGCACGGCAAATTTCTCAAACGCGCTGCGGAGCACGTCTTGGTCATTCGTTTCGCCGATGTCGAGGCTTAACATGGTGCGCTTATCGTGGGCTTCAAGGCGCTGCACTTCCACATGGCGCAGGGCCGCCGCCGGCAAGATGCCGCCCGCGAGCTCGAGCACTTCGCCAAGATTTTTTTCTCTGCGGAGTTCATAGCCTGCCGGACGTCGCACCATGCCGTCCACAGTGACCACCGGACCTGGAGGAGGCACGCGAAGGGAGTCTCCGTTTTCGAGCCGCCGCAATTCGCCGCGAATTCCGTGCAAGAGCAAGTCGTAGGCGTCCACTTCCTCGATGAGTTGTTTGCCCCGGTAATGTTCGAGTCGACGCAGGGAGCCAATGGGCGTTACACCACCCGCGGCAAACAGAGCGTTCAGCGGGGTGGACAGGGAGCTGATGTCGTATCCGCCCGGCGATGCAACCTCACCCACTACGTACACGCGCACGGTGCGCAACTTAAGCAGAGAAACCTCCGCCGAAATGTGCCGGAATTGCGTTCGCAGCGCGTTTTGCACGGTTTCCTGGACCTCGCCGAGCGTGTGGCCGGAAACCAGAACGGCACCGACTTCGGGAAGCAGTACGCGCCCCTCGCGATCTACGGTGCGGAACAATCGCTCTGACAGGCTACCCCAAATATTGACGGAGAGACTGTCACCGGAACCAACAACGTAGTCCGGCCCGACGGGAAGATCCATGGGCAAGAGTTCAGGATTCGCTATCCCGCGCCGGAATACATCCAAGCCGAAGCGCTCCAATTTTCTATTGGAAGGGGCGGCTTGAACATAAAGGTCGTAGAGCGAGGGAACATCGGCATAGGGGCTCGGGCGATGCTCCATACGCACCGGCTCGAAGTTCGTTGGTGGAGGCTGCTCCCCTCTGCCGCGAGCCGGTAAGCCAAAACGGGAAACGCCGGCGACCATCGCTGCGCGGTGCTCGAAACCCATCGAATCGGTTGGTGGCCGCGCTGGCGGAGTCGAAGGATATTCAGACGGTGAGGGCTGAAAGGCCGAGACGTTATCCGCTGTTTCATTCGCGCGCGGCAGAGGGCGCTGGCCCTCAAGTTCACCATCGGTCGGCCTTCCGGAGGCCAGCACGGTTCGCTCGGGGAGGGCTGGAAGGGGACCTGCTGCTGGCTGTCGGTCGTCGAGGGAAATATCCGGGGGCGAATCCTCTGGAACATCTCCATCGCTGGCTCGGAACAGAGGCTGCTGCTTCTGCTTTTGATCCCGCAGGGGTCCCTCTGGCACTCGCCGGTCTTTCTCCGGAGCGAGTGAGGCGGGCTCGCACGTCGGGGAGTTTTCTTGATCGCAGTCAATGGTGCGTTCCGGACGGGACGCGCCGGCGGACTTCTGGCGTTCGGCGCCACGCTCAATTTCTTTGGCGCGCTCGCGCAATATCAGTGTGTGCTCCGCGGCAAGATCTGAATCCGGATTCATCCGCGGCATCAGATATCCGTATCTGCGAAGCAATGCTGTCGCGAGAATCCGGCTGTGCAGATCGATGTGCAGGCGGTCGGCGATAGCTGATTCGCTCAGGTCCGCTTCCTCCAGGATCTGCCCGCTTAAGCCCGCGTCCTTTGCCAGCACTTGCTTAAATTCCAAAACTAACCCGGGGTCCTTGTTCAGGAGTTCCAGAATTTGCTCGGGTGTGGCCGCGGCGCGGTCGAGGTTGTCTTTGACAATATCGGTCGGTGGCGCGGCGGGCGTGCGCCGGGGAGTCTCTGATTCCTGAGCGCCGGCCGCGGCGGCCAAGCCAGCTGTCAGACTCCAAACGATCAAGAGCCGCACGAACTCTTTGAGATTCATTCCCCGCCCCTTTTCCCGGCAGCGCACCGACTGCCGCGCCAGACTCGACTTGGACCTAAGTTGAGGCCAGCCTGAAACGCGCTTGATGAGATCGACGGCCTATCCAACTACCGTCTTGCTAGAGCACATTTGATACCGGAACCGCACAGCTAGAAAAGGTGGTAACCCTAATAAGACAGGGCTTTTAGGACTGGCGCACGATCGAGTCTTCCATGCGCATTCCGGCTTTGGAACAAATCCCCGGGGTCGAGATTCCATTCTGAATTGGGTCGCCGTCCGAGCTCGGGTGTCGGTAGGCGCGGTTGGCAAAACGTTTTGTGGGAAAGGGCGTCTTACCTATAGATATCTATGGAAGGAAGAGAGCCGCCAAGAGGCGGTCCCCCCGGGCGGTCAGAGCGGCCTTTCGAACCTTGCCGGGGCCGGGGCGCGCTAAGCGCCCCTACACCAAAGCGTTGCACTTGGTAGTCCTCGGGCAAGACGCTCCAGGTCTGCGCTCTGGAATCAAACAGCCACAGGCCTTTTTGCCGAACGCAGGAATCCTCTTCCGGCTGGTCCGCTTCCGGCACGTAAAATGGTCCTGCGGTAAGAGCGATTTCGCCATCGAGCGCAAATCCCAGAGGCTCGAAGACAGCTGCGCAGCTTTTTCCCATGTGTTTGCGGAAAGTTTGCTGTACGAGCTGCGGATCGGATAGCCGCCCCGGCTAGCATCGAAGAAGCGCACGAGACGGCGGTGGCTCGGCCGAACAGAGCGTTGAAGCGGTTTGGTACGACCTCCAGCGCGGCCTGGCATTCCGCCAGAGCATCTTGGGATGGTTCTGTAGATAGAGCACCTCCGCAAGCATTTCGCGCGCAGGGGTCACCGCGCCTGGCGTGACCGCGTTTTTATCCATGTTTTCTCCGAGGTCCGCCGCTGCGCGATTCGGTCCGCCCCTTTGCCGCTGACCTCGGCGATCCATCCAAAAAAAGTAGCCGACATCGAGCGCACAGAGAGGCTCCGGAAACATGAGCTATCCCGCCGGACAGTCGAGTTAAAGAGAATGCCGGAGTATGAAGTGGGCGATGCCGGCGATTCAATGGTCGCGAGCGGGAGTGAAATGCGCGCGCGAGGGAAATTGCAGGTTTGAGCACACGGAGACCAGTTCGGTACTCCAGGTCTATAGCCGCGTGCACAGGAGCTGGCTAGGCTGCCCAAAGCAACTGTTCAGGCGTGCCCACGGTCGGGCGCAAGTGCAGCTGATTCAGCATCTTACGAGATAGTCGGGCGGCTTGACGGACTCTGCGGGTCTAGAAGTCGGGGGGGGCGAACCTTGAAATCCAGGAAATGGTTCCAATTTTTTGTCTTTGGCGGCGCGATCGCTCTGGCTTGTGCCGCGGCGAGTGCAGCGCAGGAGCGCAGCGACGAGCTGGCGCAGTTACGGGCGGCGGCCGATGAAGGCGACGCCAAGGCCGAGTTTACGCTCGGGAATCACTACTACCGCGGACTCGGAGTTCGCCAGGATTTCGAACAGGCGCGCAATGCGTATCAGCGGGCAGCGGACCAAGGTCTGGCGGCTGCGGAGAACCGGCTGGGGATGATGTACGAGCGCGGATTGGGTGTGCCGCAATCCTATGGGCGGGCGATGACTTTTTATCGCAAGGCCGCGGTGCAAGGAAATGCGCTCGCGCAGTATAACCTCGGAGTTCTGTACGAGTCCGGCAAGGGCGGGCGGCTCGATTATTCGCTGGCGCTCGACTGGTTTCGCAAGGCCGCCGAGCAAGGCGAATCGGATGCGGAGGAGGAAGTCGGCTACTTCTTTCAACGGGGATTTCTTGGTGCGCGCGACTACCAGGGGGCGCGCGAATGGTACAAACGCGCGGCCGATCATGGGAGCTCAAACGCGCAAAACCAGCTGGGATATATGGAGCAGTTGGGACTAGGAGTCGAACAAGACTATGTCCAAGCTCTAGACTGGTATTACAAAGCGGCGGAGCAGGGAAATCCCAACGCGCAGGAAAATATCGGCTATCTCTACCAGCATGGGCTGGGTGTCCAGGGCGACTACGAGCAGGCACAGATCTGGTATTACAAAGCGGCGGGCCAGGGAAACTCCAACGCGGAAAATCAATTGGGGTACATGAACCAGTACGGGCTGGGCATTGCTCCGGATTTTGCGCAAGCGCTGGCTTGGTACCGGATGGCGGCCGAACAGGGCAACAAGACGGCGATTGCCAACCTGAAGGCCTTGTCAGAGAAGCTGCAAAGCGTGGACATGGCGCTTTGGGGAGCGGCCAACAACGCGGCGCAACAGTCCGCCGATGCGCAAGCCGCCAGACGCGTGCGGATCGCCAACCTGCAGCGGCAGATTGTGGAGTTGGAGTTGGACGCGCGGCAAGAGGAGAGCCTTGCCGGGAATTCCGCCGCCAATGACGTCCTCAGCAACATAGCCGACGCGAAGTTTCATAAGGAAGCGGCCCAATACCGCGCGGAAGCTGCTCGTTTGCGGGCGGAGCTGGCGGGCTTGGACGTGCTGACCGCGGCGAGCACGCCGGTTCAATAGCTAGCCAAAACGCCGCAGCTCGGCTTGAACTTCACTCGAACTGTTTTCGGAAGGCCGCAAGCTGCTGCTTTAGATCTCGGATGTCGGCACGCATTTCCTCGAGCTCGGACTCCAATTGCGAGATGCGGTCGGTTTGGCCGGCGGCCTTGGGTGCCGGGACCCGAGCGTCTCGCTCCGGGGCGCTTGAGGATGTTTGAACGTCTCCCAGAAGGTGCGCGTAGCGGGATTCTTTGGTGCCCGGCTGGCGAACAAGGACTTTAACCAGAGCCGGGTCGCGATTCATCAGGCGCTGGAGCGTTGATTGCACTTCGCCCAGGTCGTCGAAATGATGCATGCGCTCGGCGCGGCTGCGCAACTCCCCCGAAGTTTGCGGGCCGCGAATCAGCAGCTCGCAGAAAACAGCGGCTTCCTTGCGGTCGAAATTGAAGGTTTCTTGCAGGCGATGCTCGTACTTGGTGACGCGGCTGTCGGCAGCGCTCACAGACCGCGCCAGAGAATTGTCGTGAAGAACACGAAGCGCTTCCCGGACGGCGTCCTCCGAAAGACTCATCACCGGATCGCGATTGGATTTCTGATTGCAGGCGTTGAGGAGAGCATTTAAGGAAAGCGGATAATACTCCGGAGTGGTGATTTCCTTTTCGAGCAGAGCTCCGAGCACCCTGGCCTCGACAGCACTGAGGACAATGTTCACGAAGAAATGATACCGGAAGGCTGGCGCGCTCCAAAGTTGGGAGTCTCTCCGGAGGCTGCGGGCTGCTTTTAGCCTCGCGATTTACCCGTGGGAGTTGCGGCAAGAATTTCGCGAAGGACGTTCAGAACGTCGGATACGCGGAAGGGCTTTTGCAGGCGGCGAGGCTCGCCAGGTGTGGGTTCGTCTTGCACCAAATCGCCGGTCATGAAGATTAATTCGGGCTTTTCGGGGCCAGCCGCCGCCAATATTTCCCGCGCCGCTTCCCGGCCGCCGGCCGAAAACCCAATTGAGGAAAGATTCAAGTCACACAGGAGCGCGTCGTAGGAACGGCTTTTGATCAATTTCATGGCCTGGTCAGGGCTCGCCGCGGTATCGACCTCGAGCCCTGAAGCAGAGAGCCCTTCTTCGAGCAGCATGCGAATGCTTTCCTCATCATCGAGAACGAGAACGGAACGGCCCTTGAGAATTTCGGCGGGGTGCTGAACGCTCGGGCTGGAGGGGCCGAGATCAGGAACAGCGGCAACGGAAGGCTCCCCGTCCGCGATGGGAAGGTAAACGGTGAAAGCGGTACCGCCGGCGGGAAGCGTTTCAACATCAATGGACCCGCCATGCTCGCGCACGATGGACATGCAGATGCTCAGCCCGAGACCGGTTCCACCGCCAGGCCGTTTGGTGGTGTAAAAGGGGTCAAACAGCCGCGGCAAAGCTTCGGGTTGAATGCCGACACCGTCATCCTGCACGGTCAGGGAGATATGGCCGCCGATGCGGCCGACGCGAATCTGAATGCGGCCGGTCTCGCGAACTTCGCGAATGGCGTGTTCGGCATTACTGATGAGGTTGAGGAACACCTGAATGAGCTGGTTGGCATCGCCAATGACCGGAGGGAGATCGCTCTGGCACTGCAAGTCCACTTGGACACTGTTGCGACGCAGGGAATGCTCGTGCAATTGCAGGGTGCGCTCGACCAGGCCGTTGACGTCGACGGGTTTTTTCTGCGGCGCTGCGGGGCGTGAGAATTCGAGGAGGTTTTGAACAATGCGCGCAGCGCGGCGGGCCTGGCGATGCGTGAGCTCGAGCTGGCGCTTGGTATTTTCGTCGGCCGTCCCCTGATCGCGGAGGAGCTCGGTGACCCCGAGAATGGCGGTGAGCGGATTATTCAACTCGTGGGCCACCCCCGCCAGCATCTGGCCCATGGCGGCCAGTTTTTCCGCTTGGATGAGCTGTTCCTCAAGGCGCTTCAGTTCGGTCACATCACGCCCGGAAATGATCACGCCGTCAATTTTTCCGGACTCATCGAAAAACGGGCTGAAGTGGCAGCGGAGGCGGCGCCAGTCCCCCTGTTTGTTGCGCGTGCGCACTTCAAGGGAGGCAAAACTTTGACGGCCGGCAACGATCTCGCCGAACAAGGAAAGCAAAGCGGGGCGGTCTTCAAGATGCGTTCGGCCGCCAAGCTCCATCTGCTTGGTCTCCTCGGGGTCATAGCCGAGAATTTCTTTCACGCGTGGACTCACAAAAGTGTACTGGCCGCTGGTGTTCAGTACCAGAATGAGATCTGGGAAGCTGTCCACCAGGCGGCGCGCAAATTCCTGCTGTTGATAAAGGCGGTGTTCCATCTGGCGGCGCTCGGTGATATCCATCACCGCGCCGTGGTAGCGAATCACGTGGCCGCCGGTATCGCGCACGGCGCCGGCGGTATTCAAGCAAACGATTTGGCCGCCATCTTTGCGGGTGAGTGTAATCTCGCAGCCCTGGACCATGGGTTGGCTGTCGATTTGCTCGCGCAGGGCGCGGCGCTCGGCTTCATCGGGCAGGAAATCCGCGAAGGTGCGGGAAAGCAGGTCTTCTTTGGAATCATAGCCGAGCATGCGGGCCAGCGCGGGGTTCACGTCGATGAGGTGATCGTCAGGAGTGGCGATATAGATGCCTTCCTGCAGGGACTCGAACAGCTCGGTAAAGCGCGCTTCATTGTTGCGGAGGGCGGTGATGTCTCGGGCCAGCACGGTGACGCCCTGAACTTGGTCGTCGCGCAACATGGCGTGTGCAACGCAGTCGAAATAGTAAACGGCGTTGCGGTTTTTGAGGCGCACGGGCACGATCCCGGTCCAGAAGCGACGCTCGAGGAATCGCGGCAGAGCCCGTTTTACCAGCTCGCGGCCATCGGGAGAGCCCTGTTCGAGAAACTCCATCAATGAGTGACCGATAATCTGCGGAAAGGATGCACCGACCAGATCGGCGAAGCTGCGATTGACGGCGCGGATTTGTCCGTCGAGCGAGATGGCCAGCAGGATATCCTCAAAGGAGTCGATCAGATCGCGATAGCCCTGTTGGGATCGCGAGATCACCTCAAACAACTGATCCATCTGTTTTTCGTTCGGAGGAACGGCGTCGCGGTGTTCGATTCCGCGAACCAATCCGCGCAACTCCGAGATTTCCTGCGTTCGCTTCCAAGCGTAGAGCCCGAAAAGCGCCACTAGGACGACCAGCCCGATGGGCAGGGCTTCAAAGTGGACGGCCAGAGAGCGGATGGTATCCCAGGAGACCACCGCAAAAACAATCGAGAGCACCAGCAGCAAAAGAAAAGTAAGGCGCCAAAGATCGCTTTGGCGGCGCTCGAACTGTTCGAGGCGCTCGGAGATGGCCGGCCGCGTCGGGCCGCGTCCGGACGAGCTGCCGACTGCACCTGGGGCTTTTTTGTTGCCTTCGTTCATTATTCCCGCGCGTCCAGAATTTGATTCAGGTCATGGCCTAAACAGCATTTACCATTTTAGGATACGTTCATGGAGGGGCAATGCCAGCAGCTACCGCCCGTTCCTGAATGGCACCTATCATAGGAGACACAAAAGGAAAACGGCGCCTCCGAAACGAGACGCCGTTTTCCTGGGTTGTAAGCGGCGATGAACTTCCCTTTGCTGTTTGGTTAGCCTTCCGCAGCGGCGTCGGCTTCGGTATCCTTCTGCAGGAAGTCGAGCGCAGCAGCTTCTTCGGCGGTGAGTTCGGCGGCCTCGGGAATTTCCTCGACCGGAGCCGGCGCCGGCATTTCCGTCAGCAACTGAATGCTGCGGTAGTGCTCGAGCCCGGTTCCCGCCGGAATGAGGCGGCCCATGATGACGTTTTCCTTCAAGCCTCGCAGGTAATCGACTTTGCCGGCGACTGCCGCTTCCGTGAGGACACGGGTGGTCTCCTGGAAGCTGGCGGCGGAGATGAACGAGTCGGTCGACAGCGACGCCTTGGTGATACCGAGGAGCAGCGGACGGCCCGTTGCAGGGCGGCCACCGTCGGCGATCACGCGATCGTTTTCTTCGCGGAAGCGGAACTTATCAACCTGTTCCTCGAGAAGGAACGTGGTGTCGCCCACGTCTTCGACCTTGACCCAGCGCATCATCTGCCGGGAGATGGTTTCAATGTGCTTGTCGTTGATGTTGACGCCCTGGAGGCGGTAGACCTCCTGAATGGCGTTCACCAAATAAGCCTGGGTGAACTTCTCGCCGAGGACGGCCAGCAAGTCATGCAGGTTGAGCGGGCCATCGATCAAGGCCTCGCCAGCCCGGACGTGATCGCCTTCCTGCACGTTGATGTGCACGCCGCGGGGAATGGAGTATTCCTTGGTGGTCTTGCGGTCTTCGCTTTCGACGTAGATCTTGCGCATGCCCTTGGCGATTTCGCCGTAGCGCACCACGCCGTCGATTTCGCTGATGACCGCGGGATCCTTGGGCTTGCGGGTTTCAAAGAGCTCGACGACGCGCGGGAGACCTCCGGTGATGTCTTTGGTCTTTGTGGTTTCGCGGGGGATTTTCGCGAGCACGTCGCCGGCTTGCACCTCGTCGCCATCCTTAACCATCAAGTGGGCACGGGAAGGCATGAGGTACTTCTTCCTAACCTTGCCAGCGGAATCGCGGACAAGAATCGCGGGCTGGTGCTTTTCATCACCCGGGGGCAGCGTGACGACGTCTTGCGACAGGCCGGTGACTTCGTCGACTTGCTCTTCG